>Ga0137403_10003252_pt1 | contig 19548 bp, 19 predicted proteins | sample CZOMad2_1_16fung_FD_122057 | JGI IMG/M metagenome (GOLD analysis project Ga0137403, IMG submission 122057) | Vadose zone soil fungal communities from Angelo Coast Range Reserve, California, USA - CZOMad2_1_16fungal (Hybrid Assembly) | ecosystem: Environmental > Terrestrial > Soil > Vadose zone...
GGCTCTCTAATCCCAGCAACAGAAAAAATCCCCTGCTGTAACTTCACACTACGAAACAAAACTAGCACCACACGTTAGGTAGTCTTTGGAATATTTGGTCAAGAAATCTGAGCAATATGTTTATTGCTCCAGTCTCTTTACCTGAGTATTTGCTGGTACAAGCATTATCAGGTATTTTTAAAGCATTATGTATTTTTATTCCGGCTTCATTTGCCGCAAATAGTCTTTTTGGTGTCAATGTCTATAGTTTGGGAGCTATCAATCTTGTCTTTTTTCTTCTCAATCTTATCCTTTTTGCTATATCCTTAGGGATAATTATTCTTGGACTTATCTTTCGTTTTGGAACAAGAATTCAGGCATTTGCCTGGGGACTCTTACCGATATTTCAGCCATTAACCGCGGCATTTTATCCTGTTTCTGTGTTGCCAGGCGTATTACCTGTTATTGCTTATGCCTTACCGCCAACATATATTTTTGAGGCAATTCGTGCGAGTACTGCTCACGCACAGGTACAATGGCAGTTTATTGGTATGAGCTTTCTGATTAATAGTATTTATTTAATATTTTCATTATGGTTTTTTAATAAGATGTTTAATAAATCGAAGGAAAAAGGACAATTTGCTCGACTTGAAGGATAAAATCATACTAATAACTAGAGGCTACCTAATACTTGCATTGTATGGTACAATAGGTGTATGTCCCAAAAATTATCACCGCTTTTGACGGATATTGTCACGTCTGCAAAAAAACGAGGCTACATTACGCAGGATGAAATTCTTGCTATTTACGCCAAACCAGAAGATCACCTCGAAGAACTTGATAGTCTCTATGACAAGCTCATGAAATCAAACATTGACGTGTTTGAAACTGTTGCTCAGCAACAAGATGATCAAAAACCAATTGAGGATTTGGAAAAAGAGCTTGAGGCTTTGACAGTGTTGACGGAAGGGTCAGTATCAGATCCTGTCCGTATGTATCTGAAAGAAATTGGAAGAATCCCGCTTCTTACCTTTGATGAAGAAATTGATTTAGCCAAGAAAGTTGAAAAAGGTGACGCAAAAGCCAAACAAAAACTTATCAACTCAAACCTTCGTTTGGTTGTGTCTATTGCCAAAAAATATATCGGCCGAGGATTATCTCTGTTGGATCTTATCCAAGAAGGTAATCAAGGCTTGATCCGGGCTGTTGAAAAATACGACTGGCGTCGAGGATATAAGTTCTCAACCTATGCAACCTGGTGGATTCGACAATCGGTAACTCGCGCTATCGCAGATCAAGCAAGAACTATTCGTATTCCAGTCCATATGGTTGAGAATATCAATCGGTTTCTTCGAAGTCAGCGAAAGCTCATGCAAGAACTTGGTCGTGAACCAACCCCTGAAGAAGTAGCAAAAGTCCTTGGTATTGAGCCAGATAAGGCGCTTGAGATCATCAAGATTTCCCAGAATCCTGCATCTCTTGAAGCACCAGTTGGGGACGAGGAAGATAGCCGCTTGGGAGACTTTATTCACGATTCATCTGCACCAACGCTTTTTGATTCTGCATCTCGAGAGCTTCTTAAGGAACAAGTTGAGCAAGTACTCTTAACACTCTCAGATCGTGAGCGAAGAGTGATTGTTGAGCGATTTGGATTAAGTGATGGCCGACCAAAGACACTTGAAGAAGTAGGACGAATGTTTCAATTGACCCGTGAGCGTATCAGACAAATTGAAGCCAAAGCACTCCGCAAGATGCGTCATCCATCACGAGGAAATAAACTTAGGGATTACTTAGTCTAATCTTCAACTTTTTACAGCCTTTTGCATAATCTTATCATGGCAAAAACAAGAATTCTGTAAAGACATTTGATTTCGAGAAGGTTTGTGCTATGCTTGACATGCAATTCATATGTTTTTCTTTGTTGCTTTTATTCTTATTGTTCTTTTTCTCTTAAGCGTCAAGGTTGTACAAGAGTATGATCGAGGCGTTATCTTCTTTTTGGGAAGATATGTTGCCGTTCGTGGCCCTGGATTAATTCTGCTTATTCCTCTTTTTGAAAGAATGCAGAAAGTGACGCTTCGAACTATCACCATGGGAATTCCATCACAAAAAATAATAACTAAAGATAATGTCTCAATCGATATTGCAGCTGTTGCATACTACCATATCGTTGATCCTAAAAAATCTGTCATTGCTATTCAAAATGTCGATGAGGCAGTCAATCAAATCAGCCAAACAACTGTTCGAAATGTGGTGGGACAATTTGTCCTTGACCAGTTACTTTCAAAGACTGCCGATATCAATACGCAAATAAAAAATGTCATTGACTCTCACACAGAACCCTGGGGAGTGCAAGTAACTGCCGTTGAAATAAAAGATATTACGCTTCCCGACAATATGCAGCGAGCAATGGCAAAAGAAGCAGAAGCAGAGCGGGAGAGGCGGGCCAAGATCGTCGCAGCAGAAGGGGAATTTCAGGCAGCAGTGAAGCTGGGAGAAGCAGCCGATCTTATTTCAAAACATCCTGTTGCGCTTCAGCTACGGACTCTTCAAACAATGGCTGAGATAAGCACAGAGAAGAATTCAACCATTATTTTCCCAGCACAGTTTATGACAACGGTGCAAGAAGCATTCAAAACCCTCACTGTAGATTCTGCAAAAAAATAAACTTAACCAAAGAATTTTTTTTCAACGGCAGCACGGATAAAAGTAGTTATTTCATTAAATTTTTCAGTTTTTGTTCTCGGATCTTTGAGGTCCGGCATAGCTATTGAAAGAGCAGTTCGGTTATCTGAATTTATATCTCCTACAATAATTCCTAAAGCATCTGTTTTGGCAATTGGGGCAATACAGAAGGCTAAATAATCAGTATCCCGCAAAAAAAGGCCTGGAAATTCCGGAATTAAAGCTGTAACACGACGTGGATCTCGAATATCCAGAGAGTTTTCTTTTAACGTGTTAGGATAATGAACTCCACCCACTAAATATAAATCTTTATAATTCTCTGCATGTCCATAGACTACTGCTGTTGGTAAGCTTTTCCATAGGAGCGTAGCTCCATCTTTGATCGTGAATGGTACTGTCGTGAGTCCTTGAGGTGTTCCATCAGCACTGATGGCATAGGGTTTATATACTGTTGTATGTTTGTTTGCAAGTTTTGTTCGTTGGTGTTTTTTTAACTGCGGTTTGCCTTCCTTAGTAATGGTGTCTAAAATACTACTAAATAAACGTACATTTTCATCCGTGAGGTGAGGAATTGATTCTGGTTGTCTGCGTGATAAGTCTGGTATATATCTCCTGAGTTCGTGCCTCATAGAAGCAGAGTATACCATAAGGCGATGTATCCTTTCATTTTATGGCTAGATTTGGAGAAAGGTTCGTGCTAAAATACTTGATACAGATTATTCCGCGATAGCTCAATGGTAGAGCAGGTCGCTGTTAACGACAAGGTTCTAGGTTCGAGTCCTAGTCGCGGAGCACTTCTATGGATTTCTTCGGATTTTAGTCCTCTAGGGATAGCTTCGTTTGTATAGTCATTATTTAAAGACGGTCATTTTAATGAATAACAATAATAATATATTGACAAACGATAAATAGCATGATAAAATATTCTTATATAATACTAAGTTAGGTATTTTTATGAAAAAAGGCTCAACATTATTCTTAAAGTTTGTCATTTGTCTTATCGCAATCGGAGCCCTTATATGGCTGATTTGGTTTCCTCAACTTGAAGGAAGAGCTACTAATTTAGATCTAGTCAGTATTTATACAGATCCGTTTATTATCTATGGTTATATAGCTTCAATTCCATTTTTTGTTGGGTTTTACCAGGCATTTAAATTATTAAACTTCATTGATGCTAATAAAGCCTTTTCTCAAGGTGCTGTTAATACACTCAAGAATATGAAATTTGCAACGCTTAGTCTTATCGGTTTTATTACACTCGCAGAGTTTTACATCCGTTTCTTTGCGCACGGTGATGATCCAGCAGGTCCGACGACGCTTGGAATTCTTGCATCTTTCGCAGCCGCTGTAATTGCAACCGCTGCTGCTGTTTTTCAAAAACTTCTCCAAAATGCTGTGGATATGAAATCGGAAAATGATTTAACCGTATGAGGTACAACTATGGCAATAATAATCAATATCGATGTCATGCTGGCAAAGCGAAAAATGAGTGTTACTGAACTTACAGAGAAAGTTGGTATAACCATGACTAATCTTTCCATCTTGAAAAATGGAAAGGCTAAAGCTATCCGTTTTTCAACCTTGGAAGCGATTTGTAAAGCTTTAGATTGTCAGCCAGGAGATATTCTGGAATACAGTAATAATTAACAGTCAGAGTAAAATTAAGCTGTAGCTAAAGGAGAACCACTTGCAACTTCCTTATCTCATTCTATCTTTGCCTTAGTTCACCAATATAGCATCCATCTTAAAAAGCCTGTATAATAGTCGTAAAGTCTAGGGTTATACTAATCTTCGGCTGGGGGAGCAAAATTTTTCTTCTGATATAATATAATTGCCTCATGAAGTACATTGACCTAACCCATACTTTTACTCCAGATATGCCTGTTTATCCAGGAGATCCTAAAGCTACTTTAGAACAAGTAGCGGAGATATCAAAGGACACCTACAATGATCATAAAATCAGCACTGTAATGCATGTAGGCACCCATATGGATGCGCCTCTCCATATGATCGAAGATGGTAAAAGAATTGATGAATTAAAAATAGAGAATTTTTTCGGAAGAGGAGTGGTCATCGATGTGAGAGGTAAAATGAGTATTGACGCTTCGGTAATCGGAAATATACAGATAGATAAGGGGTCGATTGTTCTTTTATATACCGGCTTTGGAAACAAATATAGAACTGATGATTATTTCAAGAATTACCCAGAGGTAAAAGAAGATTTTGCAAATAAAATGGCTGAATTGGGAGTAAAAAGTGTGGGAATGGATATGCTCGGTCCGGACTATGATAAACCATGGCTAACGCATAAAGCTCTACTTGCAAAAGATATTACTATACTTGAAAACTTAACTAACTTAGATCAATTACTGAATGTTGATGATTTTAATATCATCGCCTTGCCTGTAAAATTTCAATCAGACGCTGCGCCGGTAAGAGTTATTGCAGTTATCCAGTAGTAAAGAAGTGTGTTCGGATTTATTCTGCCAGCTGAGCAATTGTTTACACTTAATTGTTATATAACTTTCCCATCGTAACGATTTTTTCACGTGATACAATTAGTAGAGATGAAACCTAAAGATATGGATGAATACATTGCATATGCCCCAAGAGAATTACAGGTTAAGCTTAAACGGATCATAGAAGAGTATAAGAAAGAGCTAGTATGGTATTGCTAAAGCGACTATCGAATGGTATCAAGATAACATTGTCTATGCAGAATTTGGATGGGACAAGCAGTAGCAACGTTATCCTTCGTATGCTTTTTGTAACTTGGGTATCTCAATTTTTTTCATTTGAAGCATTGCTTGCATAACTCTTCCTGCTTTTTCAGCATCTTTATCTCCTAACATCTCTCCAAGTTGCTTGGGAACGATCTGCCATGACAGACCATACTTATCTTTTAACCATCCGCATTGTTCTGACTCTGGGACTGCGGAAAGCTTCTCCCAATATTCATCGATTTCTTCTTGTGTCTCACAATTTACGACAAAGGATATTGCTTCACTGAATTTAAATAAGGGACCACCATTAAGTGCTGTAAATTTTTGTCCATCAAGCTGGAATGCTACAGTCATTGCTGATCCTTCAGGTCTTCCTGAAGTTTTTGCACCTGCTTTGTCATAACGACTAATACTTGTAATTTGTGCATGTTTAAAAATGGAAGTATAAAAATTGGCTGCCTCTTCTGCCTGATTATCAAACCACAAGAATGGAGTAATTTTTTGCATAAGTATCCTTAAAATAATTATAATAAATCCTGAAGGACATTGTCAAATCTTAAAGAAGTGAGCAAATAAAGTAAGAGGAATGTAATATGATTGCATTTTATTAGTTTTTTTGTTATTATAAATAACAATGAAGCCAACACTTTCACCTTATCTAATGTTTAGTGGCAACGCGAAAGAAGCAATGGAGTTCTATAAGTCAGTTCTTGGCGGAGAGCTTGTGATGAAGACGTATGGTGAATCAGGCCAGGCAAAATCTGATAATGAAAAAGATCTTATCATGCACGCGGAACTCAAAAATGACAGTCTGACGTTGATGGCAAGTGATGGAAATGCAGACCATCCAGTCAAGAATGTTGGAGACAATATTCATTTAAGTATTTCAGGCACTGACGAGAATGAGGAACTATTAACAAAATTCTTTAATGGTCTTTCCGAAGGGGGACAAGTACAATTCCCGCTCTCGAAACAATTTTGGGGAGATACATTTGGAATGTTTACTGATAAGTTTGGTTTTCATTGGATGGTCAATATCGCATCTTCAGTACAAAAGAAGAAGTCTTAATTTTCTTCTATGTTGTTTTAATCACTAGTTAAAAAGAAGAAAAAGCACCCAAGATGAGCAAAGAACATAAAATTATTTTATCCCTGTTGTCATTGACCATGTTCTTGGTTATTTTAGATAGCGCGATTGTTAATGTTGCTCTGCCTGCGATCAAAAAAGGTTTGCAATTTGATGCTTCATTGCTCCAGTGGGTTCTTACTGGCTATATTCTGACGTTTGGAGGATTTTTGATGCTTGGTGGGCGCACTGCAGATCTCTATGGACGACGACGAGTATTGGTTTTTGGTATTGCTGGATTTTCTCTGTTTTCACTTTTAATTGGGTTTTCAATTTCAAGCACGATGATGATTGCGCTTCGGGCACTGCAAGGATTATGCGGAGCGTTTATGGCACCAACAGCGTTATCAATTTTGCTCACTACCTTCCAAGAGGGAGAGGAGCGAAATAAAGCGCTTTCGGTTTGGAGTATTGTTGCATCGGGAGGTGCTGCTGCTGGAGTCTTTTTGGGTGGTCTTTTGACGCAATATTTGGGCTGGCGATGGTGTTTCTTTGTCAATGTACCAGTTGGTATCGTGGCGATTATTGGTATTTTAAAATATATTCCTCCTCATATTCTGGAAGCAAAAGATAAACGGCTTGATATACCTGGTGCTGTATTTGTGACAGGAGGACTTATGGCGCTTGTCTATGCATTGACACTTGCATCACAAACAGGATGGACTGCCATGACTACACTTGTGGCTCTTGGCTTGAGTGTTATTCTTCTTGTATCTTTTATCGTTAACGAAAGCAAAGTAACGCATCCTCTTGTCCCACTTTCAATTTTTCGTATCCGAAACGTCACTGGTGGAAATCTTATTATGCTCCCTATTGTCGCAGGAGCGCTAGGACAGTTCTTTTTCCTTTCACTCTATGTGCAAAATGTTCTTCGTTATTCACCCGTAGTAAGTGGACTGTGTTTTTTACCCATTCCAATTATCATTGGGATTATTTCTTATCAAGCGCCAAAGCTTTTGAGCAAATTTGGTTTTAAACCACTTGCCATTGTTGGGATCAGCTTAGCAACGCTTGGGGTTTTTATCCTTAGTTTTCTCGATATTGGTTCATCGTATTGGTTGCATATGCTACCGGCGTTTGTCCTCTTGGCACTTGGGTTTGGTATCTCGTTTGTTGCAATTACCGTTGCCGCCACCTCCGGAGTACCTGCTCATGAATCAGGGCTTGCTGCGGGGCTTATTAATACGTCACAGCAAGTTGGTGGAGCATTGGGCCTTGCGATACTTGCGGTTGTTGCCAATACTGCGACAGCCGGAGCATTAACTGCTGGCAAAAGTATTGATATTGCAACTGTGCAGGGATATCATCAGGCATTTCTTACTGCAACATCTTTGATGGGTATTGCTTTACTTGTTGCCATTTTTGTTATTCGTACTCCAAAAGCTGCAAAAATAAGTAAATAACATTACTTAGTAGATTTTTACTCCACTTTATTTTTTATGGTGATTATCATATGAACCTACAGCAAGAGCAATAGCTGCAAAAAAGATAGCAAAGTCTCGAAAAACAATATCAAGCGCAGCGAGATTACTGAGAATAATACCAATCAGCGTAAGTGCAGCAAGTATTGCTGACCAAAAAGATTTCCACCCAGACAAAATCCAAACAGAGAGACCAATTTGATATACAGCAAATCCGGGCAATAATATCTTTGCGGGAATGAAAGAGATTAAGAATGGAGGAAAGAAACTAATCCAGGTATTTGGATCAAGTGTCGCGGCAATTGCTGCATAAAGAAAAACACTTGCAATACTTAATCGCAGAAAAAGCAAAACAAGCTTTTGGTGAGCCATGTTATTATAATACCTATTAAAAGATGATCAAGTCAATAAAAAAATATCAGTCGGATTTTTGGGCAACTGCTGAAGCTTCTAACAATTTAAGCTGTGTCCTTTGATTTTCAGTTTTTTCCCAATCAGCGGTCATAGCACTATTTTTTTGCAGGACGTTTTCTAGGCCTCCTTTTTCTTTATTTTCGTTAGATTTTGTTGTAGTAATTTTTCCCTTGGTGACGACCATTGCGTCTGATTTTCCTGCCTGAAGCAATAACCATATTCCAAAAGCGACGAGTGCGAGTGATGGAATAAGAAGAAGAGGGCTCTTTCCATCATTGACACCAGTAATATAGAAGTAGGCAAGATAAAATCCAACGACAGCAAGCAAAAGCCCTAAAAATGTGAAAGAGAGGATGCGTAACATAATTAAAGAATAATTAATTTTTGCATAATTTGCAACAAAACTTTTAAGCTAGATCTTTTCTGAAATGATTGTTTCATTTTGTACGCCGATAATTTTTATATTAAGAGCTGGGAATTGTAGTGTTTGACCACTCTCTCTGATTAATTGGCGAAGTTTTAGGAGAGGAGGGAGTATTTTATTGGTGAGTATAAGTGAAGGTTTTTCTAAAGAACCAACCATGCTATAAATTGGATGATCCGCAATTTCCTTTGGATACTTATCAAGGAGCGGCAATTCTTGACCAAATTTTATTCGTTTCCGCTTGGTCTTTTTTGTCTGTTCATCATTAACCTTATTCCATTTCTCAGATTGTTCTTCTGACAGATGCATTGTTTTATAACAAACAGCACCGTCACATTTGCAGACGTGAGTACAAGGATCACAGGATTCATCAGGGCCTAAAAGATAGGCGACAGTCAACTCTTCACCAGCAAAAATATGTCGCAGCGCAAAGTATAAGGTGTGACCTTTGTAAGTATACATCCAACAGTTTGGCATACAGGCGTGATTAATGAGATGGATACCAGGCGCTTTTGGATCTGTAGGAAAGAGTGATGCACGGTCATGATAATACATCAGATAAAGACCGTACTGATCTTCAATTGCATTTTCTTCTGCTGTTTTGATAACTTTTCCAATATAGTCACCAATAACAGTCCCTGCAGGAATATCTTTTTTCGCAAAGACGCCGCGGCCTTTGTTCTTGGTTGTTTTTATTTCCCAAGCATCTTTCGGTAGTAAAATCATAAGAACCCATTGTAGCATATTGCGAGGGTTAAAAAACAAATTCTTGAGCAAATTGATCTGCTTCTTTACATTTTTTTGGTTTATTTTCCCATCAGGAGATCAAGAAGTGATTGGAGAGGCATTGTTGCAACACCAACAACACTATCAGCCCCACCATAATATAAGTAAATAATGCCATTAATAACCACAGCCCCACAAGGGAAGACTACGTTTGGTACTTGTCCACGAAGTTCATACGGCTCAACGGGCTCTAACAATGGTTCATCAGTACGTGCCAATATTGTTCGTGGGTCATCATAATCAAGAAGCATTGCTCCTACTTTATACACAGATCCAGGATCAGAGACACCATGATAGAGAAGCACCCAGCCATGTTCTGTTTCAATTGGGGGCGCAGCAATACCTACTTTGACATTGTCCCATTTTCCATTCCGTGCTTGCGCCATAATACCTCCTGAAAGGTATTTTTTTTCAGGGAATTCCAAGTCTCTTAAGAAATCAAGCCAGATAACATCTCCCAAACGATGAAACGCAATATAGCCATCTCCTTTTACTTTTTTGACGATACATGCATCTTTATCATCAACGCCTGGTGGAGAGATAAGTTGAGGTTTTTCCCAATTCCAATTCTTTTTCAAGAAGTCGCTTACAGAAATTGTCGTTAACGCAACTCGTGGCGGATTCACGCCGTCATAGGCGGTATAGGTCATGTACAATTTATCGCCAATGACAGTAATACGTGGATCCTCGCAGCCTGAATTACCTTCTCCGTGAGCTTTTTTTTCAAAAGGTTCTCGTGGTACATAAATTGGCGCATGTAAATGTTCTTCGATGTGGATGCCATCAGAGCTTTTTGCATAGCCAAAAACAGAAACGCCATTTGCTGCTTGTCCTCGGTAGACTATATGTACCTTGCCGTCAAGATAAACAGCTGCAGGGTTAAATGTCCCGAGGCGTTGCCATTCAAGCTCCATTGCTGGTTTAATAAGAGGATTGCCTTCATAGCGCACGAATTTTTTCTCTGAGGCATTTATGGCAGCTGTTTTATTAATTTCCTCTGATTTCAGTTCATCAACGAGTGTCTTAAGGTCACATGTTGCCAGAGCGACACGAGTATCCGCAGCGCCATAATAGACAAACAATTTATCCTCTTTGACTAATGCTCCTGATGGAAAGATAACATTTGAAACAATGCCATCGAGCTCATAATCCGCTTCAGGGGTGAGAAGGGGAATGCTGGTCCTACCGATTATTTTGGTCGGATTATCATTCTCAAGAAGCACTGCTTCAATACCAAATGATTTGTTGTCGGACATATAATTTTTGATATATGAATAAATCACCAGCCACCCGGCATCTGTTTTGATAGGAGGAGCTCCGAGTTCTACTTGATCGCGGACATCACGAAGCAGATGAATGATGTGATTGTTGGGATTATCGTACCATTCAGTCCAGAAATAAGGAGACCAAATATCTTCTTCCTTATCAAACAGCGCAAGCGCGATTTTTGCTGGTGGAGAATCTGTATTCATGGTGAGTAATGCTGCCATTTTGCCATTAATTTTTTCAGGAAAAAGTCCCATGGCTTTTGAATTAAACGTGGTAACCGGATGTCTTTCAATCGTCTTAAAATCGGTCGTCACCGCAACTGCAAGGCGTATCCCATATGCTGCAAATGGATAGACAGACAGTGCAGTATAGAAAATATAAAATTTGCCATCCATATAGGTGATGCGTGGATCTTCGCAACCATATATTTCCCAATCCTCAGTCGGAGAAATCAAAACTTTGTGATCGGTAAAATGAATCCCATCTTGGCTTTTTGCATAGCCGATTGAGGAAACTTGCATATTGACGCCATTCTGTTGCCGCTCAGAGGAAAATGCGCGGTAAACCATATGATACACGCCGTCTGCAAAAGCAACACAACCGTTAAATGCGCCATCATGTTCCCAGTCATGATCTGGGTTTGGCGTGAGGATAGGATTTTCAGGAATACGGGTTAGCTTTACCATTTAATTGAGTATAGCACTCTTTACTTTTTTGAGTTTGGGTTCTTGATTGTGTTTCATTTCCCACAGGAATTTATCAAGATCCGTTGACGCAGCGCATACAACAGTATCTGCTCCACCATAATAGACATGTAATTTATTGTTGACAACAACAGCACCACATGGATAGACAACACCAGCTTTGAATCCTTCATTTTCATAACTTTCGACTGGTTCAACGATAGGTGAGTTGGTGCGATACAATACTTTTGCAGGATCATTGTGAGCTAGAAGCATCGCACCTATTTTGTATTTTCCCGGATCTTGATGACCAACAGATTGGTAAACAAAAAGCCAACCGTCTTTGGTCTTGATTGGTGGTGCACCTGCGCCTATTTTTTTACTATCCCAGTGTTTTTTTCTGGGAGTAATGAAATGATGGCCTTGTAAATATTTGTCATTATCAAACTTCAGATCGTCGACATAATCAATTAAGATATTTGGATAAATGCGGTGATACACAACATATTTCCCATTAATTTTTTCAGGGAAGATAACGGCGTTTTTGTTAACCATGCCTGGTGCTGAAATCAGTTTTGGCTGTTCCCATTTATCCCAGCGTCTATTTAAGAAATCTTCAACAGCAATTGAAGTAAGGGCAACTCGAGGAGGATTTGCTCCGTCAAAAGCAACATAAGTCATAAAGAATGTATCTTCAACTCTGGTCAATCGCGGATCCTCAACGCCGCCATAGCCCCCGCCAGACGCAAAATGATCGGCAAATGTTTTGAATGCTTGTTGCCCAGGTGTCTCAAACGGTTCACGAGGTATATAAATTGGCTCTTTTGAGCGTTCATCAATGGTCAAACCATCAGAACTTGTGGCATACCCAAGTACTGACAAATCCTTATCTCCAAGAGCTCTATAGACAAAATGCACTTTGCCATCTTCATAGACCGCTGCACTATTGAAGGCAGCTCGTGATTCCCATGGATGATGAGGAACTGGCGCAATGATTGGATTTTTTTCAAATTTTTTAAATATTGTTGAAAATAATTTATTTTTGAGTCCGGAATTTTGATTGGGAATTTGGCAGGAAACAGCAAAGATGCTAGTGTCATTAATCAGCCAATAAAAAATAAGTTCATCATGTATGATGACAGATCCAAGAGGAAGCATTTTTTCATTTTGCAGCTCTTCAACAGGTTCCCATAATGGTTCGTTAGATTGCCAAATTGGTTTGGTAGGATTGATTTTTTCAAATAATACAGCACCTGGAATGTATTGCATATGCCTCCCGGTTTGTTTCTTGACATAATAGGTCAAAAGAATATGTTCATCAATAACATAAGCATTACCAACTTCAAGATCACCGTTGTCAAAGTAATCTTTACGAGGAGAGAAAAGTACTTTATTATCCGTTTTCCAAGTTTCCCAGTCAGTTGTGTACGCAGCTTGTATTGTTTTCTCGCCATAATACATAATATGCTGATTTTTATATTGAAAGTCAGGTATGATAGTTGCGGTTTCGGTGATGTTGGAGATTTTTCCTGTTTTTTTCCAACGGATTAAATCAGAAGAGACTGCGGTAAGTATCTGGTTGTTAACAAGATAGGTAAGAACAAATTGCTTGTCTTGTTTCGCCACGCGAAAACCTTTCCAGTTATAGTTCTTCTCTTCACGCTTTTTGTCATCGAACACAAAAACATACTTGCCTTTATCAGTAAAAGTAAATCCATCATGACTCATGACAAGCTTGAAGAACGTATGGCCATCATTGATCTGGTAGAAATAGAGAAAAGCTTCTTTATCTTTTTGGGTAGTTCCAACAAATGTAATCATTTCTAGAGCATAAAATAGATATAAAACGGGCAAAAAACCCTCCTATTTAAGTCAACTATATTTTTGTATAAGTGTCAAGAGAACAGAATTGTTAAAAGGTGTTTAATTATTGCCGCAACAACAATTTTTGCCTATACTTTAGGGCAATATGGCAAAATCTCGTCTTCGGATGAAAGATAAGCAATTCAAAGCGTTTTTCAAAAAAGGAGGAAGAAAGGATGCGCGGAGAATTTTTTTTGAACTGCTTAAGCGAGCAAGCAGACAAACCAAAACGTAAATGTCATTCGTGTTTCTGTACCAACTTAATCTCAAGTTTGTTAAAAAAGGTCCATTTATGTACTTTCTCAAGGGCATCCATCAATAAATCTCCATTATTTTGTTTCAGAAGCATCCCAATTGCATGATTGATGCGCCATGCTGTTTTATACGTCACGCCAAGTTCCTGTTGCAATTTTTTTATAGATATATCTGTTTTCATGTGAGTCATAAGAAAAAAAGCATAGAACCAAATTCGGAGAGGAGTGGTTGTTTTTTCAAATATGGTATTTGCAAGGGGATAGATTTGGTGACGACAAAACTTGCAGGAATAAGCATTTCGATTTTTCAATCGGTAATACTGGGTTTCTCTTTTACAAACGTCACAAAAAATTCCATCAGGGAAACGTATTTTTTTAATTTCTTCAAGACAACTGGTATCATCGGGAAACCTCATAAGAAATGCAGAAAAAGAAAAATCTTGATACATAAAAATATTATATTGAATCTTCTTACGTGTTTTCAAGGGATATTTAATGAAATTGCCTATTGACGAGTATTTCATTTTTTGTTTAAACTTAATCCAGAGTTAAAAATTAAATTTATGAGGAATCATATCAGTACATATATTGATAATGCTATTATTTTACTTCTCTTTGTAGTTGCGGGAGTAACTCCACTCTTTTTTCTTAATCAAATGACTGAATTCTACGAAATGCCAAAGTTGGTTTTTCTTGTTGTAACGACAGTTCTTATATTGGGACTTTGGATTTTTTCTTGGATTTTGAAAGGAAAAGTTATTATTAGTAGAACGCCTTTAGATATTCCTCTTCTTATTCTTTTGGCTGGTGTCATTGTTTCAACATTCTTTAGCGCCTCAAAATATACAGCAATGTATGGGGATTTTCCCAAAGTGCATGGTTCTGCTGTTGCTTGGGTTACTTATATACTTTTATATTTTGTGACTGTTTCCAATTTGCGTCGCTTGGCACAAGTGAAAACCTTCTTATATGTACTATACGTTAGTGCGACGGTTGTTGCTTTTGTGACGCTGTTATCATTCTTTAACATATTCTTGCCATTTGATTTTGCAAAAGGCATTAACTTCACTCCTACTGGTTCTTCTTTTTCAACAATTGCTTTCTTATTACTCCTGCTACCATTACCATTGCTTTCATTAACAACACCAAATAAATACTTTCCTGTACCATTTGCAATGGCCTTGGCAACATTGTTTGGCGTAACGGTTGTTTTGACGGGTTCTATGCCAAGTCTCATTGCTCTGTTAGTTGCTTTCGCATTATCGCTCTTTGTTGTCAAACCACACAAAGCAAAAAAGACACTTGCGTTACTTGTTGTTCCTGTTATCCTAACAACATTAGTTCTTGTCTTTGCTTATGTCCCATTTGCCGGCAATAAATTGCAACAAATGGAAGCAAATTTTCCAAAAGAAATCCAACTTCCTTTTGCTGTCTCATGGAAAATATCAGCATCAGCATTCCGTGATGCGCCATTTATCGGCACAGGTCCTTCTAGCTATCTTTTCAACTTCACCAGCTACAAACCACTTGAGTTCAATGTTTTGAAATACTGGAACTTCTCCTTTGACACAGCTTACAACGAATTCTTGCAAGTACTTGGTACCTTGGGTCTTATAGGAGTCGTTGGTTTGGTTCTCGTATGCCTCATTACCTTTACAACAAGTTGGAAGAATCTCTTTGTTGCTGATCAGGAGGCACACCAAGATGACACAAATGTTTTAGTTCCTGCATTGGCTGTCAGTGGCTTATTAAGTATCGTGTTATTCGCAATTCACGCCACAACGCTTGTCTCAATTATCGTTACCTTCTTTATCTTGGCTGCCCTTATGGCTTCTCGAAAATCAGATCAACACAAAGTTATCGAACTTTCCATGGGGCTTAAAGCATCAACTTCTGACAACAAACATTTTGATCTGTTCCCAGTTATCATCTTTGTTGTCTTCTTAGTCTTAGCAGTACCAGTTTTGTTTAGAACATTTAATGTCGTCGCGGCAGATTACTATCATCGATTAGCATTATCTCAAGCAAACAAAAGTGGTACATTAACCTATCAATATTTGCAAAAAGCAGAATCATTAAATCCACAAATTGATCTTTATCGAGTTGATATGGCGCAGACCAACTTTGCTTTGGCAAACGCTATTGTTGCTGCAAAAACACAACAAAAAAAGAATTTGACTGATCAAGAAAAACAAACAGTTCAAACACTTCTTTCCCAATCAATCAATGAAGGAAGAATCAGTGTTGCTCTCAATCCACGATCTGCACGAAATTGGGAAGTGTTGGCATCTATCTATCGCAACATCGCAGGTGTCGCACAAAACGCATTAGCTTTTTCTATTAGTTCCTACGGTCAAGCGATTCAACGAGATCCATTGAACCCAACCCTTCGAATGAGTGTCGGTGGTATTTATTACGCTGCAAAGAACTATGATTTGGCAGTACGATTCTTTACAGACGCAGCAAATCTCAAACCAGATTATGCAAACGCTTACTACAACTTAGCAATCGCATACCGCGAAAAAGGTGACTTGCAAAGTGCTCTGGTTGTCGTAAATCAAACGGTATCTTTATTACAACAAAACAATCCTAACGGTCCTGACTATAAAGTTGCTACCAAACTTCTTTCCGATCTAAAAGCTAAAGTAGCAGCAGGGCAATCAGCTCAACAGGCACAGGAAGGTCAAAACCAACCAGCTCCAGCTTCTCAAACAAATAGTGCATTACAAAATAGCAATGTCTCAAATGTCAATGTTTCCAACTTAAGTAACCCACCATCCGTGACTCCAGCACCAGCTGTTAAGAAAAATCCAAGCTCAGTGTTGCCACAACCAACAGTAGCGCCAACCTCTGCCACACAGAAATAAGAGTGAGAACTTGTCAGAGAGAAATGAATCCAAGTATACTATAGTTATTACCTCTGTCTGATGAAAAAATATATCGTAACGTGTTTCGTTTTTATTGGCATTATCATTGCAATTATTTCTGGCATTGTTTCTTTTTCATCTTCACAATCTACTGGAACACAAATGGCCCATCAGACGTTTCGCCAAACCCAAGCAATCTTTCTTAACACCAAAAAACAAGCCATCAGTGTTGAAGCAACAAGATTACCTGAATTCCGTTATGATTTGAGCGATAAAAAGTTTAATGCCATTTTGACGGCAGGTAATGTTTTGGTAAAACAATTTGCAAAGGTGAGTATTGTCAATAAAATTTTTGCAAAAGAAAAAATGCCAGCAGCTGTCAGCGTAGATCAAAGCAAAAAACAGCTTGTTGTCACGCCTGAAGATATGCCAAATTTAAAACCAGGTATGTATCATCTGAGTCTTCAGCTTCGAACGATTGAAGGCGTTGTCAATGTCGAGCAGGATTTCTCATGGGGAGTTATTGCCGTTAATACTAATAAGTCAATTTATAAACCAGGCGAAACAGCAAAAATTGGACTTGGTGTCCTCAATGACAAAGGCGAGACGCTTTGTATGACAGGTCTTTTTAATCATGTTGATGATCTCAGTATGGTCATTACCGATCCGCAAGGACATGCGCAGAATTTTTCCATCAAAGACAAAACGATTCTTGATAGTGGCAAGTGTGGGGCAAATACGGTAACCAATGATGCTGATTTTCAAGCAACATATCTCACAAAAACAGCAGGTATTTATCAAATGAAAGTAACAGCTGTTGTGTATGGTAGAGAACGTGAGATTGAAGATTATTTTAAAGTCGACCCAAGTGTACAATTTGATGTCGAGCGAACGAGCTTCCCAACGCGTATTTATCCGCCAGCACCGTATCCGGTTACTTTTACTGTGACAGCGAAAGCAGAATATCAAGGAATTGTTGAGGATGTTGTGCCTGCAAATTTTGTTATTGATCATATTAGCGATAATGGTCAGTCAGAAAAAGATGGTGATTTTACTAAGATTATTTGGCAGGTCAATCTGAAGGCAGGTACTCCCAAAACTTTCAATTACTTTATTGAATTTCCCAAGATCTCGCCTGAATTTTACTTGCTCGGGCCATTAACGATTGGAAGTTTCAAAGAAGCAAGACAATGGCAGATTGCCTCAGATGCAATTAATTCTTCAACAGGAGTTCTTTCTTATGAAGACAATACGACTCAGAATACGTGGTATAGAACATGGAGTGGTACTACTTTTAGTGCACAAGGAAATATGTCTACAGGTGCCGGAACGCCAACAAATAGTAAATGGTTTTCTGAAAAAAGTAGTCCAAAAACTGGAGAAAAATTGGTTGCAGTTCTTGATGCTGATACGGCAGATACAGTTTATATCTATCGTTGGACTGGATCAGCATGGGTTAATGATATTAGAATTGTTATGACGAGTGACACAACTTCAAATCAGTCCCGCTGTGTCGACGTTGCTTTCGAACAAAGCTCTGGTGATGCAATTTTTGCTTATGCAAATAAAAACTCAGGTACAAATCCGAATAAAATCTTTTATCGTAAGTATAATAGTTCAACGCATACATGGGATTCTTCTGATTCAGTGACAACAACAGCGACTAATCCGAAGGCTTGGATTAAATTAGTTTCATTAAAAAATTCAGATAACATTTTAATGGGCTATGTAAATAATGTTGATAATCATGTTGGCGCAGAGATATGGAATGGATCAGCATGGAATAATGAAATTGTCGATAACGCTGCCAATAGTCCTACTGCTGCCTCCGGACATATTGATCAGACATTTGATATCGCCTGGGAAACAAATAGTCAAGCTGCAATGCTTGTTTGGGGCAATACGAGTTCTGGGCTAACATATCGTCGTTTTTCTAGTGGTTCTTGGTCATCGGAAACTTCATCAGGACTATCATTTCCCGCAAACGTTGCCTGGGTAAATGCGGTTTCTGATGATAGCAGTTCCAGTAATAATATTGCTGTTTCGACACAGGACCTTGCAGCAACACCAAATTGTAAGTTTGCTGTTTGGAATGGTTCGACATGGACGCTTGATGGCACAAATTCGGCAATTACCTGTCAAGCACATACGACCACTGGAGGAGGTTCAAGCCGTGAGAATAATGTTATCTTTGAGCATGGGACGGGGAAAGCTGTTTGGGTATATATAAGAAGTTCGGATACGACGCATTTGCACTATCATACATGGACTTCAGGGGGAGGATTTACTGCAGATGTCACAACGAATGCTACTGCTTTGGCAAATCCTGCAATAGCAGTAAACTTGTATTCTGATTCCTATACTGTGGGTATTATTGCCTTAGTGACATATGGTTCACTGACATCAGGAAGTGCTGTTACAATACGGGATCAAGAATGGGATGGATCAAGCTGGACAGCGCCAGGTGCGAATAATGGTAATGCGGATTTATTTGCGAATGTTCAAGCGAGTGACGAACATTGTGAAGCATATGGTTTTGGATTTGATCTCAATTTGGAGACACAAGTGGCGTACCGTTGGTTTGCTGATTCTCCCGGCACAAATACAAGTGTCGATACTGCTCTTGCTGCTCAGGATACTCCTTACAAACTTACGACTGCCAATCAAAAATTCCGTTTGCGAATGCTTTTGTACTATCCTGATTCTCTTTCTTCAAGCGCTCGGTCATATATTCTTCAAGCTGTTGATCCAGGTGGGGGGAGTTGCGCGAGCCCAGATGGTACTGGCAGTCCTCCTGATTGGAAAGATATGCCAAATGTTAATGATACCAGTACAAGCCTTGCTTACTATGATAATACTTCTGTAGCCAGTGCGAGTGCGATAACTGCAAATGCAAGTCTTGATCCGACATATAATGGTAAAACAAAAGTCAATGAAACCTACAATGAACAGAATACCTTTACAACCAATACTGCTGTCTCAGGAGACAATGTTGGTTTATTTGATTTTTCTCTGATTGATAAGACGACATTTGGACCCCAGGCACATACATTT
>Ga0137403_10003253_pt1 | contig 19548 bp, 16 predicted proteins | sample CZOMad2_1_16fung_FD_122057 | JGI IMG/M metagenome (GOLD analysis project Ga0137403, IMG submission 122057) | Vadose zone soil fungal communities from Angelo Coast Range Reserve, California, USA - CZOMad2_1_16fungal (Hybrid Assembly) | ecosystem: Environmental > Terrestrial > Soil > Vadose zone...
CGCAACACTCGAACAGGTGCAATCCCTCACAGAGCCAAAACTCCATCTACCGGCGAATGGCCTCGCCGTCATGCCGGTATAGAAAATCTGTGAGGACCACGAAATCCAAGCCAATTCGCCAGAAACCGGCTCTCGCGCGGCCGAAACTCCTGCCCGTCTCCGAGGAGGCGCGCCACTGGTCGGCCATGCTCGAATCCGAACTGCTCTCCTGGCCCGGCGTGATTGCCAAGCGCATGTTCGGCCTCCGGGCCCTTTATCGTGGAAAAAGGATTTTCGCCGCACTCCCCAACTCCCGCGGATTCGGTCCAGACCCCTCCGTCCTGCTGAAATTCGATCCCCTGCCACCCGCTATGTCAAAACGTGCCGAAAGCGACCTCCGCATCCACACCAACTCCCCGGGCAAGGGCTGGTTCTCGTTCACACTTGCTTCCGATACTGATCTGCACGCCGCGCTGGATTGGCTCAGTCATTCCTACGAAGCTGCGAAACCAGGAAAATCCCGCTGAAATCCTGCACGTTTTAATTGGCCGGAAACCTCCATTGCAACTCTTCCCGAATTTTGATTCGCGTGCGGTACTCTGGAGTGGACACAGGACAACAACAATCATGGACCCCAATTCCATCGTCATCGTCAGCCTGCACTCGCCCCGCGAGAAGATCTGGGGCATTTTGCTTGAAATCAACCCCAGCGGCGTCACCATGCGCGGCGTTGATTTGAATTCCTTCGATCACTTCGTCAGCCAGATCAATCAGCTGGACGCCGAGCGCATCGGCCTGCCCACGATCTTTTTCCCCATGACTCGAGTCGAGCGCATCTCCCTCGACGAGCCGGCCGGCTCCATCCCTTCCATGGCTGAAATTTTTCAGCGCAAAATCGGTCGTTCCCTGATGGATTACCTCGCTCAGTTCGCCTGAACTGCGTTATTCTTTTGAACAATGAAAGCGCGGATCTGGACCGTACCCAACCAAATCACATTTCTGCGGCTCGGCTTCCTGCCGTTATTCCTGATTCTTATTTTCTACGAGAAATATCAGTGGGCGCTGCTGGTCTTGTTTGTCAGCGCCGCCTCGGATGCGTTGGACGGATTACTGGCCCGCAGCTTGGACCAGAAGTCCGCCCTCGGTGCGTATCTCGATCCCATTGCCGACAAGCTGCTGCTCAGCTCTTCCTTCATCGTGCTGGCGATGGCTAAGAAAATTGGATGGTGGCTGGCGATCCTGGTGATCAGCCGCGATTTACTGCTGCTTGTCGTGGCCGCCGTTATCCTGATTATTCAAGGCTATCGGCCTTTCCCGCCAAGTCTCCTCGGCAAGGCCACCACGTTCTTTGAAATTGCCGTGGTTTTCTTTACGGTCTACGGCGCTGCGTATCCCAACGAGCGCGTAAGCATTCTCCTCCACTACCTGGCCTACGCAGTCAGCGCCTTTGTCGTCATTTCCGGTTTTCACTACGCGGTCACAGTAGCCCGCCGTCTGCACCACTCTTCGTGAAACAATTCATCGCCCGCTAATCAGTCCCCGGCAGTTTGTCACTATAGTGCAGGAACATCAGTACGAAACCCGCCAGCGTAACGATGCCCGCCAGCCAGCCGAGGACATACGCTTTGTTCCGTTCACTGGCGTTCAGCGGCGCCCGATCTGCCATCAATTTTCCCAAAAGAAATCCGGTGGCCAAGCCGCCGAAATGACCGTAGTTGTCCGCATGCATGAAATAGCCAATCACAAAAATGGAGACCACCCAGGATATCAGCCGCGACCTCATCGCCTGCATTGCTGCACCGCTGCGCTTCGTGGTAACCGCAATCATCACTCCGATCAGGCCCATCAAAGCCCCGCTGGCTCCCGCGGCCGGGTGAAAAAACATGCTCAGGGCGAACCCTACCATTCCCGTGAAAATGTAGACAAACAAATAGCGCGCCGAGCCGTAAAGCTCTTCGACAATCGGCCCGATATCCAGCAGCACCATCATGTTGAAGCCGATATGAATCAGGCCAATGTGCAAAAACATTGCGGTCACCAGTCGCTGCCACTCATGCAGAACTAGAATTGCGAAGGGGTTGCTGGCGCCCAGCCGATAGAGCGTCTCTCCGTTCATTCCCCACAGGATGCTAAGCCCGCCGAACTGCCCGGACTGGATTGTGCCTATCAATTCGGCGGCAAACATCACTATGTTTACAATCAGGATTGCCACAGTCACCGGCGCGTGCCCGCCGAAAAATTCCGCCAGGCCTTTGCTCCAGGCCGCCAGCCCGAATCGAAGGTTGGCTCCGCACTCGTGGCAGCGCGTCGCGGTGATTCCCACCAGCGCGCCGCACGCGGGACACAGTTGCGGCCGCTTTTCGCCGCCGCCAAACATCCCGCCGAAGATCTGCTTCCAGCGGTCCACCCTGTATTGCCAGCGATAGGGAAGGGCCAACACTCCTCCTTGCATGCACTTTTGCGCGTTCCTATAATACCGGAATCTCGCTCCACGTTCCGGGATGCGGGCAAAAGGGGCTGCCATGGACAAATTCGAAGAGATTGGCAAGCGACTGGAAGAAGAAATGACTCGCCTTCGCAAGTATCTCGAGGAGGAAGTCGCCCCAGCGACGGAAAAGCGCACCGCGCAGGTGCTTCGCGAAGCTTCCGAAAAGCTTTCCGAAGCCGCACGAAAGCTGGAAGCGCGGGTTGTCGCCCGGGGCTCGCAGGCCTCCACCGACGCCAAATCGTGAAGACGGCCCGATTCCGCACACTAGCCCTGCTCTATCTTTCGGCCCAGCTGCTGCTGGGCTGCGGTGGCAGGCGTCCTATCGTTAACCGCCAGCCCGCGCCCGCGCCGCCGGCCCCCGCGCCTGCGGAGACTATCGATAACGCCAAGCGGGATACTTCGGTTTCGCCCAATCCATCGCCGTCGCCGGCCCGCCCGAGACGCGCAAAACCTCCCCAGGAGCCCGCCCCAGTCGGCTACACCGAGGAAGGCAACGCTTCCTGGTACGGCAATCCGTTCCACGGCCGGCGCTCTTCGAACGGCGAAGTCTACGACATGTATAAATTGACCGCGGCGCATCGAACGCTTCCGTTTGAGACTATGGTCCGGGTTACGAATCTGAATAACGGCAAAACCACCACCGTGCGCATCACCGATCGCGGCCCTTTCGTCGACAACCGCATCATCGATCTCTCGCAGGCTGCCGCGCGCGAGATCGAATCCATCGGCCCAGGCATAGTTCCCGTGCGTATCGAAGTCCTGGGCAACGTGGACGTCACCGCCGGTTTCTTCACTGTGCAAGTCGGCGCGTTCCACGACCGCGGAAATGCCGAACGCCTGCGCGACCGCTTGAACGCCAGCTATTCGCCTATCTTCATTCAGCAGTATGATTCTCCCGACGGCGCATTCTATCGCGTGCGCGTCGGCAGGATTTCCGGCCAACAGGCGGCGCAGGATTTTGGCGAAAAGCTTCGCAACGCCGAAGGATTCTCGCCAATGGTGATTCGCCTCGACGAAAAAGATCCTTCAGGAGTGAAGTAGATGGACCCGAACTGCCTGTTCTGCAAAATTGGCGCGAAACAGATTCCCGCGAAGCTCGTTTATGAGGACGAGGACGTATTCGCCTTCGAAGACATCAACCCGCAGGCGCCTACGCACATTCTGATTTGCCCAAAAAAGCATTTCGCCGCGCTCCACGATGCCGAACCAGGCGATCAGGACTTGCTCGGCAAGCTGCAGATGCTCGCCGCCAAGCTAGCCAAGGAATTTCGCCTGCTCTCCGGCTATCGCACCGTATTCAACAACGGCACCGGCGCCGGCCAATCCGTCTTCCATCTACACCTACATCTTCTCGGCGGCCGCAATTTCCGTTGGCCCCCGGGGTAGTGTGTAGCGGTCGCCTTCTGAGGCGGGCGCCTTTGGACTTTCCTGCATCCCTGCAATACAACGCAATTCGAGTCTCTTAAGGAGCTTGCATGACCTGTCAACCTACCGTTCGAACCTTGATGCTCTGCACCTTTTTGCTGACAGCCACCCTGGTTGCGGCCCGTTGCTGCCACGCGCAACAACCCCAAACAACGCCGAACTCCAGCGAACTCACCGTAGACCGCATCTTCCGCGCACCTTCGCTTTCCGGCCACTTGAACGCCGGCCTGACGTGGACGCCCGACGGCAAGCGCCTCAGTTACGTGGAAACAATCGGCACCGGCAAAGATTCGCGCCGCGAGCTCTGGGTCGTGGACCCATCGACCGGTCAACGCTCCGCTCTCGTTCCCGCCGATAAATGGGACGCCGCGCTCACCAATCCCGCTGCTGCCACCACGCAGGCCACCGGCCTCGGCCGGCACGCGCCTCCGCTCTACCAGTGGTCGCCCTCCGGCGAAGCGATTCTTTTTCAAGGATCAAACTCTCTTGCCTGGTTCGATCTGAAAACTCAGTCCAGCCGCGTCCTCGTCTCCGGCACGCAGGACCTCGCCGACCCCAAAATCTCCCCCGACGGAAAATTCGTCAGCTTCATTCGCGGCCACAATCTTTGGGCGGTCAGCCCTGTCGATGGGAAAGAGCATGCGTTGACACAAGGCGGCACGGAAGATGTCCGCAAGGGCGAACTCGATTGGGTGTACCCGGAAGAACTCGACATCGCCACCGCCTACTGGTGGTCGCCCGACTCCACGTCCGTCGCGTATCTCGAAATGGATCAGCGAAAGGTGTCGCAATTTTCGCTCCTGAATTTCGAGTCCTACACCGGCGAAGCGGAACTGCAGCGATATCCCGTTCCGAGCGGCACAAATCCCATCGTGCACGTCTACGTGGTCTCCGCCGCCGGAGGCGCGCCCCGCCGCATGGATACGGGCTCTAACGGCGATATCTACCTCGCCCGCGTGAACTGGGTGCCGGATTCGAAGCACCTTGCCATCCAGCGAATCAATCGCGAACAGAATCAACTTGACCTGCTGCTGGCGGACGCGTCAAACGGAACTGCCTCCACCCTCCTCACCGAGAAAGATCCCAGTTGGATCAATGTGAACGACGATCTGCGCTTCCTGAAAGATTCGAAACGTTTTCTCTGGGCCAGCGAACGCACCGGCTACCGCCATCTTTACCTCTGCGACGTTGGGGGCAAACAATCGGCGCAGCTGACGAAAGGCGATTGGGAAGTATCGCAAGTGGAGGCCGTGGACGAAGCGAAGAACACCGTCTACTTCACCGCCGCAGAAAAATCGCCCATCGAACGCCAACTCTATCGCGTTTCGCTCGACGGCTCCGGGTTTTCTCGCATCACGAAAGAAGCCGGCACTCATGGCATTCGTTTCTCCCCAACATCCGCCGCGTATGTAGACACCTACTCGAACGCAATTACGCCTCCCCGCCGAGACACTTTCGCGGCCGACGGCTCAAAGCTGGCCACGCTCGAAATGGACAGCGTACCTGAACTTGCCCAGTATCATCTCTCGCCTGTCGATTTCTTCACCATCAAGTCGCACGACGGCCTGACACTCAACTGTTCGATGATCAAGCCTCCGAACTTCGATCCAGCGAAAAAATATCCGGTGATTACATTCACCTACGGCGGCCCGCACGCTCAGGTGGTGCTGAATGCGTGGTCGCGCTCCGCCACTTTTCTTTGGCATCAGATGATGGCGCAAAAGGGCTACATCATTTTCTCGCTCGACAATCGCGGCTCAGCGGGGCGTGGCCACGTTTTCGAAGCCCCTCTGCACCTGCATCTCGGCGCGCAGGAACTTGCCGACCAGCGCGACGGCGCGGCCTGGCTGCGACAGCAACCCTACGTGGACGCAAACCGCCTCGGCATCTGGGGTTGGAGCTATGGAGGCCACATGACCCTGCACGCGATGTTTGAAGTAGGAGATATTTACAAAGTGGGTTTTGCCGGCGGACCGGTGACCGACTGGCACTTCTACGACACAATTTACACCGAACGTTACATGGGCCTTCTGCCCAGGAACGAGCAAAACTACAAAGATTCCTCGCCCATCAAAAACGCCGGCAACCTGAAAGGCAAGCTGCTGATCGCCCATGGCCAGGGCGACGACAACGTGCACTATTCCAACACGCTGCTGCTGATTGACCAACTGATTCGCGATGGAAAGTATGTCGAGGTCATGGCTTTTCCCGGTCGCGGCCACGGCGTCGGCGACCCGCCGGCCCAGCGCATCCTCTGGGAGCGCGTAACCCGTTTCTTCACCGACAATCTGTAGCTGGCAGGCTACTTAAACACAAAAGATGTGTCATTCCGAACCCCGTTCGTATTTGAACGGGGTTCGGAATCTGCTTTTTTCTTCGGTTGCTGCGAATAGTAGATCCTTCGCGTTGCTGGGGACGACAGATTTAGATAAACGAGGTTGGACACTATTTCCCGTCCAGATCCATCTCCTTCACCGGCAAATCCCAGTGCGCGTCCAGAATCTCGAACCGCCGCTGCTCTTCCTTCTTGTACGTTTCCTGATCCGGGTACATCTGCTTGATCAACCCGGCGGAATCAAAATTGTCATGCGCCACCGCCGCGTTCTTGTAAACAATCGTAATCCGGTAATCCCAGCGTCCATCCTCCGTCGCGTGATAAACGGGCGTCACCGCGGAAACGCGCAACATCCGCCCCATCTCCACCTCTTTTTTTAGCACCGGATAGTGATTCTTGCGGAAAAGCGTGAGGAACTCATCCGCGTGGCCCCATTTCGCCTTGTAGTAATACTCCACGACGAACGGCTTTTCCGCGGACATCCCTTGCGCCGGGGTTCGATCATGCAAGCCAACCAGGAAAAGGGAACTAACGACCAAAAGTCCGAAAGCAAACGCACTGCGAAACCGAATAGGTCCACGCATAAATCCTCCAGTCCTATTCCGCAAATTGTAGCGTGTTTCAGTGAAAAAGAAACTTGGGCGAGAGCGGGTACTCGAATTTAATAGGCAGCGCGGACCAGGCGGTCGCGAATCGCCTCCCACTCCGGCAAATCCGGCGGTAGCTCCACTGCGATCCAGTCGAACCCCTGCCCGTCCATTTTGTGCAGCGTGCTGTATAGCTCGGCCGCGTACTCCTCAGGTTTTGCCGGCATACGTAGCCGGCCGACAGCCGCCGCGTTGTAGTCCAGCCAGAGATACGCTCCGCGCCCATCCTTCGGCAGATGACCGCGGCTAACCAAAACAACTCGCGTCTTCGGGCTATAGTGCTTGCGGCGTTGCCCGGGCGAACGCTGCCCGGTATGTTCATCCTCCCTCCCGTAGGTAGCCGTCGCGTCACTCACGTGGGCCATTCCCGGCCGCAGCACCTCCAGCCCTTCCCGCGTCACCGCAATCACGGTGGATTCCAACCCCACCTCGCATGTACCGCCATCCAGCAGGAACGGAGTCTCCGCACCGAACGCTGCGCGCACATGTTCGGCGGTCGTTGGCGATAGCTGCGTAAATCGATTAGCACTTGGCGCCGCAATCGGCACGCCCGCCGCGTGAAGCAACTCCAACGCCACTGGATGTCTCGGCATCCGGAGTCCGACCGTGGGCAATCCAGCCGTGACCTCGTCCGGGATCGCACTTTTCTTGGGCACCACAACTGTCAGAGGGCCGGGCCAATATTGCCGCGCCAGCCGCTCTGCTTCCGGCAGCCATTCCGCCGCCAAATCTCTAGCCTGCTCGATGCTGGCCACGTGAACAATCAGCGGACTCGCCGCCGGGCGCCCCTTCAGCGCATAGATTTTGCGAACGGCGTCCGCGTCCAGCGCATTGGCCCCAAGCCCGTAAACCGTTTCGGTCGGGAACACAACGAGCCCGCCTTCGCGAAGTATGCGAGCTCCCTGTTCGATTTCGTTTCTGGTCGCCATAGGCTGCTCTAAATTGTCGCAGATTCCGTCCCATAAAATGCGGAGCACCCCTGTCTCTCCGTCTGTCGGACCTTTACCGAGTGGACAAACTCCTTCCTTCAGGACCTCCTGATTCCAGTCCGCAAGGCGCAAGCTAACAGATGGGACCGCAAAGGGAATCGGCGCGCGGTGCGGCCGGATTGCAGTGCCCGTAGGGGGATGGAATGGTGATTCGACGCGTAGGATGGCTGCTGGCGGGGATGCTCATTGTTCCGGCTTTGCTCTCGGCGCAGCTCAGTTACAAGGAAAAAAAAGAAAGAGCCATAGCCACGGAGATGGAGATGGGGGCGGAAGAAATTGTCGTCCTCGAGAAAGAGACGGCTCACGCTATGGCCCTGAACAATTCCAGCTTTTTCCAGCGCGTATATAGCGATGACTACGCCGGCTCTGCTCCCAGTGGAGAGTTTTTGGACCGCAATCGGTTGGTCAAGTCGATCCAGTCTTCTACTATCAATTACTCCAGCTTTATCGCCACCGATATTCACGTCCGTCTCTTTGGCCCTACGGCTGTCGTCACCTGCACTTGGAGCACTCGAGGCGTGCAGGACGGCCGCAATTTTTCCAGACAATATCGCGTGATTCATGTCTACCTGAACAATGCGACCGCCGGCTGGAAAGTGGTTGCCGGCCAACAAACGATGCTGCCGGGTTAGTCTGGATTCGAACAGAGATGGGCACGCAATGGCGCTCCCCTTTTCCGCTGGGTAATTTGTCACAGCCCGGCGCGTTTCCGATTGTTACGCTGAAATTCAGCGAGGCGGCGGGTGTGGCTTTCCGGAGTGGCTCAGCGTCATCAGCGTTTCCGTTGTCCCCGTGGTCATCATTTCGGCTTGCGGGTTGCTCTCCCTCGCGTTTTACGGCCGCCTGGCGGCCCTGGTGGCGCGGTTGCGCACATTTCAGCGCGAAATGCTCCGGGAACAGGAGAAATGGGCAAAAGAGGGGCCCGGGGATCGTCAACAACTGCTCGAAGTGTTGCGGACCCAGACTCTTCAGATAACCGAGCGTGCCCGCCTGATCCGCAGAGCGCTGCAATTTTTCCTGACCGCTGTCGCGATCCTGATTGTGTGTAGCCTGACGCTGGTGACAAGCTGGTTTTTTCCTTCCGCAGCGTTTCTGGCTGCGGTGCTTTTCGTCGCGGGTCTGCTTTCCATGCTGGGTGGCATAATTTCCGCCATGCTGGAGCTGCGCGAATCGCTGGAGCAGGTGGAGTTGGAAAGGCGGTTCGTTTTCCATACCGTCGAGCCCTCACTGCCCGATTCACGCCCGGATTCCGAAGTAATCTTCACCGACACATCATCATAGAAAATTTCACACGGAAGCAGGCGCTTCTGCGGGGTCGCAAGCGGCTGCGGGCTGGCTTCAAGCCACCGGTTTCAGGAAGCGGAAGATTGTTGCATTGGCCAGAATTGTAATCAGCGAAGCCGCCAGCGTCGCGTGATACAACGTCGGCGAAATCAAGCCGGCCTTCATCGAAACCTGCGCCAGGATGAACGAGAACTCACCGATCTGCGTCAATCCCAGGCCCACGCGGAACGCCGTGCCGAAGCGATAGCGAAACACCCAGACCACGCCGGTCCAAACCACGAATTTTCCGAAAAGCACCAACCCCACCAGCAGCAGGATCAACGGCCAGCTTACTTTCCACGTGCTCGGATCCATCAGCATCCCCACCGACACAAAGAAAAACGCTACGAAGACATCGCGCAGCGATTGCGTCTGGTGCGCCAGCTTGTGCGTGAATGGCGAATTTCCAAGGAACAGTCCGGCAAGAAATGCGCCCAGCGCCAGTGACAGCCCCACCGCTTCCGTCAGTGCGGCGATGCCCAGGCAGATCGCCAGTGCAAGCAACAATGAGATTTCGTCGTTGCAGGTTTTTTCAACGCGCGCCAGCAACGGAGGGAACAGCTTCCACGCCGCCACGGCAATCGGCACCAGCAACAGAATTGCTTTGCCAACCTTCCACGCTGCCTCAGCCAGCGTCGCTCCTCCGTTGGGCGAGAAACTGGGCAGAACGACTGTCAAAATTACGACCGCCAGGTCCTCCACCAGAGACAGTGTCACCATCAACCGCCCGTGTTCTGCGGCCATCTCCCCACGGTCCATCAGCAAGCGCAGCAGCACCATCGTGCTGGCCACGGAAATGATGCACCCGACCGCCACACCCTGGATCACTGGCCAGCCGAGTAACGCTCCCACCGCCAATCCGATCCCGACGCAAAGCAAAATTCCCAGCGGCGCGCCCACCAGCGCCACCCACTTCACCTTCAACAGTTCCGGCACCGAAAATTCAATGCCGACCGAAAACATCAACAGGATCACGCCGATTTCCGCCATCACTTCGAAGTTGCCCACCTCGTGGACTCGCAACCCCGGCGTAAAAGGGCTCAGCAGTAATCCCGCCAGTACATATCCAAGCAATATCGGCTGCCGCAGCCGCCACGCGAGCAATCCGCAAACCAGCGCCGCCGCAAACACCATCGCAATATCTCGAAAAACGTAGGAGTGTTCGACCACGAGGTAGTCTCCTTGCGTGCCAAGGTGTGGAAGGGAAGTGTAACACCGGAGATCGGCAACAAAAGGGGACTGGGGAAATTAGATTGTGTGGAGTGGGAATCTGTGTTCAAAGAGCCTGTCTAGACAGGCCCGGGGACCACCACCCCCTTCAGGGCGCGACGATATCTTTCAGGTGGGGTTTCTCTTGCACGGCGGCGAGGCTTGCGGCGTCCCAGCCGCCGCCCAGCGCTTTTACAAGCAGCACTGCGGTTACCAGCCGCTGGCCTTGGATGATGGCGGCTTCCTGCTCGTTGCTCAGCAAGACTTGCTGTGCGTTCACCACGTCCAGGTAATTTACCAGGCCACCCACGTAGCGGGAGGTGGCGATGTCCAACTGCCGCCGCGATGCGTCCACGGCTTGCGCTTGCGAGACTTGCGCGGTGTGCAGCACTTCGAGGCCCGTGACGTTGTCCTGTACTTCCTGGAACGCGCCCAGGACCGTGCCGCGATAGCTCGCCACCGTGGCTTCATATCCCGCCTGCGAAAATTGCACCTGCGCCCTCCGCGCGCCGCCTGTGAAAATACTCTGCGCCAGATTCGCGCCAATGGCCCAGACGCCGCTCTCCGCGTTCAGCAACTGAGTGATTTTCGCGGCGTTCCATCCGGCTTGCCCATAGAGCTGCAGCGACGGATAATAAGCCGCCTTCGCAATTCCGATTTGCGCGTTGGCCACCGCCATCCCCCGCTCGGCCTCCGCGATATCCGGCCGTCGTTCCAACAGATCGGAAGGCAGCGAAACATCCAGATTGGGCGGCTCCGCTGAAAGAACTCGCGCTCCTAGATGAAAATCAGGCGCCGGCCGTCCCGTCAAGACCGCGATCGCGTCCTCAAATTGTTTCCTCTGTTGCTTCAGCAGCGTGGCTTGCGTGCGGGTGGCGTTCAGCAGCGTTTCTTCCTGTGCCACATCTAGGCCGGAAGCAACCCCGCCCTGGTGCCGCGAGTTCACCAGATCCAATCCCTTTTGCAGCGCGTCCACCGTTCGTAGCAGCAAAGCGATTTGCGTATCCAGTTGTCGCAGGCTGAAATAATCCGCGGCCAGCTCCGCGGTCAAAATCAAACGCACATTTTCGAGGTCCGCCGCGTTTGCTTGCAGCGACGCTTGCGCCGCCTCAATCGTCCGCCGCCGCTGACCCACCAGGTCCACTTCATAGTTGACGGTAAAGGGAATCGTCCAACTGCTTTGCGTGACTGGGCCGGGCAGCTTGAAGGAAGAGCCTGTCGCCCGGTCGCCTGAATACCGCTGACGGCTCGCCGTGGGCGCCACGCCAAGCGTTGGGAAAAGAGTCGCGTTCTGCACTGCGGCCGATGCCCGTGCCTGCTGGTAATGCGCCACGGAAACTTTCAGGGTCTGATTCGCCGCAAGCAATTCGGTCTCTAGGCCGTTTAACTCGTCATCGTGGAACACTGTCCACCACGTCGTCTTCGGCACTGCGTCTTTTGGCGCGGCTTCCCGGAAGGGTTCCTGCACATCCCATTTCGCTGGCACCGGCGCCGCTGGCTTCTTGTAGTTTGGCCCGACCGTGCAACCCGCAATCCAAGCCAGAAGGGACACCGCCCCCACACTCCAAACGCATTTTCTAATGTTTCGTTTTCCCAACGGCATCAGGGCTTTTTCCCCGCAGGCACAGGAGCAGAGCTCGACAATTTTGGCGTTTGGTTCGGCGCGCCGCCGGGAGCGGCGGCAGGCGTCATCGGATTCGCCACTTCCTTTACGTGAACTTCCTGCCCATCGTTCAGCGAGTCTGGCGGATTCAGGACGATCCAGTCGCCGGCCTTCAGGCCGTTCAAAACTTCCAGCGTAACTCCATAATCGCGGCCGATGGTCAGCGTCTGCAGCCGCGCCTTGTGGTTCGAATCCACCACCACCGCCCGCAACCCTTCCGAACGGAACAGCAGGGAATTCACCGGTACCTGCAAGCGATCGCCCTTCACTGTCACTTCCAGATGCACCTGCGCGTAACCGCCCGGCAGTAACTGCCCGGTCGGATTCGGCACGTCCACCTCCGTCAGCAAAGTGCGTGTGGAAAGATCGATCGCATTCGAAGTGCGAACCACTTTCCCACGGAATTTTTCACCGGGGAACTGCGTCAGTTCCAGGTAAGCGCCGATTCCCGCATGAATGGAGGGCGCATACGGCTCCGGCACATTCACATACACGCGAATCGGATCCGTCTGCGCCAGGTAAAACAACTGCTGCGAAGTTCCGCCATTGCCCGCGTTGATCAGCGTCCCGATGTCGATGCTGCGCTGCGTCAGCACGCCGCCGAACGGCGCATAAATATGTTTGAACGATTCCAGTTCCTCCAGGCGCCGCACATTCGCTTCCGACGATTGCACGGTTGCGCGCTTGGCCGCCTGATCCCCCATGGCGTTATCCACTTCCTGTTTCGACACGCCGTCGGTCTTCAATAGGTCCGTGTAACGGGTCGCGGTAATGTCGGAAAGATGCGCATTCGCTTGTGAGGTATTCAGGTCGGCGCGCGCCTGCCCCAACTGCTGATCCACTTCCGGTGTATCGATATCCGCCAGCAATTCGCCTTTGTTCACGCGGGTGCCGATGTCGTGATACCACTTCCGCAGGTAGCCGTTTGTGCGCGCATAAATCGGCGATTCCACGTACGCCTGCAGCGTGCCCGGCAGCACCAGATTCTCGTCCCCGGCTTCCACGGAAGGGTGAATCACAGCCACCGTCGGAACCGATGCCGCTTCCGTCTCATTCGCCAACGCCTGATACTGCACACGCCGCTGGAACAGCAGCAATCCGCCCACGACGATCAATACGATCACCGCCACAAAAAACACCGTGAAGAGCGGACTGCTCTTCCGCGCCGGCCCGCCTCTGTCTCCGCTTGCCATGCCTTCAGTTGTCATTCCATCGCTCCAAACTCAATTTCGCAATCTCTTATGAAACAGCTGCCTCTGTCCCCATCGTCCGGTGCCTTCTCCGCTCCAGCCACCCATGGATGATCGAAAACACACACGGAACAAAAAACAGTGTCGCCACGGTGGCAAACAGCAAGCCGCCAATCACCGCGCGGCCCAGCGGCGCGTTCTGTTCGCCGCCTTCGCCAAGTCCAATCGCCATCGGCACCATGCCGATCATCATCGCCAGGGCCGTCATGATCACGGGACGTATGCGCACATATCCGGCTTCCAGCGCCGCTTCGCGGGGGACCTTACCCTCAATCATCTGCTCTCTTGCGAAAGAAATCATCAAAATGCTATTGGCCGTCGCCACGCCCATGCACATGATGGCACCCGTCAGCGAAGGTACGTTCAGCGTAGTGTGGGTAATTAAAAGCACCCAACAGATCCCCGCCAGTGCCCCCGGCAACGCGGTGATGATGATGAACGGATCCAGCCACGACTGAAAATTCACCACGATCAGCAAATACGCCAGTACAATCGCGCCGATCAGCCCAACACCCAATCCCAGGAACGAGGAATCCATCGTTTCCACCTGGCCGCGAACCACGATGCGGCTGCCGCGCGGCAAATCCTTTTCTGCCTCGTGCACCAGTTTCCGCACTTGCTGTGCCACCCCCCCCAAATCTGTACGGTAAACCGATGCGTAAATATTGATCATTGGCTGCACGTTGTAGTGCGAGATGGACGCTGGCCGCACGACTTTCTTGGTATGCACCAGGTTCCCCAGAATCTGCGGCGTCACGCCCGCTCCGGCTCCAGTGATCGGCGTGTTTTGCAACGCCTGAAACGTGTCCATCCGATATTGCGGCGTTTGCACGGCCACGTTGTAGCTGACGCCATTTCTCGGATCCAGCCAGAAGTTAGGCGCTGTCTGGAAACTTGAAGAAAGCGACACAAGCAGATTCTGCGCAACATCGCGCGCCTGCATACCCACGTATTGCGACCTCGTCCGATCCAGATCCATATAAAGCGTCGGCGCATCGAATGCCTGCTGCACATGTACGTCCACCGCGCCCGGGATGCGCGTTACCTTGTTTGCAAGGTGCTGCGCGATTTCGTAATTGGCGGGCTGGTTCGCCCCAATGATTTCGATGTCCACCGGTGCCGGCGTGCCGAAATTCAAAATCTGCGTCACGATGTCGGCGGGCTGGAAGAAAAACTGCACGCCGGGAAATTCCGTTGCCAGCCGCCGCCGCAACTCGTTGATGTAGTCGCCCGTCGATTTGCCGCGTTCCTGCTTCAGTTGCACCAGAATTTCCGCATCGGAAGTTCCGATCGTTCCCGAATTGCTGTACGTCAGGTTGATGCCCGAATACGGCAAACCCACGTTGTCAATCACGGTCTGTAGATCCCGGCTCGGGATCACCTGGCGGATTGACTGGTTAACCTGGTCGGCAAGCCTCGTAGTTTCTTCAATGCGCAGCCCCGTTCGCGCCCGCATGTGCAATCGGATCTGCCCCGCGTCCACGCTGGGGAAAAAGTCGCGGCCCAGAAAAAACACCAATCCACCCGACAACAGGCAGAACGCCAGGAACAATGTCGAGAAGGACCAGGCGTGGTCGAGCGCCGAGGTCAACGCCCGGCGATATCCACCGCGAAGCCGCTCGAAGGAATGCTCAAACGACTGCTGGTAGCGGCGGAACAAACCCATCTTCTCGCCCTCGTGCAAATCAGCCTGATATTCATCCTCCGCGCTCAACAAATACATTGCCATCGTCGGTACGATAGTCCGTGACCACATGTACGAAGCCAGCATCGCGAATATGACGGCTTCGGCCAGCGGCACGAACAGATATTTCGCCACACCCGAAAGGAAAAACATCGGCAGGAACACGATGCAGATGCATAGCGTGGAAACGAACGCCGGCACGGCGATCTGCTGCGCGCCGTCGAGAATCGCCTGCACCGTTTCCTTACCCATGGCCAGATTGCGGTTGATGTTTTCGATTTCCACCGTCGCGTCGTCCACCAGGATGCCGACGGCCAGCGCCAACCCGCCCAGCGTCATGATGTTGATCGTTTCGCCCAGCGCGCTCAGGCACAGCAGGCTGACCAGGATGGAAAGCGGAATTGAAACCGCGATAATCAGCGTGCTCTTCCAGTTTCCCAGGAAAAGCAGGATCATAACGGCCGTCAGGCACGCCGCGATCAGAGCCTCCCGGATGACGCCTTGAATCGCCGCGCGCACGTAAATCGACTGGTCGAAGAAATTGCTCACTTGCAGGCTGCTCGGCAGCGAAGGCCCGTAATCCTTCAGCACCTGCTTCACGCGGTCAACGATGGAAAGCGTGGAATTGTTTCCGGTCTTGTAGATGCTCATCAGCACGCCGCGCTGGCCGTTGGTCAGTACGACGTTGGTCTGTGGAATGAAGCCGTCGCGAACGTGAGCGACGTCCCGCAGGTAGATGGTCGAGCCGTTCACGGTCTTGACCGGCAGGTCGTTCAATTCCGCAATTGTTTTCGGGCTTCCGTTCATCTCCACGTTGTATTCGAGCGTGCCCATCTTCGCCGTGCCGGTGGGCAGAATCAGGTTCTGCGCATTCACCGCATTTACGATGTCCACGGGAGACAGACCCTTCGCCTGCATTGCCGTCGGCTCGATATCCACGGAAACCACGCGCGACTTCCCGCCATAAGGGAACGGCATCGAAGCGCCCGGCACCGTCGAAATCTGTGTGCGAATGAAATTGTTCCCGTAGTCGAACATCTGCTGCTCGCTCAGGCTGTCGCTGTTCAGCCCCACCTGCAGCACGGGCACGGTGGATGCAGAATAGATAATCACCAAGGGCGGGTTGGTGCCGGGCGGCAGACTTCGCAAAAATGTTTGTGAGATGGCCGTCACTTGGGCCAGGGCTGTCTGAATGTTAGCCCCCGGGTGAAAATAAATTTTGATGGTGGCGATGCCGTTCAGTGATTGCGATTCCACGTGCTCGATATCGTTGACCAGCACCATCAGACCGCGCTCAACGTTCGACGTGATCCGATGTTCCATCTCCTCCGGCTCCAAGCCGGTGTATGTCCATACCTGAGCAATTACGGGAATATTGATTTCCGGGAAAATGTCCGTCGGCGTTCGCGGAATGACAAACACTCCCAGTAAGGCGAGCACGATTGCCATCACGATAAAGGTGTATGGCCTGGAAAGCGCTAAACGGACAATCCACATAAATTAGTGTTGGTACCCTGACCTGTCGTGCGCGGACACCCTAAACGTGCGCCCCTGCGCCCAAGATTCTTGGAGCCTTGTACGCCTATTAGACTATCAAAAGCCTTCTTTTGGGTACGCCGTTCGCCGCACTCGCCTTAAGAACAGCTCGGCTCTGCAGAACCTGCATTCCCAACCCCGATCGCAGACAGATTGCCCGAAATTCACATGCCGTAGTGCCGGTGAGGATACCAATTTGGCCCACCAAGGTTGCAGATTTCCGCTGAACACTCATCTGTACTCCAACTCCGCCTGCCGATAGATCCAGCAATTTGCGCCGAAACCTTCTCAACCTCAGCGCTGACCGCCGGCCAACCGGTCCGTCTTACACCACCGCGCGCACAAATTCACACTCGGCCCGGAGAGTTTGGGTTACAGTAGGGGAGTTTGTTTTCAGGTTTCCGTCGGATTCGCTCAATTTTCAAACCGAAGAGGATACTAATGAAAATTCTCGCCTGCGCCGCAACGTTGTTGGCATTTTCGGGGGCCGCGATGGCCCAGCAATCTTCCCCAAAGCCCGTGGTTGTGAACATCACCAACGCCGAAGGCCAGGCGGTCGGCACGGCTACTCTTTCCCCTGCTGCATCGGGAGTCAAGATTGCCCTGGACATCAAAAAACTACCCCCGGGCGAGCACTCCATTCACATCCACCAGATGGCAAAGTGCGAGCCGCCGGATTTCAAAAGCGCGGGTCCGCATTTCAACGCCTCGGGCCACACGCACGACGGAGCGCCGGCGGGAGACATTCCGGATTTCGCCCTGATTGTCGGAAAAGATGGAACGGCTCACGTCTCCACGGTCGCCCCGAATGTGACCATGGGTGATGACGACCATTCCGTCTTCAGCAACGGCGGCACGGCCATCGTGATCCACGCGGTTGCCGGCGGCACCGGCAGCGGCGCTCCTCCGCGCATCGCCTGCGGCATCATCGCCAAACCTTAGTTTTCCAGCGGTTTCACGAAAAAATCAGGGGGCTCCGCGCTTCGCTATTTGTGCGTCATCGTGAATACGCCGTCCCACCCGATCGGCGGCTCGTCGAAGAGGTACTCCTGGCAGCGTTTCCAATACATGCGTGATGGCCCGTCGTCGGGCGTGCGGTCAAGAATTTCCTGGAACGTGCGCTGCGCCTGTTCCCAGTCCCGTTTGCGATAAAGCTGTAGAGCGGCCGCGAAATCTTGCAATCTCTGTTTCAGTTCGCTGTAACCGGAGTCCTGTTCCAGTTGGGAAAGTTTCCCCACCAGTTCGTAGATCGTCACCGGCTGTAATTTCCCTTTGACGCGAATGATGTCCAGTTCACGAAAAAGAAACCCCGCATCTTTCACTGCCATATGCGTCGTTTCGTTTACCAGGATGTGCGTACCGTATTCTTTGTTCAGTCCTTCCAGTCGCGAAGACAAATTCACCGTATCGCCAAGCGCCGTGTATCCGACCTGGCGCGCCGAGCCCATTTCCCCAACGCTCGCGGGCCCGGAGTTCAATCCGACGCCGATATCAAGTTTCGGCTTGCCCTCGGCCTCCCACTTCTTCTGCAACTCGCGCACCCTCTGAATCATGGCCAGTGAAGCAGTACATGCATTCCGCGCATGATCTGGCTCTTCGATCGGCGCGCCCCAGAACGCCATCACCGCGTCGCCGATGTATTTGTCCAGTGTTCCCTGCGTATCGAACACGATCTTCGTCATCTCCGAAAGGTACGTGTTCAGGAAAATCGCCAGCTCTTGCGCGTCCAGCTTCTCGGAAATCGTCGTGAATCCACGGATATCGCTAAACATCACCGTGATTTCCGTTTTACGCGGTTCCACCAACTTCGGATTTAACAGCAGCCGTCGGACCACTTCCGGGTTCAAGTAACGCCCAAACTCCGAGCGTAATTTCCGTTTTTCCTTTTCTTCCACCAGGGCGCGGTACAAAGACACCAGCATCACGTTGGCCGTCAAGGTTCCCGCGGGCAGTGTGAAGTTCAGCCAATAGCCGCGCACGAAGGAAACATAAATCAGGATGCCAAAGGGAATCAGCAGCGCCAGCCCAAACCACATCCAGCGCGGTGCAACCAACGCCATTGCGGTTCCCAGCGGAATTCCGAAAATCAGAATCAGCAGCAGATCCAGAATTTCCTGGTGCGCTCCACGGATCAGGAATCCGTTGTTCAGCATGTTGTCAATCACGTTGGCGTGGACTTCCAGTCCCGGATAATCGATTCCGCCATAGGGAGGAGTGCGCAAATCGCCGATGCCCGTTGCCGAAGCTCCTACCAGCACGATTTTGTCGCGAAAAGTGCCCGGCTTGCATTTGTGATTGACCACGTCCGCGAGCGATTTATAGGGAAACGTTTCGCGGGGCCCGCGATAATTGATCAGCACGCGGCCGAGCCAGTCCGGCTTCACCGTCAGCTTGTCCCCGAATTGCAGCGACGCCACACCCGCCGGTCCGTAGTTCACCGTGACCTGTTCTGACTTTAATCCCAGGTAAAGGCGCAGGGTCTGTACTTCCAGCGAGCCGTAGAGATCAATGTCGTCCGGATTGCTGGAGCGCCCAAACGGCAGCACCAACAACCCACGCCGCAGCACTCCGTCGGTGTCGGACGAGATATTGAAGAATCCGATGGAGGTCTTTTCGTCGTTCTCCGGTGGCGCCAGTTGGGGAATGTTCGCAATCGTCGCCGTGAACAGCGTCCCTTCGTACTGATAATTATTCAGTAGGGCGGCAAAGTCCGCTTTGCCCGTAGCGGGATTCAGCGCATTCCGGTTTAGCGAATACCATTGCACCATCTCCGCGTATTTGTTGAGACTGGTCTCATCGATCCCCTGAATTTCATTCGACTGCAGGTAGAAATTGCCCAACACCACCGGCCCGAAGCGCCGCAACCCCGCGGCAAACTGCGAATCTGCGTCAAACTCCTTCGCCAGTTCCAGCACCTGTGCCTCAAGTTTCGGATCGACACGTTTGCCATCCTTCTTGTCTCGCTCGATCTGTCCCCAAAGTGCCCGGATGGCAAACGTGTCGATCCGAAACTTGAGGCA
>Ga0137403_10003254_pt1 | contig 19547 bp, 18 predicted proteins | sample CZOMad2_1_16fung_FD_122057 | JGI IMG/M metagenome (GOLD analysis project Ga0137403, IMG submission 122057) | Vadose zone soil fungal communities from Angelo Coast Range Reserve, California, USA - CZOMad2_1_16fungal (Hybrid Assembly) | ecosystem: Environmental > Terrestrial > Soil > Vadose zone...
CGACGACGGAAATGAAGGAACGCAGTACGCGCATGTCGACACTGAAGAAGCTCATGGTTGGGTTTGCTGCTCGTATGAAGGGACGATCCGGTCAGAGAGCGATGCAAAAATCATGCGCGACGGTAACGTCGTCGAGCGCGATGCAAATGAGTGTATCGGTGAGCGCTTTACTCCGAAATCCCGGCCAAACCGTATCGGATTGCGGGAAATTGACGGCGAGAGCGCCTGATTATGAGCGCCAGGCACCCGGATGGTGCGCGCGGGAAGGTCGGGCGGCCAGCGGCGTGGGTGGCCTGAGGGTGCGTCCGGGCTGCAGCGAGCGAGCCAGGTCGGTGAGGCTTTCGATGTTGTGCGCAGGCAGGAAGGCATCGACGTGCGGCAGCATCAAGCGCACGCCCGACGCCTTCGGCTCGAAATCCTCGAAACGCAGCAAGGGGTTCAGCCAGATCAATTGATGGCAGGATTTGTGCAGGCGCTCGATCTGCTCGGTCAGGTCTTCGCCGGCATCGCGGTCGAGCCCGTCGCTGATCAGCATGACCACGGCGTTCTGGCCGAGCACGCGGCGCGACCAGCGCTGGTTGAATTCCTTCAGGGTCGCGCCGATGCGCGTGCCTCCCGACCAGTCGGTCACCGTTCCCGATATTGCACCCAGCGCGATGTCGACGTCGCGATGCCGCAACTGCCGCGTGATGTTGGTGAGCCGCGTGCCGAAGACGAAACTGTGGACGCGGTCGCGATCGCTGGTGATCGCATGCAGGAAATGCAGGAACATGCGCGAATACCGGCTCATTGAACCGGAGATGTCGCACAACACGACCAGCGGCGGGTGGCGCAGGCGGTAGGAGCGGCGGCGCAGGGGGATGATGTCTGCATTGCCGCGAAGGCTGGCGCGCAGCGTGGCGCGCAAATCGACCCTGTGTCCGTGCGCGTCCGGGTGCAGGCGTCTCGTGCGGATCTGCGGAATCGGCAGGCGAAGGCCGGCGATCAGGCGTTTCGCTTGCCCCAGTTCTTCCGACGTCATGGTTTCGAAGTCGCGGCGCTGCAGGCGCTCCAGGTCGGAGGCGCTCAGCAGGACATCGGGCTCTTCCTCCTCCGCGTCCAGGCGCATCGGCGCTTTCTTCGTCAGTCCGAGCGCTTCGGCGATCCGGTTCGAGGTCTGGCTGGCGGAAGGATTCGATGGCGACGCGACCGGCAAACCCTGCAATGCACGATCGAGCAGGTGGCGTTCGCGCCAGAACAGCCTGAAGGACTGGTCGAACAACTCGAACTGCTCGCGCCGCGACAGGAAGACCGACGCGAGTGCCCAGTAGAAATCCTCGCGGTTCTCGATTCCCGCCAACTCGAGCGCCCGCAACCCGTCCATGACCCGGTCCGGTCCCACCGGCACGCCCGCCTTGCGCAACGCCCGGGCGAAGTGGACGACGTTTTCAGCTAGTTTCATCTAAGGCAACACCCAACACGGAGGCACGGAGAAAATCGGAGAACACGGAGTTAAGACAGATTGATTATTCTGCGCACCGATTTGCCGATGGTCGCGGAGTTGAAATTAATCAAAAGGCCAAGTTCTTTGTGGGTCATTCGCAAGTAACCAAGCAACTGAGCTTCACGTACGGGCAGAATGTGTTCTACAGATTTCACTTCGACGATAATCAGATCACCAACCAGTAGATCCAGGTGCAAGAGGTTTTGAAGTCTATGACCTTTATAGTCGACTGGTACTTCTACCTGTCGAGTAACTAATATTTTTCGCAGCCCGAGTTCGACAACGAGCGCCTCTTCGTAAAGAGATTCAAGCAGCCCCGGACCCAGGACACGATGAACTTCAATCGCGGCCCCGATTATTTCACCGGATAACCCGTTGTGAATCACTCTGTGTCCTCCGTGCTCTCCGTGCCTCCGTGTTGGGTGTAGGGCTTAGTGGGTGGAGATTTCGTCGAGGATGCGAGCGGCTTCGCTGCCGCGGATGGCGGCGATGTCGTCCTGGTACTTGAGCAGGACGCCCAAAGTGTCGTTGACGGCGGTGGCGTCGAGCGAGCGCCGGTCGAGTTCGACCAGCGCCTTGGCCCAGTCGATGGTCTCGGCGATGCCGGGGCGTTTGAACAGGTCCGCCGCACGAAGTTTCTGCACGAAGGCGACGATGTCGGAAGACAGTTTCTCGGCCATGCCGGGCACTTTGCGCCGGACAATCTCGAGTTCGGCAGCGGCGGTCGGATAGTCAACCCAGTGATAGAGACAGCGGCGCTTCACCGCGTCATGGATTTCGCGCGTGCGATTCGAGGTGATGATCACGATCGGCGCACACTCCGCCTTGATGGTGCCTATTTCCGGAATGGTGACCTGGAAATCGGCCAGCACTTCCAGCAAATAAGCCTCGAACGGCTCATCCGTCCGATCCAGCTCGTCGATGAGCAACACCGGCGCTTCACCGTCCCTGGCGGCGAGCGCTTGCAGTAACGGCCGGCGAATCAGGAAGCGTTCGCTGAAGATGTCCTTCTCGAGTTTCTCCCGCGAGCCCGCGCCCTGCGCTTCCGCCAGGCGGATCTCGATCATCTGGCGCTGGTAGTTCCATTCGTACACGGCCGATGCGATGTCCAGACCTTCGTAACATTGCAGGCGGATGAGCTGGCGGCCGAGGACTTGCGCGAGCACCTTGGCGATCTCGGTTTTGCCGACGCCGGCTTCGCCCTCCAGGAACAACGGCCGGCCCATGCGCAACGCCAGGAATACCGCCGTGGCGAGCGACCGCTCGGCGACGTACTCGCCCTTCGCCAGCGTGGCCAGGGTTTCGTCTATCGAATTCGGAACTGCTTTGAATTGTTCGCTCATGAAAATCTGTAATTCAAAATCTCAACGCAAAGGCGCAAAGGACGCAAAGGTCGCGAAGGAAAGGCAAGTCATAGAATGGTAATCATGTGCATGACCGAGCGCCGGATGGCAAATTATCCGAGATTGATAAGTTAAACCGTGACAAACCAGGTCGCAAAGAAGTCAAAAGCAAATCGAATGCCCACGAACGAATCGCGACCACCGTAACCAGTGTTCTGTATTTCGATTCGTACCGCTCTTGCCTTACCTTTGCGTTCCTTGCGTTCTTTGCGTCCTTCGCGCCTTTGCGTTGAGGTGTAGTCCCTATGCTTTAAGAGCCTGGTCGACGGCGCGTTGGGCCATGACGGTGACGAGGTGGGCGCGGTACTCGGCGGTGGCATGGATATCGGTATTCAGATTGTCCGCCGGCACCTTGATTCCCTTCAGTGAGTCGGCGGAGAAAGATTTGCCAAGGGCCTTTTCCATTTCCGGGATGCGGAATACGCTCGGTCCCGCGCCGGTGGCTGCGACGCGCATGCCGCTGGCGCTTTCAGCGACAAACACGCCGACCATCGCATACCGGGAAGCCGGATTCTTGAATTTCATGTAGCCGGCGCGCTTCGGTACCGGAAAGGTAACCGCGGTGATGATTTCACCCGGCTCCAGCGCGGTTTCGTACATGCCAGTGAAAAACCGGTCGGCGGCAATCTTGCGTTTGCTGGTGACGATGGTCGCGCCCAGCCCGACCAGCGCCGCAGGGTAATCCGCCGCCGGATCATTGTTTGCGACCGAGCCGCCTATCGTGCCCATGTTGCGCACCATCGGGTCGCCGATGCTTGCGGCGAGCAATGCCAGCGCCGGAATGGCTTTCGCCACCTCTTTCGAAGAGGCTACCGCGGCGTGCGTGGTCATCGCGCCGATCGTGATGCTGCCGCCTTCGACCTTGATCCCGTGCAATTCCGCGATGCCGCCCAGATCGACGACGTCCGCCGGTGCGGACAGGCGCATCTTCATCGCGGCGATCAACGTCTGCCCGCCGGCCAGCAAGCGAGAGTCATCCGAAGCCGCCAGCTTCGCAGCCGCGTCCGCGACGCTCGAAGCCTTGTGATAATTAAATGCATGCATGCTCAATCCTTTTCTTGATTACACCCAACACGGAGGCACGGAGGACACAGAGGACACAGAGAAGTACGAAAATGTGTATGTGAAATCGCGACTTGTTCATTGAGTTGCGGTTGCTTCCGAACCTGCGCTATGTCCCCGGTAGACGCCGTTTCCCATACAACCCAGTTCACATCCGACCTTCTTTTGTTCTTCTCTAGTGTTCTCCGTGTCCTCTGTGCCTCCGTGTTGGGTGGAAATGCCTCTGTGTTGGGTGGAGATGATCTAGGCTTTAGCAGCGGCCTGGACGGCTTTGACGATATTGTGATAACCCGTGCAGCGGCACAGGTTGCCATCCAGTTCGGCGCGGATCTGTTCTTCGCTGGGATGCGGGTGGCGTTTCAGCAAGTCGATCGCGCTCATGACCATGCCCGGGGTGCAGTAGCCGCATTGAAGGCCATGATGATCGCGAAACGCAGCCTGCATCGGATGCATGGTGCCGTCGGCCTTGGCCAGGCCCTCGATGGTCAGGACCGTGCTGCCCTGGGCCTGTACGGCCAGCATGTTGCAGCATTTGACCGCTGCGCCGTTCATGTGGATCGTACAGGCACCGCATTGCGCGGTATCGCAGCCGATGTGCGTCCCGGTGAGCCGCAGCGTATCGCGGATAAAATCCACCAGCAGCGTGCGCGATTCCACATCGGCACTGACGGGTTTTCCGTTAACGGTCATGGAAAGCCGGACTGGCATGGGTTTTTCCCTTCTTGGCAGGTGAGCGCCGGCGACCCCGGCGAAAGTACAATCCTAGACAACCACAGCGGTCAGGGCAACCTGAACAGGCCGGGGCATCGATAACATCCGATGCAATCGTGGCGTAGAATCCGACGACATTTATCTTTCCACAGCATAACGGAACCGGGATAACAACATGGCAAAGTTCGGCATCGGTCAGGCAATGACCCGCAGGGAAGACCAGAGGCTATTGTTCGGGACGGGCCAGTACGTGGACGACGTGGCGGTCGCAAACGAGGTTTTTGTCGCTTTCGTGCGCTCGCCGCACGCGCACGCGCGCATCGTCTCGATCGACGCCGGATCGCCGAAAAAGATGCCGGGCGTGGTGGCCGTACTGACCGGCTCGGACCTGAAGACCGACGACATCGGCCCGTTGCCGGACGGCCAGGGGCTCAAGCGTGCCGATGGCAAGGAGATGTGCGGCGCGCCTCACGATGCCCTGGCCATCGATACGGTGCGCTATGTCGGCGAACCGGTCGCTGCGGTGTTCGCACAAACCCGCATACAGGCGGAGGACGCCGCCGAGCAGGTGAGGGTGGAGTACAGGGAAATGCCCGCGGTCGTAACGATCGAGGCCGCCACCGCGAAAGGCGCGCCGCTGCTATGGGCCGATGCGCCCGGCAACATCGCCGCGCAAACGGAATTCGGCAAGAAGGACTTGTGCGACGCCGCCTTTGCCAAGGCGAAACACGTGACCAGGTTATCGTTATACAACCAGCGGCTTGTGCCGGTGAGCATGGAACCGCGCGGCAGCATTGCCGAATTCGACGCCGGCAGCGGACGCGTGACCTTGCGCACCAGTTGCCAGAACCCCGCCGGCTTGCAGAAGACCCTGGCGGAATCCTGCCTGAAGCTACCGATGAAAGATGTGCGCGTCATCGTCGGTGACGTCGGCGGCGGTTTCGGCATGAAGACGCAGTTGTATGCCGAGGACGTCGTCTGCGCCTGGGTCGCGCGCAAACTCAAGCGCCCGGTGCACTGGCGCGCGAGCCGCAGCGAGGAATTCCTCGGGGGCAATCACGGTCGCGACCAGATCAATCACGCCGAGCTTGCCTTCGATGCTGACGGCAAGATCCTCGGTTTGCGCGTCGACATCATCGGCAACATCGGCGCCCACGCCAGCGGTCCGGGCGCGGTTATCGTGGTCGCCGTCGGTCCGAAGGTCATCACCGGCATGTACCACATTCCGGCGTTGCATTTGCGCGGCACGGCAGTGATGACGAACACCAACCTCGTGGGCGCCTACCGCGGCGCCGGGCGGCCGGAAGCGATTTATCTTCTCGAGCGGCTGATGGACCAGGCCGCCGCCGAAATGAAAATGGATCCCGCGGAACTGCGGCGGCGCAATTTCATCCAGCCCTCGCAGATGCCGTACAAGACGCCGATGGGCGAGAAATTCGACAGCGGCAATTTCCCGCACATGCTCGATCGCATCCTCGAGAAGGCGGACTGGAAAGGCTTTGCGGCGCGGCGCGACGAATCGCGCAAGCGCGGCAGGTTGCGTGGCCGTGCGTTGTCGACCTTCCTGGAGTGGACTGGTGTCGTGCACGAAGAGACCGTGAACCTGCATGTCGAGGCCGATGGCCGCGTGCTGGTATATACCGCCATGCAGGCAATGGGGCAGGGCATCGAAACCAGCTACGTGCAGATTCTTTCCGAAACGCTGGACATCGATCCCGACAAGATAGTCATCGTGCAGGGCGACAGCGACGTCGCGCAGGGCATCGGCAGCATGGGGAGCCGCTCGCTCTACATCGGCGGCTCGGCGATGCTGACCGCGTCGAAGCAGACCATAGAAAAAGGCCGCGAACTCGCCGGCAATGCGCTGGAGGCGGCGGGCCAGGATATCGAGTACAGCGACGGCCGTTTCAAGGTCGCGGGGACCGACCTGGGTATTGGATTGTTCGAGTTGGCGGCGAAGCAGCCGGAAAAGCGTATTGCGATTTCGACGCTGCAAAAAGTGGACGGCCCGTCCTGGCCGAACAGCTGCCACGTCTGCGAAGTGGAGATCGATCCGGAGACCGGCGTCACCCAGATCGTGCGCTACACCACCATGGACGATGTGGGTCGCGTGATCAACCCGTTGATCGTCGCCGGCCAGGTGCACGGCGGCATTGCGCAGGCAGTCGGCCAGGCGTTGCTGGAAAACGCGCACTACGATCCCGAAAGCGGCCAGCTCATAACCGGATCGCTGCAGGATTACTGCCTGCCACGCGCGGACGACCTGCCGAATTTCAATACATTTACTGACGAAACGACGCCCTGCAAGATCAATCCGCTCGGGGCGAAAGGCGTAGGCGAACTCGGCACCGTCGGCGGCACGCCGACCGTAATGAACGCAGTCATCGATGCGCTGCGCCCTTTGGGCGTCAAACAAATCGAAATGCCCGCCACGCCCGAAAAAGTCTGGCGGGCGATCAATCAAGCGAAGGCTGCTTAAAACTTATACCCAACGCAGAGGCGCAGAGAACGCGGAGGCCGCAGAGAAATACAAGGCGGAATATGACTTCGCCAATATGTGCAGAGGTTGGCGGTTGGATTCCACGCCATTTTCTTCCTCTGCGAACTCTGCGTTCTTTGCGCCTCTGCGTTGGGTTGAAACAGCGGTAGATAAAAAAAGCCCCGGAAATCCGGGGCTTTTTATTGGAACGTCTGGCTGGCTTACTTGCGCAGCTTGGGCCAGAGTTCCGCGTTGAGGGCAGCCTGTGCCTTGCCGAGCGACATCACCCAGTAGAGGCATCCGATGATTACGGTGAGCGGGCCGACGATCATGATGACGCTGGTCATGCTTTATTCTCCTGATTGGTGGGGGTAGTGGACGTCGCGATTTGTGCGCGGGCTAAGCGGAGCCGTAATCAAATGGAAAGTTGGCTCGGGCCCGAATAAGAATCGCGACGGCGCGGCATCATACCCGATCCGTGGGCAGTGGATTGCGGCGTCCGTCAAAACCCAACGCAGAGGGCGCGGAGAAATCACCTCACCCCCCGCCCTCTCCAGCAAGCTGGAGAGGGCGCCCGGATGATCGCTGTTTCATCACCCTCTCCACCCGTGTTTGGGGGGAGAGGGATGGCGAGAGGGGGCGTCCTCTGCGCCTACCTAAAGGGTACTCCGACTTGCTGCGCGCGTAGGGTATCTGCGTTGGGTGGAAACAGCCTTAGAGTTTGCGGCTCTTGGCGTTCCAGTGGCGTTCGAGGTTGGAAATCAACGCGGGACTGAAATGGCAGTAGGCCTGCTCCAGCGCGTAGGTGGCGAAGTAGCGGCGAAACAGGTCCAGCGGTTCCTGCGTCACCCGGAATGCGCGACGGTTCGAGGCGGCGCTGACGATGCCGGAGCCGGTGAAATTGTCGACGACGCGCTCGATCGCACCGTCCATGTCCGCGGGTTCGACGATCTCGTCGCAGATCAGGCGTCCTTCGGCGCTATCGCAGTCCAGCCGGCGCTCGTACATGATCGCCTGCCGCGCGATGCGCTCGCCGGTGAAGCGCGGCAGCCGCATGTTCGCGGCTCCCGGAATGATGCCCTCCTTGCGCGCCGGAAGGCTCAGGAATGCGCCCCGAGCCGCCAGCACGTAATCCATCGTCAGCAGGTACTGGCAGTGTCCGCCGATGGCGAACTGCTCGACTACGGCCACCCAGGGCATCTCGATGGTTTGTCCGTTCACATCGTCCGGCGTCATTTCCTCCTGCGCCACGCCGCGGAAGAATTTGTTGACGATGCCAAGGTCGCGCTGCAGGTACCAGATGAACGGCACCTTGCCGTAGTAGAGGTGAGTGAGGTTGATGCCGCTGCCAAGCATGCGTTTGCCGTCGTATTTTCCGCCTTGCACGTAATCGCCGCGCAACACGCCGATCTGGGTTTGCGGATCGAGAATCGCGAGATCGACGGCGATTTCAGCGGCATCGATCGTGGTGTCGTCTTCCGCATTCAGATGGCGCGGATTTTTCTGGATTACATGGGAAGCCTTGCCCCTGCGGATTATCTCCGCGGCGCCGAGGTCAAGGTGGCCGGTTCTTTCGTATTCGGATAGCTGGGCGAGGGCTTCCGGCCGCGGCAGCAGCATCGCGTGGCACAGATGCGTTCCCGAACGCGCGTCGGCGAGCACGCGCGACACGAAAATTCCCTGGTCGACTTCGTGACCCTCCTTGTCGCGCTGCATGAGCGCCGATTCGGCGTCGACCTGCGCCTGCGTCGGGGTGAGGCCCGGCACCAGCACCGCCGCGTCGTAGATCAGTTGTTCGACACGCACGAACCGCGTGCGGCTGCGCGTCAGCCGGTCGTAGACCGCGCCCGCGTGGGAAGAAAGAAAGCGCGTGCGCGCTTCGCGCGCGACGCGTTTGACGTGTTCGGCGGCGTAGGTCTCTTCGGCGTTGCGCGCCGGCTTGGCCGGAAGCCGCGACAGCAGCGTGGCGCTGGCTTGCCAGAACGGCGAGTAGCGCGCGCAGTCGCCGGTGAAATCGCCCGTGTCGAGCGGTGCCGCCCCGCGCCACGACTCGATTGCATCGTTGCCGATGCCGGCGCGCTGCAGGCTCGCCGCCTCCCGGGCGAACGGTTTAATTGCCGATGACGCCAAGCTGTTCTCCTCTCACACCTTTGGCCGCTTGTCGATGACGCGCACGGCCTTGCCCTGCGAACGCTGCAGGGTACCCGGTTCGACGACTTGCACCTTCGTGCTTACGCCGATGAGGCCTTTGATCAGGCGTTCGACCTCTCGTTCGGTGTCACTGCGGGTTTCGGCTGCGAGCGGTCCGGGGATGTCCGGCCGCCGCTCCACTAACACGTCAAGCTCGTCCATGTGGCTGTCGCGGCGTACTTCCAGGACGTAGTGCGGCGACAGCGTTGCCTGCTGCACGACAATCTCCTCGACCTGCGACGGGAAGACGTTGACGCCGCGAATGATGAGCATGTCGTCGCTGCGCCCCGTGACGCGCGCCATGCGCCGCATGGTGCGCGCGGTGCCCGGCAGCAACCGTGTGAGGTCCCTCGTGCGGTAGCGGATGACCGGCATGCCGACCTTGGTCAATGAGGTGAACACGAGTTCACCGGTTTCACCGTCGGGCAGGACCGTCCCGGTTTGCGGATCGATGATCTCGGGATAGAAATGGTCTTCCCAGATGGTGAGGCCATCCCGGGTTTCGATGCATTCCGCCGCCACGCCGGGGCCGATGACTTCGGACAATCCATACAGATCCAGCGCGACGATGCCGAAGCGCCGTTCCAGTTCGGCCTGCATGCTTGCGGAGCACGGTTCGGCGCCGAAGATGCCCACGCGTGGCGACGATTTCGCCGGGTCCAGCCCCTGGCGCACGAATTCGTCCGCGATCACCAGCAGATAGGACGGCGTGCACATGATGATGTCGGGTTTGAAATCGCAGATGAGCCTGACTTGCCGCTCGGTCATGCCGCCGCCGGAAGGAATGACGGTGGCACCGAGTGCCTCGGCGCCGTAGTGCGCGCCGAGCCCGCCGGTGAAAAGGCCATAGCCGTAGGCGATGTGCACGATGTCGGTGGAGTGAGCGCCGGCCGCGCGCAACGAGCGCGCCATCACCGAGCCCCACATTTCGATGTCCTCCCTGGTATAGCCGACGACGGTGGCCTTGCCGGTGGTGCCGCTGGACGCATGCACCCGCACGATGTCCTTCATCGGCACCGCGAACATCCCGAAAGGATAGTTGTCCCGCAACTCGGCCTTGGTCGTGAACGGAAACTTTGCCAGGTCGGAGAGGTGTTTCAGGTCACCAGGGTGGACACCGGCGGCATCGAAGGCGTTGCGGTAGTGCGGCACGTTCTCATATGCGTGCTTCAGGCTCCAGCGCAGCCGGTCGAGCTGCAGCTTGCGCAATTCATCGACGCTCACTTTCTCAACGTGCTCCAGCTGGTCCATCGCTCCCATGCGTTCTTCCCCCGCTGCGGATCGTTGACAGTCTAACCTTGCAGCAGCGCCCTTACGTGGCCGGCGATCGCAAGGGAAGCGGTCAATCCCGGCGATTCGATGCCGAAAAGATTCACCAGGCCGCCGATACCGGTTTCCCGCGGACCGCTGACGATGAAATCGGCCGCCGGCTCTTTCGGCCCGGAAACCTTGGGGCGAATCCCCGTGTAACCGGGTTGCAGCTGGCCGTCCTTCAATCCCGGGTAGTACTTGCGGATCGCCTCGTAAAACAGCGGCTCGCGCGAGTGATCGAAGCTGTAGTCCACCGAATCGACCCAGGATACGTCGGGGCCAAAACGGATCTGGCCTGCCATATCCACGGTTACATGCACGCCGAGGTGGGCGTTACTGGCCATCGGATAGACCAGCCGCCGGAACGGCGGCCGGCCGGACAAAGTGAAATAGTGCGCCTTGGCGAAATATTGCGGAGGAATGAACATCGCCGGCATGCCGTCGATCGATCGCGCAATATTCTGCGCGAACAGGCCGGCGGAATTGACGACGCTCTTGCAGGCAATGGTCATGGGTTCATCGCCGCCCACATTCAGCACGATACCGCCGGAGCCGACCGCGCCGGATTCGACCGGGCTCTTGAACACGACGGCGGCGCCGCTGTTCTCGGCATCGCCCTGGTAGGCAAGCATCAGCGCATGGCTGTCGACGATGCCGGTGGAGGGCGACAGGAAGCCGGCGACGCATTCCACCGCGGGCTCCAGTTCGCGCAGTTCCTCGCGTGACAGCCAGCGCAGATCCGCGACGCCGTTGCCCTCGGCCTTCTGCACATAATTCTTCAGCGCGGCGATCTCGTCTTGCGTCACCGCCACGACGATCTTGCCGATGTTGCTGTGGGGAACGCCGTGCCCGGCGCAGTAGTCGTAGAGCAGCCGCTTGCCGGACACGCAGAAGCGGGCTTTCAGGGAATCCTTCGGGTAGTACAGACCGGCATGGATGACTTCGGAATTGCGCGAACTGGTATGCGTGCCGATGGCGTCCGCGGCTTCAAGAACGATGACTTCGCGCCCGCCAATGGCGAGCTCGCGCGCGATGGCAAGTCCGACGACGCCGGCGCCGATGACGGCGCAATCCACTTGTTCGGTCACGATGCGTTTTTCCGGATGGCTATACTGCGAGGAAGGCATGTTACCCGAACGCACCCGCGCGCTTGAATGGCTGACTACTGGAATACGGACTGGCTGAACCGCTCCGACATGTTCGCGCCGTTGCGGCCCGTCGGCGCGCGCCTTCCGCAGATCGGCTGGCCGGACGCCGGCTTGATCAATTCGCTCGCCGACGATGCCGGCAGGGTGGTCAATGCCCAGGGGCTGCGTGTGCGCTTCGTTGCGCAAGCGCCGAAATCGAAAGATTTCGCTGACGGCTTCGAACAGCGCGCCTTCCTCAAGGGCGAGGTGCAAATGCGCCCGCTCGACTGGCACGACTTGTTCAACGCATTGGTGTGGATGTCCTTCCCGACGACCAAGGCGGTGATCAACGCCCGTCACTACGAGTCATTGTCCGGCGTCAAAGCCGGCAACCGGCCCCCGGCGCGCGACGCGCTCACCCTGTTCGACGAGGACGGCGTGGCAGTCCTCTCGAGCGATGCCGCGCTGCTTGAACTGGTACGCGAATTCCGCTGGAAGGAACTGTTCTGGAAGCGGCGCGAAGAGGTCAGGCAACGCATGCGCTTTTTCCTGTTCGGCCACGCGCTTTATCAGAAGGCGCTGGATCCCTTTGTCGGCATGACCGGCAAGGCCGTATTGCTGAACGTGCCGGAAGGGTTTGCGCAGCTGCCCCTGAAGTCGCAGATCGCCGACACCGATCGGCTGCTTGCAGCGCACGCATGGGACCGGACGCGCATGAGCCACGGCCGCGAGTTCTCGCCGTTACCGGTGCTGGGTGTACCGGGATGGTGGGGTGGAAACGAACAGGAAAGCTTCTTTGACAACGCCGGCTACTTCCGGCCGGGCCGCCATCGCGACGGTGCCCGGGATCAGGCCGTCTTGTCCTCGCTATAGGCGAGGACGCGGTTGCGCCCGCCCTGCTTGGCGCGGTACATCGCCTTGTCCGCCTTGTCGAGAATGACGTCGAGATTACCGCCATCCTCGGGATAGCTTGCGACGCCGAGGCTTACGGTGATGTTGGTGTCGCCGGTACGCACATCCAGGCGCGAGATTTCGACCGCCTTGCGGATGCGTTCCGCCATTTCCATCGCACCCTTGTTGCTGGTTTCCGGCAGCAGCACGATGAATTCGTCCCCGCCGAAGCGTGCCATGACGTCCGAGCCGCGCAGTTGCTCGCGTATGCAGCGCACCAGATGCTGCAGCAGCCTGTTGCCGGTCTCATGTCCATGCGTATCGTTGATCTGCTTCAGATTGTCGGAATCGATCATGACCACCGACAGCGCGTGGCCGTAGCGAACGGATTGCCGGAAGGCCCGCTGCAGAGTCGATGAAAAGGCACGCATGTTGTAGGTGCCTGTCAGCTCGTCGGTATCGGACACCTGCTTGATCTTGTCCACCGCATAGCGGATGTCCGCTGAAAGCATGGTGGTGATGTAGGCCACCAGGATCATCGGCGCGGAAATCGCCAGGAGTTCCCCCCAGAACGGCAGCGTAAGGAGTGTTTTCGATTTCGGGTTATACGAAAAGAACATGAGGCAGGCAATGATGGCGCCCACCTTGATGGCTGTCGGCAGTTTGCCGAAGATCAGCGCGCTGGCGATGATCGGCAGCAGATAGAGGTTGAGCAGCGGACTGTTTATCTGTCCCGTGAACCAGATCACCCAGGTGATGAATACGATCATCACCCAGCTTTCGAACATCAGCTTCGAGCGGTTCTCCAGCTTGTAGAAATGCACATAGTGCAGGCCGAGAATGAAGGCCGTGAAGAAGAAAAGCGCAGCATGGATGGCGACTTTACCTTCGTCCGGCGGACCGCCGGCGAGCAGGTAAATGAGGACGAGGCCGAGAAGCAGCCACTCGATTTCCGCAATGGTTCTGGAAAATCCCTTCAGCTCGTCCTGCTCTATGGTCAGACCGATATTGGTTCTTGTCAGCATGGAATCGCCGTGTGCGGATTTCCTTGTCCCGGGTGCAAAGTCGTTGTTCTCCCCGTGGAAAGTGCCGTAAGACTAAACGGTTTCCGCGACCAGTGCCAGCGCCAGCACCCGCTCGGATATCACGGAACAAGGGGGTAAACAGCCGCGAGTTCGCGCCCGGGCGCGCGCTCAATGACCGTTCATGCCGCGCAGATACATGGTCATCCGGAAAAGCCGAATGACGCTTGCAAGGCCTGCGGCGCGCTTCGTTGGGGACGCATCCGATCCGCTTCGACTTTCGTCATGAAGGGCGATCCGGTGCCTATGGAATCGATGGGTAATTCCGGTGGATCGACAGCCCTGCATACCGCTCCCGCATCGGCGTCTCATTGATTTGTTTTGTATGGCCGGGAATCCAGGCTACAAGGCATTGTTGACTTGGCCGGCGCCTATGTCTACACTTGGTTTACAGATTAGATTTAGTCTAATTCAGGGATGACAGCGAGGAGTTTTCAATGCCCGCTGTCTGAATCGACACAATTCGAAAGAGAACAGGAGGTCATCATGAAAGCGCTCAAAGGATCGAAGACCGAAAAAAGCCTGAAGGATGCATTCGCAGGCGAATCCCAGGCGAACCGCCGTTACCTTTACTTTGCTGCGAAAGCCGACGTGGAAGGCCAGAACGACGTGGCGTCCATCTTCCGTTCAACCGCGGAAGGTGAAACCGGCCACGCCCACGGCCACCTCGAATATCTGGAATCCGTCGGCGATCCGGCCACCGGCCTGCCGATCGGCCGTTCGCGCGACAACCTGAAGGCGGCAATCGCCGGCGAAACCCATGAGTACACCGACATGTACCCGGGCATGGCAAAGGGCGCGCGTGACGAAGGTTTCGACGAAATCGCGGACTGGTTCGAAACGCTGGCCAAGGCGGAGCGTTCCCACGCCAACCGTTTCCAGAAGGCACTGGACGCGCTGACGGACTAGCTGTAAACAAGTGAGGGGTCAGGGGCGGGAGCGAGGGGTCAGTCTCTCGGCTTCCGTGCGTGTGAGTTTTCGCACCCCTGCTCCTCACCTCCTGCCCCTCACCCATAAATGACCGTCCGCGAAGGTTCGCTCGAAGCGCCGACACGACATCCGATTGCCTGGCAGGCTGCCGACTTCTATGACGAGGACAAGGTGCATGCGGAAATGCATCGGGTTTTCGACATCTGCCACGGGTGTCGCCGCTGCGTAAACCTTTGCACCGCGTTTCCGACATTGTTCGACCTGATCGACGAAGGCAAAACCGGCGAACTCGATGGTGTGGACAAGCACGACTTCGGCAAAGTCGTCGACAGGTGTTATCTGTGCGACATGTGCTACATGTCCAAGTGCCCATACGTGCCGCCGCATCCCTGGAATATCGACTTCCCGCACCTCATGCTTCGGGCCAAGGCGGTCAAGTTCAAAAACGGCGGGACGACGTTTCGCGACAGGCTGCTCACCAGCACCGATGCAGTCGGCAAGCTGGCTTCGATTCCGGTCGTGGTACAGATGGTCAATGCGGTCAACAAAGCGCCGGTCGCGCGCAAGCTGATGCAATCCGTGCTCGGCGTGCACAAGGACGGGGTATTGCCGGAATACACCAGTGCGCGATTCCGCGGCAGCGCACGGCCGGATGCGTCGTTTCCAGTCAAAGACGGCAAGAATGCGCCCGGCAAGGTGGCGATCTTCTCCACCTGTTATGTGAACTACAACGAACCCGGCATCGGCCACGATCTGCTGAAGATCCTCAAGCACAACGAGATCCCGGCCATCGTCGTCGGGAAAGAGGCCTGTTGCGGCATGCCCAAACTCGAACTGGGCGACCTCGAGACCGTTGCGAAGCTCAAGCAGGCCAATATTCCCGTACTGGCGAAACTGGCCCGGGAAGGTTACGCCATCCTCACCGCGGTGCCGTCCTGTACGTTGATGTTCAAGCAGGAACTGCCACTAATGTTCCCGGACGACGCCGACGTCAAGGCAGCACAGGAAGCGATGTTCGATCCCTTCGAATATCTGATCATGCGCAACCGCGACGGGCTGCTCAGGACGGATTTCAAGACCCCGCTGGGCAAGGTCTCGTATCACATTCCCTGCCACCTGCGCGTGCAGAACATGGGGCAGAAGACGCGCGAGGTGTTCGAGTTGGTGCCGCAGACCGAGGTCAACACGGTGGAACGTTGCGCGGGTCACGACGGCACCTGGGGGGTAAAGGCGGAATTTTTTGCCGACTCGATGAAAATCGGCCGGCCGGTTTTCCGCCAGATGGCGTCCACGGCGCCAGACTACGTGAGTTCGGACTGCGCCATCGCCGGCCGCCACATACGGCAGGGAATCTCGGATGGCGACCTTGCGGGGGGCACAGCCGAGAAACAGCATCCGCTGACGCTCATCCGCATGGCCTACGGGCTTTGACCATGCGCCCCGGGGTTACGACCACAAGAGGACTGAAATGGGCATGATCACCGCAGAGAGCCTGATGTCTCTGGAGCAATACGCCAAGGCGCGCAAGGAATTCCGCGCACGGGTTCTGGCCCACAAGAAGAATCGCACCGTGCCGCTCGGCGAGCATGTGACCCTGGTGTTCGAGGACGAACTGACCATGCGTTACCAGATCCAGGAGATGTTGCGCGTGGAACGCATCTTCGAGGAAGAGGGGATACGCGACGAGCTGGATTCCTACAATCCGCTGGTGCCCGACGGCAGCAACTGGAAGGCGACGATGTTGATCGAGTATCCGGACATCGAGGAGCGCCGCGTGGCGCTGGCAAAGCTGATCGGGGTCGAAGACCGAGTCTGGGTCAAGGTGGAGGGGCGGCCGCGCATCTATGCGATTGCCGATGAAGACCTCGACCGGGAAAATGACGACAAGACCTCGGCTGTGCATTTCCTTCGATTCGAGCTGCCCGGGCCGGCGAAGCAGGCGCTGAAGGACGGGGCCGGGTTGTCCCTTGGCGTGGATCATCCGAACTATTCGGCGACGATGGACAGGGCCGGCGCGGGGACGGCGTCCTCTCTGTTGAAGGACCTGGTGTTCTAAACCGGTTTTCTCGTCGGCCGGTCTAACCAGTACAATAACGGCGACCTTTGGGCCGCCGTTGGTTTTTCAAAAAACTGGACTACGAGGAGCGCGATGCTGGAATCCCGCATGATCGGCATGCTCGAGGACCGCCTGAAGCGTGCAGCCCTGCCTATCAGCATGACCCTCTGGAACGGCAACACCATCCGGTCCGGCGAGGACTCCCACTTGCGCCTGACGGTCAAATCCCCGCAGGCGCTGATGTCTCTTGCCAATCCCAGCCTGGGCCGGATCGCCCGGGCCTACGTCGAAGGCCATCTCGACCTCGAGGGCGACATTCGCGAGACCATCCGCCTCGGCGAAGAACTGGTGTCCGGCGATCTGACCACTTACAACAACCGATCGAACGTCTGGAAGTGGTGGCGGCACACCCGTCCGGCCGATCGCAAGAACATCCAGCACCACTACGACGTCGGCAACGATTTCTATGGGTTGTGGCTGGACCGCAACCGCGTCTACTCGTGTGCCTATTTCAAGACACCCGACGATACGCTCGACGCGGCCCAGGAGCAGAAGCTCGATCACATCTGTCGCAAGCTCGACCTCAAGCCCGGGGAGCGCCTCCTCGACGTAGGCTGCGGCTGGGGCGGCCTGATCCTGTGGGCGGCCAGGAACTACAACGTCACGGCGCTCGGCATCACTTTGTCCGAGGAGCAGCATGCTTATGCCACCGAAAAGATCAAGGAACTCGGACTCGGAGGCTGCTGTGAAGTGCGGCTGATGGACTACCGGGATGTCGGCGAAGAGCAGCCCTTCGACAAGATCGCCAGCGTCGGAATGTTCGAGCACGTTGGAAAGCGCAATCTCAAGGCGTATTTCGGCAAGATCTTCCGGTTGCTCAGGCCGGGCGGGATGGTCATGAACCACGGCATCACGACAAATTCGCTGGAGGACGCCGAGCTCGGCAGCGGTATCGGCGATTTCGTGGACGAGTACGTATTTCCCGGCGGTGAACTGGTACACGTCTCGCGCGTGCTTACCGAGATGTCGGGTCAGGGCCTGGAGCCCTGGGATGCCGAATGCCTCAGGCCGCATTATGCGAAGACCCTGTGGGAATGGGTGGGCAGGCTGGAAGCCAGACAGGAAGAGGCGCGCCGGATCGTAGGCGAGAAGATGTATCGCATCTGGCGCATCTACATGGCCGGCTCGGCACACGCGTTCGATCGCGGCTGGATCTCGGTCTTCCAGATACTCGGAACGAAGCCCATGCCGGACGGCTCGGTGCCTTATCCGCTGACGCGGGAGCACGTCTACAAATGAAGTTGTCCGGTGGTCCAGAATCGGCATTTGCGCTGATCGCGGCGTTTGCCGTACTTGCAGTCGCGCTGGGAGGCTGCGGAGGTTCCACCGCCCCCAATATCAAGGCGCCGCAACGGGGCATGACGGAGGACATCGGTGGCGTGATCGAGGAAAAGAAATTCAAGGAAATCGAAGTGGAGCTGCCGACTTATCCGCAGGATTCCGGCCTGCTGGAATTCCTGCCGCGTCAGAATTCGGCAAATCACTTTTACATCGACCGCAATTCGGTATCGGTCGGGCCGGACCGGGTCATACGCTACAGCGCCGTGATCAAATCGCCGTCCGGCGCAATCAACACGAGTTATGAAGGCTTGCGCTGCAAGACCTCCGAATACAAAGTCTACGCGTTCGGTGTCAAGGACGGCGAATGGGCAAAGGTGCCGGACGTCCAGTGGCGCAAGATCGCAAGAATGAGCGGAGATTTCCGCTTCGCGTTGTACAAGGACTATTTCTGTGACATCGAGGCGATTGCCGGTCGCAACGAAAAAGACCTGATCGCCAATCTGGCCGGAAATCCACTGAACAATGTAACCGACAAGAATCGGTAGCGGGCAGGCAGAGGAACTCGGAGCACTAAGTTGTAGTTCCGGTCGTCCTTCGGACTAACTTGCCAAGGCAAGTTAGCCTTCACTGCAACCGCGCGCTGCTCTCATGGCGGACCAAATTGTAGTTCCGGCGCGCTCTGCGAGCTTAACCTGATCGCATTCAGCGAACAGGTTAGCCTTCACCGCAATCTGGTTTTTCCAGAGCGGCACAAGATCGTGGCTGCCACGTAACGCGGCGCGGCCGCATTAGTTTCCGACGCAACTTGGTTTTGCTCCTTCAGAGCAAAACCAAGTTGTCCCGGTGGATGAGCTCGGGCTCGTCGATATACCCGAGGCGAGCTTCGATTTCATGGCTCGGCGATTTGAGGATCTTGCGTGTCTCGGCGGCGCTGTAGTTGACCAGTCCACGAGCGATCTCTCGCCCCTGCGAGTCCAGGCAACTCACGACCTCGCCGCGCTCGAATTCCCCAGCCGCTTCGAAAACACCGATCGGCAGCAGGCTCTTTCCGTCGGTCTTGAGCGCGCGCACCGCGCCATCGTCCAGCCTGAGCTTGCCGCGCACCTGCAGGTGATCCGCCATCCATTGCTTGCGTGCCGCGAGTGTCAATGTTGAACGTCCGTCGCCGGCAGTTGTTGAGCTGATTCAACAGACGCTCAATGGCCAGCATCAGCGTCGCATGCGTAGTCGCGTACCTATCAGCGCTAATACGGTACAGCTTATGGAGCGGCGACTGGAGATGCATGTGTTTCCTCACATAGGCGAGCGAGACGTTCAACTTCTTACCGCGCCCGAGCTTCTCTCAGTTCTTCGGCGCATCGAATCAAGAGGTACTCACAATCTGGCCCACCGCGTGCGCGCGATCTGTAGCCGAATACTCAGGTACGCTCGAGCAACCGGGCGGAAGTGCGAGAACGTGGCAGCCGATCTGGGCGGTGCCT
>Ga0137403_10003255_pt1 | contig 19546 bp, 15 predicted proteins | sample CZOMad2_1_16fung_FD_122057 | JGI IMG/M metagenome (GOLD analysis project Ga0137403, IMG submission 122057) | Vadose zone soil fungal communities from Angelo Coast Range Reserve, California, USA - CZOMad2_1_16fungal (Hybrid Assembly) | ecosystem: Environmental > Terrestrial > Soil > Vadose zone...
GGAGTCGCCCATCAGCGCGAGGAGATCGGGGATCTGCTCGGGCCCCACGCCCCACTTCTCGCGCACCTTGTCCGCGTCGTAGAGGACCTGCTCGCCCGCGCGCGCACCGGGCGCGAGCACGCGCACCCGCGGCCCGACGAGCTGGAGCATGTCCTTGTCGCTGGTGACGAGCACCACGTCGAGATCCTGCGCGCGGGCCCGGTCCACCACGGTGCCCAGCACGTCGTCGGCCTCGAAGCCCGGCACCTCGAGCAGGGGCAGCCGCAGCGCCTCGAAGAGCTGCATGACCACGGGGATCTGACGCCGCAGGTCGTCCGGCGTGGCCGCGCGCGTCTCCTTGTAGGCGGCAAATTTCTCATCTCGAAACGTCGGGCCGGGCGGGTCCCACGCCACCGCGAAGTAGTCCGGCTGCTCTTCCCGGAGCAGCTTCCACAGCATGGTGGACATGCCCAGTATCGCGTTCACCGGCATGCCCCGCGAGGTGGAGAGATACGGCAGCGCGTGGTAAGCGCGGAAGAGGAACCCGGGCCCATCGAGGATGAAGAGGCGCGGGCTCATGCCGGCACCACGCGGTTCCACAGCGCGCGCACCCACGCGGTGCGCTTCCGGTAGTCCTCGAGGAAATCCTTCCGCGACGGATAGTCGAGGCTCTTCGCCACGCGGGCGGGGAACGGCCCCGCCAGCTCGAGCGTGTCCGACGGCCGCACGCCGAAGAGGCGCAGGCCGGCCGAGACACGGCGGAGGAAGCGATACTGCTCCCCCAGCGCGGCGGCGTCCTCGGGGGGCAGGAGCCCAGCGGCGCCGATGGCGCGGATGGCCTGCAGCGTGTTGGGTCGCCGGATGCCGGGGTGGCGGCGGCCATGGACGAGCTGGATCGCCTGGGTGATGAACTCCACGTCCACCAGGCCCCCCCGGCCGAACTTCACGTGATAGAGCCCGGGGTTCTCCTTGCCCAGCTCCTTCTCCATCCGCTCGCGCAGCATGCGTATCTCCTTGAGATCGGGGGCCGCCGCCACCGGCCCGTAGAGCAGCTCGGTCACGAGGCGGCGTACCCGGCGGCCCACGCCGGGGTCCCCCGCGACCAGCCGGGCCCGCGTGAGCGTCTGTCGCTCCCAGGGGTCGGCCCACTCGCGATAGTACTGCGCCATGGAGTCGACGCTGGCCGCGAAGGTGCTGCCCTTGGAGCCGGGCCGGAGACGGAGGTCCACCGGGAAGACGATGCCGGCCGCGGTGATGTCGCCGAGGAGGGATTGCAACGCCTCCACCGCCTGGTGATAGAAGACGGCGGCTTCGATGGGCTCGGCCCCGTCCGTCATGCCGTCGCGGTCGAAGGTCACGAAGAGGTCGAGGTCGGATCCGGTGGTGAGCTCGCGGCCGCCGAGCTTCCCCACTCCCACGATCACCGCATCGATGAAGCGGCCGGCCGCGTCGCGCGGCATGCCGTGACGCCGCGCCCCGCCCTCCACCGCCATGAGCCACGCGGTGGCCAGCGCGGCCTGGGCCAGCGCCGTGAGCTCGGTCGAGAAGCGCTCGGCGTCCGTCACGCCGAGCAGCATGCGCCAGGTCGCGCGCAGCTCCTCCGCCCCCTTGAGCCGGCGCAGGAGGTCTTTTTGTTCGGGAGGCGTCATCGGGCCCAGCACGGGGGCCAGCGCGGCCCGGAACTCCCGCCCGCTCTTCTGCGCGGCGAAGGTGGCGGGGTCGGCGAGGCTGCCCAGGAGCTCCGGCTGGGTGAGAAGCATCTGGGTGACGAGCTCGCCCCGCGCGCAGAGCCGGACCAGGTTGGTAAGCAGGGCGGGTTGGTCGGCGAGGAGCTCCAGCCAGGCGGTGCGCGGCCCCGCCGCGGACACGAAGCGCTCGAACTGGTTGAGGGCCTCGTCCGGATCGGGGCTTTGCCAGAGGGCGTCGAGCAGCACCGGCAGCATCCGGGCCAGGGCCGCGCTCGCCCGCGCGGGGTACGGCAGGAGGGGCCGCCCCTCCAGCACCAGGCGCAGGTTCTGCCGCGCGCGGTCGGGGTCGGCGAAGCCGGTGGCCTTGAGCGCGGTGAACGTGGGGATGCGGGGCGGCGTCACCCCACGCGGGGTGGGCCGCGCCTCGAAGAACTCGCGGAAGGCGGCGTGCACGCCGCCGGTCACCCGCCGGTACTCGGCGAGGAAGCGCCGCCGGGCGGCGTCCGGCGGCAGCGCGATCCCCATGCGGCGGGCGAGAAGGCCCAGCGCGCGCGGGTCTTCCGGCAATGTGTGGGTCTGGAACTCGTGGAGAATCTGCAGGCGATGCTCGACTTTTCGAAGAAAGACCAGCGAGTCTCCCAGCATGCGGCCCAACCCCGGGGACAGGTAGCCGCGCTCGGTGAGTCGGAACAGGGTGCGCCGCGTGTTCCCGCCGCGCAGCCATGGGTCGTCGCCCGCGTAGAGGAGCTGCAGCGCCTGGGCCAGGAATTCCACCTCGCGGATGCCGCCCCGCCCGAGCTTCACGTTGCGCCGCTCGGCGCCCTTGGCCCGTTGCGCCCGGTCGATCTCCTGCTTCATGTGGCGGACGTCGGCCACGATGCCTTCGTCGAGGCCGGGCCGGAACACGAAAGGCCGGACGAGCTCGAAGAAGCGGGCCGCCACCGCGCCGTCGCCCGCGGAGAAGCGCGCCTTGATGAGGGCCTGACGCTCCCACAGCTCGGCGCGGTCGGCGAAGTAGGCACGATAGCCCTCCCGCGACAGGATGAGGGCGCCCGAGCGGCCCTCGGGGCGGAGCCGCAGGTCCACGCGGAAGGCATAGCCCTCGTCGGTCATCGACTCCACCGCCGCCACCACCGCCTTGGCCGCGTCCGCGAAGTAGCGGCCGTTGGAAACCGAGCCCTCGCGCCCGCCGGTGGTCTCGCCGTCGTCGCCATAGACGAAGATGAGGTCGATGTCGGAGGAATAGTTGAGCTCGTCGCCCCCCAGCTTGCCCATGCCGATCACGGCGAACCCCGAGCGCGTGCCGTCGGCCGCGGTGGGAACGCCGTACCGCGGCTCGAGCGCCTCCTCGGCCCAGCGGCAGGCGACGGCCAGGCAGACATCGGCCAGGCGCGAGAGCTCCTCGGTGGTGACGGTGAGATCGGCGTCGCCCAGGATGTCGCGGCTACCGATGCGCAGGAGCTGCCGGTACTTGAAGCGACGGAGCGCGTTCCAGCGCGCCTCGAGGCGCGTGAACGGGGCGACGCTGGCGGTGAGCTCGGCCTCGAAATCATCGGCGAACCATTGGCGCATGATGCTGGGCTCGAGCAGCCAGGCGAGGAGCTGCGGATGGCGCCGCAAGGTGTCGGCGAGGAACTGGCTGGTCCCGCCGAGCCGCGCGAGGAGGTGGATGGCGCCGGGGTGGCCGCCCAGGGTGCGGAGGAAGGCGGCGCGGTCGCCCTGTGCGGAGAGGCGCTCGAGGTTGTTCAGCGCCATGTCCGGGTCCGGCGCTGCCGCCAGCTCCGTCAGCAGGCGCGGTAGCAGCGGCTCCAGCAGCGCGCCCTCGGCGGGGGAGGGCGCCAGCCCGTGCAGGTTCGCCAGGGCCGTCCCCGGCTCCGCGAAGCCCCGCCGCTTCAATTCGGCGAGCGCCTCCCGATCACGAGGCGCCGCCCGAAGAAGATCAACCATCAGCCGGTCGCCAGCCGTCGGTCACGCGCACGCAACGCGTCGCCCTAACCGACTGGACCACGGTCAACATGCCAGAGGCATGCTGATGATAAACATCGATCAGATCGCGGCGCCGCCCTTCTCGCCGGTGCGGATACGGATGGCCTCGCCCATGGGGAGCACGAAGACTTTGCCATCGCCGATGGAGCCGGTCTTGGCCGCGGCGCAGATGAGAGAGACGACCTTGTCCACCATGTCGTCCGACACCACCACCTCCACCTTCACCTTGGGGAGGAAGTCGATGGTGTACTCCGAGCCCCGATAGAGCTCGGTGTGGCCCTTCTGGCGGCCGAAGCCTCGCACCTCGGTGACGGTCATCCCGACCACTCCCAGCTCGGTGAGGGCCTCCTTGACGTCGTCGAGCTTGAACGGCTTGATGACGGCCTCGATCTTTTTCATGGCGGCTCCCGGCTAGCGGTTGGCGCGGGCCTTGAGGGCCTTGCGGTAGAGGGTGACGTACTCGCGGGCCGAGGCGTCCCAGGAAAAGTCCTCGGCCATGGCGTTGCGCACGATGGCGCCCCAGAGCGCGGGATCCCGGCGGGCGGCGGCGGCCCGGGCCACCGCCTCCACGAGAGGCTCCGCCGCGAAGGGATCGAAGAGAAAGCCGGTGCCGGTCCGCCGGCGGGGATCGACCTCCCGCACCGTGTCGGCAAGCCCGCCCGTCCGCCGTACGATGGGCACCGCGCCGTAGCGCAGCGCGATGAGCTGCCCGAGCCCGCACGGCTCGTAGCGGGACGGCATGAGGAACGCGTCGGCGCCCGCGTAGATGCGCCGCGCGAGCTCGTCGTCGTACCCGAGGCGCACCGCCACCCGACCGGGGTGCGCGGCGGCGGCGGCGGTGAAGGCCTCCTCGAGAGGCGCTTCCCCCGAGCCCAGGAGCACGAGCTGGGACCCCGTGGCGAGGATGCCGGGCAGCGCGTCCAGCGTGAGGTCGAGGCCTTTCTGCCCGGCCAGCCGCGTGACCATGCCGACGATGAGCCCGGGACCGGCGGCCAGGCCCATCTCCTCGCGAAGCGCCGTCCGGCAGATGGCCCGGCCCTGGAGGTCTCCCGTCCCGTAGCGCTTGGCCACCACGGCGTCCGTCTCGGGGTTCCACAGCTCGTAGTCGATCCCGTTGATGACCCCGTGGAGGTCGTGGCTGCGCTCCTCCAGCACGCCCTCGAGGCCGTTGCCGAACGCGGCGGTACGAATCTCCTGCGCGTACGTGCGGCTCACCGTGGTCAGGAGATCCGAGAACACCAGCCCACCCTTGAGGAAATTCAGCCGTCCGTAGAACTCGATGCCCGCGGGCGTGAAGAGGTCCCAGCCGAGGCCCGTCATCGGCATGTCGTAGTGCCAGAACACGCCCTGGTAGGCGAGGTTGTGGATGGTGAACAGCGTGGCCAGCGGGCCCAGCACGGGATGGTCGCGGTACTCGGTCTCGAGATATACCGGCACCAGCCCGGTCTGCCAATCGTTGGCGTGGATCACCTGCGGGCGCCAGCCCGCCGCGCCCAGCGCCGCCACCGCTTCGAGACCCCCCCGGCAGAAGAAGATGAAGCGCTCGCAGTTGTCCCAGTAGTCGCCGTCCGCGGTGCCGTAGAGCCCGGCGCGGTTGTAGTAGTGGTCATGGGCCAGAAAGTAGACGGTGACGCCGCCGCGATCCCGCACCTCGTACAGCGCACCCTCGGTGGCGCGGTCGCCCAGGGGCACGCGGAGATTGCTCGCGACCAGCCGGAGCGGCCCCGCGTGCGCCTCCACCCCGCGGTACCTGGGCATGAGCACGCGCACGTCGTGCCCGAGGGCGGCGAGCGCGCGCGGCAGCGCGCCCACCACGTCGGCGAGCCCGCCCGTCTTGGCGAAGGGCGCGGCCTCGGAGGCCATGATCAATATGCGGAGCCGCTCGCGCGCCATCCCTCGCCTCAGACCTCTTCGAGGATGGGAAAGACCAGCGCGGTGACGTGCGAGGAGATCCGCTTGAGGTTGGTGAGGACGTCGAGGTGAATCTCCGAGGTCTCCAGCGATTCCGCGAGCCCGCGCCGCAGCCGCGAGAGATGCGACTCACGCAGCTCGCGCTCCCGCTGGCGGATGATCGGCCGCTGGTCGAGCACCTCCTGGGCCAGCGCGCGGTCGGCGGAGGCGAAGGCGGCGATGGCGCGCTCGAGATTCTTGGACACCATCCCGTGGAACTCGGTCAGCTCGATCTCCCCCGCCTCCGAGAAGCGCCGACCCTGGTAGAGCTTCTTCCGCGCCAGCTCCATCAGGTTCTTGTCCACGATGTCGCCGACATTTTCCAGATTCCCGATGAAGGAGATGAGCGCGATCTCGCGGCCGGCCATGTCCGGGCTCATGGTCTCGCGGCCGAGGCGGGCCAGGAACAGCTTGATCTGACGCTCGAGGTAGTCGAGCTGATCGTCGCGGCGCTCGACCTCCTCGAGGAGCTCCGGGTCGTCGCGGCGGAGGACCACCAGCGCATCGCGCAGCATGCTCTGGGCCACGTCCCCCATGCGGAGGGCCTCGCGAGTGGCCTGGCCGAGGGCCAGGGACGGTTGGTCGAGGTACCGGTCGTCGAGGTAGCGCGTCTTGAAGGGGTTGTCCCCGCGCTCCTGCTCGGGGACCAGCGCGGTGATGGCGCGCGCGGCCAGGGGCGCGAAGGGCAGGAAGAGCGCGCTGATGGCCACGTTGAACAGCGTGTGCGCGTTGGCGATCTGCCGGGCCGGGTCGCCGGCGGTCTGGGCCACCAGCGCGGTCAGGGGCTGGATGAAGGGAAAGACGAGCGCCACGCCGAGCACCTTGAAGGCGATGTGGGCCGCCGCCACCCGGCGCGCGTCCGAGGTCGAGCGCAGGCTCGCCGCCAGCGCGATGGCGCAGGTCCCGATATTGGCGCCCAGCACCACCGGCAGCGCGCCCTCCAGGGGAAGCAATCCCTGGTGCGCGAGGGAGAGGAGAACCCCGATGGTGGCCGCGGAGGAGGCCATGCCGGCGCTCAGCAGCGCGCCGACCAGCGCGCCCAGGGGCGGATTCGACGCGAAGGCCACCAGCACCTGGCGGGCCAGCGGGTGCTCGGCCATCGGGGCGATGCCGTCCGTCATGAGCCGCATGCCCAGGAAGAGGAAGCCGAAGCCCAGCACGGCCTGGCCGATGTTCTTGACGAGGCCCCGCCGCCCGAGGAAGGACATGGCGAAGCCCGCCGCGATCAGGAAGAGGGCGAGGTCGCGGATATTGAAGGCGAGCAACTGGACGGTGAGGGTGGTGCCGATGTCGGCGCCGAGGATGATGCCGAGGGACTGGCGGAAGGTCATCAAGCCCGCGGAGACGAAGCCGATCAGCATCAGGGTGGTCGCCGAGGAGGACTGGATGAGGGCGGTCACTAGGGCCCCCGCCCCCACCGCGGAGAGACGGGTCCGCGTCATGCTGGTGAGGAGGTGGCGCAGGTGGCCGCCCGCGGCACGCTGCAGTCCCTCGCCGGACAGCTGCATGCCGTAGAGGAGCAGCGCGAGACCGCCGAGCAGCGAGAGCAGGGTCATGGCCGGCCCATCATGGGGACAGCGTCGGGAAGCCGCTCGACGGCACCGCGACCCCGGACAAGTGCGCGGTGTCGTTCATCGAGAGGAGGCGGGGCGGCGCCAGCTCGGTGATCGAGCCGTTCGAGAGGGTGAGGCGCCAGATGGACGACAGCGGCAGCCCCAGGCAGTACGCGAGATACGCGCTGATCACCCCGCCGTGACAGACCACCAGCACGTCGTCGCCGTTGGGATGCGCGCCCTCGACCTCCGCGAGCGCACGGACCATGCGTCTCTGCACGTCCGCGAGGGGCTCCGCGCCGGGCGGGAGCGCTCCCACCGGGTCGCGCACCCAGCACGCGTAAGGATTGCCGGGCCGGGCCTGGACCTCCTCCACCGTGCAACCTTCCCACTCGCCCAGCGAGAGCTCGCGCAGCTCGTCCACCTTCCGGAGGGGGGCCTGCACGGCGGCGGCGGCCAGCTCCGCGGTGTGACGGGCGCGCTGCAGCGGGCTCGAGTAGACGGCGGCGATACGGCGCCCTCGGAGCGCGCCCGCCAGCGCCTCCGCCTGCCGCCGCCCCAGCTCGGACAGCGGCACGTCCTGCACGCCCTGGAAGCGCCGCTCCGCGTTCGACACCGACTGGCCGTGGCGGGCGAGCAGCAACCGCCTCACCCGCGCTCCTCCGCGGCGGCTTGGGCCGCCCGCAGCCGGCGGAGGGTCTCGTCGCGGCCCACCAGGGCGACCACCTCGAAGATGGGCGGGCTGGCCGCGCGGCCGGTGAGCGCGATGCGCGTGAGCTGGGCGAGGTCCACCAGCTTGAGGCCCAGCTCGGCGGCCAGCCCGCGGTACCGCGCCTCGAGATCCGGCGGCTCCAGGGGCGGCGACGCCTCGAGGCGCTTGATCAGGAGCGCATAGCGCGCGGACGCCTCCGGGGTCCAGAACTTGGCCACCGCGGCGGGATCGTACGACGCGGGCGGCTCGAAGTAGAAGCGTGAAGCCTCCGCCATCTCCACGAGTGTCCGGGCCCGCTCGCGGAGCGTGACGACCACGCGCGCGAGCCAGGCGCGGTCGGCGGGCACCGGCAGGCCCGCTCGCTCGAGGAATGGCACCAGCCGCTCCGCGACCTGCTCCGGCGGCAGCGTCTTGATCCAGTGCTGGTTGAGCCACTCCAACTTGACGCGGTCGAAGACGGCCGCTGCCTGCCCCACGTGGGCGAGGTCGAACTGCGCCGCGACGTCCTCGCGCGAGAAGACCTCCTGGTCGCCGTGCGACCAGCCGAGCCGCGCCAGGTAGTTGAACAGAGCCTCGGGGAGAACCCCCTCCTCGCGGAACGCCTGCACGCTGCTGGCCCCGTGGCGCTTCGAGAGCCGGCGCTTGTCGGGGCCGAGGATGAGCGGGACATGCGCGAAGACGGGGGTCGGGTAGCCGAGCGCCTGATAGCACTGCACCTGCTTCGGCGTATTGGACAGATGGTCGTCACCCCGGATCACGTGAGTGATCTTCATCGTCACGTCGTCCACCACCGCGCAGAAGTTGTAGGTGGGCGTCCCGTCGGTGCGCACGATGATCCAGTCGTCGAGCTGGCTGTGGTCGAAGACCACCGTCCCGTGGAGGATGTCCTCCACCACGGTCTGTCCCGTGTCCGCGATGCGCAGGCGAAGCGCGTGCGGCTCGCTGGCGGGCACCTGCGCGTCGCGGCAGGTGCCGGGATAGCGGAAGGTCTCGCCGCGCGCCTGGGCGGCCGCGCGCAGGGAATCGAGCCGCGCCGGCGTGCAGCGGCAGCGATAGGCCTTGCCCTCGGCGAGCAGCCGGTCGGCATGGGCGCGATAGATGTCGCTGCGCTCGGTCTGGCGATAGCCGGCCGTCGGCGGCCCCTCGTCCCAGTCGAGCCCCAGCCAGGTCAGGGCGTCGAGGATCCCGTCGAGAGACTGCTCGGTGGAGCGCTCGCGATCGGTGTCTTCGATACGCAGGATGAAGACGCCGCCGTGGCGCCGCGCGAAGGCCCAGTTGAACAGCGCGGTGCGGGCCCCTCCCACGTGGAGGTGGCCGGTGGGGCTGGGCGCGAAGCGGACGCGAACGGGCTCCGGCATGCTGTCCATTGTACTCGACTCGCCACCGCCCGCTCCGGGACCCTAGACGCGTAGCCGCTGCAGCACGGACCGCGGCAACACGCGGATCACGCACATGACCCAGCGCCAGATGCCCGGGCTATAGACCAGGGGGGTTCCGGCGTCCATGGCCCGCAGCGCCGCCGCCGCCACCGCATCCGGCTCGCCCGCGAAGGGGGGCTCGGGCAGGCCGGCCGTCATCTCCGTTCGCACGAAGCCCGGCCGCACGCAGACGACCCGGACGTCGCGGTCGGCATAGGCAAGCCCCAGCCCGTCGAGGAAGGCGGAGAGCCCCGCCTTGGAGGCGCCGTAGAGGTAGTTGGCAGGCCGCGCGCGATCGCCCGCCACCGAGCTGAAGGCGCAGATGACCCCACCGCCGCGCTCGGCCAGGCGGTCAGCGGCAAGCTGGCAAAGCAGCGCGGTGCCCGTGAAGTTGACGCTGAACAGCCGCTCGAGCCGCGCCGCGTCCCTCGCCAGCGCGTCCTGGGCGCCGAAGAGGCCGGCGGTAATCACCAGGGTGTCGAAGCGATCGAGGGCCGCGTCGGCCGCGTCGAGGGCGGCCACGAAGCCTCCGGGCTCGCCCAGGTCCAGCGGGCCCGATCGCACCGGGGCGCGGGCGCCGCGCGCCTCCAGGTCGCGCGCGGTGAGGGCCAGCCCGTCCGCGTCGCGTCCCAGGAGGTACAGCGCGTCGGCCCGCTCGGCCATGCGGCGGGCGAGCGCCTTGCCCATGCCGCGCGTGGCGCCCACGAATGCCGCTTTCATATATCCGCTCGCCTCGATCGTTGAATGGTCGCCGCGTCTTCGGCTGCGGCTCCCACTGCGGGCTGCGGCTCGCCCCCCTCGCTCCGCTCGGCAAGCTCCTCCGTATCCGCTCGCCTCGCCTTCGGCTGCGGCTCGCCCCCCTCGCTCCGCTCGGCAAGCTCCTCCATATCCGCTCGCCTCGATCCTTCCATGGTCGCCTCGCCTTCGGCTGCGGCTCCCACTACGGGCTGCGGCTCGCCCCCCTCGCTCCGCTCGGGAAGTTCCTCCATATCCGCTCGCCTCGCCTTCGGCTGCGGCTCGCCAATCAAGTTGGGTCTCCGAAGAGGCGCACCGACATGGCGGAGCGGAAGCGCCGGGTGGGATCCCAGCGGTCGCGGAGCGCCTGCCACTCGGCCAGGCGCGGCGTCATGCGGGCGAAGTCCTCCGCGCGGGTGACGGCATCCTTGGCGAGGTAGACGCGGCCGCCCGCCGCCATCACGGTGGCGTTGAGCTGATGTACCAGGGCCGCGGTGGCCGGGCCCCGGTTGGGCAGGTCCAGCGCCAGCGTGATCCCCTCGAGCGGGAACGAGAGCGGCGCGGGGCCGGCAGGCCCGCAATCCTTGATCACGGCGAGGAAGGACGCCGCTCCCGCGTGCGCGAGGCGCTCGAGCAGCTCGCGCGTCGCGGCCCGTCCCACTGCCCGGGGCACCACGCACTGATACTGGAGAAAGCCGCGCCGGCCGTAGAGACGATTCCAGTCGCCGAGCGCGTCCAGCGGGTAGAAGAAGGACTCGTAGGAGACGAGATGGGCCCGGGCCCCAACCCGCCCGGCGCCGCGCCGGCCCGCCTTGAGCCAGTAGTACAGCCCGTTGAAGGCGCGCATGGCGGGCGGGCTCAGGAGCCACTCGGGGGCGTCCAGCGGCACGCGCAGGGTGCGCCGCGCCCGCGGATCGCCGCCCGGGACATCCGCGCGCTCGGCGTGACGCCCGCGCAGCAGCACGCCGCGCCCCAGCCCGGCGCCCGAGGCCAGGCAGTCGATCCAGCCCACGGTATAGGGCCAGACCCGGCCGCTCGATTCGAGCCCGCTCACCATGTGATCGAGGTCCGGCACGCCCTCACTCTCCATCACGATCCAGCCTGACTCCACCGGGCGCAGGCGGAGGGTCACCTCGGTGATGAGGCCGGTGAGCCCCATGCCGCCCACGGTGGCGAGGAAGAGCTCGCGCCCGCGGTCGGGCCCGCACACCACCGCCTTCCCTTCCGCGGTCAGCAGGGTGAGCCGGTCCACAAAGCTGCTGAAGGAGCCGTCCCGGTGATGGTTCTTGCCGTGCACGTCGGTGGCCACGCACCCGCCCAGGGTCACGAACTTGGTTCCCGGGGTCACCGGCGGGAACCAGCCACGGGGGACGAAGAGCCGGAGCACCTCGGACAGGGACAGCCCCGCTTCCGCGGTGAGGCGGCCGGACACGGGATCCCAGTCGAGGATGCGGTCGGCGCGACCGGTCTCCAGCACCAGGGTCGCCTCGCGCGAGGGCACGGCGGCGTCACCGTAGGCGCGGCCCAGCCCGCGCGGGAGCACCAGTGACTCGCCCGCGGGGAGCCCCAGCCGCTCGGGACGCGCTACGCGTCCGGGACGGACGGGAAAGCGGCCCCATCCCGCGACGGCCGCACGCGTGACCGCGGGGCTCAGTGTCCCCACGGACCGTAGATCAGCACGAGGACGGCGGCCATCCAGAGGGTGGTGTTCACCAGGAGCGCGCGGTCGGAGAGGACGAGGTCCGAGGGATTGCCGCCCAGCTCACGGCGGTAGAGGAGGTAGAGGTAGCGGAATATCCCGTAGAGCACGAAGGGCAGCGTGAGGGGCAGGAGCCGGGTGTGGAACTTGGCCACCGTCTCCGGCGACATCGTGTAGAGCGCGTAGGCGGTCACCGCCGAGGCGGTGACCACCGCGATCATCTGATCGATGAATCCCTCGCTGTACTCGGCCAGGATGGGGCGATGGGCGGCGGCGCTCCCCTTCAGCGTGAGGTACTCGTGCCGGCGCTTGCCCAGCGCGAGGAAGAGCGCGATGAGCACGGTGCAGATGAGCAGCCACCCCGAGATGTCCGCGCCCACCGCCACTGCACCCGCCACCGCCCGGAGCACGAAGCCCACCGCCACCGTGAGCACGTCGAGGATGACGAGGTGCTTGAGCCACACCGAGTAGGCGGTGAGGAGCACCCCGTAGGCGACGGCCACCAGGCCGAAGGGGACGCCGAGGCCGAACGACACCACCACGCTCGCGGCGAGGAGAGCGAGGCCGATTCCCAGCGCGAGCTCGCGGGACAGCGCGCCCGAGGCCACCGGCCGGCGACGCTTGGTGGGATGGAGTCGGTCCTGCTCCGCGTCCGCCACGTCGTTGAGGAGGTAGATGGCCCCGGAGAGCGCGCAGAAGAGCGCGAACGCGGCCACCGCCCGCCACGCCTGGGGCGTGAACAGCTGCTGCGAGAAGATGACGCCCGCGAAGACGAAGAGGTTCTTCGCCCACTGCCGCGGGCGCAGCGAGGCGAGGACGGCGGCGACCAGCCCCATGGCGCGCCTAGCCCAGCGCGGTGCGCAAGGCGGCGGCGACCTCGGCGAGCTCGGCGTCCGTCAGCTCCGGGAAGCAGGGGAGGGAGAGCACCTCGCGCGCGGCGCGCGTGGACTCTGGAAAGTCGGCGGCCACCTTCGCCGCCCCGCCGGGCGGACAGAAGAGCGGCTGGGCGGGAATCGTGTTCGGGTAGTGCACGGCAGTGCCGATGCCGAGCTCCGCGAGCCGGCGGGCCACCTCGTCCCGGCGGGCCACCCGCACCGTGAACTGATGATAGACGTGGAAGGCGGGCGGCCGCTCGACGGGCAGCTCGAGCGGCAAGCCGGCGAGGAGCTCGCGATAGCGCGCCGCCAGGCGGCGGCGCGCGGTGGTCCACTCGCCGAGCCGACGGAGCTTGACGCGGAGGAGCGCCGCCTGGAGATCGTCGAGCCGGCTCGACTGCCCCAGCTCCACGTGCTCGTATTTCCGCGGCGAGCCGTGATCGCGGAGGCGCCTCACCCGCTGCGCCACGTCCGTCCGGGAGGTGAGGAGCATGCCGCCGTCCCCGCAGGCGCCCAGGTTCTTGGTGGGGTAGAACGAGAGGCACACCGCGTCTCCCCACGCCCCCACCGCCCGGTCTCCCCACGTGGCGCCCACCGCCTGGGCGGCGTCGGTGATCACCGCGAGCCCGCGCGGCCGCGCGATCGCCTCGATGGCGGCCATGTCGGCGAGCTGGCCGTACAGATGCACGGGCATCACCGCGCGCGTGCGCGGGGTGACGGCGCGGGCCACCGCGGCGGGATCGACGTTGTACGTGACGGGATCGATGTCCGCGAACACCGGGGTGGCGCCGGCGAGCGCGATGGTGCTGCCCGAGGCCACGAAGGAGAACGCCGAGGTGATGACCTCGTCGCCGGGCCCGACCTCCAGCGCTCGGAGCGCGAGGAGCAGGGCGTCGGTGCCGGAATTGAGGCCCACCCCGTACCGCGCCCCGGAGGCCGCCGCCAGCTCCTCCTCCAGCGCTCGGCCTTCCGGCCCCATGATGAACCCCGCCGAGGTGAGCACGCGCTCGGCCGCCTCCCGCAGCTCGGCGCGAAGCGCCGCGTGCTGGCGCTTGAGATCGATTTGCGGAACTCGAATCTCGGCCATGGGTCTAGCGGATGCCCGTCCCGAATTTCGTGCCCGTCTGTCCCACCCCGAGCAAGTTGATCGAGAAGCGGAACTCGTCCTCGTTCTTGTGCCGGTCAATGTACTCGAGGGAGATAGCCCAGCACTGGAAGTGTATGTCCACCCCGAAGCGGTCCTCGACCTTGGTGCCTCTCTTCACGTCCCAGTGGCTCGAGGCGCGCGCGTTGACGTGCGCCGTGATCCGGGCCGCGAGCTCGGCATTGACGGTGAGGAACCTCGTGTCGAGCTCGTTGTCGAGGCGCGTGCCCACGAGGGGGACCAGGATGATGTCGTTGAAGCGCACGCCCAGGGAGCCGTTGACGTCCTTGTAGGTGCCGGTGACGTCGGCGGTGGCAGTCCGCAGCCCCAGCCCGTAGAAGTTCCAGGCCGCGTCCCCGCGGAAGCCGAACATCTCATTGGGCTTGAGGATGAGCTCGGCCCGGAGATCCTTGAAGGGATGGTCGGCGTCGGGGAGGAGATTGTAGATCTGGCTCACCACCAAGCGCGCGGCCTCCCAGCGCACCGGTTCCTGGTTGGGGCCCGCCACCGTCTTGGCGTTGAGCCGCTGGGTGATGGAGTACGTCACTTGGCTCACCTTGCCGATGTCGTCGATGGCAGGGTCGAACTGGGGATTGCCCTTCTGGTCCAGGCCCCGGATCTCCGTCCAGGTGGCGCGGGGCTCGATCACGTGTTGCAGCGCGGACAGGCCCCAGGTCCCGTCCACCGCCCAGACGCGCGTGAGCCGTGTCTCGAGCTCGATGCCGGCCTCCGCCTGTCTCCGGATATGGCTGTCGTCCACCGTCTCTTCCACCTCGAAGGCGCCGATCGCCCGCTTTCCCACCACCCTCTTGTCGTAGTAGGTGGCGCGGCCGCCGGCGAAGGGCGTCACCGTGAAGTACCCGCCCACCGGGATCGGATAAAACGCGCGCGGGTGCAGATCGGCGCGTAGGCCGTTGGCGCCCACGTCCCGGATGAAATTCGTGAAGGAGGCCTGGGTCTCGTAGAGGAACCCGGGCAACCCGGGAATGGGCTGACGCAGCCCCTCGAGGCGGATCTCCGGCACGCGCTGGAGCTCCACCGATTGCGTGGTGGTCAAGTCCTGGTACCAGAGGACATTGCCCACGAGGTTCCACTTGTCCCAGCGCCGCGTGACGAAGACATTGGTCTCCGCGCGCTGCTTCGAGCGGTCGTTCAGCTTGTCGCCGTACTCGCGGAACACCCGGTCGTCGGTGGTGGCGTTGGCGTCCACCTTGAAGGAGAGCCCCGGCGTCACCTGCCAGGCGTGCCGGAACGTGCCGGCGCCGCGCGTCTCGTTGTCCTTGAAGGACTCCTGGATCAAGAAGCCGGACAGCGAGCCGGCAGTGTCCTGGGACCGGATGTAGCGGTACTCGAGGCTCGCTCCCACCCCGCGGGAGGTGAAGGTGTCCAGCGATACCGTGAGATCCTGGCTGTCGTCGATGGCCCAGTAGTAGGGCACGCGGGCGAAGAACCCCTTGTTGCTGGATATGCCCAGCTGGGGAAAGAGGAAGCCCGACTGCCGCTCACGCCGGATGGCGGCGGCGAACCAGGGGAACCACGGGATGACGGGGATGTCGCGCACCCAGAACGAGGCATGCCAGCCCGACACGATGTCGTTGAGGTCCGCGAAGCACGAGCGGAGCCGGATGGACCAGTCCGGGTTGTCGCCCTCGCAGGTGGTGAAGGCCGTGTCCTGCCCCTCGTAGACGCCGTCGCCGATCCGGTCCAGGCGCCGCCCGCTCAGCGAGTAGTAGGGAGCGGAGAAGGCATTGGCGTTGTAGACAACGCCGGTGCCGATCTTGAGATTGTAGTCCATACGGTCGCCGACCAGCCGGTCCTCGCCGTCGTAGAAGACGACCTTGCCCTGCGCGACCGCCTCCCCCGTATCGCGGTTGAGCTCCACCCGTTCGGCGAGAAGCCGGGAGGCCCCGCGCACGATCTCGACATTGCCGACCGCGATGAGCAGCTCGGGGGGGCCGGTCACCTGCTGGATCTGATCCGCGGTCACACTCACCTCGCCGGCCCCCTCCTGCTGGACCGTGACGGGAGACCGCCGCGACTGGGCAAGGCCGGCACCGGGGGGACCCAGGACCAGCGGCAGGACGAGGAGCAGGGCGCCCCAGACCGCACGCGCGCGTGTGGACGGCATTGAGCTCAGCGCACATGCTATATCAGCCGGCGTTAATTCCGCAAAGCAGATCGAGAGTTTCGGGGCGGTCAGCCAGAAGCTCGCCGAGCAGGAACAGGGAGCCGGCGGCGCACACGAGGCCCTGCGAGCTCACCCTCCGCGCCAGGGCGAGAGCGTCCGCCGGCCGAGCGGCGACGGCGAGGCGCTCGACGGGCAGCGGGCCCAGGCGCCGCGCGAGCTCACGGAGCGTCTCGGGGTCGGCGGCGCGCGGCGAGTTCGCCGCGGTGAAGATGACGCGTTCGGCCAGGGGCAGGAGCGGGGTGAGAATGCCGGCCTGATCCTTGTCCGCGGAGATGCCCAGCACGAAGGTCACCGGCCGCCGGGGAAAATAGGCGCGGAGGGAGGCGGCCAGCGCCCGGGCACCGCCGGGATTGTGGGCGCCGTCCAGGACCACGGTGGGCGAGCCGGGGAGGACCTGGAAGCGTCCCGGCCAGCGCACCTCCGCGAGCCCGCGCCGTATCGCCCCCTCGCCCGCGCCCATGACGCGCGCGGCGGCGACGGCCACCAGGGCATTGCTCGGCTGGTGGGGGCCCAGGAGCGCACAGCGCGCGTCCTCGATGCGCCAGTCCGGCCCGGCCAGGTCGAGGCGCTGCCCGTCGAGCGAGGCCTCGCGCACGGCGACACCGAGCTCCCGTCCTTCGAGTAGCAACGGGACGCTCAGCGCGGCGGCGCGCTCCACGATGGGCGCCTCCGCCTCCGGGTCCTGGCGCGCCGACACGGCCACCCCGCTCCGGATGATATGCGCCTTGTCCCAGGCGATCCGCGCCAGGGTGTCGCCGAGGAGCGCCTGGTGGTCATAGTCAATTCGGGTCAGCACGGTCACCTCGGGGCGCCCGACGGTGGTGGCATCGAGTCGGCCGCCGAGGCCGACCTCCAGCACCGCCACCTCGACGCCGGCCCGCGCGAAGTGATCCAGGGCCAGCGCGGTGGTGGCCTCGAAGACGGAGGCGTCCAGGCGCGCGAAGAGCGTGCCGAGGGCGTCCACGCCATCCGCCACGTCGTCCTCGGCGATGCAACGGCCGTCCACCCGGATTCGCTCGCGCAGGGAGCGGAGGTGCGGGGAGGTGTAGAGCCCAGTGCGGACACCCGCCGCGTGGAGCATGGCCGCGACCATGGCCGAGGCGGAGCCCTTGCCATTGGTGCCGCCGATCTGCACGAGCCGCATCCGGCTCTCGGGATTGCCGACGGCGTCGAGCAGGGCCTGGATGGGGGCCAGCCCCGGCCGCATGCCCACCATCTCCCCGCCCCGCAGCGCGAGGAGCCGGGCCACAGCCTCGCGATACGTCATGGAGCCGGCTGGACGGGGCCCGTTCCGAAAAAGGCGAGGATGCGGCGGAGAGTGTCCCGGAGGTCGCGACGCTCGACGACCATGTCGAGCTGGCCGTGTTCGAGGAGGAACTCCGAGCGCTGGAAGCCGTCGGGGAGCGGCTGCCGGATGGTCTCGGCGATCACGCGCGGTCCCGCGAAGCCGATGAGGGCGCGGGGCTCGGCGAGGATGACGTCCCCCAGCATGGCGAAGCTGGCGATGACACCGCCCGTGGTCGGGTCCGTGAGGAGGGAGAGATAGGGCACGCGCTCCTCGGCCAGCCGGCTCAGCGCCGCCGAGGTCTTGGCCATCTGCATGAGGGAGAGAATGCCTTCCTGCATGCGGGCGCCGCCGGAGGCGGACACGATGAGGAGTGGCGCCCGCTTCTGGGTGGCCAGCTCGATGGCCCGCGTGAGCTTCTCGCCCACCACCGAGCCCATACTGCCCCCCAGGAAGCCGAACTCGAAGACGGCCAGCACCACCGGCAGCCCGCCCACGCGGCCCATGCCGGTGATCACCGCCTCCTCGAGCCCGGTGGCCTTGCGGGCGGACTTGATGCGGTCGGTGTAGCGCTTGGTGTCCTTGAACTCCAGCGGGTCGCGCGAGGTGAGACCGGCGTCGCGCTCCTCAAAGGAGTCGGCGTCCAGGATGGCGGCGATGCGCTCGCGCGCGGAGATGCGGAAGGGATACTTGCAGCGGGGGCAGACCCGGCCGGCCCGGTCCACCTCGGCGCGGTAGACGATTTCCTTGCAGGAGTCACACTTGACCCAGAGCCCCTCGGCGATCTGGACCTTCTTCCGCGGCGCGTCCTCCCCCTCTTCCTTCTTCTTCCAGAACCAGGCCATGGCGGCTACCGCTCGCCGCCGCGGGCCCGGAGCGGCGCCTTGAGGGAGGCGATGAAGCGACCCACCTCGGGCACGAGCTCGGCGGACCCGGCATGGCGCTCGACGAGGCGAACGATGGCGGAGCCCACGATCACGCCGTCCGCGACGCGCCCCACCATCTCCGCCTGCTCGGGCGTGGCGATCCCGAAGCCCACGCAGACCGGCTTGGTGGTCACGCCGCGCAGGGTGCGGAGCAGCGCCACCAGATCGGGCGGCAGGGCGGCGCGTACGCCGGTGACCCCGGTGAGCGAGACGAGGTAGATGAAGCCGCGAGTGGCCTGGGCGATCTTCCGCATCCGCGCCGGGGGCGTGGTGGGGGCCACGAAGTGCATGAGATCGAAGCCGAGCGGATCGGCCTCGGCGTGGAGCGGACCCGCCTCCTCGGGGGGCAGATCGGCCACGAGCACGCCGGCGACGCCGGCTTCGGCCGCGGTCCGGCAGAACGCCTTGAGCCCGAAGGCGAGTATGGGGTTGTAGTAGGTGAGGAAGACGATGGGGACCGAGAGCTCGCCGCGGACGTCACGGACCATCTCCAGCACGCGCGGGAGCGTGGAGCCGGCGGCGAGCGCGCGCTGGGTGGCCCGCTGGACCACCGGGCCGTCCGCCACGGGATCCGAGAACGGCACGCCCAGCTCGATGACGTCGGCGCCCTGGCGCGCCGCCTCGACGATGAGCCGCGCCGTCACCGCCAGCGACGGGTCGCCCGCGGTGAAGTACGGGATCAGGGCACGCTCGCCCCGCGCGCGGAGGGCCGCGAAGGTGTCGTCCAGCCGGCTCATGGGTGCCCGTTCCCCCGCCCGTCCAGCATCTGGCCCACGGTGTGGACGTCCTTGTCGCCGCGACCGGACAGGCCCACCACCACGATCTCGCGCTTCTTCATCCGGCGCGCCGCCCGCATCGCGTACGCCACCGCGTGCGCCGACTCCAGCGCGGGCATGAGCCCCTCGAGCCGGGTGAGGGTCTGGAACGCCTCCAGGGCCTCGGCGTCGGTGGCCGCCTCGTACTCGAAGCGCCCCGCGTCCTTGTAGTACGCGTGCTCGGGGCCCACGCCCGGATAGTCGAGGCCGGCCGAGATCGAGTGCGCCTCCGTCACCTGCCCGTCGTCGTTCTGGAGCAGATAGGACATGCTCCCGTGGAGCACGCCGACCGCCCCCGCGGAGATGGACGCCCCGTGCTTGCCGCTCTTGAGCCCATGGCCGCCGGGCTCCACCCCCACCACGCGCACCCGGCGGTCCTTGATGAAGGGCCAGAAGAGCCCGATGGCATTGGAGCCGCCCCCCACGCAGGCCACCAGCAGATCGGGCAGGCGTCCGGCCTGCCGGCGCACCTGGACGCGCGTCTCCTCGCCGATCACGCGGTGGAAATCCCGCACCATCATCGGGTAGGGATGCGGTCCCATCACCGAGCCGAGCAGGTAGTAGGTCGTGCGCACGTTGGTGACCCAGTCGCG
>Ga0137403_10002020_pt1 | contig 19541 bp, 19 predicted proteins | sample CZOMad2_1_16fung_FD_122057 | JGI IMG/M metagenome (GOLD analysis project Ga0137403, IMG submission 122057) | Vadose zone soil fungal communities from Angelo Coast Range Reserve, California, USA - CZOMad2_1_16fungal (Hybrid Assembly) | ecosystem: Environmental > Terrestrial > Soil > Vadose zone...
TCCGGGATTCTCTCCCGGTTGAAGTGCGCCATCTTTTCGAACAGCAGAAAATCTTCGAAGACCACCGGCCCGCGCGGCCCCACCGTGAGCGAATTCTGATTGTCGCCGACGGGACGACCCGCGTCTGTGGTCATAATTCCCTTTTTTTCTTCCGCCATCTTTCCTCCTCAGTTGGATCACTGCAGCGGCCCAGAACAAGTCGCCTGCGATCTCAACTGCAAAAGTAGCGGGCTGCGACCTATACATCCAATATATAGTTCGGATACGATAGATAGGTATAGCCTATGGAGCTCCATCAACTTCGTTACTTTTGTGCCGTGGCCGAAACCGGCAGCTTCAGCCGCGCCGCCGAGCAGTCTTACGTCTCTCAGCCATCCCTCTCTCAGCAGATCATGAAACTCGAAGATGAACTCGGCGCGCGTCTCTTTGACCGCTTGGGCCGCTCGGTACGGCTTACCGACGTAGGCAAGACATTTCTCCCTCGCGCCCGCTCCGTTCTCCGCGAGCTGGAAGTCGCCAAAGGCGACGTCGTCGAGCGCAAGGACTCCATCAGCGGACTCGTCACCGTTGGCGTCATTCCCACAGTTGCTCCCTACTTCCTCCCTTCGCGTCTTACTTCGTTCTCGCGCAAATTCCCACAGGCCCTTCTGAGTGTTATGGAAGAAATTACGCCCGTCCTTCTGGACCGTCTCCGTGCGGGCGCCATTGACGTCGCCATCCTCGCGCTTCCCATTCGTGGCCACGAATTCGAAACTGCCCCGTTGCTCACTGAGCGCCTCTTCGCCGCTCTTCCTAAGAATCACAAACTTGCCAAGCGTCGCTCTCTCGTCCTAAAAGACCTTCGCTCCGAACCCTTCTTACTTCTCCGCGACGGCCACTGTTTTCGCGACACCGCCGTCGCCGCCTGCGATCGCGCGCGCCTCCATCCCCAAATTGTTTTCGAAAGCGGCCAATTCAGCAGTTTGCTCAGCATGGTCGGCGCAGGCATGGGTATTTCCATCGTTCCTGAGATGGTCATCGAAAAGAATCCACCGTGCCGCTACGTGCCCATTGCCGACGAACGAGCCGCCCGCACCATAGGTACGGTCGTCTTACGCGGTCGCTCTCTCAGCCGCGCCCACCACGCCTTCCTTTCCCATCTTCGCGCTCAATCCCCTGTTCGCCCCTAGTAGTCACACTTTTATCTCTCCGCTTTCTTGGCGCAGCCCTTGTGTTCTTCTTTGGCAAGTAGACGTGCAATAGCCCGTCCACGGCCTTCACGTCTGCCTGAGCTGGATCAATTTCTTCTGGCAAAACATGGACGGATAGTACGTCTGGGCGATTATTCGTTTTGCTGACAAGTCGCGTATGGCTCCGAAAGACTACCAAGCTGAGTGTGGTCAAGCTCAGGATCGTGGTCACCTCCGGATCTCGCGGGCCCTCAAAGAGAAAGTGAAATGCGGACGTATTTCCATCAAAGTCATCGCGCAAGAGTTCCTTCTCTGCAGAGATCCAGTCCTCGAGGTCAAAGCCATGCTTGCAGCCACGTGTCTCAAAAATCTGATACGCGCGTTTAGCGACCGCCGATTGGATGATCTCCCTGTGTCGATCCTCACGGTTCTCGATAGTGATTACGCAATTTGTAAGGCGCTTTCGAGCAGACCTGTCCATACGAGTACTCCTGAGATTCTCTTTTGTGTGATTAGTTCGTGAAAAGCCGCTGAAGCTGTTGAAGGTCGGAGGTGGGTGCATCGGAGACGGCGCAGAATTCTATTCTGCCTTTTCGCCAATCAACCCATTGATAGCCTTGCCGGGACCCTACTTGCGCGGAGGTGTCCCGTCCCTGTGTGGGCCAGACAAATACGTTAATAAGATGTCCGGTGCTCGTATAGACGAGCACCGCGACGGAGCGCTCATCGACAACGTCAAGGCGCCCGCCCTGCAGTGCGAATCCGTCGTTCGCGAAATCTCGTGCCGGGAGTACAAATTTGAGTCTGCCCTTGAACCATCCGTTCACAGCCTGTTCATCGTTGGAACTGATGCCAGTCAGGTGGCCTGATTGCAGCGAGAGCACATGCGCATCAACTATTGCCTCAGCAAGTTCGGCTTGATAGTCGTCGGTGCGAAGCACAGAGTTCACTCTCCATCCCGCGATTACTAGAAGAAGGAGGGCAGCCGCCGCGGCCAGCCAGTGCCAACGGAGAGGCTGGGACATAGCAGTCGCGGCCGCGACGGGGCGAAGATTGGCGCGAATCTTTTTCCTGAGCGAGGCCGGCGCGGACTCATAGAGTTGTGCGATCTGCAATCGCTCACTTAGCAGGTCCATGTCCACGAGCTCAACCGGGCAGTGGGTGCATTGTTGGAGGTGGCGCTCGAATTCAACAGCGCTGGCAGAACTTAGCTCACCGTCGAAATAACCCTGAAGGAGAGAATCAGCAAAGTCACACCTCACGGACAGCCTCCTTGTGACTGGAACTTGTCAGCGCGGAACATAACTGCCGACGGGCACGAGAGAGCGAGGACATCACGGTGCCAATGGGCATCGACGTGATCGCAGCGATCTCCTTGTAGGAACAGCCTTCGAGCTCTCGAAGGACAAGGACTTCGCGGAAACGCGGCGGCAGGGTTTCGAGGCCACGGGTAAGGCGCTCACGATCTTCATCGGCGATCGCGATGGATTCGGGAGTAGCAACGGGTCGCGGGTGCAGTTCTTCGTCAAATTCGACCATCAGTTCCCTCGGGCGATTGTTTTCCAACCAGGAGTAACACGTATTGCGCACGATCCGCAGCAGCCATGCCCGCGCATCCCCACCGCGAAAACCATGAAAGGAGCGGCACGCGCGAAGTAACGCTTCTTGAGCCACCTCTTCGGCATCTTCGCGCCTACGCAGCAACCAGCGCGCGAGGTTGAAAGCAGCGTCGACATGAGGCAGCACAAGCTGTTCGAAGCGCAGCCGGTCTTCGGCATCCAAATCGTTCAATGACTTCCCCCGATCAGTGATGCTGCACTTGTCAGAACTGTCTGACCGACAATTTTATTCTCGACGGCCGCTCGCTTCTGACGAACAAGTGAAGAAAGACATGAACGCGGAGGAATTTGGAATAAGACGGGCGCTGCCTCGGTCTGGATGAACGCAAGCACGTTCAAATGGCGGTGCGGACAACCCCCACCCCGCGCCGCCACTCCCAATGGCACGTGGAGATTTTACAGAGGGGTAAAAATCATAGGAAGTAAGGAGCGCAAAAATGTCCGAAAAGAAAAAAGATGAACTCCTGAATGACCACAATCATGACGGAGTTGACCGCCGCGGATTTCTGAAGTGCATGGCCTGGGCAGGCACCGGTGCCTTTTGCGTGATGAAAGGCGGGGTGCTGAACTCATACAGCTTGAGCCGACTTTCGGAGATGAACACGGCTGACATGATGGGCGCGCTGAGCTTCGTGCAGATCAGCGACAGTCACATGGGATTCAACAAGCCGGCGAATCCGGACGTTGCAGGGACGCTAAAGGCCGCAGTAGACAAGATCAATGGATTGTCAGCAACGCCGGAATTCATGCTGCACACTGGCGACATCAGCCACCTCTCGAAGCCCGAAGAGTTTGATACGGTGGACCAGATCTTGAAAGGCGCGGCCCCCAAGGATGTCTTCTACGTGCCCGGTGAACACGACGTGCTGAATGACGATGGGAAACAGTTTCTGGAGCGCTATGGAAAAGGTAGCAAGGGCGCGGGATGGTACAGCTTCGAAAAGAAGGGCGTGCACTTCATCGGGCTGGTCAACGTGATGAATCTGAAGGCCGGCGGGCTCGGAACGCTGGGCCACGACCAGCTTGAGTGGCTGGAAGACGATGTAAAACACTTGAAGCACAGTACTCCGATTGTCGTGTTTGCGCACATTCCACTCTGGTCGGTCTATCCGGAGTGGGGCTGGGGAACGGACGATAGTGCGCAAGCACTGGCGTATTTGAAGAAATTCGGTTCGGTGACGGTGCTCAATGGGCATATCCACCAGACGATGCAGAAGGTCGAGGGAAACGTGACGTTTCATACCGCGGCGTCAACGGCGTTTCCACAACCGGCGCCGGGCAAAGCCGATTCACCGGGCCCGATGAAGGTGCCAGCGGAGCAACTGAAAAGCGTCCTCGGCATCACCAATGTGAACTACATACAAGGGAAGCACGCTTTGGCAGTGGTTGATTCTTCACTCGCCTGAGGAAGACTTAGCCAAACTCAGAAAACAATTCGAACTTGACTCAGATAAGAAAAGGAGAAGAAGCATGAGCAGAAGTGTGTCTGTTGTAATACTCGCGGCAGTGCTAACGATCGGATTTGTGGGGACCATAGAAGGCCGCAGAGGTTTCGCCTTAAGCGCGCAGGAGAAGATGTCGACGATGGAGGTGAAGATCGACAACTTCAGCTTCGGTCCTGTAACGCTAACGGTGCCCGTGGGAACTATGGTTACTTGGACAAACCGAGACGACATTCCCCATACGGTCGTCAGCACGGATGATTCGAAGACGTTTAAGTCCAAGGTGCTCGACACGGACGAAAAGTTTTCCTTTACGTTCAGCAAAGCGGGAACTTATCCCTACTTTTGTTCAATTCATCCGAAGATGACCGGCAAAGTCATCGTGCAGTGAGTGAGGAGCGACCTTGCATCCGTTCGACATTAAGACGGTAGTTTTCGCGAAGCACGCGCAACACGTCGTGCTGATCCACTTCCCGATTGCGCTGTTTATCATTGGCGTCCTCTTTGATTTCCTTGCGCAATGGAAGAAGCAACGCCTTCTGGCTGCGGCGGCCTACTACAACATGCTTGTCGCGGCGATCGCAACCATACCCGTGGTAGTCACTGGAATTCTCGCGTGGCAGTGGGAACTCGAGGGGCAGAAGCTGAAAGGCATCCTTTTGATGCATCTCGTGATGGGATGCCTGTCGAGCCTCCTGATCTGTACTGTGTGGTTCATTCACATGAGAACCAGACGCAAGCAAGAGGAGATTCTGCCCGGATACCGCTTGCCGATCGAAGCTGTGGCCGTAGTGATCGTCGCACTGACGGGACACCTCGGCGGCTTTCTCAGCGGAGTGAATGGACCGGGATAGACGTTTTCCAAGACCAGCTGAGAGAAGGGATTCTCTAGCAACTCAAGGATGTATTTGCAAGATGATGAATCTGTTTGCTGGCGCAGTGGCCGCCTGGATCATGGCGGCACAAGGAGCAGTTATGAACCATCAAGTCCCAAAATATGTCACCCGAACAAGAGCCTCTTTGATGCTCGGCATACCTGAAGCGGAGCTCAACCGTATCTCGAAGGAATCAGGACTAGGCCACGTGGAGCGCGCCGGCAACCAGGAAGAAACGTACTTCACTTACGAGGAATTACAGAGGATTTGCATGGTCGCGGGTAACCAGGTGCAGGGCATCTTAAGCTGACGCGGCAGGATGGGCAAGACGGAAACTCTCAAGACGTTTGCAAAGAAACGCGCGGAGTAAGTCTATGAGCATGAAAGGAGAAGGAAAATGAACACCAAACTTGTGTTGGCACTTGCAGCGCTATCATACGCGCCGCTGGTGGAGGCCGGGAATGAGGCCGCATATCCCAAAGAAAAGATAGCGTCGTTCGTGGTCGAGAAAATGGATTTGAGTTCACTGCCCTCCGCGTTCCGGCCGAAGAAGGAAAAAGGAAAGAAGACACTTGCGGATTACGGTTTCACGGCGCAGAGGATGGACGAAAACGAAGCCATCATCGAGGCGCCGGGCGGAGTGAGGAAGTTGGCGATCAAGGTCCTCGACCAGAAATCTTCGGGAATCTACGTTTGCGTTGCGGAACCCGGAGAAAACGGGGGCGAGACAAAGACGCAAAGTGTCGTACTGCTGAAAAGGAAGAATTCGAGTGCGTTGCTAAAGGGGCGCGAGTCGTTTCGAGAATTTGCTGCGTGCCCGGCCATTGGAAGTGACTCCGCGACAAACTCGTACGGAGGCTGAGCAGTTTCGTCGAAATACAGTGCACCCATCACGTTTGTGGCTTTGAGTGTTCTCGCCCGCAGAGCCAAAGAGGTGGTGTTCATGGCCGACGCTGATGTGTGACCTTAGCACTTCCCTTCTAACTGGCAAGATGAATTTTGTCCACTGCGCCACCGCAATCGGCAGTCTGCATGGTGACAATCTGTTGAGAGAAGAATTCTTTGAAACGGCTGCTCCGCGGGCCGCCGATTTAGTCCTTGCCCTGGAAATCGCCATGGGAGTAGCTCTGTTGGCCGGCGCTTGGCTTGCTCGCAAGGGGCGCTTTCGGCAACACGCTTGGTGCCAATCCGCCATCGTGCTTCTGAACCTCGCTGTAGTTGCGCTGATGATGATTCCTTCATTCCGCGTTCATGTGCTTCCCAGGATTCCGGCGAAGCTGGGGAAGGCTTACTACGCGCTGGCGACGACCCACGGTGCGGTCGGAACCGTCACTGAACTCGCGGGCTTGTACATCCTGCTGTCCGCGGGCACGAGCGTCTTGCCGGAGAAATTGCGAATCACCAAATACAAGATGTGGATGCGAACTGTGCTGGTGCTCTGGTGGGTCGTGCTCTTGTTGGGGTTGGCAACCTACACCCGCTGGTACGTACCGCATTTATTTCGGAAATGAAATCGCGGAGTCTCGAAAAGAGGAGGCTTTTCATTGTCGTGACGATGGCCGGAATAAAGCTTTCGAAATTTGGTCTACATAGCTGGAGTGCAGGGCTCGAATGAAAACCAAGTAGGGTCCAGGCGAAGGAGAAATCCATGGCTGAATATCAAATGACTTTAGTTGATCGGCAAAGAATCGCCAGAGATACGATGGCCTTCTGGTTTGACACAAATGGCGCCCGCTACGAATTCCGAGCCGGGCAGCATGCCGATTTTGTCGCTACGCACCCGTACATGGGAAGTGAAAGCGACAATTCCCGGACCTTTTCGCTCGCAAGCTCTCCTCTTGAAAAAGAGCCAATCATGATCGCGATGCGCATGCGTAAGACCGCCTTCAAGACTGCGTTGAAGGCCGCTGCTCTTGGCACGAAGTTCACGGTGAGCCGTCCGCGAGGATCGTTCACGCTGCATAAGGATTTCACCCGAACTGCAGTGTTTATCGCGGGGGGCATTGGGATTGCGCCCATTCGCAGCATCCTTCAACATGCCACCCAAGAACGTCTGCCACACAAACTGTACTTGTTCTACTCAAACCGGGAAGTGGACGACGCGGCGTTTCTTGAAGAATTTGAGAATATGACCGTGCAGAATCCTAATTTGACTCTCATTCCAACGATAACTGGACATAGAACCATTGCGTGGCCCTATGAGAAAGGTCACATCAATCGCGAAATACTCTCGCGTTATCTCCTCGGGCTGAGCGGACCTATCTACTACATCGCGGGCCCGTCGGGAATGGTCAGCGCGATGAGCGAGCTACTCAATTCCTCTGGCGTTAGCGATGACGATATTAGGACTGAAGAATTTGGAGACTACAAGCTGTATCAGAATTCCGCGCAATTCGATCAGGTAACAGGCAACAATCGCCCAGATTCAGGGCTATGACCGTTAGTACGGAGACTCTGTGAAAAGTAGTTTGATTGCGTCTCGTGTTTTCTTTGTTTTGTTCATTCCTGTTCTGCTATTTGGCATCGTCATCTGGAAATCCTCTGCGCTCGCGGTCGCCCAAGTCCTCGTCTCCGACGACGTGACGCATGACACACCGGGCCAGGTCATTAAGCAGGGCCAATCCGTTCATATCGACGTGGACCTGGCGCTTGTCAACGTTACTATCACTGACCCGTATAACCGCCTGGTTACAGGTCTTGAGCCCGATAACTTCCGCGTCTTCGAAAACAACGTCGAACAGGAGATCCAGTATTTCTCTTCCAAAGACGTCCCCATTTCCATCGGCGTCATCTTCGATCTCAGCGGCAGCATGGCCAACAAAGTCGGCAAGGCCAAGGAAGCCGCCTTGCAGTTTTTCAAGACGGCCAATCCGCAGGACGAGTTCTTTCTCGTCAGTTTCAACGAGCGCGCGGAAATCATGAGCACCTTCACCAGCAGTGTTGAAGATCTGCAAAACCGCATACTCTCGGCTTCTGCAAAAGGCCGCACTGCGCTCCTCGATGGGATCTATCTGGGCTTCAGTGAGATGAGGCCCGCTCGAAACGCCAAACGGGCCTTACTCATCATCTCCGACGGGGGCGATAACAATAGTCGGTACAACGAGAGGGATATCAAGCGGCTCGTGCGCGAAGCAGATACCCAGCTTTACTCGATCGGTATATTTGACCCATTTGAATATCGCAGCCGAACAGCGGAGGAACTCAACGGTCCCTCGCTGCTCTCTGAAGTGACGGAACTGACGGGTGGGCGCGCTTTTACTGTAGAGAATGTGAACGACCTGCCAGACGTCGCCACAAAAATTAGCTCGGAGCTGCGCAACCAATACATTCTGGGATACCACCCGAGTAATAAGTCACGCGATGCGCGATGGCGAAAGATCAAGGTCAAGATGCGCGCCCCCAAGGGACTTCCGCCTCTCAGCATCTACGCAAAAACAGGCTACTACGCGCCAAGCCGCTAGATTGTGCTAGTCGCAAGTGCAGTTCTTCATCGGCATTGGGTGTTGCGGCGTTCACAGCAGCCTCAGTGCTCGCTTGCTCAGTGTCACAAAGGCATTCGGCCGAGAGCCGAATGCTCTATGTAATTTTTAGAAGAAGGCTTTTGGCTCCCGAGCAACCTGCAACTAGCACACCTGCGTGGGAGGCAGCTGCATTAGCCATGTAAAAGATTCCTTGCGTGTAGGCCGCAGACAAGCCGATAGGGTGACGGACTAAAGAGAGCGTCACCCCTGTCAAGCCTTCCCGACTGGACTTTTCTCTGCGATTGGCAATCGGCTAGGAACATCATAAGCAGATGGTGATCTTCCCACCTTCCTCGGATTCGGATTCTAATTCTTAATGGGTTCCTGCAGTCGAAGAAGAATACGCGCTCCCACGTAAGCGGTTTATTTCGATGGACTGGTGACGGGATACGCTATCATTACCGCCGCAAACGGAGACAAGAGATGCTGCAGCCGGAAACAGGCCGCAAGAAAATACCGCGCAGGCGGTGGGCAATTGCGCTCCTGTTGGGTGTCGGAGTTCTGGTCAATTATTTCGACCGCGTAAATCTTTCGGTATCCCGTGATGCGCTCGAGGCCTCGTTTGGAATCTCGGCGGTGATGTTCGGCTGGCTCTCAGGCGCTTACAACTGGACGTACATGTTGCTCCAACTGCCCTCAGGGCTGCTGCTGGATCGATTTGGCGTGCGCCGCGTGGGCATCATCAGCACTGTGATTTGGAGCGTGGCTTCCTTCGCGACGGCCATCGCAGCCGGTATCGGAGGATTATTTGGAGCCCGTTTCCTCTTGGGGATCGGCGAGGCGCCGACATTCCCGGCCAATTCAAAAGCAATCGGCTATTGGTTCCCGCAAAATGAGCGCAGCCTGGCCACCGCCATGTTTGACTCCGCAGCGAAATTTTCTTCCGCGATCGGCATACCGATACTGGGCGTTTTGCTGTTTTATTTCGGGTGGCGGTGGAATTTTGCCGCGACGGGACTCATCAGCCTTTTCTATTTCGCGCTGTTCTATGCTTTTTATCGAAATCCGAGCGAGGACAAATTGCTGACAGCCTCGGAGCGCGAGTTCATCGCCAAAGGCGGAGCGCAGCCAGAGGATCGCGTGAGAGCCGCTAAAGGGGCGCCACTGATTTACTTGCTGCGGAAACGCAAAGTATGGGGCTTGTGCCTGGGCTTCGCGTCTTACAATTACACTTTCTATTTTCTCCTGACGTGGCTGCCGTCATATCTTAAGGCCACCCTTCATATAGATTTGCTTCATTCTGCTCTCTATACCGCTGTGCCCTGGTCGTTCGCCACGTTTACCGACCTGGTTATCGGTGGCTGGCTTGTGGATTCGTTGATCCAGCGCGGTTGGAGGGCGGTTCGTGTCCGCCAGGTGGTATTGATTGGCGGAACGGCTTTCGGCTTGGGGATTCTCGGCGCAGCAAACGCCCACACTGCGGTGAGCGCACTATTTTGGATCAGCGTCTCCATCGGCGGATTGTCTGCCGCATCGCCGGTAGGTTGGTCGATCCCCTCGCTGATTGCTCCCCGAGAAAGCGTCGGCACCTTGGGAGGGATTCTGAATCTGTGCAATCAACTCGCGGGGATCGCTGCGCCGGTTGTTACAGGATACGTGGTGCAGGCAACGCATTCCTTTTCCGGAGCGTTTATTGCCGCTACAGTTTTTTTGTTCGTTGGAATCGGGGGATATGTCTTTCTACTCGGGCGGATAGAACCGATCCCTGAACCGGCTTGAAGTAGAAAAGCGCGACACGTGAAGTGAAAACGCCAGGTCTAGCTTGGTTCTGACGGTTTCGCCGGACCTGGCGAAACCAGTGCGCGAGTTGCGCCAGTGGAGATACCACCATCCACGAGCAGGGTTTGCCCCGTCACGTAACGGCTGGATTCGGCTGCGAGGAACACTACCGCCGCATCCAAGTCTTGCGGCTGGCCGGGGCGTTTGAGCGGAATGCGATCGCACAGGTACTCGACCCACTCTTTGTTTTCGTACAGCACTTTATTTTGGTCGGTGCGAAACCATCCTGGTGCGAGGCAGTTCACGGTAATGCCATGCTTGCCCCAATCGTCCGCGAGGCTCATGGTCAATTGTCGAATGCCCCCACGGCTTGCGCCGTAGGGGCCGAGGCCGGCATAACCGGCGACGCTGGTGACCGAGCCTATGTTGATGATGCGGCCGTAACGGCGCGGAACCATCAAGCGCGCCACGGACTGCGCGACGAAAAAACTCCCGCGCAAATTGGTGTCAAGAATCACGTTCCAGTCTTCCCACGTCACCTCGAGCGCGGGCTTGCGGACATTGCAACCGGCATTGTTCACGAGAATATCCACGTGGCCATATGCGGCCTCGGCGTTTTTGGCAAATTGCCCAATGCTTGACTGGTTGCGGACGTCGAGTTGTAACGAAACGGCGCGGCGACCGAGCGCTTTGATCTCCGTTTCAAAGGGGAGCAAATGATCGCGGATGCGGCTGGTTAGTACAAGGTCCGCGCCCGCTTTCGCGAGAGCGCGCGCCATGAATTGACCCAGCCCGCGGCTCGTCCCGGTGACGATCGCTACTCGTCCGGTGAGATCGAAGAGTCCGTTGGTCATGCTAGTGCGTTCATGAAACTGTTCCTGGAGTAAGGACGACTTTCATCAGGTTCGGCTCGTGCGAATATAGCCGCTCAAACCATTGTGGGCCTTCTTCGAGAGGCGCGACCGCGGAGATGAGCGGCTTTACCTTGATGGCACCGCTGGTCAAAAGCTCAATGGCTAGCGGATATTCTCCGGCGGAGGCGCAAGAGCCCTGGATGCGAACCTGGCGCGTCACCGCTTTTTGCAGAGGCAAGGTCACTTCCGGAGTGATGTTGCCTACCAGAGTAACTGTCCCGCCCTTCCGAACGGAATGGACCGCGGACCGGACGGTAGCATCAACGCCGACGGCTTCCACGGCCACGTCGACGCCCGCCCCGCTTGTGCGGCTGAGAATTTCGGCAACTAGTTTGTCGCCGGTGGCATGCAGCGTTTCCGTTGCACCGATTTCTTTGGCGAGTCTCAGGCGCGATGCATCCACATCCGCGATATATACAGTTGAACAACCAGCGGCGCGGAGTGCTTGCAGGCAGAGAAGACCGATCATTCCGGCGCCAAGAACGAGGGCCTTATCGCCGGGGGAAATTCGGGAGAGGGAAACTGCATGCACCGCGACGGCAACGGCCTCCAGCATGGCGGCTTCCGAAAAAGAGAGCTTATCCGGCAAGCGATAAACGATTCGCTGTGGAACGATGACGTATTCGGCGAAAGCTCCGGCGCAGCGATAATCCGTGCAGGAAACGCCCAGGACCTGCCGGCGGTCGCAAAGATTGATTTCTCCGCGCGCGCAATACGGACAAGTTCCGCAAGAAATCGTGGAATCAAAGGTGACGCGATCGCCTTCGGACCAGCCGCTTGCTTGGGGGCCGAGGCCGGCGATTAGGCCGGAGGCTTCGTGGCCCATCACGATCGGCGGAATGCGGCGGCCGGAGGAACCGTCGTAGCCGTGCACGTCGCTGCCGCAAATTCCGCAGGCCGCCACTTTGACCAGGAGTTCGCCGGGCCCGGGGGTTGGCGTGGGAAGCTCGGCAATCTCAAGATGCCGATATTTGGAAAGGAGCATCGCCTTCATAGAAATGTCAGGGGCGTTGCCATTTTTTTGAAAGATTCATGTGCGTGTCTACGCTCCTCTTATGCCTGAGCCCACTGAAATTGTAAAGTTCTCGAGCTCGGGGCGGATTCCTGCGCTAACCATTTTCACGCTCTCATTCGTAAAATTCCGGCGCTCTCTTGCGCCCCTTCCACTGCAGACCATCGTGACCGAAGACGACCAGTTGTACTTGTTCGCACGCTAGGAAAAAGAGTTCCATCTCAAGATGGCGGGGGCTAGAATCGCGAAATGAGGCTTCGTTTGACCGATAGGAAATTCGTGGGCGGCTTTTTCGCGGTGAACTTCGTCGTCGCGTGGGTGTTGCTGGGCTTGACTGGGGGATTGGCTTTGGGCCAGAGCGCTGCCCTGCCTTTGCCGCAGGGGGGCAGAATCACTGTCGAGGGCGTGGTGCGGAGCCCTGCGGGAGATGCGGTTGGCGACACGGCGGTTAGGCTGGAAGGAAAGGATGCTGCCCATTCCGCCGAGACAAAGACGAAAGCAGACGGAACCTTCGCATTTTCGCTTTCTGAACCGGGCAAATACATGGTGAGGGCGGAAAAGCCGGGAATGCGCGATCGGGGTTCGAGTGCGTTTGAACTGTCGGCCGGCGAGAAGAAGCATGTGGATTTGACGTTGGAACCTTTAGCGGTGGGTCAGACCGATTCCGACAACGCTGGTTCCCGACCGGCAGAAATGGAATTTGATGACAAACCGAACTTCACCGTGGCCGGAGTCACGGATTGGAACAATGCGGGGATGCACGGGTCGGACGTTACGGCGCGAACCAGCGAAGCGCTGGCCAAGGAAACACTGGCGTTGAAGAACGGCGGGGCTGGTGGAAACGCTGGCTTGGATACCAAAGCTGGAGCGCATTCGTTGGATTCACGGGAATCGGAAGCGCAATTGCGTGCAGCACGTGAGCAAGCGCGAAAGATGCTGGCGAGCGGGGATACGCCCGACGTACACCGGGTGCTCGGCGAACTGGATGAACGATTGGGAGAGCCACTGGAGGCCGTGAGGGAATATGAGCGCGCGGCTCAAATGGATCCGAGCGAGCGAAATTACTTCGAGTGGGGCACGGAGCTGCTTTTGCACAAAGCAGACCAGCCGGCAGTGGAAGTTTTTACGAAAGGGACTCGGCTGCATCCCGGCTCGGCAAGAATGTTGGCGGGGCTTGGCGCGGCTCTTTACGCCAGCGGCTCTTATGAGGAAGCGGCTCGGCGGATTTGCGAAGCTTCTGATTTGCAACCGGGTGATTCAGCTCCCTATTTGTTTCTGGGAAAAATGCAAAAGTCGGCGACAGCGCTGCTGCCCTGCAGCGAGGAAAAGCTTGCGCGGTTTGTGCGGGAGCAGCCTGAAAATGCATCGGCCAATTATTACTACGGATTAACGCTGTGGAAGCGCAACCGGGGATTGGACAATTCAGCCGCGCTGCAGCAGGCCGAAATGTTGCTAGAAAAAGCGGCGGGTATTGATCCGAAGTACGGCGAGGCCTATTTGCAGCTTGGGATTTTGCATTCCGGGCGCGGTGGACTTGATCAAGCGATTCGCGATTACAAAAAAGCAATCGAAGCGAGTCCGCAGCTTAGCGAACCACATTACCGGCTCGGCCTGGCCTACCGGCGAATGGGCGAAGAATCGAAGGCCAAGCAAGAATTTCGAGTGTACGAGCAGATGGAGAAAGCGGAAACCGCAGCGCTGGAAAGCCGGCGGCGAGAACTGCGGCAATTCATGATTATTCTGAAGGACCAGCCGGCAGCGTCGCCGCCTCATTGAAAAGCAGCACAATTTATTTGGTCTTGGAACTGGCGGGAGTGACGATTCCGCTGCCTTCGCGGATGGTCAGTATCTGATTGGCTTTCACCTGCTTGAACTGTTCCACTTTTTGCGCGGTCGGCCATTTCACTTCGATGAGATCGATAGTTTGAGTTTTTCCGAGGCCGAAGTGGAGGCGGAGGTCGCCTTGCGACATCACGCTGGTGCCGCTGTGGACTTCGTCCATCTGCACATGCTTGCCGGTCACGACGCGCACACGAGCGCCGATGGCGGTTCGATTGCACTTGGTCCCGAGCAGCTTGATCTTGATCCAGTTTTGCTGGTTGCCGCCATCGTTGCGAAGAAGCGAAGGTGGGTCGTTCATGTTTAGAACCAGCGCGTCCATGTCACCATCGTTGTCATAATCGCCGAACGCCGCGCCGCGACTCGAGAAATGCTCGCTGATGCCGGGCCCCATCTCCGAAGAAACATCTTTGAATCGTCCATCGCCCAGGTTTTTGTAGACCAGACGCGGGTTTTTGTAGGTCTGGCCGGTATCGTGTCCCTCGATTTCCGGGTAAACGTGGCCGTTGATCTGCAGGATGTCCTGCCAGCCGTCATTGTCAACATCAATAAAACCGCAGCCCCACGCGACGTATTGATTGTTGATGCCGATTCCAGACGAGAACGTGACATCGCTGAAAGTTCCGTCGCCATTGTTGTGGTAGAGGTTACAAGTATCATCGGCAAAATTCGTCTTGAAAATGTCGAGCGAGCCATCGCAATCGTAATCGGCAACCGCAACGCCCATCCCAGCTTGCTCGTGCCCGTTCTCGCTGTAGGCGCACCCCGCAATTACCGCGACGTCGGTGAACGTGCCATCGTGGTTGTTGTGAAACAACATGCTGGGTTGCGAGTCCACCGCCACATAAATATCGGGCCAGCCATCGTTGTCGAAATCATACGAGACGGCGGTGATGGAATATCGCGGGCCGGGCTTCAGGATTCCGGACTTCTCGGAGACATCCGTAAAAGTTCCGTCGCCGTTGTTGTGATAGAGAACGTTGGTGTCGCCCGGCAAGCCACGCGGGCCGCACATGGTGGGAATTCCCTTCCACTGGCACTGCGGAGGATCCTCTTTCGAAGGAGTTTTTTCCGGATCGAGCTTGATGTAGTTGCAGACGAAAAGATCGAGGAGACCATCGCGGTCGTAATCGAGCCAGGTGCAACCGGCACCCCAGCGGATTTTTTCGTCGTATAAGCCGGCTTTGCGAGTGACATCGGTAAAGGTGCCGTTGCCATTGTTACGAAAAAGAATGTTGTGTCCCCAGAAACAGCAGAAGAGATCGTCCCATCCGTCGTTGTCGTAGTCGCCGACGCAGACGCCGGTTTGCCAGCCGGTGCGTCCGAGGCCGGATTTCTCGGTGACGTCTGTGAACGTTCCGTCGCGATTATTTTTGTACAGATGAGAGATAGGAGTTTTGCCCGTCGGCCAGTCGGTATTGAAGCGCGTTCCGTTTGTGAGATAGATGTCGAGCCAGCCGTCATGGTCGTAATCAAAAAAAGCGAGGCCGCTGCCTTTCGCCTCGATGATGTACTTTTTGTGATCGACGCCGCCCCAAACATTCGGGGCAAGCAGGCCGGCTTCGCGAGCCACGTCGACGAATTGGACCGAGGAGGTTGCCGGTGAATTCGGGATGGACGGATTCGGGAAGGGCGCGGCTTCAAGGCGCAGTGAACCGCGCCACTTCCAGAGTGGCGTCATGAGCGCGTCCAGTAGAGAACTTCCGAGTACGACTAGGGATGAGCCGAGGAAACGCCGCCGAAGAAGATTCATGGTTGATGATCGCCGATTCGACCGAGTCTTGTCATTTACTGGGAACCCTTGGAAAGTTGCGCGCCACAATTCCTGCGCCTTCCTTGACGGCGATGATTTTATCGATGGGCACGTTGGTTAGTTTTTCGACCAGACCGCTTGGCCAAGTAATCTCCAGAGATTCGATCTTGGTGCGCTTCCCCAAACCAAAATGAATCCGCGGATCGCTGGCGGACATGTAGCTCATGCCCCCTTTGGACTGCTCGACGTGGGTGACTCCTTCGGAGGTCAGCTTCAGCGAGGAGCCGATACCATCGTGGTTGGATTTTGTGCCGATCAGCAAGATTTCCAGCCAGTGATTGGCATTTCCGCCATCGTTTCGCAGCAGCTCCGGAAAATCCCCACGATTATTAAGCGCGATGTCGATATCGCCGTCATTGTCGAAATCAGCGGTGGCCAAGCCGCGGCCGGCGATCGGACGCATGAAATCCGGCCCTAGAGAGTCGGAAACTTTTTCGAACTGGCCTTTTCCCAAATTGCGAAACATCAGCAGAGGCTCTTTGTAGGTGACTTCGCTGTGGTAGAGATTCACGTTGTCCAGCATCGCACCGTTTAATTGCAGGATGTCGGGCCAGCCGTCGCTGTCATAATCCAGAAATTTCATGGACACGCCGCTAAGCAGAATGGCTTTGTTTCCGATGCCGGAACGATAGGTGTAGTCGTCGAAAGTTCCGTCGCGGTTGTTGTGGTAAAGGCGATTCAATTCGAAATCGAGGTGCGTGACATAGACGTCCTGCCAGCCGTCGCCGTCCACGTCGGCGGCGTCAATGCCCATTCCCGCTTCATAACGGCCGTCCTCGCTTGCGGCCAAGCCAGAGACAAACGAAACATCTTGAAACGTTCCGTCATGCTTGTTGATGAACAGAAAATTCGGCCAAGTGTCGTTGGCGATGGCGATGTCCGGCCAGCCGTCGTTGTTGAAGTCGGCGAGAACAACTCCCATGCCTTTTGATTCGGGCTTGCCAATGCCGGACTTATCGCTGACATCCGTAAACGTGCCGTCATGATTGTTGTGGTAGAGCTTGGTTTTCTGGCCTTTGTAGTTTCCGGGATTGCAGTAGGAGCGATAGCCGGGGCGGCGTTCGCCACACCAGAGATTCGTCTTGGGCGTCCACTGGATGTAATTAGTGACGACCAGATCGAGCCAGCCGTCTTTGTCATAGTCAAACCATCCCGCGCTGGTGGACCAACCGCCTTCGTCGGCAACGCCGGCTTTGGCAGTGACGTCGGTGAAAGTTCCATCGCCGTTATTGTGATAGAGGATCGCGCGGCCGTAGCCAGTGACGTACAGATCGGGGTAGCCGTCATTGTCGTAGTCGCCGACAGCAACGCCCTGGCCGTAGTGCCCTTCTCCTCCAACGCCGGCTTGCTCCGTCACGTCGGTAAACGTTCCGTCGCCATTATTGTGGTACAGGGCGGAGCGCAGAGTCTGCGCTGGTTTGTAAATGTCGGTGGCGGCTGATTGCACGAAATACAGATCCATCAGGCCGTCCTGGTCGTAGTCAATCCAAGCGACGCCGGTGCCCATGGTTTCCAGATAATATTTTTCATCAGTTTGTGTGGAATCCTGGCGAAAAGTGATTCCGGCGGATTGCCGAATGTCCGTATAGTGGACGGTAATTCGCGAATCCTGAGCTTTGGGAGCCTGGCCAGCGAGTGCGAGCTGATGCATGGCCATGCCAATGGCAACGCTGAAGGCCAGGATTGCGCTGCACGCAACTCCGAATTTGCACAGCAGTCTCACAGTGTCCGGTCAGCGATCGACAGCGCTAGTTGAAGTAACTGTTGCCTCGCGGCCATGGGCATCGGTTCATGGAGCGAAGAAGAAGTTGCCGGGGCATTGGCAAGCGCTTGTTCAATGCGATTCACGTCAAGGACGCCAGCGGCGTTGCGCCCCTTAAAACGATTCAGGACTTCCCGGGCTTTGGCGATTTCTCCCGTTTGATAATAAAAAACTCCCAGCGTGGAATAGCTTCCTGGCCACTCTGGCAACAGGTCCACGGCACGCTCGAGATGTTGCGCAGCTTGCGTCGTGTTCCCGGAGAGCGCCGACACGATTCCCAAACCCCAGAGAATTTTCCCGGAACTGGGAACGCGCACCAAACCTCTGCGCAGGGTTCCTTCGGCGGCGGCGATACTGCTTTCGCGAAGTTCGACCAGAGCAAGCGAGAGGTAATACTGGTCGTTGTCTGGATTGCGCTTGATGGCTTCACGGAAGATTTCTTCGGCGCGAGCGGTATCGCCGAGATGCGCGTATATGTCTCCAAGCAGCGACAGGTAAGCATCGTCCTGCTGCCCCGTTGCTGAAACCTGCTGCAAAGCATCCAGCGCTCGGGCATAGAGGCCGCGACGAAAGCAGGCATCGCTCAGGTCAAATTTTACGTCGTCGGAATCAGGATTGGCGCGCAAGGCCGACTGGAAATGTTGGATGGCGTCGTCGTACAGACGGAAACGACCGAGAAGTACGCCAACTCCGGTCTGAGTGCGGTAGTCGCCGGCGCTTAACTGGTCAAGCTGCGCGATGGCCTTACGGGCTTCTTCCAGGTTGCCGAGTTTTAGATAAGCTTCCGCCAGCAGGTAGAGATCTTGCGGCTGGTCCGGATGTTTCTCGATCTGAGCTTTGAGCTCGGTCAAATCGAGTTGTGTGCGATCTTGCGCCGAGAGCGCGGAACGATTGTCAAGATAGTCGAAAAGATGCTGGTAGGGATACGGGCCCGTCGCAGCGTCTTTCGAAAGCGTCTGGAATACATTCAGATCTCTCTGCGCGGCGTCCAACTGATGGAGGCTGCGTTCGACCATGGCGAGCTTGTAGTAACCCGGAGCGGCGTTGCGGCTCACTTTCACGTATCTTCGGAGAAGCTGGGCGGCCTCTTCCAGTTTCTTGTTTTCGATGCGCAGGTTCGCCAACTCCAGCAGCGCGTCGGAGAAATCCGGATTCGAACGCAACGCCTGCTGCAACAACTCTTCGGCTTTGGCGTGATTTCCCTGATGCTCCTCGATATAGCCCATGTTAAACAGGCAGGAAGCGTTGCGTGGATCGAGCTTGAGACCTTCCTGAAAGTATTTCCCGGCTTCTTCGAACCGCCCGAGATGGCGGTACGAGAGGCCCATAAACGTGTAAGAGCGTGGCGAGGGATCCAGTTGGATCAGGTTTTTGAACTCTTCGATGGCCTTTTCCACCTTGCCGGACATGAAATAGCTCTCGCCCAAAGCGGCGTGTAAATCGGCCCGTTTCGGCGCGATTTTCAAACCTGATTCGAGGAGCGGAATCGCATCTTCAAAATAATTCTGCATCATGCTGACGCGCCCCAGGAGAAAAATGATGTCGGTATTCTCGGGCGCCAGTTTGTGGGCGCGCACCAGCAAATCCAAGGCATCTACAGCGCGCGTCTGATCCGCGCAGACTTGACCCAACAAATAGAGTGTCTCGGGCGAATCAGGCTTCAGCCTCAGGGCTCGATTCAGCGCCTGCTCGGCTTTCGGATAATCTACGCCGCGAAGATAAGCTTGCCCGAGGTTGAAGAGAATCTCGAACGTTTCCGGACGTAAAGCATTGGCCTTCTCCAGTTCGAGTTGTGCTGGCCGGTATTGCTTCTCAGAGGCCAGCAAAACACCCAGTGTGAAATGCAACTGGACGTC
>Ga0137403_10003257_pt1 | contig 19540 bp, 10 predicted proteins | sample CZOMad2_1_16fung_FD_122057 | JGI IMG/M metagenome (GOLD analysis project Ga0137403, IMG submission 122057) | Vadose zone soil fungal communities from Angelo Coast Range Reserve, California, USA - CZOMad2_1_16fungal (Hybrid Assembly) | ecosystem: Environmental > Terrestrial > Soil > Vadose zone...
TCGCCGCGCAGCACCAGGGTGTTGACGAAGAACCCGATCAGCTCCTCGATCTCGCGGTGGGTGCGCCCGGCGACCGGCGTGCCCACCGCCAGGTCCTCCTGGCCGCAGTGGCGCGCCAGCAGGGCCTCCCAGCCGGCGAGGAGCACCATGAAGAGGGTCGCGCCCTCCCCTCGCCCGAGCCCCTGGGCCTGCCGGGTGAGCGCGGCCGACAGCCGCACCGGCCGCGCCGCGCCACGGAAGGTCTGGACCGCCGGACGGGGCCGATCGGTCGGCAGCTCCAGGCGGGACGGCAGGCCGGCCAGCTGTTGCCGCCAGAAGGCGATCTCTGCCGCCAGGACCTCGCCGGTGAGCCAGGCGCGCTGCCACAGCGCAAAATCCCCATACTGCACCGGCAGCTCCGGCAGGGGCGAGGGCCGGCCAACGCCGCCGCAAGAGAACGCCGCGTAGAGAGCCGTCAGCTCCCGCGCCAGGATGCCCATCGACCAGCCGTCGCTCACGATGTGATGCACGGTCAGCAGGGCGAGGTGATCGTCCGCCGCCAGCCGCAGCAGCCGGCCGCGCAGCAGCGGGCCACCGTTCTCGGCGTTGAGATCGAACGGCCGGTCGGCCTCGTCCGCGGCGCTCGCCCGGGCGAGCGCCGCGCGCTCGTCCTCCCCCAGCCCCGACAGATCCACCACCGGCAGCGCGAAGCCGGCCGCCGACCGGATCGTCTGCACCGGCGAGTCGTCGCGCGCGGCGAAGGTCGTGCGCAACGCCTCGTGCCGGCACACGATCTCGCGCAAGGCCAGCGCCAGCACCCGGGGGTCGAGCGCCCCCTCGATGCGCAGCGCCGCCGGAATGTTGTAGAGCGGGCTCCCCGGCGCCAGCTGATCGAGGAACCAGAGGCGCTGCTGGGCGAACGACAGCGGCAGCGGCCCCTGCCGCAGCGACGGAGCCCGGGGGACCAGCGGCGGAGCGAGCCGGCCCTCGCCGGACCGCAGCGCCGTCTCCACCCGGGCCGCGAGCTCCGAGAGCTTCGCGGCCTCGAAGAGCGCGCGCACCGGCAGCTCCACCCCGAAGGCGCGGCGCAGGCGCGCCATCACCCGGGTGGCCAGGAGCGAGTGTCCACCCAGGGCGAAGAAGTGATCGTTCGCCCCCACCCGGGAGACGCCGAGCACCTCGGCCCAGATGCCGGCGAGGACCTCTTCGACCGGCGTCCGCGGCGCCAGCCAGCCCTCCTCCGCGCTCTCCTCCGCCGGAGTCGGCAGGGCCTTCCGGTCCACCTTGCCGTTGGGGGTGAGAGGCAACGCCGCCAGGGGCACGAAAGCGGCGGGCACCATGTACTCCGGCAGCCGCTCGCGCAGGGACCGGCGCAGCGACTCGACCGCCACTTCGCCGGCCACGTAGGCGACCAGCCGCGCGCTCTTCGATCGATCTTCCCGCACCACCACGACCGCCTCGCGGACGCCGGGGAGCGCCGCCAGGGCCGCCTCGATCTCCCCCAGCTCGACCCGGAAGCCGCGCAGCTTCACCTGGGTGTCGATCCGGCCGAAGAATTCGAGGCTGCCGTCCGCCCGGAAGCGCACCAGGTCGCCCGTCCGGTAGAGCCGTTCCCCCGGCGCCAGGGCGAGGGGGTCCGGGACGAACCTCTCCGCCGTCCACTCCGGCCGGTCCAGGTAGCCGCGCGACAGCCCCTCCCCGCCGGCATACAGCTCGCCCCACACCCCCACCGGCACCGGAGCGAGGCTCCCGTCGAGCACCGCGACCCGGGCGTTCCCGATCGGCCGGCCGATCGGCACGCTCTCCCCCACCTGGGCGACCTCGGTCATCCGGTGGCAGCAGGTGAACGTGGTGCCCTCGGTCGGGCCGTAGCCGTCGATCAGGGCGAGGCCGGGATGGGCCGCCAGAGCCCGGCGGGCGTGCTCGGGCGAGACCACGTCGCCCCCCGTCAGGAGCTGCCGGAGCGGCCGCAGGCCCTCCAGCCGGCCGTCCACCATCTCGTGGAACAGGCCCGCGGTGAGCCAGGCCGAGGTCACGCCATGGCTTTCGATCACCCGCGCCAGGTCGTCGAGCGACCCCATCCCCTCCGGGAACAGCACCAGGCGGCCGCCGTTCAGGAGCGGCGCCCAGATCTCCAGGGTCGAGGCGTCGAAGGAGACCGGCGCATACTGCAGCCAGGTCTGCTCCGGCCCGAGGTCCGCGTAGTCGGCTCCGCGCACGAGCCGGACGACGTTCCGGTGGGTGACCGCGACCCCCTTGGGCGTGCCGGTCGAGCCCGAGGTGTACATCACGTAGGCGAGCGACTCGGCCGGGATCTCCGGCAGCTCGACCGCCAGATCCTCCTCGCCCGCCAGCTCGACGAGCCGGACCCCGGCGGGCAGGGCGAGGCCGGACGCCAAAGGCGACGCGACGAGGAGCGACGCTCCCGCGTCTCCCAGCATCCAGGCCAGGCGCTCCGGCGGAGCGGCGGGATCGAGCGGCAGGTAGGCGCCGCCGGCCGCGAGGATGCCCAGAAGGGCCGCAATCAGGTCGGGCGAGCGCTCGGCGACGACCGCCACCCGCTCCTCCGGCCGCAGGCCCAGGGCGACCAGCCGGCGGGCGAACCGCTCGGCCCGCTGCCGCAGCTCGAAGTAGGTCCACTGTTCCCCACCCTGCTCGACCGCCACCGCCGTGGGCTGGAGCGCCGCCTGCTCGGCGAAGAGGCCATACACGGTCGCCTCGCGCGGGAAGGCGGCCGCGGTGTCGCTCCACTCGGCGAGCAGCTGATGCCGCTCGGCGCCGCCGAGGAGCGGCAGCGCCGCGAGCCGCTCCTCCGGGTGCGCCGTGGCCGCGGCGAGCAGGGCCTCCAGGTGCCCGAGCCAACGCCCGATCGTCACCCCGTCGAAGAGAGCGGTGTCGTACTCGCACGAGAGCACCAGGGCATCCCCGACCTCGGCCGCAAAGAGAGTCAGGTCGAGCTGGGAGGTGCCGCGATCCAGCCGTAGCGATTCGAGGGCGAGCCCCCCCATCTCGACGCGCGCCCCCGCCTGCCCCACCGCGAAGGCGGCTAGGCCGGGCTCCTGCCCCGGCGCCGCCCGCTGCAGCACGAAGAGGGCCTGGAAGACCGGCGGCCAGCCGGGATCGCGCGCCGGCTGCAGACGCCGGGCGAGCTGCGGAAAGGGCAGGTCGCGGTGCTCCAGCGCCTCGGCCACGGCCTGGCGGGTCGTCGCGAGGTGGGCCGCCAACGGCGGGTCGGCGGCGAGAGCGGCGCGCAGCACGACGGGGTTGACGAAGTAGCCGACCACCCCGGCGAGGTCGCGGTCGCGCCGCCCGGTCGTGGCGCAGCCGACCAGCAGGTCGCCCTGGCCGCTCAAACGCCCGAGCAGAGCCTGGAAGGCGGCGAGGAGCGTCGTGAACAGGGTCGCCCCGTGAAGGTGGGCGAGCTCGCGCGCCCGGCCGCTCACCTCGGGACCGAGCCGCAGGTCGGCCAGGGCGCCAGAGTGGGCGGCGACCCGGGGGCGGGGCCGGTCGGTGGGGAGGTCGAGCGTCAGCGGCGCGCCGGCCAGGCGGTCGAGCCAGTAGCGTTCGAGCCGCTCCCCCGCCGGGCCGGCGAGCCGCCGCTGCTGCCAGCGGACGAAGTCGGTGTACGCGGCGGGAAGCTCCGGGAGCGGCGGACGGTCGGGGTCGAGCTCCCGGGCATAGAGGTCCGCCCAGTCGCGCAGCAGCACCGCGGCCGACCAGAAGTCGCCGACCAGGTGATGGAGGACGAGCAGGAGGACCCGTTCGCCGCACGGCCGGGCGAAGACCCGGAGGCGCAGCGGCGGTCCCGCCGCCAGGTCGAACCGCCGCCGCGCCTCGCGCCGCAGGGCGGCGTCCAGCTCCCGCGGGCTCCACGCCGTCGCCTCCACCTCTCCGAGGTCGGGCGGCTGGCTGGCGTGGACCTGCTGGCGGGGCTCCCCCGCCGCGGAGACGGCGAAGGTGGTGCGCAGGGCCGGGTGGCGGGCCGACAGGGCGAGAGCGGCGCGCAGCAGGGCCGCGCTGTCGACCGCAGTCCCGAGCCGGGCGGCGGCGGCGATGTGGAAGACCCCTTCGGCTCCGTCGGCGGCGTCGGCGGCCGCCGACGGCTCCAGAAGCCAGAGCGCCTCCTGGCCCGGCGAGAGAGGATGGTCCCCGAGGACCTCGCCGGGGACGAGCGGCGGCAGGTCGGCGCTCCCCGGCTCCAGAGCTTCCAGAGCTTCCGGTGTCTCCGCCAGGTGGTCGAGCAGACGGTCGGCGAGCGCCGCGACCGAGAGCTCGGCGAGCGACGCGGCGACCAGGGCGAGCCCGAGGTCCGCCTCCAGCCGTGCCTGGAGATCGAAGAGGGCCAGGGAATCGAGGCCGGCGGCGGCGAGCGTCGTCTGCGGATCGATCCCCTCCGCCGCCACCCCGGCCCGGCGGGCGATCTCGCCACGGAGCCAGGCCTGGAGCGCGGCGGCCCGCTCCGGCGGATCGAGAGCGAGCAGGTCGAAGCGGGTGAGCAGCCGCGCCGCGGTGTCGACCGTGTCGCGGCTCCGACGGCTCCGATGGACCACCTCGAGGTCGCCGCCGAGATAGCGCCACCGGCACTCGCGGCGGCGGATCTTGCCGCTGGAGGTCTTGGGGATCGTCCCCGTGCGCAGGAGGACCACGTCGGCGACCCGCACCCCGTGCTCCTCGGCCACGGCGCGCCGCACCGCGTCGGCGATCGCCGAGAGATCACCGGCATGGCGCTCGACCTCGTGGACCACGACGAGGCTCTCCTCGCCGCGCTCCTCGACCGCGAACGCCGCGCCGCTGCCGGCGCGCAGCGACGGATGGGACTGCTCCGCGGTCAGCTCCAGGTCCTGCGGATAGAGGTTTCTTCCCCGCAGGATGATGAGGTCCTTGAGCCGCCCGGTGACGACCAGCTCGCCCTGCCGCACGAAGCCGAGATCACCGGTGCGCAGGAACGGTCCGCCGCCCTCCCGGGTCACCGCGGTGAAGGTCTCGCGCGTCTCCTCCGGCCGGTTCCAGTAGCCCCGCGCCACGCTCGGCCCGGAGATCCAGATCTCCCCCACCTCGTCGCCGGAACAGAGGACGCCCGATTCCGGCTGGACGATGCGGACCTCATCTCCGGAAGGCAGCGCGCCGCAGCTCACCTGCGGCTCGTCCGTGACGCCGCGGGCCGCGGTGACGAGGAGCGTGGCCTCGGCCAGGCCATAGCAGGGAACGAACGACGCACGGCGGAAGCCGCACGGCGCAAACGTCTCCGCAAAGCGGTCGAGGGTGGCGCGGCGTACCGGCTCGGCGCCGTTGAAGGCGACGCTCCAGGAAGAGAGGTCGAGCCCATCCCGCACCTCGGGGCCGATGCTCCGGGCACAGAGGTCGTAGGCGAAGTTGGGTCCGCCGCTGGTCGTGCCCCGGAAGCGGTGGATCGCCTCCAGCCAGCGCGCCGGTTTCTGCAGGAACGCCGCCGGGGCCATGAGCACGCAGTCGCAACCGACGAAACAGGGTTGCAGCACGTTGCCGATCAGCCCCATGTCGTGGAAGAGCGGCAGCCACCCCACCACCACCGACTCCGCCGTCTGGCCGAAGGCGACGCGGATCTGCTCCAGGTTGTGCAGCAGGTTGCCGTGGGTGACGACGACCCCCTTGGGCGTGCCGGTCGAGCCGGAGGTGTACTGAAGGAAGGCGATATCTGCCGGGCGATCCGGCCGCGGTACCCATGCCGCGCCCGGATCGCCCGCGAGGAGGGCTTCGGTGTCGAGCCAGAGCGCGGGGGCGAGCTCGGGCACCTGCTGGGCGATCGCCTCGCGCCGTTCGAGCAGGGCGGCGGTGGTCAGCACCACCCGCGGCGAGCAGTCCACCGCGATGCTCTGCAGCCGCGGGTCCGGGCGCCGGCTGCGCGGCGGGTAGGCGGGAACGGCGATCACTCCGGCGTAGAGACAGCCGAAGTACGCCGCCACGAACTCCAGGCCGGGGGGATAGAGCAGGAGGGCCCGCTCCCCCGGAGGGACCGCGCTCAGGGCCGCGGCGATGGCGCGGGCGCGGCGGTCGAGATCGGCATAGGTGAGCCGGGCCGCGACCTCCTCGCCCTGGGAGAGCCAGACATAACCACGATCCGGCGTCCCCGACGCCCGGGAGCGGAGAAGCTCCGCAATAGACTGCAATCGATCCTGCATCTCAACCGCCAGGTCAGGCGCCCCAATCTAATGGGTGCTATTTCTGCATAGATTACAGAGGCCGTCAACTCGCTGGCTGGATATTGGTAACTTGAACGTGCACTAAGACTTAGCGACTGGGAACCGCGGTTGACAGTCGGGCGCGGACACGGCCGTGGTTCTGACGAAAGATGGGGGGCTCCGCTCCAGAAATGGGGAGATCGCAGGTTGGGATGGGGGGGTTCTGGGGAAAGATGAGGGGCTCCCACGGCAGAAATGGGGAGATCCAAGTTGGGAGAGGGGGATTCTGGCGGAAACTGGGGGCTCCCACGCCAGAAGCAGGGAGATACAGTTCAGAAGTAGGGAGCTGAGCGACAGAAGTAGGGGGATACGAGCCAGAAATAGGGAGATACGGGACAGAAGTAAGGAGCTACGGCTCAGAAGTAGGGAGCTGAGAGCCGGAAGTAGGGGGCTACAGCTCGGAAGTAGGGAGATACGGGACAGAAGTAGGGCGCTACGGATCGGTGGACGGAGGCGGTAGAGACGGGCCAGGTCCTGAACGATATCGCCTCGGAGTCCACGGGGACCGCGGCCCGTCTCAGCCGGGGCAACGCCCCGGCCCGACCTGCCGAGGACTGCCGAGAGAGGGATGTGGCGTGTAGGGGACGACTGCCCTATGCGGAGACGTCCCGCGGTCCCCGTGGACTGCAAAGGATATCGTTCAGGACCTGGGAACGTCTCTACCTCCTTCGCCAAACCTCCGGTCTGTACCACCGGAGGCCACCCCCCGCCCAGGGGGGAGGGACGCGGTAGCGGGCGATGTCGCTTGCCGAGCCGCGGGAACGGGAGCGTAGCCCAGGCACCTCCGACGCGCTCCTCTCCCCTCTCCCGGTAGGTGCGGGAGGGCGGGCCGGGAGAGGGGCCGGGGGTGAGGGCTCTTTTTACAGCAGCTGGTCGAGCGGCGACCACTCCCGGCCGAGGGAGTCCGCCACCGGCTTGCAGGTGATGTGACCGGCGTAGGTGTTGACGCCGGCCCAGAGGCCGGGGTCCTCGCGCACCGCCCGCTTCATGCCCTTGTTGGCGAGGGCCAGGGCGTAGGGCATGGTGGCGTTGTTGAGCGCGAAGGTCGAGGTGCGCGGCACCGCTCCCGGCATGTTCGCCACGCAATAATGGACGATGCCGTCGACGACATAGATGGGGTCGGAGTGGGTGGTCGGATGGGTGGTCTCGAAGCAGCCACCCTGGTCGACCGCCACGTCGACGATCACCGCCCCCTCCTTCATGATCTTGAGCATCTCCCGCGTCACCAGCTTGGGCGCCGCGCGGCCGGGGATCAGGACGGCGCCGATCAGCAGGTCGGCGCGGCGGAGGGCCGCCATCAGGTTGTGGTGGTTGGAGGCCAGGGTGATGACCGCGCCGTGGAACAGGTCGTCGATGAAGCGCAGGCGGTCGAGGTTGGTTTCGAGCAGGGTGACGCTCGCCCCCAGCCCCAGGGCCATCTTGATCGAGTTCAGGCCGACGATGCCGCCGCCGATCACCACCACGTCGCCGGGCGGCACCCCGGGCACCCCGGGGAGCAGCGTGCCGCGGCCGCCGTGGATCTTCTGCAGGAAGCTCGCCCCCACCACCACCGCCATCCGCCCAGCGACCTCGGACATCGGGGTGAGGAGCGGCAGCCGCCCCTCGGGGTCGACGATCGTCTCGTAGGCGATGCCGGTCACCTGCCGTTCGAGGAGCACGTCGGTCAGCACGGGCAGCGGGGCCAGGTGCAGGTAGGTGAAGAGGACCTGTCCGGAGCGCAGGAGCGGGTACTCGGATTCGAGCGGCTCCTTGACCTTGATCACCATCTCGGCCTGGCCCCAGACCGACGCCGCGTCGGGCATCAGCTTCGCCCCGGCCTCCTCGTACTGGGCGTCGGCGATGCCGCTGCCCACCCCGGCGCTCTGCTCGACGAACACCTCGTGGCCGCCCTGGACCAGGGCGTGCACGCCGGCCGGGATCATGCCGACCCGGTACTCGTGGTTCTTGACCTCTTTCGGTATTCCGATCCGCACGCTAGGACTCCCTCTTCGGCTCGGCGCCCGGGGTGGGACGGCCGGCCTTCGCCTGATTTGCCGATGAATTCGCCGATGGGTTTGCTGCTTTGTCCGCCGGTTTGGAGGGCGATTTATCCGGCGATTTATCCGGTAGACCGCCCCGCATCTCGACCTTGCCCTTGAAGAAGGCCCCCTCGGCGATCACCACCCGCGGCGCCGCGATGTCCCCTTCGAGGACCGCCGCCGCCCCGACCTCCACCCGGTCGGTGCCGCGCACGTTGCCGATCACCTTGCCGGCGACCCGGACCACCTGGGCGGTGATCGGCCCCTTCACCACCCCCGCCGCCCCGACCTCGACCGTGGCCTCGACCCGGATGGTCCCGACGACCTCACCCTCAACGAGCAGCTCGGTGGCACCGGTGACCTCGCCCTGGATCCGCGACCCGGGGGCGATCTGGGTGATCCGGCTGCGCGGGGTGGAGGAGGCGTCCGCCGGAGGGGCGGCGACACCCGAAGGGCGGGCGGGGGCTGCGGTGTCGCGGCGGAAGATCGACAATCGGGCCTCTCTCGTACGGACAGGAGGGGGGATTATGGCACGAAAAATGGAGCGGGCAACGGGACTCGAACCCGCGACATCAAGCTTGGGAAGCTTGCACTCTACCAGCTGAGTTATGCCCGCCCGAAAGACTCTCGAACGGCAGGAATGTAACCAACGGGGAGCCCTGCGGTCAAGTCTCCCTTCCGCCACCCCGCCCGGCGGGCTATACTGGCGGGGCCATGCCGGGACCGGGACGCAATCGAGACAGCACCGAATCGCTCTACTTCTTCCCCGAGGACCGCGTCACCGCCGACGAGCTGCGCCAGATCCTCCGCCAGGGTACCCCCAAGCAGCGCTCCTGGGCGATCTCGAACCTGCTGCGCTACGCACAGTGGGACGACATCTGGATGTACGTCAGCCGCGACCAGGTGCGCGACATCTTCCCCGACCTGGACCTCCCCGAGAACCTGCGCCAGGCCTGGGCGCGGATGCTGAAGATCGAAATCCCGGTCGCCTGAGGGCGGCGCCCGGCGACCCTCAGCCAGAGTCGCCCGCGGCGGCGAGAGGCCGCAGCACGATCACGCGACGAGCACAGAGGTCCACCAGGCCGGCGGTGATCTCCTGCTGCCGCGCTTCCTCCTCGATCCCCCGCTCGGCCATCAACTCGGCCGCGGAGCGCCGGCCGTCGGCGGCGAGCAGGAGGAAGAAGACGACCTCCGGAACCGGCACCTTGGGCTCACAGAAGTACTCATTGGCCGTGCACTCGATCGAGTATCCCTCCGCGTTGCCGTTCCCGGCGGAGCGCCGCACGAGCTTGCGGTGGCGACGCAGGCTGGGGGCCAGCGCCGCCCAGGCCGGGTCGGAATCCGCGAGCCCGCGTTTCTCGACCAGCCAGTCGCCCACCACCAGGGAGTGCAGCCCGGTCGTGAGATAGCAGATGAGGGCGTCCTCGACCGAATCGACGATCGGCTCGGCATTGTTGTTGAAGGAGGTGTTGAGCAGCATGGGAACGCCGGTCCGCCGGCCGAACTCGTCGAGCAGCTCCCAGTAGAGCGGATCGTCGCCTCGCGTGACGGTGTGCACCCGGGCCGTGCCGTCGGCATGGGTGACGGCGCCCAGGGCCTGCCGCCACTCCGGCCGTACCTCGAGCACGAAGATCATGAACGGGAACTCGGTCTGGTCCGGCGTCAGGCGGAAGAACTCGCCGGCGCGCTCCTGGACGACGGAGGGGGCGAAGGGGCGGTAGCCCTCGCGCTTCTTGACCATCCGATTGATCAGGTCCTTGTTGGCGGCCGGCCGGGGGTCGGCCAGGATGCTGCGGTGGCCCAGGGCGCGGGGACCGAACTCGGAACGCCCCTGGACCCAACCGACGACCGCCCCCTCGGCAAGGAGGGCGGCGGTGCTTTCGGCCACCCGGGGGAGCTGCCGGAAGCGGACGAGACCACTCCAGGCCGCGAGCGTCTGTTGGATCTCGTCCCGACCCGGCAGGGCGGCGCCGAGGTAGACGTGTCGCATGGGCTCGCGGGGCGGTTCGACGCCCTCCTCCTGCAGGATCCGCCAGGCGGCGCCCAGGGCGGCGCCGGCATCGTGGGCCGCCGGCTGCACGAAGATCCGGCGGAACAGGCCGGAGTAGAGGATCTTGCCGTTCAGGCTGCAGTTGTGGGCCACCCCGCCGGCCAGGCAGAGGTTCTCCTCGCCGGTCGCGGCGCGGAAATGGCGCACGACGTGGAGACCGACGTCCTCCAGGGCGGCCTGGAGGGCGGCGGCGAAGTCCCGGTGGGCCTGGGTAAACGGCTCGCCCCGGCCGCGCATCCCGGCGAGGAGGCCCGCCCGGTGCAGCTCCGCGAGCTGCATTCCCCAGGGGAAGATCTCGTACTCGCCGTCGGGGAGCAGCCGGTAGAGGCGCCGGAACAGGTCGGCGTAGACCGCCGGGTCGCCCAGCGGCGCGAGGCCCATGACCTTGTACTCGTCGAACCGGGTGTAGCCGAGGATCCGGCAGAGCGGGGTGAACCAGTTGCCCAGCGACTTGGCCTCCGGGTACTCGTGGAGCGGCTGCAGGCGTCCCTCCCGGGCGACCAGCACCATGCCGCACAGGCCGTCGCCGTCGCCGTCGAGAGTGACGACCAGGGAGCGGTCGAAGCCGGAGGCGTGGAAGGCGCTGGCGGCATGGGCGTGGTGGTGGTGGCAGAAACGGATGCGCTCGGCGACGTCAACCTGGAACTCCCGGGCGAGGAGCCCGCCGAGGAGGGCCCGGGCGGACTGGAACGGCTCGCTCGGATGGCGCAGGGCGCGCGCGTTCAGCAGGGTATCCATGAAGGGCTCGGAAATATCGACGACGACGCGATCGACCTGCCCCAGGGCAAGGCCGGCCTGGTCGAGGCAGGAACGGATGGCCCGGGACGGGAAGAAATTGGAATGCTTGACGCGGTTGAGGCGCTCTTCCTCGATCGCCGCCACGATCTCCCGGTCCCTGAGCAGGACAGCGGCTCCGTCGTGCTGCGCGAAGCCAGGCCTCCCGTCCTCCTCCTCCAGGCTGAGGCCGCTATGAATACCCAGGATGTACATCTCTACGATGATGATAACACGAGCAAGATCGGGGCGTCACGGCCGATCGACCAGCTCGACCTCGAACATCTTCGGCCAGTCCTTGCCGGTGATCCAGAAGCGCCGGGTCTCCGGGTTCCAGGCGATCCCGTTCAAGACGTCGGCCTTCGCCCTCTCCTCCGGGGAGAGGAGCCCCGAGGCGTCGATCGACGCCTCCACCCGGCCGGTCGCCGGGTCGATCTTCAGGATCTCGTCGGACTGCCAGACGTTGGCGTAGATCGCGGCGCCCACGCACTCCAGCTCGTTCAGCCGCTCGACCGGCACCCCCTCCCGGGTGACCTTGAGCTCGCCGCTGCCGAAGATCACGGCGAAAGTCTGGGGATCGCGGAGGGTCAGCCGGTCGCTGCCGTCGCTCATCACCAGCCGTCTGCCGTCGAAGCAGAGCCCCCACCCCTCGCCGGTGTAGGGGAACTGGCCGGTCTTCGCCAGGGTCTTGCGGTCGTAGACCAGGGCCACCCCCTCGCGCCAGGTGAGCTGGAGGAGCCGCTCCCCCACCAGGGCGAGGCCCTCGGCGAAGTCGGCGTCGGGGACCGCCACCCGCTGGCGGACCTCGCCGCTCGCCGGGTCGACCCGGCGCAGGCTCGACTGCCCGTACTGGCCGCAGCTCTCGTAGAGCGCGCCGCCCTGCCAGAGGAGGCCCTGGGTGTAGCACGTCGGGTCGTGGGGGTGGACGGCGAGGACTTTGGGGACGAGGCGCTCGACGGCCGCCGAGGGTGCCGGGGGGGCCGGGGGCGCTATCGGGGTTGGGGCGGGGCGCGCCAGCAGGAAGACGACGAGGGCGAGGACGGCGCTCACCGCCAGGCCTCCCCAGACCCAGGGGGAGACCCCGCCGCGCCGGTCCGCGCGGCCCTGCCGCTCGCCTCGTTTTGCCATCCCGTCGCCCTCACTTTCCGTCGCACCTCCGTGCCGCCGGGCGATTCTATCCTGCGGTGAAGCGCATTGTGCCGCGGCGCGCACTGAGAGGGTAGAGAGGGACTCGACGCCCATGGACACGACTTCCGCTCCTCCCCTGCCGGCCGATCCCACCCCGGTCCTGCGCGCCTTAGACCTCATGCGCGGGCAGGCCGGCGAGCCGCTCACCTTGAACGACCTGGCGGACGCCGCCTATGCGAGCCCCTACCACTTCCTGCGCACCTTCCGCCGTGCCACCGGCCTCTCCCCCGGCCGCTTCCTGGGCGCCCTGCGCCTGAAGACCGCCGTGCGTCTCCTGCTCACCACCGACCTGCCGGTGACCGAGGTCTGTTTCGCTTCCGGCTACAACAGCCTGGGCACCTTCACCCGCCGCTTCGCCGAGGTGATCGGGGTCCCCCCCGGCCGCCTGCGCCAGGGGGTGGCGCGGACCGAGATCGACCGCCGGCTGCCCGCCGGACTGCCGCCGCTGTTCACCGCGGCGGGCGGGGCGACGGTGCCCGGCCGGCTCCTCCCCGGCACCAATAGCCCCGAGACGGCGGCCCCCCCTTCCGGCGCCGGCCTCCTCTTCGTCGGCCTGTTCACCGCCAACTACCCGCAGGGGGCGCCGGTCGCCTGCGCCCTGCTGCGCGCCCCCGGGCCGTTCGTCCTGCGCCACGTGCCCGACGGCACCTACCACCTGCTCGCTACCGCGGTCGCCGAGCCCGCCGCCCTCTGGACGAGCTTCTTGAGCGACCAGCCGGACCTCCTCGCCGGATCGCTCAAGGACCCGGTCCGGGTGACGGGCGGCGCGGTCTTCGGCGGAACCGAGCTCACCCTGCGCCGGCCGCAACCCACCGATCCCCCCCTCTTGACCTGTCTGCCGCTCTTCCTCTCCCGCCAGCGCGCCCTGCTCGATCCACGCGCTGCCGGCAGCCACCTGGATGGGTTGCTCGCCATGGATTGATTGAGGTCGATATCTCGAATTGAGCAATCTGGGAGAAGTCGCCGGTCCGGTCGTCCGCTATCCTGCCAGGCAACTTCGAAAGGAGACACGTGATGAAAAATTGGAGCTCTCGGACGGCGCTGGTGGCGGCCCTCCTCCTTCTGGCGGTCACCCCCCTCGTGGCGCAGTCCTATCCGGCCAGCAACGACGGCTGGTCGACCCCCGGCGGCGGGCAGACGAAGGTCGATCTCTCCCACTTCCCCGTGGCGAGGGTGCTCGGCTCGGCGCCGGTGAACAACATCACCAGCCTCAAGGGCGTTCCTCTCTCCAGCAGCCTGGGCTCGATCGACACCCTGCTCGAGCGCAGCGCCTTCACGGTCGCGGGCGGTTCCGGCTCTGCCTCGCTCAAGATCGTTGCCCTGTCGCTCACCTCGGAGAGCAACGTCGTCCTCCAGAACGGTGACTCCTACCGCCTGGACGTCGCCCTCTCCCCGACGGCATCCGGCTCCGGATCGATCAGCCTCAACCAGGGTACCAATCCGGACGGCGGCACCTTCAGCTCCAAGTTTGACATCCTCCCGCTCCTCACCTTCACCAGTGGCACCAAACAGGTGAAGATCGACTGCGGCAGCGGCGGCTGCGACCCCTTCACCCTCACTTCCGACAACACCGGCTGGGTGATCGCGCGCAGCGGCGGCTTCGATCCGAACACTGCGGGGGTCACCCCCATCGGGGCCGGCATCACGGTCCCCGGCGGCTACAAGACGATCGGCCACCAGGGCGCGATCTATACCGGCTTCACCGCCTCTCCGCCCTACGCCGCGTGCACGATCAGCGAGCAGGACCTGTGGAACCTGCACTTCGGCCAGACCCCCCAGGACTGCCTGCACAGCGGTACGGTGGGGAGCGCCGCGCGCAGCAAGCTGGTCGCGATCGGCGCCTGCAAGGCGGTGATTGCCGATCCTAAGCAGCCGCAGCAGCAGCAGCCCCAGCAGTAGGACGCCCGGAACGCGCCTACGTCAAGGCGGCTCCCGCGGGAGCCGCCTTTTCTATTTCCCTTCTATTTCCCGAAGCGCCGCAGCAGGGCCGGGAGGAGCGCCAGGGTCGCCCCGTAGGAGACCAGCATCGCCGCCGCCAGGAGGAGCCCGAGGCTGGCATTGGGCTTGATCGCGGAGAGGGCGAGGACGGCGATGCCCAGGGCGAGGACCACGGCGTTCCAGCGCAGCCCCCGGCCGGTGGTCGCGAGGGTCCGCTCGACCGCCGGCCCCGGGGCGAGGCCGGAGCGTCGCTCGCGGCGGTAGGCGTAGACGTACTGCACGGCGAAATCGACCCCCGCCCCGAGGTTCAGGGCCGCGAACAGGCTGGTCGCGATTCCCAGGGGAATCCCGGCCCAGCCCAGGAGGCCGAAGAGGAGAAGGGTGGCGGCGAGGACCGGGGCGAGGACCACCGCCGCGAGGCGCGGGCTCTTCAGGGCGACCAGGAGACTGAGCGCGATGAGGAGCGCCGTCCAGCCGATCGAGCGCAGCTGGTTGCCGACGATCGAGCCGACGACGGCCAGGGCGAGCGGCACGTCGCCCGAGGCGTGCCACCGCACGCCCCCGGCCCTCGACGGCAGCCGGCGGGTCAACTTGGCCGCCACGGCCGCCTGGAGCACCCGCGCCTTCGCGTAGTCGGCGTCCCGCACGAAGAGGCGCAGGCGTGCCTGGTCCCCCTCGAAGGTGAGGATGTCGTCGAGGTTGATGCGCAGGCGGAGGATCTCGGCCAGGGCGCCCACTTTGGCGACCTCAGGGGCGGGCAGGGCCGAGAGCGGCAGGGCGTCGCCGCGCGCATGCGCCGCCGATTCGAGGGCGGGGAGGACGCTCCAGGCGCCGCCCACGTGGGGCGCCCCCCGCGCCCAGCGGTGGAGGTCCGCGAGGAGAGCCGCCCCGGCGGGGGTCCAGAAGACACGGGGGGCTCCCGTGAGCACCACGTCGTAGCGGTAGCTCCCCCAGAATTCGCGGTTGAACCGCCGCTCCGCCGTGACCAGGGGCGAGCGGGGGTCGAAGTTGTCGATCCACGAGTCCTGCACCCGCAGCCGGAAGAGACCGGGGAGGGCGAGGAGGAGCAGCAGGCCGAGCCCCAGGGCCGCGGCGGCGGGACGGCGCGCGGTGAAGCGCTCGTACGGAAGGGTTTGGCCCCGCGCCTCTCTCCGCCGCGCAATCCAGCTCGGGGGAAGGAGCGCGATGAGGGCCGGGGCGAGGGTGAAGGTGAAGAGCATGCCGAGGAGGAGCCCGAGGCCGGTAAAGAGGCCCAGGTGGCGGAGAGGGGCCATCGAGGCCCCCAGGAAAGAGAAGAAGCCGGCCGCGGTGGCGAGCGAGATGAGGACGAGAGGCGCGGTCAGGTCGGTGAAGGCGGCGGCCGCGGCCTGGACGACGTTCGCGCGGTCGATCGATCGGCCGGCCAGGTGGTCCGCGATCCGCTCCAGGAGGTAGATCTCGTCGGTCATCGCCATCGCCATGAGGAGGACCGGGAGGACGGTCGTCACCAGGGTGATCGGCACCCTCGCCCACCCCATGAGGCCGAGGGTCCAGACCAGGGTCGCGAGCACCTGGGCGAGGGGGATGAGCACGCCGCCCGGGGTGCGCAGGCAGAGGGCGAGGAGGAGGGCCACGGCGACCACCATGATCGGGACCAGCCGCGCCAGGTCGGCGAGCACCACCTCCCCCAGCTCCAGCTCGGCGGCCACCGGGCCGGTGACGCGCAGGGCGAAGGGGGTGGTGCTGGCGGCGGTGCGCGCCGCCACGAACCGGCGCAGGTCGCCCGCCATCTCCGAGCGCGAGGCGCCGCCGGCGGCCGAGAGGTAGAAGGCCGCGGCCCGGCCGCTCGCGGCGAGGAACAGGCCGCTCGCCACCGGCAGCTTCCGAATGCGTGCCAGGAGGCTGGGGAAGCTGGCATCACTGCCGTCCCAGGTTTCCAGGTAGGTTGCCAGGCGCCGCGGCCGCAGGGTCTCCGGCGGCTCGATCAGGGTGACCAACGACCAGATACCCTGGCGGTCGACGGCAGGCAGGGCGGTCAGCGCCTTCTGGGTCTGCTCCAGGAAGCGGAAGCCGGCGGGCGAGGCCACCGGCGGTCCCCCCGGCCGCGAGGTGACGAGGAGGATCAGCTGGTCCGGCTCGCGGAAGGTGGCGCGGTCGGCCGCCGTCCGCAGGACCGCCGGATCGTCCGTCGGGTAGATCGCCGCCCCGTCGGTGCGCAGCTCCAGCCGGAAGAGGCCGGAGGCGGCGACGGCGGTGCCGAGGACGACGAGGGCGAGGACGGCACCGGGCCGCCGGAGCGCGATCCGGGCGAGGCTCACCCGCCCCAGGTGCAGCCCCCCAGGTTGATCGTCTGCGCCCCGTCGGTCTCGCCCAGGGTCCCCAACGGGGAGCCGATCGGCTGGCCGGGTGGCGCCGGCAGCGGCTCGGGGAGCTTCTCCGGGTTCTCCGACTTCCGGTCGAGGTAGCGGCCGATCTCGGCGGCGAGGAAGGCGCGCTGGGCGCCCTCCTCCCCCACTCCCACCCCGTGCAGGCGCAGGCGGAGCGCTGCAAGCTGGGCGTCGACCCGCGCCCGCACCGTGGGCGAGGCGTCGGCATCCGAGGAGAGCCGGATCAGGCCGCGCACCACGACTTGCTGGGAGGTGCGGCGGAGCTCGGCCTGGCGCGGCGTCTCCGCCCGGGTGGAAAACGCCTCGCTGGTGAGCGCCTTCAAGACCTCCTCGAAGCCGGGGAGCGACGGGTCCCGGCGGTGGAAGTCGATCATCCGCCCCGCCCGCTCCGGCCGCAGGAGAGCGCGCACCGCCATGTCCGCGGCGGTCTCGGCGGCCGACAGCGGATCGAAGGTCGGGGCGGTCCGGCCGCCGAAGATCTCGCCGTTCGGCCGCGGCGTGGGCGGCCGCGGCACGAGGAGGGCGATCACCCTGTCAGGGAGGTCCAGGGCCTCCGGCGCCAGGAGGCCGGCCAGGGCATGGATCGCCCGCCGCTGCTCTGCCGCCGGCACCGGCCGGGAGGGGACCTCGCCGTCGCCGTTCACCGCGTGGCGGTAGTCGAGCCCGCCCACCGCCTTGGCCGCCGCGTCGAGCTGGTAGCGGTGGTGGAAGTAGACCGGCACCAGCACCTCCTGGAGATAGGAGAGCGGCTGGCCGGGAGCGAGGTTGTGCTCGCCGAAGCGGGAGAGGGCGATCTTCCGCACCTGGAGCGACAGCTCCAGGGCCTTCACCGGATCGGTGCCGTTGTCCCACAGGTTGGCGAGCGGCTGGGCCGCCCCCTCCGGCCGCGCGTCCTGGTCGGTCAGGAAGACGAGGCCGTGGGCGAGGCCGTCCTTGACGATCGCGTCGAGCTCCTGCGTCTCGTTCGCCCCGGGAGGAAACTGGCTGTAGCCGTAGCGGATGACCTGGTCGTCCCAGGCGCCGATCCCCTTGGCGTAGGCGTTCGAGAGGTCGAGGTCGCCCGCGGGGGTGACCTGGACCAGCGGCCCGGGATAGTCCATGACCGAGGCCCGGCCGTAGGTCGAGGCGGCGAAGTTGTGCTCCAGCCCGAGGCTGTGGCCGACCTCATGGGCGCCCAGCTGGCGGATGCGGGCGAGCGCCACCTGCACCGGGTCGTTCGGCCCGCCTTTCCCCGTCGGCTCGGTCCCCACCAGTCCCTCGAAGAGGAGCCGGTCCTGGCGGATGCGGAGCGATCCCAAAGTGACGAAGCCCTTGACGATCTCGCCCGTCCGCGGATCGATGATGCCGCCGCCGTAGGACCAGCCGCGGGTCGCCCGGTGCACCCACTGGACGATGTTGTAGCGCACGTCGAGCGGGTGGACCCCCTTGGGCAGCAGCTCGACCCGGAAGGCGTCCTCGAAGCCCGCCTTCTCGAAGGCCTCCTTCCACCAGCCCACCCCTTCCAGGAGCGCGCTGCGCACCGGTTCGGGACAGCCGGGGTCCAGGTAGTAGACGATCGGCTTCTTGACCTTCGAGCGCGCCGCCGTGGGGTCGACCTTCTCCAGCCGGTGGCGGGAGATCCAGTTGGTCTCGATGGGGGCGGCGAGCGGCGCCGAGTAGTTGAGGAACTCGACGCCGAAGAAGCCGGCGCGGGGGTCGGCGCGGCGCGGGTGGTAGCCGTCGTCCGGCAGCTTGACCAGCGACTGGTGCTGGACGAGCGTCATCGCCCCGGGGACGGGCGCGGTCTCGGTGACCAGCCGTCCCGGCTCCGGCGACTGGTAGGTGAGGATGGCCTCGAATTCCAGGTTCTCGGGGAAGGAGAGGCAGCTCTGGAGGTCGACGGCGCTCCGCGCGGCGTCCAGGTCCCAGCGCCCCTGGCCGGTCTGGCGCAGGGTGGCGACGACGTGATGGGCGTCGCGCACGACGAACGGCGTGAAGTCGACGAGGGCCTTGCCGTCGCCGTCCAGGGCGGCGACCTCGCCCCCCCAGAGCACCGAATTGGCGAACGACTGCGCGACCGAGCTCCGCTCCTCGCGGTCGTCGGTGAGCGCCCGGAAGCGCAGGTTCTTCTCCTCCAGGAGCACCCGGCCGCCCACCCGCCGCAGAGTGAGGATACGCGAGTTGCCGAGCTGCCCGCGGTCGAGCCCCACCGGGTTCGAGCCCAGGCCGGTGACGATCCCCTCGACATAGAGGTAGCTCGCGACCTCGCCATCCGGCTGCGTGGCGGGCGGCACCTCCAGCCAGATCTTCCCGCGCTGGCGGTCCATATAGAAAGGAAGGAGCCCCTCCCGCCGCTCCAGGCCGGCGGCCTTGGCGGCGACGGTGGGCAGGGTGTCGGGTTTGGCCGGCGCGGCCGGCGGGGTCTCGGCGGCGCGCGCCGGGAGGGCGGCGACCAAGGCGAGGAGGAGGGCCAGGGAGGACGAGGCGAAGACCTTCAGGCTCAACGGTTTCATGGGACTCCTGGAGCGCCGTACGAGGCGGGCGATCGTTCGTGCCGCGGAGTCTATCACCGCACCACCCCCTCCCTCGCCGGAGCGGGAGAGGGGGTGAACGATCGTCGCGGCCGGCTAGCAGAATCCCTGGGTATTATAACAATTGAGCGAGCACCCGTAGTTGTGGCTCCCTGGGACTCCCGACCCGCATGCGAGCTCGTTGGTGGCGTAGGTGCAGGTGCCGGTTTCCGGCTCCCCGCAGGTGTCCGCGCACGTGGGCCCGGCGCTGCCACCCCGCACGTGGTCGAGGTAGCGCAGGGTTTCGCTATTCAGTTGCAGCTTCTTGTGCAGCTTCTTCTTCACGAGATTTACCTCCTGGGTCGTGCCGCCCGCGAGCGGCGATGAGTGGACGTCCCTCTACCCGGGTATGCGCCGTCGCGGAGTAAAATCGGTCAAGTGGAATCCACCCAGGTCGAGACTGCAACACTGACCCTGCTGCTCCAGCGTTGGAGCGCCGGAGACCGGGCGGCCGTCGAGC
>Ga0137403_10003258_pt1 | contig 19537 bp, 13 predicted proteins | sample CZOMad2_1_16fung_FD_122057 | JGI IMG/M metagenome (GOLD analysis project Ga0137403, IMG submission 122057) | Vadose zone soil fungal communities from Angelo Coast Range Reserve, California, USA - CZOMad2_1_16fungal (Hybrid Assembly) | ecosystem: Environmental > Terrestrial > Soil > Vadose zone...
CATCGACTCGCCCTCATGGCGCATTGGCTCACCCACCGGCTTGCCGCTATCGGCGTCCCACACGCGCGCGGTCTGGTCGATAGATCCGGTGACAATCCGCCGCCCGTCTGGACTGAAACTGGCCGCATTGATCCCGGCCTCATGGCGCATTGGCTCGCCCACCGGCTTGCCGCTTTCGGCGTCCCACACGCGCGCGGTCTTGTCGTAAGAGGCGGTGACAATCCGCCGCCCATCTGGACTGAAACTGGCCGCATGGACCGATTCCTCATGGCGCATTGGCTCGCCTACCGGCTTGCCGCTTTCGGCATCCCACACGCGCGCGGTCTTGTCCTCTGATCCGGTGACGATCCGCCGCCCGTCTGGACTGAAACTGGCCGCATGGACGAAGCTCTCATGGCGCATTGGCTCACCCACCGGCTTATCGCTTTCGGCATCCCACACGCGCGCGGTGTTGAAAGATCCGGTGACAATCCGCCGCCCGTCTCGGCTGAAACTGGCCGCCCTGACTGCGCGCTCATGGCACATTGGCTCGCCTACCGGCTTGCCGCTATCGGCGTCCCACACGCGCGCGGTGTTGTCGAAAGATCCGGTGACAATCCGCCGCCCATCTGGACTGAAACTGGCCGCAAGGACCGATTCCTCATGGCGCAGTGACTCGCCTACAGGCTTGCCACTTTCGGTGCCCCACACGCGCGTGGTCTTGTCCTCTGATCCGGTGACAATCCGCCGCCCGTCTGGACTGAAACTGGCCGCATAGACGAAGCTCTCATGGCGCATTGGCTCACCCACCGGCTTGCCGCTTTCGGCGTCCCACACCCGCGCGGTCTTGTCCTCTGATCCGGTGACAATGCGCCGCCCATCTGGACTGAAACTGGCCGCAAGGACTACGTCCCCATGGCGCATTGGCTCGCCTACCGGCTTGCCGCTTTCGGCATCCCACACGCGCGCGGTCTTGTTGAAAGATCCGGTGACAATGCGCCGCCCGTCTGGACTGAAACTGGCCGCATAGACGTAGCTCTCATGGCGAATTGGCTCACCCACCGGCTTACCGCTTTCGGCATCCCACACGCGCGCGGTCTTGTCGTAAGAAGCGGTGACAATCCGCCGCCCGTCTGGACTGAAACTGGCCGCATTGACTGCGCTCTCATGGCGCATTGGCTCACCCACCGACTTGCCGCTTTCGGTGTCCCACACGCGCGCGGTCTTGTCGAAAGATCCGGTGACAATCCGCCGCCCGTCTGGACTGAAACTGGCCGCATTGACCAAGCCGTCATGGCGCATTGACTCGCCTACCGGCTTGCCACTTTCGGTGTCCCACACGCGCGTGGTGTTGTCGTAAGAGGCGGTGACAATGCGCCGCCCATCTGGACTGAAACTAGCCGCATAGACTGCGCTCTCATGGCGCATTGGCTCGCCTACCGGCTTGCCGCTTTCGGCGTCCCACACGCGTGCGGTCTTGTCGAAAGAAGTGGTGACGACAATCGGCCGCCCGTCTGAACTGAAACTGGCCGCCCTCACCACGCCCTCATGGCGCATTGGCTCCATCTGGGCCAAAAACCAAGGCGAGTCGCGTAGCAGCGAAACTAAGTATTGCCGGGGCAATCTGGCGTTCGGTTGCGTTCTCAAAGCTCGCGCCAAGTGGGCGAGAGTTCGTGGATCAACGCTATCCGACTGTTTCTGATACAACACAGCAAGATCAAAGTCTGCCTGCACGGACGTCGTCTTCGCCTTGGCCTCCTGCTTGCGAGCTTCACCTCGCTGAATGAAAGCGACGACGGCCAGGATGATGGCAACCACCGCACCAAGAGCGACCGCCCCGAGCGCGACCCGCTGCCGTCGTGCTGCGGCTTTGCGACTCGCGATAATGTATTCCGTTTGCAGCGCGGTCGGCTGGCGCTCTTTTTGAGCGCCCGCTTCCGCGAGCCATCGCTCAGCCGACCGCAGATCGTCACCGCGCAAGACAAAGCTGTTGTTCCTGCCGTTTGTGTCCCACTCAATTGCTCGGGTGAGCAGACGCGTGTGTGCGCGCACCCAGCTGAGATCGGTATCGAGCGCGCGGACCAGAGTTTCAGTAGCTTCGCCAAAATCGTCACTGTCCCGGCAGAAAATCCAGTTCAGTTCTCCAAGCGATTTCGGCACTCTGTCGGCCGCCACATCGCGATGCACGATCGGCACGAGGCGTTTGTTATTGGCCGCTGCGTGCGCGATTTCCTTGCCGCAGATCTCAGATGCGATCGAATCGGGTGTCAGCACGAAGATGAACGTATTGCTAGCCTCGATTGCCCCGTAGATCGTCTTCTCCCATGTGTCTCCTGGGGGAATCCCTTCCCAATCAACCCAGGCTTCCCGACCACGACGCTTTAGTTCCTCATCTAGCCGGCGCACGAACTCTTTATCTTTGCGCGAATAGGAGATGAAGACTTCGTGCGATCGCGGGACCTGTTGGTCGCGAAACTCTGCTGGCATAGCCTACACCTTATCTTTAAGCTTGATTGGAGACGGCTGGCGAACGAGGCGCAACCAGAGTCTTAGAAACCGGCGAAACAGCCGTCAAGCAGGAAAGCGTTTGTTAATTCAGCGTAGTTTCGTCTCGACGGTTCACGGGAAGTGGACGAGACGCTAAGCACAAGTAAAATCCTTCTCTCGGTGCAAATTCAGGTAAGAAAAGCGGGCCTGTAGCTCAGCGGTTAGAGCAGGGGACTCATAATCCCTTGGTCCCAGGTTCGAATCCTGGCGGGCCCAATCTTCCATGGCCGCGCCGGTCATCGCCTTCGCGCCGCAGCGCAGAGGTTCGGGTTATCGACACATCAACCCCGCATGGTCACGCATCATGAATTGATTTCGAGGTGTGCTGAGCCAAATGGGCCGCGGCAACGAATGGGTGCTATACGGTTGCCAGCGCCGCTGCGCCTTCTTGAATCAACGAGTCGAGCTTATTTAGGTCAATCGGTTTTACCAAGTGATGCTGGAATCCTGCCTCGAAGCTCTTACGGATATCGTCTTCCATCCCGAAACCCGTGAGAGCGATCCTTAGAAGCGGCTTGGAGGAGAGCTTCTTAATCAGATCGATTCCACTCCCATCCGGTAAAGCCAGGTCGCTGACCAGCACATCAAATTGCTCGTTTTCGCCTAGATCGACGGCAGATTGAAAGGTTAGCGCTGATTGCACATGATAGCCGCGCCGACGAAGCAAATTCGTAAGCGAGCGGTTTGTATCTTCGTGGTCTTCGACCAGCAGGATCCGCATCGGCTGGCGTTCTGGCAGCCTGGGTGAAACAGCAGGGGCGATTTGCGCCTCCGCTTTTTCGCAGGTCGGAAAAACTAACGTGAAAGTCGAGCCTTTATTTCGACCAGTACTTTGCGCGGTGATGGTTCCCTTGTGCGATTCCACAAGCGCTTTGCTGATGGCCAAACCCAGACCCAATCCGCCAAGTTGTGTCCGCCCGCCTTGCTCGAACGCATCGAAAATTTTTGGCAGCGCTTCCGGCTCAATTCCCAAACCGGTATCGGTGATTTCGACGCGCAGTTGCCCATTGGAATCATTGCTGGTGGTGATGATGATTTGCCCGTTTCGCGGCGTAAATTTCACGGCGTTATTGATTAGGTTCCAGAAAATCTGCTGTAAGCGCGCTGGATCTGCGCGCATATGCACCCTTTGCGCCCCGAGATTCAGCAAACGCGACAACTGCTTGCGATCAATTTCTGCCTGACAAATGTCCAAGGCATTTTGCAGCAACATGTGCGCATCAACGACTTCAAAATTTAACTGCACCTTCCCACGATCGATGCGCGTCAGATCAAGCAAGTCATCGATCAGCCGCGCTTCGAGTTCCACATTGCGGCGAATCATTTGCAGAGATTCCTGAATGTCTTTCGGCAACTCTGGCTGGCTCTCCAGCGCGAGAGCAGAGGCGAGCACCGGCGTCAGGGGTGTGCGCAATTCGTGGCTGAGCATGGCTAGGAAGTGGTCCTTCGCCAGATTCGAGCGCGCCTTTTCTTTCAACTCCACGTTTGTCTTTTGTAACTCTGCGGCGAGCGATTGCGACTGCTCAAGGAGGTTTTCTGTTCGTGTGCTTGCTTCGATTGTGTTCAGCACAATGCCGATGCTCTCAGTCAATTGATCCAGGAACGCCTCGTGAGCCGGACTGAATCGCTGAACCGACGAAAGTTCCATGACCGCTTTTACTTGGCCTTCAAAGAGAATCGGCAGCACCACGATGTTCATCGGATGAAATTCGCCCAGACCGGAACTCACTTTCGCGTAGCTGTTGGGTATATCGCTTATAAGAATAGGCCGTTTTTCCAACGCCGCTTGTCCGACAAGACTCTCGCCCATTTTGAACCGGTTCTTTGCGCCATTGCCTGCCTCAGAAGCATAGCTTGCCAGCAGCTTGAGCTCCGATTCTCCGTCGGAATTGTCGACCATGTAGAAAGCGCCTTGCTGCGCTGAGACCAAGGGAGCGACTTCGGATAAAATCAGCTTGCCAACGGTTAGGAAATCGCGTTGTCCCTGCAACATGCGGGTGAATTTGGCGAGGTTCGTCTTGAGCCAATCTTGTTCCTTGTTCCGCAACGTTGTGTCCCTCAGATTACGGATCATTTCGTTGATGTTGTCTTTGACGAATGCGACCTCGCCTTGTGCGTCCACCTGAATTGAACGGGTGAGATCGCCCTTGGTGACTGCCGTGGCGACATCCGCAATAGCACGAAGCTGTGTAGTCAGATTCGCTGCCAGACGGTTGACGTTGTCGGTCAAATCGCGCCAAGTGCCGGCGGCGCCAGGCACGTTCGCCTGCCCGCCGAGTTTTCCTTCCACGCCCACCTCGCGCGCTACGGTCGTAACCTGGTCCGCGAAGGTGGCGAGGGTATCGATCATGTTGTTGATCGTCTCGGCGAGCTCGGCAATTTCACCTTTGGCTTCGAGGAAAAGTTTGCGTTTCAAATCGCCCTTTGCGACTGCTGTCACCACCTTAGCGATGCCACGCACCTGATCAGTCAGGTTTGACGCCATAAAGTTCACGTTGTCGGTAAGATCTTTCCAAGTTCCCGAAACGTCTCTCACAACGGCCTGGCCACCGAGCTTGCCTTCCATGCCCACTTCGCGCGCCACCCGAGTGACTTCATCGGCGAATGACGACAATTGATCCACCATCGTGTTCACCGTGTTTTTCAATTCGAGAATTTCGCCTTTAACATCCACGGTGATTTTCTTAGTCAGATCGCCTGTGGCAACCGCAGTAGTTACGGCTGCGATGTTACGCACTTGTGTCGTCAGATTGGACGCCATGAAGTTGACGTTGTCACCGAGGTCCTTCCATACGCCCGCCAGGCCGCGCACATCAGCTTGGCCGCCCAATTGGCCTTCGGAACCGACTTCGCGCGCCACACGAGTCACCTCCGATCCGAACGAGCGAAGTTGGTCCACCATTGTATTGATCGTGCCCTTTAGTTCCAGAATCTCGCCTTTCACGTCGACAGTGATTTTCTTGGATAAATCACCCGTCGCGACGGCCGTGGTCACGGCAGCTATGTTGCGGACTTGCGCGGTAAGATTGGACGCCATCGAGTTCACTGAATCGGTTAGATCTTTCCACGTGCCAGCAACACCACGCACATCGGCCTGACCGCCAAGTTTTCCATCCGTACCGACCTCACGGGCGACGCGCGTAACTTCCGCTGCGAAGGACGAAAGCTGATCGACCATCGTGTTAATGGTGTTCTTCAACTCGAGAATCTCGCCCTTGACGTCCACCGTGATCTTTTTGGTCAGGTCGCCGGTAGCAACTGCCGTCGTGACGGCGGCGATGTTACGAACCTGAGCAGTGAGATTGGAGGCCATGAAATTTACCGAATCGGTCAAATCTTTCCATGTGCCGCCGACGCCGGGCACCTGCGCCTGGCCACCTAGTTTTCCGTCTGTGCCGACCTCGCGCGCAACGCGCGTTACCTCCGCGGCGAACGAGCGAAGCTGATCCACCATGGTGTTGATGGTGTCTTTGAGCTCGAGAATTTCGCCGCGCACGTCCACCGTGATTTTTTTCGACAAATCACCCTTGGCCACAGCAGTTGTGACGTCCGCAATGTTGCGAACCTGCCCAGTCAAGTTGGAGGCCATCGAATTGACTGAATCGGTCAGGTCTTTCCATGTTCCGGCGACCCCTTCGACGGCGGCCTGGCCGCCGAGTTTCCCTTCCGCGCCGACTTCCCACGCTACCCGGGTCACTTCCGACGCGAAGGAGGAAAGCTGGTCCACCATCGTGTTAATGACGTTCTTGATCTGCAGAATCTCGCCGCGCACATCGACGGTGATTTTTTGTCTCAAGTCGCCGCCCGCGATGGCAGTCGCTACTTTCGACATATCGCGCAGTTGCACCGTAAGATTGGACGCCATCAAGTTGACATTGTCGGTCAAGTCCTTCCATGTGCCGGCCACGCCTCTGACATCGGCTTGGCCGCCCAGCTTTCCTTCTGTGCCAACTTCGCGTGCGACACGGGTCACTTCGGAGGCGAATGATGAAAGCTGGTCCACCATGGTGTTGATGGTGTTTTTTAATTCCAAAATTTCGCCTTTGACTTTGACCGTGATTTTTTTCGAGAGATCGCCGTTGGCCACAGCCGTCGTGACGGCGGCGATGTTGCGGACTTGCGACGTGAGATTGGAGGCCATCGAGTTCACCGACTCCGTCAAATCTTTCCACGTGCCCGAAACACCTTCGACTTTCGCCTGGCCACCGAGGATACCTTCCGTGCCCACTTCGCGCGCCACTCGCGTCACTTCCGAGGCAAACGAGCGAAGTTGATCCACCATCTTGTTTATGGTGTCCTTCAATTCCAGAAATTCGCCGCGAACGTCCACGGTGATTTTCTTCGCAAGGTGGCCATTTGCTACCGCCGTTGTCACTGCCGCAATGTTGCGAACCTGCGACGTGAGGTTGGATGCCATCAGGTTCACATTGTCAGTCAAATCTTTCCACGTGCCCGCGACCCCTTTAACTTTTGCCTGGCCGCCGAGCTTTCCTTCCGTGCCTACTTCGCGGGCCACGCGCGTTACTTCCGACGCGAAAGCGCCAAGCTGCTCCACCATTGCGTTTACAGTCTTGGCGGTGCGCAAGAACTCTCCTTTGAGCGGCCGTCCTTCAATCTCAGTAGCCACCGTTTCGGACAGATTCCCCTTTGCGACCGCACCGATGACCCGCGCCATTTCACTCGTAGGACGGAGCAGGTCCTCGATCAAAATATTGATGCATCCGATGGCATCGCTCCAAGATTCCGATACTTCGCTCAACGCTGCGCGTTGGGTGATTCGGCCTTCCTTTCCAACCACACGCACGATGCGTTCCAGCTCCTGCGCCATGCGCTGATTCGTTCTGATCACATCGTTGAACGTGTCCGCGATCTTGCCGGCTACACCCGTCCAGTCCTCCGGCAGCCGCGCGGAAAAATCCCCGCGTTTGAAGGCCATTAACGCCGAGAGCAATTGCCTCGTATCGAGCTCACTTCCGTTAGTCGTGGAGCGATTCCGCGGCCGCGGCTTTGTAGTAAGCGGAGCTTTCCTCATACGTTGGGGCCACCTAGAAAAATGGAACTTCTCTCGCCGCCGCGAGTCCGACGCAGGATATCAGACGGTTCATATTCCAGACCCGTAGAGTAATCGATCAATCCATCACACGAAGCCGCTTTTTTTTAATAAAACCACTGTCAGCCCATTTCGTCGCGCAAAAAAAAGCACTCCTTGTGAGAATTCCGAAGGAACAGGGACGAAACAGCAGCCCTGTGAGTCCGCCGGAGAAAAAACTCTCATGTGTAAACCCTTACGGATCTACTCGCACCGTTTTAGAGCCCGGCCTTGGTGCCAGAGCAGAGCAGAAGAACAAGCGCATTCTGCTAACTAGCGGACGGGAAATGTCGGTAAGCTGCGCAATCGGAAGCCAAGAATAATCCCCAGGATGCCGAACACGATCGCGTAGGATCCAATCAGCCACACGAGAGCGAGAGCACCTGGCAGCGGATTCCACAAGAGCATGATCGCGAACACAATTGAAAGCAGGCCCATAAGGATGAGGAACCATTCGCCTTTAATCTCCCTGCGCAGCTTGATCGCCAGCGCGATCTCCGTTGCGCCAATCATCAGCGCCCAAGCCGCGATATAAATGATCAGCGCCAGCGCGGTTATTCGCGGGGCATGGAACGTGAGGAACCCGATGATGATCCCCACGATACCGATGACTAGATCAAATCCCCACTCTTTATCTGAACCACGATGGCCAAGCGCGCCTACAACCCGAAAGACGCCGTCGACCAATACCCAAGCTCCAAATAACAATACCAATACTGCGACTGTTAACCCAGGATAGACGAATGCCATTACTCCGAAGACAACTGCGGCGATACCCCTTAAGACCGGAACCCACCAATGACGTTTTAAGGTTTCGATAAGCATTCTTTCCTTATAAAGATCGGTTTGCGGCGAGGCAAGCCAGTTTTGACAAATGGCTTAGAAACGGCCGTCCAAGCCGCCAGGATTGGCCGATGATTAAAGCCCGCACTTTGTGCCGGCTTCGGTAATGCTGGAACGAGTTCGAAGTAGAGAGGCCAAATAAGTATCAGTGTACGGCGCGCCATTGATTCGCGCCAGGTTCGTGGGGGTTTCAAGCCGGGAGAACAAGGCGTACGCGACCTTCGTTCGCGGAACAGCTTTTTCACCGTAACCGGACGGAACGTTGCTTGACCAAAAACGGACATATTCCACGCCTGCGCGATTTTCTCTCCCGAGAAAAATCGTGGAGTGCCCGTGCTCGTTTTTACCGACTTGGCGCGACCAAAAGATTTTCATGAAATCGCCGGGCTTCGCCTGATCAAAACTATCGAAGTTGCGGCCGAGCCCCAGCTCGTGAAAAAGGCGCGCTGTGCCTGGGCCATTAGCGTTCCAGCGGCCCCAGACGCCTTCCCCATCGCGCTGATCTCTGATGATCAAGTGCTCCAGAGTGGCGGAATCGAGATTCAGCTCACCCCGCGCCCGCAACGCCTCGATTGTTTTAATGAAGACCAGATAGGTTGCGCCCGAGCAAAAACTGGGCGAGCCAGCCGGAGGTAGGACAAAGAATTTTCCCGACTCAAAATGCGCGGAACGCTGAAGGCAAATCTTGGCAAAATGGGAAACAGAATAATGGCCGCCCCGCGGCATCTGCTTCATTTCCTCAAGTATCAGGCTGTTGTAATCGCCGGCGAAAGTTGTCCGTACGGAGAGCCCGAGAATCCCCATGCAAATCCAAGCCGCCAGTCCCTTCACGGCAGAACAAGTAAACACTGAAACGACATCTGGCAACGGCGGCGTCTATGGAAAATACCCGAACGAGCGCAGCTCTTCGTCGTTCGAAGTGAAGTCGAGCGAATCTCAATTATGCATGAGAACTGGACCGGTCTCGACAACGCTCGACATGACAATGGTCATGGCCGCCGCTACAATCATCATCATGCTGCGTTTCACGAAAATGAATGGCGCGGGAAACGATTTTATTCTGATCGACAACAGGGCTGGGGAGATTCATCTGGATAGCAGTCAGATTGCGCGTCTTTGCGATCGCCACCGCGGCGTCGGTGCGGACGGCGTTTTGTTACTCGAAAAGGCCTCGAACAATGCCGACTTTCGTATGCGGTACTTTAATGCCGATGGAGGAGAAGCAGAAATGTGCGGGAATGGCGCCCGCTGCTTTGCCCGTTTTGCAAACAAGATTGCTGGCGCGCAAAATAGAATTTCATTTGAAACGCCTGCAGGCGTGATTGCGGCGGAGTTGGTGAATGATCTTGTGACGCTGCAGATGACTGAGCCGACTGATTTACGGATAAACATGAAGCTTCCCGTGACGAACGAAGGCAAAACCGTTCATTTCATCAACAGCGGGGTGCCGCACGTCGTCATTCCGGTTTCACGAGTCGACGATGTCGATGTACGCCGAGAAGGCTCAGCGATCCGTTATCACAACACGTTTTCGCCGAAGGGTGCAAACGTAAATTTCATCGGGAAGCTGGGCCCGAAGAAAATTGCTGTCCGCACTTATGAACGCGGCGTGGAAGACGAAACGCTCGCATGCGGCACCGGCGTAGTCGCAAGTGCGCTAATCTTCGCGACTCTCGAAAACACGAATGGGCCAATCACGGTAATTGCACGGGGTGGAGATGAGCTGCACGTCGGATTTGAAAAGAGCGACAATCGGTTTCGCAATGTTACGCTTACCGGTCCGGCGGACTTTGTGTTCGACGGAACAATTGACGTTTGACGTTACCTCTCGTGGCAACTTGTCATTCCGAGCGAAGTCGAGGAATCTCTAACTTTAAATGAGAAATCGAGAGATGTCTCGACTTCCCTCGACATGACAACTTAAAGAGGCGTCGCTACAATTTCCCGATGTTTCGAGGCACGTTCACTGCATTGGTCACGCCATTTCGCAATGGCGGCATTGATGTCTCTGCGTTCGAAACACTCATACAAACACAAATCGCTGCTGGCATCACAGGACTGGTCGCGATCGGAACCACGGGCGAATCGCCGACCCTTTCTCACGATGAGCGTGAAGAGGTAATCCGGTTAACGGTTGCGACGGCGAATAAACGTTGTGTCGTGCTTGCGGGGACAGGCTCAAATGCCACCCAACACGCGGTGACCGACACGAAGGTGGCCGAAAAACTTGGTGTCGACGGCGCGCTGCTTGTAGCGCCCTATTACAATAAGCCAAGCCAGGAAGGGCTCTTCCGGCATTTCAAGACAATCGCTGAGGCGACGTCGCTCCCAATCATACTTTATAACATCCCCGGACGTTGCAGCGTGGACATCATGCCGGAGACCGTGGCGCGTTTGGCAAAAGAGTGCCGCAATATTGTCTCGATTAAGGAAGCGAGCGGAAGCGTGGAGCGCGTCAGCGATTTGCGCCGGCGTTTGCCAGAATCATTCACGATTTTGAGCGGAGACGATTCACTCACGTTGCCGTTCATGGCGGTAGGCGCGGCTGGCGTAGTGAGCGTGGCTTCGAATTTGTTCCCTTCCGAGGTATGTGCGCTCGTGCGCACCTGTGAATCAGGAGACTTGAAATCGGCGTCGAAATTGCATCGAAGATTGTTGCCGTTGTTTAAAGATTTGTTCATCGAGCCAAACCCGGTTCCTGTGAAGACGGCACTCGGCTGGCGAGGCGCGATGTCGGGCGAAGTTCGTCTGCCGTTGTGCGAGATGAGCGAAGCGAACCAGGAGCGATTGCGCAAAACGCTCGAGGAATTTGAGCGAAACAAATGAAACCCCTCACTTCAATCCTCTCTCCTCGAGGGGAGAGGCCGACTGACCCACTGCGCAATGTGTGACGGGAACGACTTTCGAGATGCAGGCGCAGATCGCCTCTCCCCTTCAAAAGGGAGAGGTAGGGTGAGGGTTTTGCCTTGATGAAGAAGTCGCCCGTGCGCGTGTTGCTAGTGGGCGCGGCTGGCCGCATGGGGAAAACGGTGGTCGATCTTGCCAGCGAGGACCCAGAAATCGATATCGTCGCGCAATGCGATCTGGGTGATCCAATCGAGCCCGCGATGAAAAATTGCGATGCGGCGATCGACTTCAGCCACGCCGGCGCCATCGACGAAATATGCCGCGCTGCGTCACGTCATAATAAGCCGCTAGTCATTGGGACGACTGGACATTCACAAGAACAACGCCAAACAATCGAACAGGCGGCGCGATCTGTGCCGATTGTTTTCGCATCGAATTTCAGCGTTGGAGTCAATGTGCTCTTTTGGCTGACGCGCAAAGCTGCCGAATTACTCGTTCCGGAGTTCAATCCCGAGATCATCGAGACACATCACAAAATGAAAAAGGATGCGCCGAGCGGCACGGCCAAAACTCTCGCTGAGATTTTGAAAGCGAGCCAAAAGAGCAAGAATGAAATACCGATTCAATCAATTCGCGAAGGCGATGTTGTCGGCGAGCACACAGTAACCTTTAGCGGTGTTAGCGAGCGCCTCGAACTCACGCATCGTGCAGGTAGTCGCGAGATTTTTGCTCGCGGAGCATTGCGGGCAGCGAAGTGGATCACGGGCAAACCAACGGGTTTTTACACCATGCAGGATGTGCTGGGACTGTAGATCTGTAGCCGGAGTCAGTGACCCCGGCTGCCGCGATCAACGTTCGCGGCTACAACAATGAGAACCGCAGTTGGCCTCGGATCGAATCTCGGCGATCGCCTCCACAATTTGCGCGCCGCACGAAAGGCAATTCTCGGTCTCTCAACTGTGAAGCCGCCGATTCTTTCTTCGCCAATTTACGAGACCGACCCGGTCGATTGCGAACGGGGCGCAGAAAAATTTCTAAACGCAGTCGTTGAATTTGATTACGAAGGTGATCCCGCGAATTTGCTCGAGCAACTCAGTCGAATCGAGGAAGGGTTAGGTCGCAGGCGCGATCATGCGAAGAATGTTTCACGAACGATTGACATCGACCTGCTCTATTGCGGCAGCCGGAAAATCGAAGATGAGCGCATGCAACTGCCGCACCCCCGGATGCAGCTGAGAAAGTTTGTCATTCAGCCTCTGGCCGATATCCGGCCCGACCTCATTTTGCGGGGCCAGAAAAAAACTGTCAGCGAGTTGCTGAAGGAATTGGGGAAGTCTGGAGACGTAATTCGCTTCGCCGAAAGTTGGTAATCTCGAAGCGGGCAGCTCCCCGGCGCGAAAAGCGACGCGAGGACGCGTGCGCACTCCAAAGCACTTCGTGCGAAATTCTTAAGGAGCCGAATTTTATTTCGCGACAGCTTTTGGAGTGCGGGGCGTCTTCGCATCGCTTTTCCGAGCAAGCTTGCGTTCTCAAATCGGCGGCTGATCTTCCGAGCAGGTCGATGAAGGATTTTCGGCAAATGAAAGAACGCGGTGAGAAAATCACCGCGCTGACGGCTTACGATTATCCCACGGCGCGATTGCTCGACGAAAGCGGCATCGACATCATTCTCGTGGGCGACTCGGTGGGGATGGTTGTACTTGGTTATCAGGACACCACGCGTGTCACATTGGAAGAGATGCTGCATCATACGCGGGCAGCGGCGCGCGGCGTGAAACAGGCGTTGCTCGTTGCGGATATGCCGATTCACAGTTACGACACGCCTGCGCAAGCGGTCGAGACGGCGAAAACATTTGTTCGTGCCGGCGCGCAAGCAGTGAAGCTCGAAGGCGGCGTCAGCCATGTCGCGCATATCGAAGCGATCACACAAGCAGGCATTCCTTTCATGGCTCACATCGGCATGCTGCCCCAAAGTGTGCGCGAGGAAGGCGGCTATAGAATCAAGGGCCGGACGCAATCAGAGGCCGAAGCTCTGGTTGCTGATGCGCGCGCAGTGGAAAAAGCCGGTGCATTTTCTGTGGTGCTGGAGATTGTGCTCGCTGACGTCGCGAAGCAGATCACAAATGCGATCGACATCCCAACGATCGGCATCGGTTCAGGCGAACATTGCGATGGGCAAATTCTGGTTACGCACGATTTAATCGGACTGTTTCCCTGGTTCACGCCGAAGTTTGTTTCGCCGGAGGCGCGCGTGTCGGAAGAAATCCGCCGTGCGGCCAGAGCTTTCATCGAAAAGACGCGAAGCGGTGGTAAAATTTAGACTAGAGATGTTTCGACTCCGCTCGACATGACAAAAGGGAACGAGGCGCGGGTAGCAGAGGAAATCCGTTGCCCGGCCCGAGCTTTTATCTAGCGAACGCGGAATGGAGGGGTCAAGCATGGCTCGCGCCTGTAAATGTGATACGTTGCAAACCGCATGAGGGTCTCTGAGTTCGATGGTTTGGATCAGTTCGAGACCGAAGGTCTGCTTGCGGGCAGCCCAGAACGCAACTGGATCTGGTTCGGATTGATTGTTTCCCTGGCAATACACTTCGGCCTCTGCGCTTATTTTTATCGGACGCGTTTTGCGCCAGCGGAAGCGGCAGTCGCCCAAAACGAGCAGACGCCTACGTTCAAGGTCAGGAGCATCACCGAATCGAACCTCGACAAGAGCAGCGCGGATCAAACAACTCAGGCGGCGAAACCGAACCCTGACAACACCGATGTCCAATTGCCGGACGAGAAAAAGTCATTCGACAAATTGTTGCAGGACGTTCAGGCGAGTGCCGCGCTGCCGGACGAGATGCGGGACGTTTTGCCTGACCAACCCAAAGTGGAACAACCGGAAGTCAATTCCGTGCTTAACGAAATCGACCGCTCCACCGCGCAGAGTCTCTCAAACGATCCAAGCGCGCTGCACGAACAATCCCTGCTTAACAACAGCTCGACGTCAGGCCGCCCGCAGCCTGCTCTAAGCGGAACAGAGCTTGCCACGAGTACGGCGATCAAACGGCCAAACACCTTCACGAGTAAATTGCCCGGCGATAGCGCTGGTCCCAATAAAGGGCGCGCTCCCGGCTTCAGCGATTTGGACCAATTGCTGGCGCAAAAAGGTCCTCTCGGGTCAGGCACGAAATTGCGTCTGCCGGACGATCAACTTTTCGAGTACGACAGTGACATACTGCAATCCAGCGCGATCAATCAACTGCAAAAGCTGGGCACTCTCATTCAGCGCAACCCGAAATCGACGTTTAGGGTGGAAGGCTATACCGACTCCTTCGGAACGTTCGAATACAATCTCGATCTGAGCCAGCGCCGCGCTGACAGTGTGAAGCGATATCTTGTTGAAATGATGCGGATTAACCCGGCACAAATCGAAACGCACGGTTACGGCGCAACGAAATTCCGGTCGTCGCCAAACGGCTCAATTGAAGAGCAAAACGCTAATCGCCGGGTCGAAGTCGTGGTCCACACGAGCGAAGGCTGACGAGGGAATTGCGGATTGCGGGTCGCGGATTTGTACGAGACGCTCACCCGCGCTGTGCTTTGAGATGTTGAAAGCGATGCGAAGACGCATCGCACTCCAACTCCGAAGGCCTTCGCGAGGCCGCACTTCGTGCGAAATCTAAAAAACACGTTCTTCGGTTTGGCGAAGCTTTCGGAGTGCGTACGCGTCCTCGCGGCGCTATTTTCGTGCTGCCAACAGTGGCGGGATTGCGAATAGCCAGCGCGCCCTACCAATTTTTGATCCACTGCGGCGTAATCGTGTCCGTGCCACTGGGGGGTGGGTTGTTCGTTAACCCTGCGGTGCTCCAGAGGTCAAAGGTGGGGTTGTAACCCTTTGTAGTGTCTCCGGTCGCTGCCTGAATGGTTGAATAACCGTAGCTGTTGCCGAATGGATCTCGAATGAACAGAACGTTCTGCGTCTGATCGGTGGGGCTCAGCATATTCGGCTTGAAAACGAAATAAGATCGCGCTCCGGCGTTTGGGGTGCGACTTCCATTTGTCGCGCCAAACAACAAATTGTAGAGGGCGACGCTGGTCAGGTTATAACTAGGGCTGCTTGAATTTCCGTTGGTTCTGGCATCGAGGTTATTCGTGTCGCCGTTGCTCGGGTAAACGCCATTATCCGCTTTGTAACTTTCGCAGGCGGCAGACATTGCGGCGATTTCGGTTTCGGCGCGGGCGCGAGCGCCCTTTTTTCGGGCGTAACCGGCTGTGCTCAGGACCAAGCCGGTAAGCACGAGGATCAGTGCGAAGACGACGACCAGCTCGATGAGAGTGAACGCGTTGTAGCGGCGCTTGTGCCAAGCGCCGAACCTATTGGCTAGGCGTTTGACACAAACGCCTCTACAAGATTCATCGTTCGTCATTCGAGCTTCGTCATTTCGGCGAAGCCGGCTACGTTTGTTGTTGTAAGCCGGTGATAATGCTGATGAGCGGTGTAAAAAGAGCCAGCACGATCGTGCCGACAATGAGCGCGAGGAACACAATCATGATTGGCTCCAGCATCGAGGTGATTGCGGCCACAGCGTTATCGACCTCGTCATCATAGACATCGGCGATTTTCAAAAGCATTTCGGGCAGCTTACCGGTTTCCTCGCCCACATCGACCATGCTGATCACCATTGGCGGAAAAACGCGGCTGGCTTCGAGTGGTTGCACGATCGATTCGCCTTCCTTCACGCTGTCGTGCACTTGGGAGATTGCGCGAGCGATGGAAGCGTTACCTGCGGTTTCGCGAGTGATGTTTAATGCCTGCAGAATCGGAACACCGCTTGTGACCAGTGTTCCGAGCGTGCGCGCGAACCTTGAGATCGCCGTCTTGCGATTCAAATTGCCAAAAAGCGGCATACGCAGTTTGAAGCTGTCAATGACGAATCGCCCGCCCCGTGTACGGCCAGTGAATTTGTAAAGGGCCACCACTGCTACGACGACGCCAAGAACAATCAGGCCATGGTACTTCAGAAAGTCACTTGCTCCGATAACAAACCTAGTGACAGGCGGGAGCGGTTTGTCGCCAAGCAAGTCGTGGAAAATCATTTCGAACGTCGGCACAATGAAGACTAGAAGAAAACCCATGATGCCCATGGCCATTGTCATCACGATGCCTGGATAGACCATTGCCGCTACGACTTTGTTTTTGATCTTCGCGGCCTTCTCCTGAAATTCCGAAAGCCTGTTGAGCACAAGCTCGAGTACACCGCCGACCTCGCCGGCTTTGACCATGTTAACGTATAAGTCGTTAAAGATCCGGGGGTGGAGCGCCAGCGCGTCAGAAAATGTGCTACCGCTTTGCACAGAGTCCGCGACCTTATTGATCGTTTTTTTCAACACCTTGTCGCGCTCCTGTTTCGCCAAGACGTTCAAGCTTCTCAGCAACGGCAATCCGGAATCAATCAGCGTTGCCAGTTGGCGAGTGAAGATCATCAGGATTTTTGACTTAACTTTCTTGCGTTCGAAAAGAACGATGCCTTTCTTCGCGCGCGGTTTCGTCAAGCGCGCCATCTTCGCTGCGCGATCACGAGCTTGCTGCCCATCTGCACTGCTTATCGCCTCTTCGATAACGCTCGTCGGGAAATAGCCGGCCTGGCGCAATTGACTGATTGCCGCATTGCTGGAAGGGGCTTCGACCAAGCCGGTCGCCTCCTGTCCTCGAGTATCGAGAGCTACGTAGTTAAAGCGGGCCATGAGGGGATTTAGCGGGTTAATGATTTAATGGTTTAGTGATTAAAGCAAGCTGGGCTCGTGGATTCCATTTCGACCGGGTAAATCTCTAAGTCGTTGAATCGCTAAATTCCATTACGTATAGCGCAGCACTTCCTCGATCGTAGTGTCGCCAGCGAAGATGCTGCGCAAGCCGTCCTGACGCAGCGTCACCATTCCAAGCTCGACCGCCTTTTGTTTCAAACTGACCGTGGGCGCGCGCTCATTGATCAATTCACGAAGCGGATCGGTGATTTTGAGAAGCTCGTAAATCCCTTTGCGTCCTTTGTAGCCCGTATTGTTACAGGCGTCACACCCTTTGCCGTAAAAGAATTGTTTCTCGCCAATATCCGCCCGCGATATCCCCAACTCCGCGAGTAAGGTGTCACTTGGCTGATAAGCGACGCGGCATTGGCGACAAATACTGCGGAGCAAGCGCTGACCGAGCACGGCCTCCAGTGTGGAGGAAATCAGGAATGGTTCCACGCCCATGTCGATTAAACGCGTGATCGCGCCGGGCGCGTCGTTAGTGTGCAAGGTCGTGAAGACCAAATGACCGGTAAGAGACGCCTGAATGGCAATCTGCGCCGTCTCAAGATCACGTGTCTCGCCTACCATGATTCGATCCGGGTCCTGGCGCAGGAATGATCGCAAGGCTCGCGCAAACGTCAGGCCGATCGCTTCGTTTACCGGTAATTGCACGATGCCTTCCAAATCGTACTCGACCGGTTCCTCTGCGGTAATCAGCTTCGAATCGATTGTGTTGATCTTCCGCAAGCAGGAGTAAAGGGTGGTTGTTTTTCCGGAGCCGGTTGGTCCAGTCGCGATAAAGATCCCGTTCGGCCGCTCGATCATTTCGAGCAGAAAATTGTAAATGTAATCAGGCATCCCGAGCGCTTCGAGGTCGAGATTGACGATGCTGCGATCAAGCACCCGCAGCACCAGGCTCTCGCCGAATTGGGTTGGTAACGTTGAAACACGAAGATCAACATTGCGTCCGGCGATCTGCTTCTGGATGCGGCCATCCTGCGGAAGTCGTCTTTCCGCGATATTCATATTGGCCATCACTTTGACGCGCGAAATCACCGGCAAGGCAAGGTGACGGGGCGGCGGCGACATTTCGTAAAGCGCCCCATCGACGCGGTAGCGGATTTTGAATTCGTTTTCGAACGGCTCGAAGTGAATGTCGCTCGCGCGGTCCTGGATTGCCTGGTAAAGGATAAGATCAACGAAGCGAATTATGGGTGTCGTGTGCGCCTCCGCTTCAGCTGCAGCTTCGCCGTCTCCTTCCCGCAGTTGCAGAAGCTCGCCAGCTTCGCCGAGCTGCTTGAGAACGTCCTCCATGCTCGTCGTGTCGGTTCCGTAATATTGCTTGATCAGTTCTTCGATTTGCTCCGGCGGCGAAACCACGACCTGAATGTCTTTACCGAGCGCGAAACGAAGGTCCTCTGCGGTATGAAGATCAAATGGATCAGCAAGCGCGACCCGTAAGGTGGTTGCGCTCATTTCAATTGGAAGAGCACCGTGCAAGCGAGCGAGCCCACTGGGAATGAAACGCAAAATTTCCGGCGCGATCTCGCGTTCCGTCAGCTCGACGAAGTCCGTGCCAAGGCCGTTAGCGATTGTTTGATAAAAGTCGGGCTCGTCGATAAAGCCACCATCGATCATCGCTTGCGCGACCGTCTTCCCGTTCAGCTCTACTTCGCTCACTACGTCCTCCGCTTGCGAAGGCTGCAGTACGCGCTGTTCGACGAAAAATTCTGTAAGCTGTTTATGCGTCATCGATTCACGCCTCCGGGGAGCGCACGCGTCTCGCGTGCTGGTTTCGGCGTCGCGCCGAAACAATCTTTCGTTTCTGTTCCGGCTTCAGTTAACATAATCGAGTCCAAAAAAAGTTCGCGATCGCGAGGACGCGCTCACCAGCACGCGAGACGCGTGCGCTACCCAATTGAAAACTTGTCGCGGTCATCAGCTCACGTCTCCGATGGTGATCGAAATCACTTCCTCCGCAGAAGTGAGACCGGCCAGCACCTTGCGCACGCCGTCTTCGCGCAATGTCCGCATGCCCAGTTCACGGGCTCGCTGCCGGAGGACAAAGGTCGAGGTGCGTTTGTTGATCATGTGGCGCACTTCATCGTCGATTATGAAATTCTCGAATATGCCCATTCGTCCTTTGTAGCCAATGTGACGACACTGTTCGCATCCAACTGGCTTCATTACCTGCGCTTCAGACAAACGGCCGGCCTCGATTCCTAACGCGCGCAATTCGGTGTCGGTGAGTTCGCCCGGTTGTTTGCAATTGTTACAGAGGCGCCTGATGAGCCTTTGCGCCATGACCGCACGGACTGAAGACGCAACAAGAAACGGCTGCACACCGAGATCGATCAAGCGCGCCACGGCAGAGGGTGCGTCATTGGTGTGCAGTGTGCTGAACACGAGGTGCCCGGTCAGGCTGGCGTTCGTGGCGATACTGGCAGTCTCGAGATC
>Ga0137403_10003259_pt1 | contig 19531 bp, 17 predicted proteins | sample CZOMad2_1_16fung_FD_122057 | JGI IMG/M metagenome (GOLD analysis project Ga0137403, IMG submission 122057) | Vadose zone soil fungal communities from Angelo Coast Range Reserve, California, USA - CZOMad2_1_16fungal (Hybrid Assembly) | ecosystem: Environmental > Terrestrial > Soil > Vadose zone...
GTGGCCGGTGAAGCCGACGTGCCCTTCTTCTTCCTCTCCGGCTCCGAGTTCGTGGAGATGTTCGTGGGCGTGGGCGCGGCGCGGGTGCGCGACCTCTTCGAGCAGGCCAAGGAGAAGGCGCCCTGCATCATCTTCATCGACGAGCTGGACGCCATCGGGAAGTCGCGCGCGGGCGCCACCGGGATCATGGGCGGCCACGACGAGCGCGAGCAGACGCTCAACCAGATCCTGGCCGAGATGGACGGCTTCGACTCCTCCAAGGGTGTCATCATCATGGCCGCCACCAACCGGCCCGAGGTGCTCGACGCCGCGCTGCTGAGAGCCGGCCGCTTCGATCGGCAAGTGGTGGTGGACCGGCCGGACGTCAAAGGGCGCGAGGCCATCCTCAAGGTGCATGCGCGCAACGTGACGCTCGCCCCCGAGGTGGACCTCCGCGTGCTGGCCGCCCGCACCCCCGGCATGGCGGGCGCGGATCTCGCCAACCTCATCAACGAGGCCGCCCTCCTCGCCGCGCGCAAGGGAAAGAACGCGGTGGAGATGGCCGACCTCGAGGAGGCGGTGGACCGGGTCATCGGCGGGCTCGAGCGGCGAAGCCGCGTGCTCTCCGAAAAGGAGCGCGACATCGTGGCCCATCACGAGATCGGCCACGCCCTGGTGGCGACCTCCCTGCCCCACGCGGACCCCGTGCACAAGGTCACCATTATTCCGCGAGGGGTCGGAGCGCTGGGCGCCACCTATCAGCTGCCGCTGGAGGACCGCTATCTCCTCACCCGGAGCGAGCTGGAGGACCGCATCGCGGTGCTCCTGGGCGGCCGCGCCGCCGAGGAGGTCGTCTACGGCGAAGTCTCCACGGGGGCCCACAACGACCTCGATCGCTCCACCGAGATGGCGCGCCTCATGGTGACGCAGTACGGGATGTCGGACAAGCTGGGTCCTCTCACCTTCGGCGGAGGCCAGCAATCCCTCTTCCTCAAGGGCACCGGGATCTCGGCCGAGCGCGACTTCGGCGAGGACACCGCGCGGACCATCGACGAGGAGATTCGCTCCATCGTGGATCGCATCTACGACCGCGTGCGCACTCTCATGACGGAGAAGAAGGCGGTGCTGGTGGCGGTCGCCGGGGAGCCCAAGCAGCGTGAAACCATCGAGGGCGATAGGCTCCGGCAGCTCCTGGCCGGGACCGCGGAGGTGGCGCGATGATCTCGATGCGGCGCAGTACCATCCTCTTCCTCGTTGTCGTCGCGGGCGTGTTGGGGGCCCTCGCGGGCGGCTGGGGCGCCCTCGGGGGCGGCTGGGGCGCGCGGGCGACTTCGAGCGAGCACCCGGCGGCACCGTCGCAGATCCAGCCCGCCGCCAACGCGCCGGCCCGCCTCGTGCAGGCGGCGCTGCCGCTGGCGGCCGGGAGCTTCGCCCAGGTCGCGGAGACGGTGGGGCCCGCCGTGGTCAACATCAATACCCTCACCGCTCGCGGCGGCGGCGGGCGCACGCCGGTGGAGGAGTTCTTCGGCGAGGAGTTCTTCCGCCGCTTCTTCGGCGAGGTGCCCGAGCGCGAGCAGCAGCAGCGGAGCCTGGGCTCCGGCGTGATCGTGGACGCCTCCGGCATCGCGCTGACCAATGCCCACGTGGTGGAGCGGGCCACCGACATCGAGGTGGTCTCCGCCGACGGCAAGAAGCACAAGGCCAAGCTGGTGGGCGTCGATCGCAAGACCGATCTCGCCGTGCTCCGGCTCCAGGGCGGCGGGCCCTACCCCTTCGCTCCCCTGGGCGACTCCGACAAGATCAAGGTCGGCGACTGGGTGGTGGCCATCGGCTCGCCCTTCGGGCTGCAGCAGACGGTGACCGCGGGCATCATCAGCGCCAAGGGGCGCTCCATCGGCCAGGGCGGGCCCTTCGACGACTTCCTCCAGACCGACGCCGCCATCAATCCCGGCAACTCCGGCGGCCCGCTCGTGAACATGGCGGGCGAGGTGGTCGGCATCAACAGCGCCATCCTCTCGCGCTCGGGCGGCAATGTCGGCATCGGCTTCGCCATCCCCGCCAACATGGCCCGGCGCATCTACACCGAGCTGGTGGCCAAGGGCAAGATCACGCGGGGCTGGCTCGGCGTGTCCATCCAGCCGCTCACCCCCGAGCTGGCCAAGGGCTTCGGGCTGAAGGAGGCCAAGGGCGTGCTCCTCTCCGACGTCATCGCCGACAGCCCCGCGGAGCGAGCGGGGCTCCAGGCCGGCGACATCATCACCGAGTTCGACGGCAAGAAGGTGGACAACCCGGGCGACCTCCAGAAGGTCGTCACCAACACCACCCCGGGCAAGGGCGTGCCCCTGACCCTCTGGCGGGACAAGGTCTCGAAGACGGTCGAGATCCGCATCGGCGAGACACCGGACGAGAGCGTGGCGCTCCGGTCGAACAAGCCGGGGCGCAGCTTGCTGGGGCTCGACGTGCGTCCGATCACGCCGGAGATCGCCCGGCAGCTCAATCTCCGCAGCCCGGAGGGCGTGGTGGTGGTGCGCGTGGACGAGGACAGCCCCGCCGCCGAGGCCGGGCTCCAACGAGGCGACGTGATCCGCGAAGTCAATCGCCAGCGCGTGCGCACTCTCCCGGAGTACGAGCGCCTCACCAAGGACCTGAAGGAGGGCGACCGCATCACCGTGCTTCTCCAGCGCGGGGCGCAGGCGCTGTACGTGGCCTTCACGGTGGCCCGGGGCTGATGGGGGAGCGCCCCGGCACCACGCGGCTGCGGACCCTCGTCGGAAACCACGCTCGGCTGGCCCCCATCGCCCGACTGCTCGGGGCCTCCGTCCTCGCGGTGGAGGATGGGCGGGTGACGGTCGAGTTCGAGGTGCGCGAGGAGTTCAAGCACCCCGGCGGCGCCGTCCAGGGCGGCATCGTCACCGCTTACGCCGACCTGTGCATGGCGCTGGCGGCCCACACTCACTTCGAGCAGGGCCAGCACATGTCCACCTCCTCGCTCACCCTGAACTTCCTCGCCCCCGTCACCGCCGGTCCGGTGATCGGCGAGGGCACGGTGGTGAAGAAGGGACGCTCGGTGGTCTTCATGGAGGCCGTCCTCCGGGACCGCGAGGGCAACGAGTACGCCCACGCCACCTCGGTGGGCTCGGTCCGGGCGCGCCCAGGCCCCTGACGCGCTGACCGCGCCAGAGCGAGACCATTCGCAGCAGCCGCGCGTTGGGGTTTCACCGGGTGGATCTCAATCGTCTCGAGTGCGAAAAGCGTGTCAACCGGGTCATCGACCACGTCCGGGAGCACCTGGCCGAGGCCCTCTCTCTCGAGCGTCTGGCCCCGATCGCCGCCTTCTCGCCGTTTCATTTCCATCGCATCTTCCGGGCGATCACCAACGAGACGCTGGCCACATTCATCCAGCGGCTCCGGCTCGAGCGGGCCGCGGTCGCGCTGATTCACCACCCTGACCAGAGCGTCCTCGCGGTCGCGCTCGACCACGGCTTTTCGTCGGCGGCAACGTTCGCGCGAGCGTTCCGGGGCCACTTCGGGATGAGCGCGACGACGTGGCGAGCCGGGGGTGCCCAGCGCTGGAGCAAGCGGAGCAAACCGAATAGCAAGCCTGGCAAAGCAAAGAGACCGGGTCTCCGGCATGGTTCTCCTCGTCCCTCCAAGGAGGACGCCATGAACGTCGCGGTGAGAGAGCTGCCTCGGTACCGCGTGGCTTACATGCGCTACGTCGGACCCTACGGTCCCCACGGTATTCCGGAGCTCTGGAAGCGGTTCAGGGAGTGGCTGGGGACGCGCGGGCTACTCGGGCCGGCTTCCATCAGGCTCGGGATCGGGCACGACGACCCCGACGTCACGGCGCCGGAGAAATGCCGCTACGACGCCTGCGTCGTGGTGCCCGAGAGCTTCGCGGCGGACAAATGGGTCAATGTCGTCGAGGTGCCGGGCGGCCGGTACGCGGTGGCGGAGTTCATCGGCACCGCGGACAAGATCCGTGAAGCCTGGGAAGCGCTCTACCGGTCGTGGCTGCCCGGCAGCGGTTACCAGCCCGACGATCGGCCCTGCCTCGAGGTTTACCGCGGCAACCCGGAGGTCGACGGCCGCCCGGGAACGTTCCGCTGCGAGCTGTGCGTCCCGGTGAGGCCACTCTGATGGTCACGTGGAAGGAGTTCGCCGCCGCCGAGCCTGATCTCGCCGACGTGGGCCGCGCGTTGCTCTTTCAGTTCAAGGTTGGATTGGCCTTTCTTGCCACCGTGCGCAAAGACGGCGCCCCACGCCTCCATCCCGTGTGTCCCGTCCTCTCTGACGACCGCCTCTTTGTGCTCATCATCCCGACCTCGCCGAAGCGGCACGACCTGCGGCGAGACGGCCGGTACGCGCTCCAGACCTTCCCCCAGCCGAAGCCCGGGAGTGACGAGTTCTCCATCGCGGGCAAAGCGGTGGGGGTCGACGATGCGGCCGTACGGGCCGCGATCCTTCGCGACGCCAAGCACGTGGCCGACGCGTCTGAGATTGCGTTCGAGCTCTGGATCGAGCACGTCATGCACACGAGGTGGGAGAACGTGCTGACCCCACAGATGCGCTCGGTGCACCGGAAGTGGCGCGCCGCGGCCGCGGAGGCTGCCCCGAGCTGACGCTCGGAGGGCGGCGCGGGATCGACCGATGGCGTACTGTCCCCCGGAGCTGCTCGACGACCTCGCCGATCTCCTGGCGGAGGTTCGCACGTGGGCCTGGGTCGTCGAGAAGAAACCCAACGTGTTCTACGTGCGCCGTCAGCCGTTCCTCCATTTTCACTTGGTCGAAGGAGGGCGGCGCCGTGCCGACGTGAAGGGGCGGACCGGTTGGGTCCAGCTCGACCTTCCACGACCCCTGTCCGCGACGAGGCGCCGCGCGCTCCTTCGTGAGCTGCGAACCCGCCATGGCGAGAAGTAGCGGCGGCAGGTCTTGAAACGTTCCTTCCCGGGGGGGGGGACAACTTCGTGCTCTACGACTCCTCTTTCACGAGCACCGATTGGATCAGGGTAACGAGCCCGATCAAATTCAGGACTGCGCTGGCCGCATGCGAGTATTCCCATTGATTGCGAAGCGCTAGCCAGTTTTCAGGCAGCGTGGTCCAGTTGTTCGTTGCGCGGTTGGCCGGATAAGTGAACGTCCAGAACACCATCTGTGTTCCCACAATGCAGAGGAAGGTGATGAGGGTCAAGACAAAGGCCTTCCGCTCTGCGCGCACCATGATCAGGAGCATCAGGTTTGCCAGGAGCGCGCCCGCGACGATGACCCCGAGCAGCGCCCAGCCGCGATAGATCTGCTGAACCGTCAGGTAGACTTCCCGGGATAGGTTGATCTTGTTTGGGAGCTCCAGGAGATGAGCCATCGCCGGAACCAGAGCCAGAGCGGTGAATAGCAGAGCGAGGAAACGCACGGTGTTCAGCGCCATGACGGTTCTCCGTCGCGCTCTACAGCGTCACCCGCCGCAGCCTCAGCGCGTTGGCGATCACCGATACCGAGCTGAGGCTCATCGCCGCGCTCGCGATGACGGGGCTCAGCAGGATGCCGAACCAGGGGTAGAGCACCCCCGCGGCGACCGGCACCCCGAGCGCGTTGTAGATGAAGGCCCAGACCAGGTTCTGGCGGATATTGCGCATGGTGGCGCGCGAGAGCCGCCGGGCGCGCACGAGGCCGCGGAGATCGCCCTTGACGAGGGTCACGTCCGCGCTCTCCATCGCCACGTCGGTGCCGGTGCCCATGGCGATGCCCACGTCGGCCTGCGCGAGAGCGGGCGCGTCGTTGACGCCGTCGCCCGCCATGGCCACGATGTGCCCTTCGCCCTGGAGGCGACGCACCATCTCCACCTTCTGCGCGGGCAGCACCTCGGCGATCACGTCGTCGAGGTCGAGGGCGCGCGCCACCGCCCCTGCGGTCACCTGGCTGTCGCCGGTCAGCATGACGACGCGGAGGCCTTCCCCCCGGAGCGCGCGGATAGCCTCGGGCGTGCTCGGCTTGATGGGGTCCGCCACCCCGAGGATGCCGACGACGGCATCGCCCGCGACCAGGAAGGTCACCGTCTGACCATCTCCACGTAGCGCCTCCGCCCGTGGGCCAAGGGGGCCCGGCTTCACGCCCAGCTCCTCCAGGAGGCGCGCATTGCCCAGGGCCACGCGGCGCCCCCCGACCACGCCGGCCACGCCCCGGCCGGTCAGCGAGCGGAACTCCGCCACCTCCGCCGGGGTAGCGCCCCGCTCGGCGGCACCGGCCAGGATCGCCGCGGCGAGCGGGTGCTCGCTCCCCCGCTCCAGGCCCGCCGCCAGACTCAAGACCTCGCGCTCGAGCACGCCGTCCGCCGCCGCCACCGTGACGAGGCGCGGCTTGCCTTCGGTCAGGGTGCCGGTCTTGTCGATCACCAGCGTGTCGACCTTCTCGAGGGTTTCGAGGGCTTCCGCGTTCTTGATCAGCACGCCGACCTGGGCGCCCCGCCCCGTCGCCACCATGATCGACATCGGCGTGGCGAGGCCGAGCGCGCACGGGCACGCGATGATCAGGACGGCGACCGCGTTCACCAGCGCATAGGCCAGGCGCGGCGCGGGCCCATAGAGGCCCCACGCCAGCGCGGTCAGTCCCGCCACCACGATCACGACGGGGACGAACCACGCCGAGACCTGGTCGGCCAGGCGCTGGATGGGCGCGCGGCTGCGCTGGGCCTCGGCGACCATGCGGACGATCTGTGCGAGCAGGGTGTCCGCCCCCACGCGCTCGGCGCGCATCACGAAGCTCCCCGTCCCATTCACCGTGCCGCCGGTCACGCGCGCGCCGGGCCCCTTCCCCACGGGAATCGGCTCGCCGGTGAGCATGGACTCGTCCACCGCGCTCCGGCCCTCGAGGACCACACCGTCCACGGGCACGCGCTCGCCCGGCCGCACCCGCAGGCGGTCGCCGATCTGCACGTCCGCGAGCGGCACGTCCTCCTCGCTCCCATCGGCCCGCAGCCTCCGGGCCGTCTTGGGCTGAAGACCCAGAAGCGCGCGGATCGCGCCCGAGGTCCTGCTCCGCGCCCGCAGCTCGAGCACCTGGCCGAGCAGGACAAGGGTAGTGATCACCGCCGCCGCCTCGAAATAGACGGGCGGCGCGCCGCCGTGGCGCATGCCGTGGGGCAGCGTGTCCGGGAACAGCAGGGCGAAGAAGCTATAGCCGAAGGCCGTCCCCGTGCCGAGCGCGATCAGGGTGAACATGTTGAGGCTGCGCGTGACCACCGACCGCCAGCCGCGGACGAAGAAAGGCCAGCCGCCCCAGAGGACCACGGGCGCGGCCAGCATGAGCTCGATCCACAGTCGCGCCGTCACGTTCAGCCGGCCGACCACCTCCGGCATCGCCATGCCGCCCATCTCGAGGGCGAGGAGCGGCGCCGTGAGCGCGCCGGCGATCCAGCAGCGCCGGGTCATGTCGCCCAGCTCGGCGCTGGGCCCTTCGTCCTCCGCGACGGGCTCGAGGGGCTCGAGCGCCATGCCGCACTTGGGGCAGCTCCCGGGCCCGACCTGGCGCACTTCGGGATGCATCGGACACGTGTAGATGCGCGTATCAGCGGCCTTCGGTGCCGGCGCCGCCTTGCCAGACGCCGCGGGCGCCGCGGTCACGTACTTCGACGGGTTCGCGACGAACCTGTCCCGGCACGAAGGGCTACAGAACCAGTACGTCGTGCCCGCATGCTCGGCGGTGCCGCCGGCCGCCCGGCCTGGCGTCACGTCCATGCCGCAGACCGGATCCTTCACGCCCTCGTTCACCGCACGTCTCGCCACCGGTCCCCGCCTCCTACACCAGGGATACCATGGCCAGGTCCTTCCCCTCCCGGCGACGCTCGGTATCGTCTGCTACAATTTGTGTGAGACGGCGCCCGACGAGCCGTGGCACCCGGGGCGCCGCTTCCGTGTTCAAACATATGGAATTCAAGGACTACTACAAGACCCTCGGCGTTGAGCGAACGGCCGACGATAAGGCCATCAAGACGGCCTATCGGAAGCTTGCCCGGAAATATCATCCCGACGTCAACAAGGGTTCGGCGACTCGATTCCAGGAGGTCAACGAGGCCTACGAGGTGCTCTCCGATCCCGAGAAGCGCCGGCGCTACGACACGCTCGGACCCGACTGGCACCGCCACGCGGAGGCGGGGGCGCGGCCGCAGGGGGGCCCGGGCGAGGTGCGCTTCGAGACGGGCGGCGACCTTGGCGGGTTCTCCGACTTCTTCCAGAGCATATTCGGAAACTTCGCCCGGGGCGGTGGGCCGGGCGGGCCCCGGAGCGCCGGGCCCCGAACCGGAGGGCGCGTGCGCGACGTCCGGCGCGGCGGCCTGGGGGACTTCGATCTCGGCGATCTCGGGGACCTGGGCGGGCCCGGCGCCGCGGAGCCGGGGGGCGACGCGGAGGGCCCGCTCGAGCTGACGCTCGAGGAGGCCTTCGCGGGCGTGCGCAAGCCCATCGCGCTCGAGCTGGAAGAGGCCTGCCCGACCTGCGGCGGCTCGGGCCACGTGAACCGCAAGCCCTGTGCATCTTGCCGCGGCACCGGCTGGGCCAAGGGCCAGCGCCGGCTCGAGGTCAAGATCCCCGCCGGCGTGGACACCGGCGCGCGCATCCGGGTGGCCGGCGAAGGGCCCGCGCGCGCGGGCGGCGGGAAATCCGATCTCTACCTGCGCGTGACCGTGAAGCCCCACGACCGCATCGAGCGCAAGGGGGACGACCTCCACGTGGATCTCCCGGTGCCCTTCGTGGACGCCGCGCTGGGCGCGGAGATCTCGATCCCGACGCTCAAGGGCAATGTCTCGATGAAGATCCCGCCCGAGACGTCGAGCGGCCGGGTCTTCCGCATCCCCGGATACGGCATGCCGCATCTCAAGGGCGGGGGCGCCGGCGACCAGTTCGTGCGCGTGCAGGTGACGGTCCCCGCGGGCCTCACCGAAAAAGAGAAAGAGCTATTGGCGGAGCTCAGAGGGCTGCGCCAGGAGAGGACATGATGCGGTTCGATAAGCTGACCGTGAAAGCGCAGGAGGCGCTGCAGGCCGCCCAGTCCCTGGCCGACCAGGGCAATCACCAGGCGCTGGAGCCCGAGCACCTGCTGCTCGCGCTCATCCAGCAGCAGGAGGGCGTGGTAGGCCCGCTCCTGGCCAAGCTCGGCGCGCGCCCAGAGGTCATCGCCCGCCAGGTGCAGGCCGAGCTGGACAAGCTACCCAAGGTGTCGGGCGGCGGGCGGCAGTACGTGGGGCCGCGGCTGGAGAAGGCGCTGGGAGTGGCCTGGGACGAGGCGCAGCGCCTGAAGGACGACTACTGCTCCACCGAGCACCTCCTCATCGGCATCGCCCAGGAGAAGACGGGGGCCGCCGCGCGGATGCTCGCCGGGCAGGGCGTGACGCCGGAGGCGATCTACCGCGCGCTCGTGGACGTGCGCGGGACGCAGCGGGTCACCGACCAGAATCCCGAGGAGAAGTACCAGGCGCTCCAGCGCTATTCCCGGGACCTCACCGAGCTGGCCCGTACCGGCAAGCTCGATCCCGTCATCGGGCGAGATGAAGAAATCCGTCGGGTAGTGCAGGTGCTCTCGCGCCGCACCAAGAACAATCCTGTCCTCATCGGCGAGCCCGGCGTGGGCAAGACCGCCATCGTGGAGGGCCTGGCCCAGCGCATCGTGGCCGGCGACGTCCCCGAGGGGCTGAAGAACAAGCGCCTGGTCTCCCTCGACATCGCCTCCATGGTCGCGGGGTCCAAGTACCGCGGCGAGTTCGAGGACCGGCTCAAGGCCGTGCTCCGTGAGATCACCGAGGCCAACGGCGAGATCATCTGCTTCATCGACGAGCTGCACACCCTGGTGGGCGCGGGCGCCGCCGAGGGCGCGGTGGACGCCGCCAACATGCTCAAGCCGGCGCTGGCCCGAGGCGAGCTGCGCTGCGTGGGCGCGACCACGCTGGACGAGTACCGCAAGCATATCGAGAAAGACGCGGCGCTGGAGCGGCGCTTCCAGCCCGTCCTCGTGAAGGAACCCTCCGTCGAGGACACCATCGCCATCCTCCGCGGCCTCAAGGAGAAGTACGAGGTCCACCACAAGGTGAAGATCAAGGACGCGGCGCTGGTGGCGGCGGCGGTGCTCTCGCACCGCTACATCGCCGACCGTTTCCTGCCCGACAAGGCCATCGATCTGGTGGACGAGGCGGCCTCCCGTCTCCGGATCGAGATCGACTCCCTGCCCGTCGAGATCGACGAGATCGATCGGCGCATCATGCAGCTCGGCATCGAGCGAGTCTCGGTGGCGCGGGAGACCGATCCGATGTCGCGTGAGCGACTGGCCCGCATCGACACCGAGCTGGCCGAGCTGAAGGAGAAGGCGGCCGGCCTCAAGGCGCGGTGGAGCGCGGAGAAGGCCGCCATCCTGGCCATCAGCAAGACCAAGGAGGAGTCGGAGGCCGCGCGGCTGGCCATGGCCGACGCCGAGCGGCGGGGCGACCTCCAGAAGGCGGCCGAGCTGCGTTACGGCACCCTCCACGAGCTGGACCGGCGCCTCGAGGCCGAGAACGCGCGGCTGGCCGAGCTCCGCAAGGGCGGCAAGATGCTCAAGGAAGAAGTGGACGAGGAGGACATCGCGGAGACGGTGGCCAAGTGGACGGGCATCCCGGTCACCCGCCTGCTCGAGGCGGAGGTGCAGAAGCTCGTGAAGATGGAGGAGCGCCTGGCCCAGCGGGTGATCGGCCAGCGCGAGGCCATCGTGGCGGTGTCCAACGCGGTCCGGCGCGCGCGCTCGGGCCTGTCCGACCCCAACCGTCCCATCGGCTCCTTCCTCTTCCTCGGACCCACCGGGGTGGGCAAGACGGAGCTGGCGCGTACGCTCGCCGAGTTCCTCTTCGACGACGAGCGGGCGATGATCCGCCTCGACATGTCGGAGTACATGGAGAAGCACACCGTGGCCCGGCTCATCGGCGCGCCCCCGGGCTACGTGGGCTACGACGAGGGCGGCCAGCTCACGGAGGCGGTGCGCCGTCGGCCCTACGCGGTCATCCTGTTCGACGAGATCGAGAAGGCGCACGCGGACGTGTTCAACGTGCTGCTCCAGGTGCTGGATGACGGCCGCCTCACCGACGGCCAGGGCCGCACGGTGGACTTCCGCAACGCGGTGGTCATCATGACCTCGAATCTCGGCAGCCACCTCTTCCGGGAGCACGAGAAGACCGCGGAGGTGCGGCCGCTGGTGATGGAGACCCTCCGGCAGACCCTGCGGCCGGAGTTCCTCAACCGGATCGACGAGATCGTGATCTTCCAGCCGCTCGGCCGCAAGGAGATCGGATCCATCGTGGAGATCCAGCTCGAGCGGCTGCGCCAGCGACTGGCCGACAAGCGGATCACGCTCGAGCTGACGCCGGCGGCGGTGGAGCTCCTGGCGCACGAGGGGTACGACCCGGCCTATGGCGCGCGCCCCCTCAAGCGCACCATCCAGCGGATGATCCAGGACCCGCTCGCGCTGGCACTGCTCAACGGCGAGTTCGCCGAGGGCGACACCGTCCTGGCGGGCGCCCAGGGCGGCAAGATCGTCTTCACCAAGCGCGTGGAGGCCCACGCGGTCTAGAACACCGCCCGCCCTGTTCTCTCTCCTCCCCGGAGGAGAGGGAGCAGGCGGCATTGGCTTCGTCTTTTCTCTGACGATTGGCTGAGCGTCCGCACCTCCCGAATCTCCTGGTGGCACCGTCATCTCTAAAGGCATGATCACCGGGGAGGCCCCATGACCGGATCCCGTAAGGGTGTGCACTACGCTTGGATCATGCTCGGCGCCGTCGTGCTCATCTTTCTCGCCGCCTCGGGACTGCGCGCCGTCCTCGGCGTGTTCATCAAGCCCATGGAAGCGGAGTTCGGTTGGGACCGCGGCGCTCTCGCTCCTGCTCGTCGGCGCGGTGGGACCCTTCGTGGGCTGGCTGGCCGACCGCTGGGGCCCGCGCAATGTCATGATGCTCTTCCTTGCCGTCGTCGGCGTGGGCGCCATGCTCTCGTCGCGCGTCACGAGCCTCTGGCAGTTCTATCTGACCGCGGGGGTGCTCATGGCTCTGGGCGCGGGCGGCATGGGCATGGCCACCGCCTCCACTCTGGCCGCGCGCTGGTTCGTGGCGCGCCGCGGCCTCGTGATGGGCATCCTCGGCGCGGGGATGTCGGCGGGCCAGCTCGTGATGATCCCCGCCGCGGTCTGGCTCACCCTCAACTTCGGCTGGCGGAGCTCGTTCTTCTGGCTCGGCGTCAGCGTGTTCATCACCGCCATCCCGTTGACCTTCGCCTTCGTGCGCGACGATCCGAAGCTCAAGGGGCTCACCGCGTTCGGGACCGGCGTCGCCGTGCCCCAGGCCGGGATGAAGGAGATGCCCGCCGACCGGCGCGTGTCCGTCAACGAGGCCATGACCTATCCGTCCTTCTGGCTGCTGGCGGGGACGTTCTTCGTCTGCGGCTACACCTCGAACGGCATGGTGCTCACCCACCTCGTGCCGCATGCCGCCGAGCACGGCTTCTCCGAGATGCACGCGGCCCAGGCGCTCGGCGTGATGGGCGCAATGAACATCGTGGGCACGGTGCTGTCCGGCTGGATCTGCGACCGCTTCGGCCGCAAGGGGCCGCTGGCCTTCTACTACGGCGTGCGCGGGCTCTCGCTGCTGTTCCTGCTCTATATCTGGAACGTGCCCTCGTTGCACATCTTCGCCGCGGTCTTCGGGCTCAACTACATCTCCACGGTGCCGCCGACCACCACGCTGACCGCCAACATCTTCGGGCGCTATTCGGTGGGCGTACTTTCGGGCTGGATCTTCTTCGCCCACCAGGTGGGCTCGGCGCTCGGCGCGGCGGCGGGGGGCTGGATCTTCGACTTCACCGGCTCGTACCAGTGGGCCTTCATCTCCGCGGCGCTGATGGCCTTCCTCGCCTCGGGCCTCTCGCTGGCCATCAAGGAAGTGCCGGTGAGCCAGGCGCCCACGCCGCGCCCCGCGCCCTCCGGCGTGCCGATTCCCGTCGCCTAGGGCTTCGCGTCGAAGTGGACGGCGAGCCACACCGTGGCCCGCTCGGGATCCGTCCACTCCACCCGATGCCGCGCGTGCGCCGGGATGCGGAGCCAGTCGCCGGGCGCCAGCGCGCGCGGTGCCGCCTCCCCCTCGAAGCGGAGGCGGGCCGCCCCCGCGAGCACCGCCACCCACTCGTCCCGCGCCCCGTCGTACCACTGCCCCGGCGGCGTGATCTGGCCTCTCGAGATAATCCGCTCGATGCGGAGGCCGGCCGTCTCGGCGAGCACGTCCACCTGCTCGCCACGCAGAGCCGCCGACAGTGCCCGGAAGAGGTTGCCGGACTTCTCGGACGGCTTCACGCGGTGAGCCGTTCGATCAGCGCCGCGTGCTGCGGAAACGCGGCGAGGAGCGGGCCCCGACGCGCCAGCTCGAGATCCGCGAAGTCGAACCCGGGCGCCACCGTGCAGCCGACCAGCGCGTAGGTCGCCGCCGGCACCAGCGCGGCCCCGAACCAGTGGCCGGCGGGCACCACGCCCTGCGGCGCCTGCCCCGCCTCCAGGTCTCCACCAAGCGTGAATTCCGTGAGCGTGCCGGCGGGCGCGATCGCGGACACGGTCAACGGGCCGCCCGCATAGAGGTGCCAGAGCTCGTCCGCGCGGATGCGGTGGAGCCGGGAGACCTGGCGGCCTTCGAGGAGGAAGTAGATCGCGGTGGAGACATTGGCGGGGCCGCGATAGGTCTCGCGGTAGTGGCCGCCCTCTGGATGCGGAGTCAAGCGGAGGGAGCGGATCCAGCGCGCGGCGGCGGCGTGCACGCCCGGCGCGGGAGCCGGCTACCAGCCGATGGCGTGGCCCCCACGGCGCGGATCGGCGCCGCCGTGGCGGGTGCCGTCGGGGCCGACCACGATGGCGCACACCGCGCCCGCGCGCCAGTCCCACTCCGGCCAGTCACTCACCTGGTGGCCGAGCGCGGCCAGGGCCTCGCGGGTCGCGGCGGGCATGCGGCGCTCGATCTCGAGCACGCCCGGCGCGTCGGGATGCGGCCAGAAGGAATCCGGGAAGGAGCGCGTGGCCAGCCGGGGCGCCTCGATGGCCCGCTGCAGCGGCATGCCGTACGCGGTCACGTTGAGGAAGACCTGCAGCATGGCCTGCTGCTGCACATCGCCGCCGGGCGTGCCGAACGGCATGAAGAGCTTGCCGGCCTTGAAGGCCATGGCCGACGCCGGCGTAAGACGCGGGCGCTTGCCGGGCGCCACCTCGCTCGGGTGCCCCGGCGCGAGCCAGCCCTGCGAGCCGCGGGGCGAGACCACGCAACCCACGCCCGGCACCACCGGGGAGTCCACGCAGGGATCGCTGGGCGTGGACGAGAAGCCGTTGCCCTGCTCGTCCACCACGCACACGTAGGAGGTGTCGAGGGCGGCGCTGATCCCCTTGGGCCCGGACGGTGTCCGGGCGGCGCCGTTCCGCACCGCGGCCAGCCCGTACGGATCGCCGGCGGGCGGCAGCGCGGGCCAGGCGCGGTCCTCGTGGATCAGCGCGCGGCGGGCCTTCGCGTACACCTTGGAGAGGAGGCCGTCCGCCGGCACCTTCACGTGCTTGGGGTCGCCGTAGTAGGCCTCGCGGTCGGCGAAGGCCAGCTTCATCGCCTCCACCATCAGGTGCAGCGCCCTGGGCGAGTTGTGGCCGAGCGCGGCGAGGTCATACCCCTCGAGGAGATTCAGCATCTGGAGCAGCACCGGCCCCTGGCAGGAGAAGCCGGAAGTGGCCACCTCATATTCATGGAAGCTCGTCTTCAGCGCGGGGGCCACCTCCACCGAGAAATCGGCCAGATCCTCGTAGCGGAGGAGCCCCCCCGCCTTCTCGTGATAGGCCCCGATGCGCCGGGCGATCTCGCCCCGGTAGAAGACGTCGCGCGCGGCGCGGACGGCCTTCACGCGGCCCTGGCGCTTGGCCTTCGCCTCGGCGTCCATCATGAGCTTGATGGTCCCCGCCAGCTCGCGCTCCACGAGGATCTGGCCGGCCTTGGGGGGCTTGCCGCCGGCCAGGTACAACGCGGCGGACGTGGGCCAGCGCGCCATCTTCTCCGCGCTCCGCTCGAACATCGCGGCGCTGAAGACCGAGACCGGATAGCCGTTCTTCGCGCACTCGTACGCCGGCGCGGCGACCTCGCCGAAGCTCTTGGTGCCCCAGCGCGCGAGCGCCGTGCACCAGGCGTCCGGGGTGGCGGGCACGACAGTTCGTAGGAGGCCGGTGGGAATCTCGCCGCCGCATCGGGTCCGGTAGTACTCGGCGGATGCCCGGCGCGGATAGGGCCCGACACCGGTCACCTCATAGGTTTTCCGCGACTTCGCCACGTGCACCAGGACGGGCCCCACGCCGGCAAAGCTCACCATGTCCGGGTGCACCACGCCCAGCATCAATCCGGCCGCGGCGCCGGCGTCGATCGCATTGCCCCCGGCTTCCAGGATGCGCGCCGCCGCCTGGGCGGCGAGCGGATGGCCGGCCGCGACCATCCAGCGGCGGCCCATCACCTGGTTCATGAGTCCGGAGGCGGCTTCCGGCATGTGCTTCTGGCTCTGCGCGGCGTCGAGGCTCATGCACCGTATGGTAACATAGCGTCATGTCTACGTTCCCGCTCATCGGCGTGAGCATGTCCATCACGGTCAAAGCTTCTCCCGAGCGCGCGTACGTGAACTCGACCTACCTCAACGCGATCCAGCAGGCCGGCGGCGTGCCCGTCGCGCTACCCGCGCAGCTGTCTCCGCGCTCGTGGGAGCGGCTGGCGGCCGGGCTCGACGGCATCTTGCTGACGGGCGGCGGCGATATCGATCCCGCTCTCTTCGGCGAGACGCCCCATCCCACGCTCTTCGACGTGGCGCCGATCCGCGACACCTTCGAGACCACTGCCGCGCGCTGGGCCCTCGAGCGCGGCGTGCCGCTCCTCTGCGTCTGCCGCGGCCTGCAGGTGCTCAACGTGGCACTGGGGGGCAGTCTCTACCAGGATGTGAGCACCGAGCCCGGTACCCAGCTCGAGCATAGCCAGAAGGGGCCGCGCCACGAGCCGACCCACAAGGTGAAGGTGACGCCCGGCAGCCGTCTCGCTGAGGTGCTGGGCGCCGACGAGGTCGAGGTGAACAGCATGCACCACCAGGCCATCAAGACCCTGGGCCGCGGCCTCACCGCCAGCGCCTGGGCGCCCGATCAGCTCGTCGAGGGCGTGGAGCTGCCGAACAACGACAGTTTCATCTTGGGCGTGCAGTGGCATCCCGAGGAGCTGATCGGGCACTCCGAGCCCGCCCGCCGCCTCTTCTCCGCCCTCGTCACGCACGCCGCCGGCGCGCGCGCTCGCAAGTAACCCCCGCCCGGCCCCGGGCTCCGGGGCGCCCGGAGGACTTCATGCCCAAGACCCGTGGCACCGGTCTCCTGATGCTGTGGACCGACGTGGACGCCGCCCACGAGGCAGAGTTCAACCGCTGGTACAACGAGGAGCACCTCCACCATCTCCTCAAGGTGCCCGGCTTCCTCTCCGCCGCGCGCTACGAGGCCATCTCGGGCGGGCCGAAATACCTGGCCATGTACGAGCTCGAAGATGTGAGCGTCCTGCGCACGTCAGCCTTCCTCGACGAAGTGCGCTTCCGTCCCTCGCCCTGGCGGACCAAGGCCTCCGGCGGGCATGTGGGGCGCAACTACTTCGTGCAGGGCTACCGGCAAATCCACCCCGCGCGCACCAATCCGATCGAGCTCACCATGGGCCCGTCGCCCTATCTGCAGATGGGCCGCATGGACATTCCGGCGTCCATGGAAGAGGAGTGGAACACCTGGTACAACACCGTCTACGTCCCCGACTACCTCGGCGTGCCCGGCGTCATCCGCGCCCGGCGCTTCACCGTGGTAGACGGCCAGCCGAAATACCTGACCGTCTACGAGTTCGAGCGCGCGGACGTGCCGAAAAGTGAGGCCTGGAACCGCGTGCGCGACCTCAATCCCTGGACGCATCGCATCCGCCCCTTCATGAAGCTCGACGCGGGATCGCCCGCGGTGTTCAAGCGGATATTCCCGGACCCGGTCGGCTGAGCCGGAGGCACCGATGCGTCGAGGCATGATCTGCGCGGCACAGCCGGAATCCACCGAGGCGGGGGCGCTGGTCATGCGCGCGGGCGGCAATGCGGTGGACGGCGCCATCGCCTGCGCGCTGACCGCGGGCGTGGTCGATCCGATGATGACCGGCATCGCCGGCTTCGGCAGCGGCCAGATCTATCTCCCCGCGAAGGGCGTCCACGAGTTCATCGACTTCCACGGCAAGACCCCCGCGGCGGCGCGCCCCGACATGTGGGCCCACCTCATCGAGGGCGAGACGCGTGACGGCTTCGGCTTCGTGCTGAAGGGGCGCGTGAACGACCTCGGCTATCAGTCCATCACGGTGCCCGGCAGCCTCAAGGCCTTCCACGAGGCGCAGACCGCGTACGGAGCCCTGCCCTGGGCGCAGGTGGTCCAGCCGGCCATCGACTGGGCGGAGCGGGGCTGGCTGGTGACGCCGCACGTTGGCTACTGGTGGGCCATCGAGGAGCAGCTCGGCCGGGTCGCCAATCCCGAGCGGCTGCGCTTGAGCCGGAGTGGGCGCGCCCTCTACTGCCGGCCGGACGGCAGTCCCAAGCGGGTCGGCGATACCGTGCGCAATCCGGAGCTGGCGGAGACGCTGCGCAAGATCGCCAAGGGCGGCGCGGACGCCTTCTACCGCGGCGAGCTGGCCGAGCGGATCGCCGAGGACATGCGCCGGCACGGCGGTCTTCTGTCCGCCGAGGACCTCGCGAGCTATCGCACCAGCCACCGCCCGCCTTTGTGGGGCACGTTCCGTGACTGGCGGCTCGCCACCAATCATCCCCCCGGCGGCGGGCTGATGCTGCTCGAGATGCTCACTATCCTGGAGCAGTTCGATCTGAAGGCGCTCGAGCACAACAGCGCCGCATACCTTCGAATTGTCTCGGAGGTGATGAAGCGGGCGGTGGCGGACAAGGAAGCTCACGTGGGCGATCCCGCCTTCGTGGAGGTGCCGGTGGAGCGGCTCCTGTCCAAGCATTATGCGAAAGCGGTGGCCGCCGAGATTCGCGCGGGCCGGCGCATCCGCATCGACCGGGTGGGCCTCGACGAGCCGAAGGACACCACGCACGTGGCGGTCATTGACCGCGACGGCAATGCGGTGACCATGACGCATACGCTCGGCATGCCTTCCGGCGTGATCACCGACGGGCTCGGCTTCATGTACAACGGCGCCATGAGCGTCTTCGACCCCCGGCCGGGCGCCCGGGCTCGGTGGCCCCGGGCAAGAGCCGCTTCAGTGCCATCTGCCCGACCCTGGTGTTCGGAGCCGAGGGACTGCGCGCCGCCATCGGGGCGCCGGGCGGCGCCCAGATCGCCATCGGCGTGATGCAGGGACTGGTCAATCTCCTCGAGTTCGGCATGTCCATGTCCGACGCGGTGGCCGCGCCCCGCTTCAGCGCCACCAGCCACATCATCGACGTGACCATGCGGATCCCCACCTATGTCACCGACGAGCTGGAGCGAGACGGTTACACGGTGGCGCGCAACCCCAATACGTTCGACGTCGCCGCGGTGCACGGCATCGAGGTGCGCCCCGACGGCACCCTCCACGGCGGCGCCGACCCGGGGCACGACGGGATGGCGCTGGCGGTGTAGCCGCCCCGTCCACCGCCGGCGCCGCCTTGCAGTCGCTCAGCCGGTAGACGCGCCGGGCCGTGCCCGCGAACAGGGCGCGCTTCCCCTCGGTGGACGCGCCCGCCGCGGTATAGCCCCGGCAATGGGGGGGCTTGTCGGCACCCCTATACTGGGAGGCGATGGAACGCGAGGAGGGAGGTAGCTCGACATGACGACCTTCAACGTGAACGGACGGGCGGTCACCGTGTCGGCCGAGCCGGACAAGCCGCTCCTGTGGGTGCTCCGAGAGGATCTCGGTCTCACCGGCACCAAGTTCGGCTGCGGGATGGCACTCTGCGGCGCCTGCACCGTGCATGTCGACGGCTCGCCGGTGCGGTCCTGCGTGACACCGGTGGCCGCCGCCAGCGGCAAGCGCGTGACCACCATCGAGGGACTGGCGCGCGGCGATCGGCTGCACCCGCTGCAGGAGGCCTTCATCGAGCAGGACGTGCCCCAGTGTGGCTACTGCCAGTCCGGGCAGGTCATGAGCGCGGCCGCTCTGCTCGCCAAGCAGAGAAACCCGACCGACGCGGACATCAACGCGGCCATGAGCGGGAATATCTGTCGCTGCGGCACCTATCAGCGCATTCGCGCGGCCATCAAGCAGGCGGCGGCCGGCATGGGAAAGGGAGCCTGAGCATGGCACTCCACCCCTCGCGTCGTGACTTCCTGAGAACGGCCGCGCTCTCCGGCGGTATCCTGCTCGGCTTCCGCGTGCCCGTTCTGGCCCAGACCACGGGGACCGCGGGCGGGGCGGCCGGCGCCGGCGACTTCGCGCCCAACGCGTTCATCCGCATCAGCAAGCAGAACGTCGTCACCATCCTCGTGAATAAGGCGGAGATGGGCCAAGGCG
>Ga0137403_10003261_pt1 | contig 19525 bp, 18 predicted proteins | sample CZOMad2_1_16fung_FD_122057 | JGI IMG/M metagenome (GOLD analysis project Ga0137403, IMG submission 122057) | Vadose zone soil fungal communities from Angelo Coast Range Reserve, California, USA - CZOMad2_1_16fungal (Hybrid Assembly) | ecosystem: Environmental > Terrestrial > Soil > Vadose zone...
ACGCAACCGGGGAAACGAAATAGCTGCGCAGCTCTTTGCGGAGAATAACCCAGATATTTCGCATCTACTTGACTCCTGCGGTTACGGCGGCTTCTTCGGCGGGCGCTGCGGCCACATTGCCGGTGAGCTGCAAGAAAACTTCTTCGAGACTGACAGCGGCGGGGCGTAATTCGTTAAGGTCCCAGCCGGCTTCGACGATGGAGCGAGCGAGATCGCCACGGACCAGGCCTTTGCGGCTTTCCACTTCAAACACCGAGCGATTTTCGCGCTTGTTCTTGAGGACAACGCGGCTAACGCCGGGGACGAGTTCCAAGCGAGTTTGCACCTTGGCCGGATCGACGAGACCGTTGCGCTCGCCAATTTCCACCAATAGGGATTCAGCGCCGCGCGCGCGATTCTGCAAATTGCTTACGGAATCGGTGGCGACGAGCTTGCCCTTGTTGATGATGATGACCTGTTCGCAGGTCTGCTCGACTTCGGGAAGAATGTGGGTGCTCAAAATGATGGTGTGATCGCCGGCCAGGCTCTTGATCAACTCGCGCGTGTCATTGATTTGCTTGGGGTCCAGGCCGGAGGTGGGCTCGTCGAGAATCAGGACGTCGGGATTGTGGATGATGGCTTGCGCGAGGCCGACACGCTGGCGATAACCTTTGGAAAGCTTGCCGAGCAGCTTGTCTTTCACATCGACGATAGCGCAACGGTCGCAAACATAGTCAACACGCTTGGCGAGTTCGGCTTTGGCCAGGCCCTTCAAGCTGCCCACAAACTGCAGATATTCGACGGTGCGCATTTCCGGATATAACGGAGGCGTCTCCGGCAAATAGCCGATGCGCTTCTTGACCTCGAAGGATTGCTCGAGGACATCGAAGCCCGCAACCGTGGCGGTGCCGGACGTGGGCGGGAGGAAACACGTCAGCATGCGCATGGTGGTGGTTTTGCCCGCGCCGTTGGGGCCGAGGAACCCGACGATCTGCCCTTTGTGGACTTCGAAGGAGATGTGGTCGACAGCGGTGTGACGCGCGTACCTTTTGGTAAGGTCGGTTACTGTGATCATATAAATTTAGCTTTACACAACGATGTACGGCATTTGTACAAGTTTGCTGCGACTCGAGCCGCAGTTCTTAGACTTCCGTGTGAATGCCTATGTTAAAAAGCCGAGGCCCTGGTTGTCAAACGGTTGTGGGGGATGAAGGGAGAGATTTTTGTTGCGGCGCGAGGTGAGTGCGGCTGGCGCTAGCAAAAAATGCTGCTTACGAGTAGCGGCGGCGGGCCGTCTATGCCGACAGCAGTGTGTGGAATCGCGCCTAGAAGCGGTTCCCTATCGAAGAGGAGGGTGTGTATGAGGAGACTATTTATTTCGTGTGCGGGGCTTGCGCTGGCGCTCGGCGGTTTCGCCGGGAATGCGCGGGCGCAATTCAAGAATGGCGGGCAGGCCATCGAGCTGCGACTTCCTACGTTGAGCCAGCGGGCGATCGGTACACAGCGGATTGGGCTTACGGATATCACCGTGAATTATTGCCGGCCGCTGGTCGGCGGGCGGGAGATTTGGGGCAAGGCCGTCCCGTATGGGCAGACTTGGCGCGCGGGGGCGAATGAGAACACCACGATTTCGTTTACGGACGACGTTTCCGTCGAGGGCCATGCACTGCCGGCGGGGACTTATGGGCTGCACACTATTCCGACCGCGGATCAGTGGACGATTATTTTTTCGAAGAATTCCACATCGTGGGGCAGCTTCAGCTATAACGACAAAGAAGATGCGCTGCGCGTGAACGTCAAGCCGCATGCCGCGGAATTCGTGGAAGCGCTGGAGTATTCGTTCGACGATCCCAAGCCGGATTCGGTGGCGGTCACTTTGCGATGGGAAAAGGTGGCAGTTCCCTTCCGGGTGTCGGCGGACGTGAATGCGATCGTGTTGCGCAGCATCCAAAACCAGCTTCGCAATACCGGCGGATTTAGCTGGGCGGGATTTGACGAAGCGGCGAATTGGCTGATCGACGCCAATACGAATTTGGATCAGGCCATGAAGTGGGAGGATCAATCGATCCAAATCGAGGAACGCTTTGAGAATTTGCTGGGCAAGTCGCAGATACTGGAGGCGCAGGGGAAAAAGGAAGAAGCCGCGGCGTTGAAGACCAAGGCGCTGGACGTGGCCAGCGGCGTACAGTTGCACAGCTACGGGCGCGGGCTGCAAATTCAAAAGAAGCAAGAGGAAGGATTTGCGGTCTTCAAGGTGAACGTGAAGAAGCATCCGAACGAGTGGTACTCGCACGGCGAGCTGGCGCGCATGGCCTCGGCGAAGGGCGACTATGAGACGGCTAGCAAGGAAATGAAGGCCGCCTTGGTCAACGCACCAGAAGTTGCGAAGCCGGGAATTCAGCGGATGATTGCCCGGCTGGAGAAAAAGGAAGACATCAATCCCTGATTAGCCCCGATTGGCCGTGATTGACCCTGATTGGCCTGCGGCATCCGGCGCGCGAAGTCTTAGATCGCTGGCGTTCTGAGACTTCGCTTCCCTCCTTTTGGCATAGTATCGTGCAGGTTGCCGCAGGAGGGTTGGCTTGATGGAATCACGAATACGCCGAGTGTTCCGGATCCTGGCGCCGGGGAGTTCGCTGCGGCGGCGGGTGGCCTACAGTCTGGGTGTGGTTCGCGTGATTCTGGTGCCAGTGATCGTGCTGGCGGTGTATTACCTTTTCCAGATCGGGTTCATTGTCGAACACATCGTGAGCTATGACGCGCCGGCGGCTACGCTTGCGCAGCAAGCCACCATCGAGATGCTTGATTCGCGGCGCGCCGAGCGCAATTACCTGCTGCTCAACGACGTGGCTTCGCTGCAAGCGGTGCGCGAGTCCATCGGAAAAATCGAGCAGATCCTGGAAGCTATCCGCGACCTGAATCCCTCGGATCAGGAAATCACGCAGAAATCGCTGGATGCGATTCACCAGTATCGAGAGCGAGTGGAAACCGCGGCGGGGCTGGTGGGAAGGCCTGGGCAGGCTCCCGCGGACCGCATCAATGCGGTGGTGACGGCTTACGAGCACGACCTGGACAATCTGCTAAAGAGCGCGCGCTACAAAAGGCGCTCGCAGTTGGTCGACGAGCTGCGCGATCGCGTGGACTCCTTTGACACACAAATTTCCAAGACGGTTCAGGAGGTAAGTCCGGCGCTCCGTCAAATCACGGTGGACTTGCAGAATTCCGGGCAGGACGTTCTGGACTTGGCTTCGCAACTGGAGGCGAGAAACTGGGGACGCATCGAAAGCGATCACCGCAAGGCGAAGCGCCTGATTTCTCGCGCCGAATGGTCGCTGGCCATCGTTTCTATGATTACGTTCCTGGTCAGCGTATGGATCAGCTTTGTTCTGCCCCGCCAAGTCGTGAAACCGCTAGTCAGCCTCAAGGAAGCGGTCGACCACGCGGCGGCCGGCAATTATGAAATTGATTTCGATATTCAGGGAGAAGGAGAAGTTGTGGAGCTGACCAACAGCATTCGGAACCTGATCGCACATGTTCGCGAAGTCAGATGAAGTCCAGATTTCAGTGTTGCGTATGGCGTGTCCTGCGAACCTCGATCACCAGGTACACCACGATAGCGATGTTGGCCAATAGCACAACGATCCTCGCCGCGTCCGCACGCTTGGCGATTTCATAGACCTCGAGGGGCAGAAGAGACGCCGTAGAAATGATCGTCAAATACTCGGCCCACGTCTTGCGTAGTGCGAGCCCAATACCCTCGGTGAAAAATAGAGCGGAGTAAAAGAAAGTCCCGATACTTAGCGCTTTGAGTTTTCGGTCATCTACCATTCCCAATTTCTCGATCAGTGCTTGGATGTAATGGTTGTGAGGGTCGACGCGCAAGGCGTCAAGCCATTGGGCGATCTCGGCTGCTACGTCTTTGTGCAACAGTCTTAGCGCGCCGATGCCCAGGGCCAGAAGCCCCACAGCCTTGATCAGTTTGAACGCGGCGATGAGAAGTAGTCCGCGTGAACCTTTTATTTTACCGGCCATCGAGGAGGTGGGCTCCCAGGGGGTGCGAGAAGTTTACCGCCAATTCAGGCGGCGCTCTCAAGCTGCAGTTAGATTCAGCGGATGGTCTCTTTGGTGCCAACGTAGATGGGCATCAACAGGTGCACGGCCACACCCTGCTTGTTGCCCGGTAGCACGTCAACGCGCGTGACCTGACCGAGGAATTCTTGATTGATTGCACCTGGGTCGCTCGCGTACGGGAAGGTGATGAAGACGCGCATTTTCAGCTCGAAAACGCCATTTTGCGGGACAAAGTAAACACTGTTTCGAGAGGCGTTTATGGTTGGCAAGATTTCGTCGAACTCTTCCGCTGTCGGCTCCGACGGCCGCACGCGAATCATGCGCGGGATTTTGCTGCGGGTCTTCTGGCGGCGCTCCTGGCTGGTTGGGTGAGTCATGGTCTATAGGATAAAGTTAAAAACCGGCCCAAATGGCCTCTTTCTCCGCACGGATGCGCAAGCCACTACTATGCTGTGAGTTACAGGGCGGAAGAAACGGAAGTGCCGGCGGCAGCAAATACGCCTGCCATTTCCGTTTGCGCAAAGGAAAGAAAGCACTGCACGACGACAGGATCGAACTGAGTGCCGCTGGCCACAATCAGGCGGCGAACCGCCTCCTCGAATGGCAATCCCCTGCGGTATGGTCGCGAGGAGACCATGGCGTCGAACGCGTCGATGACTGAAACAATTCGCGAAACGATGGGGACTTCCGTCTCCTTCAAACCTGCGGGATAGCCCTTGCCATCGAAAGTTTCATGGTGATGCAAAATGTCGAGCGCGGCGCGCTCAAACCCAGGGAGCATGCGCAGTACCGCCCAGCCATACTCGGGATGCTTCTTCATCAACGCGTACTCGTCGGCCTCCAATTTTCCGGGCTTTCGCAGGATGGCGTCGGGAACGCCAACTTTTCCGATATCGTGAAGCAGCGCGGCAATCTCCAGGTTTTGCAGCACCGGCTCTTCGAGGCCGAGTTCCTGGCCGACGCGCATGCCCCATTCCGCCAGGCGCGTACTGTGCACCCCGGTGTTCAGGTCCTTGAGGTCCAGGAGCTGGTTGAACGCACAGATGACCGAAGTGCGTAGCGCGGAAACTTGCTCTTCCACCTGCTTGATCTTGAGCGAATCCGAGGCTTCATTTCTCGCAGGGGTTAAGGTGAGCACCGAAATTCCCTCGAGGATCACGGTCCTTACCAGGACCATCCGCTGCCGGCGGATTTCCAGGCGGAGATTGCCTGATAAGCGTCCAAACGGCCGTGATTGAGGTCAGGAGTTAATGTGCGGCCGTGCGCGAGCGCGCTGGCAGCTTGCGACTGATTCAATCCCGTTTTGGCGTTGAGAAGGAGCGCCGCTGTCCCCGCGACCAATGGGGAGCTAAAAGATGTGCCGGAAGCCGCGGCATAGGAGCCGCCCGGGAACGTGCTGATCACATATTCGCCGGGAGCCGCGATCCAGACGTCGGCCGAGCCGTAATTCGAGAACGAAGATCGCGCGTCCCAGTCCGTTGTGGAAGCGATGCCCATTACGTAGCCGCTTATGGCCGCTGGGTAGACGCGCGCGCTAGTGCTTTCATTCCCGGCGGCAGCCACCAAGACCACATTGGCGCGATTGGCGTAGGAAACAGCCTGGGACAGGGCCGGCGATGGGGTGGCGAGATCGAAGCTCATATTGACCACATTCGCCTTGTGCTGCACGGCGTAGTACAGAGCGGCGATGATGTTCGAGAGATAGCCGGTGCCGCTCGCGGTAAACGCCTTCAATGGCAGGATCTTCGCGGTAGGCGCGGCGAGATGGACCAACCCAGAGGTCATCGTTCCGTGGCCAAAGGCCCCGCACGGCTTACCGTCAAGAATTGCGGCGGACTGCTGATCGAGGATGGCTGCGCTTTGTTGTTGCACGACACCAGACTGGCCAGTTCCGGTCGAAGTTCCGCTTAGAGGCCAATCCAGCCATTCGGAAGCTCCCGGCTGGTTGCGGGTAAAGTCATAGCCAGGCAGCAGCACCGGAACGAGAACAGGGTGATTGACGTCAACGCCGGTGTCGATTACTGCCACAACTCCGGAGCCACTGATTCCGAACCCTTTGTGGGCGTCCGTCAGCCGAATGATTTGCCCTGCGGTCTGAGCAGCGTAGCCGTGGGTCACTACACTTCCGAAATAACTCACTGGGGTGGTGTCGGTCAGTCCGTAAGGAGCGTTATTGATGGGGGGCAGCGGAATCGGCAACGCGCGATCGGCCTCAATGCTCTGAATTCCTAGCAGGGCTTCTAGCAGGTTTACCACGCCGCCGATCAATGCCTGCAATATGTTGCCGGTGGACGTCACCAGGTAGGTCTGTCCAACTGGGCCATCGAGCGAGCCCTGCACCTGGCAGTTAGCTGATAAGCATAGGTTTAGGACCGAATTTAGGCCACCTGTGGTGCGCACGATGTAGCGTTGCTGCGCTTCGGCTGGCTTCGCCGCCGTTATCATCATTGCCGCAATAATTACCGCTGGGAGTAATTTGCGTTTCATGGCTGTACCTTACGGCCCTCCTCAACTTAGACAACTGGTCTGGTCAGCAGCTTGGGCGCGTGCCTCAAATTCTTTCGTTCCGCCTCGGGGCCGCCAATAGTACGAGTGGTTCTCCGACCGAACTCTCGTACGACTAAAGTACCAGTACGGTTTGTCTAAGTGAGAAACTGTATCCCGACCGGATATCAGCCACCATACCTAGTTCACCGTATCTGGACGCTGCGCCAGTGGATCACGCAGCGATATGATTACCGCTTCCTCGCCTTCAGCCAGGAGCTTCAGTTCCAAGTCGCTGCTGGTCCGAATCTCTTCCCGGAACTCACCAAATTCGTTGGTCACCGTCTGCACCACGTGCCCGCGCAGGTTCGAGATGGTCACCGGGACACCGCGCCCGGGGACGTCCGGGTTCCGCAGGTCCAGCAACTGGCCCATCACGACCAGCTTGCTCGCACCGGGAGTGGCCTCAATGTGCACGTCCACTTGATATGGATCTGCACGATAGAGCATTTGCCTAATTTCCGAGCCTGAGGACCGAGCCCCTTGCGCCAAGGGTTGCAAGAAGCTGTCGAACAGCAGTTCCACGAGTCCGGGCGCTTTTGCTGGCTTGCCCTGTAAGCGCACACCTGCAAACCCTGCCTTTGCAATACGCACCGCGTTCTCTGGTGGCTGGCTCTCGGACGCTGACTTCGCGGTCTGACGCACTTTCTGCCAGAGCGACGCGATTTTCTTGCATCGCGAACAGCCCTCCTCGAGATGCTTCTCCATCTCTTGGCGGCGGCTTCCGGCGACCGCTTCGTTCGCGAAATCGATCCATTCCTCTATCGTAAAATGCTTCATTTTGTTCGTTCCCCCCGTTTTTCCGTTCCGTCCGCTCCCCAGCAGACAGTGGCGAGTCTTCTCGCCTCACGACAGAAGGGAGGGCGGGAAGGGAAAAAATATAGGCTAGGCTCGCGAGGAATCAGCTAAGTGGGTGCGTTTGCCGCGACTTTGCCGACCAGGACGAAGGGCGCCCAGAAATAGGGGTGGGGGTTCTGCTCTCTGATCTTGCGCATGGCCGTGCGCAACGAGCCGACCATCTCTCCGGACGCGACGTAGCCCCTATAGAACTCTTGCATCAGTTCCGCGGTGCTTTGGTCATGCACATCCCACAGCGATAGTAGGAGCGAGCTTGCTCCGGCGCAGAACAGGCCGCGCTGGAGGCCGAGGAGTTCGTCGCCATCGGCTACCGAGTTCATTCCCGTGGCGCAGCCGCTGAGCGTCACTAGTTTCGCTCCCAAGCGCATTTGGTAGAGGTCGTAGAGGTTCAAGTAGCCGTCGCCGAGCTTGATGCCGGAAAACATCGGATTATCCTGGCGGTAGAGGCCGTGAGTCGCTACGTGCAGAACCCCGGTTTCCAAGCCACGTTGTCGCAAAACCTGGGCAGTAGCCTCAGAGCCAACGAATAGCTCGGTCTGCGGAAGCAGGGCGGCTACCGACTGCACTTCGCTGAGAATCAATGGTGCGCGCTGGTCCGGAATTCCCAGAACGAGGGAATTGCGACTGTGGCCGTCGGTCTTTTCCTGGCATAGAGCGAATACATTGGCACTTGGGGCATACGAGACGGTGTAGGCGTCACACAAATATTCTTCGCCATTGCGCAGCGCGTGAAAGGGCAAGAAATGCAACGGCCCGTGTGGGACAAAGATCACGTGCTTGCCGGTCAGCCGTGGGCGAATCGGCTCAATCAACTCGCGGTACAGTCCTTCTAGATGGGCCAGCGTGGCGCGCAGAAGCGGCTGGGCGAACTTGTCCGTGTATGCGGCTCCCATGCGAAATTTGGCGAATTGAAAGCGCAGCAAGTGCAGCAGATTGGTGATGCGAGAAACCACGCTGATCGGGACGATCTCGATACCCTCCCGGCTGATGATCGCGGCGACCATGCGGTCGCCCGCCGAGTAATACTCCACGAGGACCGCGCTGGCGGGCAGCACCGCCTGCAACCTCGTCAGCGAAAGCTCCGTTGGCGCTTCCAGCGTGGCATTTTCGCGTTCTTGCGCAGGCAACTCGCGCAGCGCCCGAAGGAGTTCCTTCTCATGTAACTGCGCCGCCTGGTGCAAAAGCTCGAGGCGTTCCCGGGAGCGCTCCTCGGGCCGAAGCTGCTCCAATTCGATGCGGTGGTAATACCAATTCAATTCTTCGCGCAAGTCGCGGATCTTGCGCACGTATTCGCTTTGGCCTGCTTCTCCCATCGGCAAGCTCTGCCCGCTCTGAAAAATCATTTCGATCATGCTGCGCGATTTTGCCGCCTCGATGCAGGAGAACGCCTCGGTGGCGGAAATTTCCGTGTTCGCGGCATCGAGGTAAAGCTCCACTACGGCCTCGTACACCTGCATGCGATTCTTCACGAAAGCGATCTTCAGCTCTTCACTTTGCAATCGCGTTCGCAGTGACTCCAGCGCTTTGCGGGCCTCCTGGTAGGCGGCGTAGGCCGCTGAGCGGTTACCGCGGTTTGCGGCAATTTGCCCCAGCAACAGGTGCGTCTGATAGACCAGCACGGGCGCCTGCGCATTGGAAAGCTTGGCAACTGCGGCGTTCGTTTCTGCTTCTGCGGCCGCCAAATCGCCGACTTGCAGCGCAATCCGTGCGAGCAATAGCCGCGCCAACAGCGCTTTTCCTGTCAGCGGTGTTCCGTCGAAGAATTCCACCGCAGCCGCGCACAACCTGCGAGCCTCGAAATATCGTCCTTCGTGAAACAGCAGCAAGCCCTGATACAAATCCAGCAGCCACGGCCACACCAGGTTCTTTTCGCGCGCAAACATTTCGCGAGCCTTGGCAAACCGCTCTAACGCCTGCACGGTCTTGCCCTGTTGCCCCAACGCCGTAGCTTCATTCGCCAGCGTCTTCGCGGCTTCGTAGCCCATGTTCAGCTTCTCGAAACGCTGGAATCCCTCGTGGGCCATTTCGCGAGCTTCTTCGCTCAAGTTCAATTCCAGGTAGATATCCGAGAGGTCGAGATGGCAAAGCGCGAAACGATATACGTCGCCGCTGGTTTCACAAGAGCGCCGGGTGGCGAGGAGCATTTCGATGGCGCGGCTGTATTCCCCGCGGAAATAATAGAGATAGGCGATGTTGTAGTCGGCCTGGTCGCGGAGGCGCGGCAGGTCGTAACGGATGCAAAGCTCTCGCGCCTTCTGGTAGCAGTCCAAAGAACGCGGAAAATCGTTCAGGTTAATCAGGCACATGGCCATGTTGTGCAGTGTTACGGCGACGTGCTCCCAATCTTCGAAGGCGGTGAGCGCTTTGCACGCGCGCTCGTAGTGGGCGAGGGCCTCTTCAAAACGATCCTGACGATGGAAAATGTTGCCGACGTTATTGTCCAGGCTGGCGAGGCGACGCTCTTCTCCTAGCTGCGTAAAGATTTGCCGGGCTTGTTCGGAAGCTGCGAAGGCGCGGTCGTATTCTCCGAGAAGGATGAGCGGCTGGATGGAATTGTTCAGCGTGCGCGCGGCCTCCCTCCAGATTTTCAGTGCTTCATAAATTTTGAACGCTTGGTCATGGTGCTCGACAGCACCCAGGTTATCGTCCGAGGCAAACAGAGCGTTGGCCTTGGCGCGCAGCGCAAGGGCAATCTCTTCTTTGCGACGCAGCCTGCGCGCAATGAGCAGAGTTCCTTCGGAAAGGAGCAGGGCCTGTTTGGCATCGACGCGGATTTTTTCCACTACCAACGGAGCAAGCCGCTTGACTACTTCCGAGCGAAGCAGCGATTTATGGCCAGTGAGAAATTTGCGGCGAGCGGCTTCCTCTTGCAAAGCGCCTAGCTCCGAGACCAACTCGGCCTCGGACACTTTGCTGACGGTCTTGGTGGCCATCAGCGAAAACCCGATTTATCGAGCAGGCGGTGCAGGCGGTCTATGCATTTTTGCCGGGTGAATCCGATCGATCCGACTGCCAGTCCCAGTTCCTTGGCCACTTGGGCGTAGGGACGCGCGGGCGTCTCGAAGAAAAGCAATTCGACCAATCGACGGCATTGTGGCGATAAGGTGTTCATCGCATCGCGCAGCATCTGCTCTTCTTGCGTTTGCTGCAGAATGCTTTCGGCGATCGCCGGAGTCTGCGGTTCCGGAAAATCGGGCTCGGCGTCGCGGCTTATCATGCGCTGCTGCTGGCGCTTCCATCGATAGCATTCATGATGGGCAACTTGCATCAGCCATTTGGGAAGCGCTTCGGGATCACGCAACTGCGGCAAACGCACCAGCAACTCCGCGCAGGTGGCTTGAAAGACGTCCGCCGCTTCATGCGGCGGCAAGCGGTACTTCACGGGGATCGAATAGATCAGCGCCTTGTACTTGTCGATCAGCAGCGACCAGGCTTGCTCGTCGCCGCGCAGGCATTCCGCAACCAGCCGCGTGTTGTCCCATGCGCGGTCCGGGCTCTTCCCTGCTGCCGCGCGCGCTGGGCTCATCGGCGGGCATTCTCCGCTCCGGTTCTCCGATACAACTGCTCCACGTTCCACAGGACGTACGGCTCGAGCACCGCGGGATGAAAGTTGCCGACGTTTTTCTTCGCGCCGACCAGAATGTCCGGGCTGGCCAGGAAAATCATTGGCTGGTGTTCCGCCAGGATTTCTTGCACGCGATCATAAAGCTTCTTCCGCTGGGCATTGTTTGTCGCCGTCAGTTGCTGCTCCATCAAGCGATCGATCTCCGCTTCCCATTCGGTCGCGGCGTGTTTCTGTGCGGGATTCCAGAGATGCATGCCTCCGCTGGAGAGCCAGACGTTCATGTCTGAGTTGGGATCGGCATCGAAGCTGGCGATTCCTAGCACGCAGGCGTCGTATTCTTTCGTCTGCGTGACGCGATCGATCAGCGAGCGAAGCTCCAGCGGTACTACTTGCACGCGTATTCCGAGCTGCTTCAAATCGTCTTCGACTAATGCCGCCATCTTCGCACGGTCCGCATTCGACGAACTGGTGATGATTGAAAACTCCACGGGCTTGCCATCTGCGTCGACTAATTTCGGTTCCCCGTGGTCAGCGTTTGCCAATCGAAAACCAGCTTCGGCGAGCAATTGGCGCGATTTGTCCAGCGAGCGGCCGGGATACCGAATCGCTGCATTCAACCACCGCGCGTTTCCCGGCGTGACCGGTCCCCATAGTGCGGCCCCGCGTCCTTGATAGACCAGCCGGACAATCGCTTCGCGATCGATCGCGAGCGATACCGCTTGGCGGAATTTCTCGGAGCGAAACCAGCTTTGCTTGCGCGTCATGTCTGCTGGCGCCTTTTCGCTCAAGTCATTCAAATTGAAAAAAAGAAAATTGTACTCCAGGCCCGGGCCGGCATCGGTCATGGCGTAGTCGCGGGCCTGTCGTGATAACACAGCAAAGTTCTCCGCGCCCAGCCGGCTGATCATATCGGTCTCACCCGATTGGAATCGCAGGACTTGCGCGTCCGCGCTGGGCACGAACAAAAAAACAATCTCGTCCAAGTAGGGCAAGCGATTTCCTTGTTCGTCTGCCTTCCAGTAGTAGGGATTTCGCTCTAACACTAGCCGCTGCCCGGCGACGTATTCCTTCAAACGAAACGCGCCCAGGCCCGCCCACTGGTTTGCCGTTGTGCCGAGCGTCCCGCTCTGGGCCAGCTTGCCTTCTTTGTACGCGGTTTCGAGCAGGTGCCGTGGCAAAATTGCCAGTCCATCGAATAATCTTTCGCCCACGCCGTACGGCTTCGCCAAAACAAATTCGACCGTCTGCGCATCTACCTTGCGGACCCCAATCGGCTTACCGCCCACGATCAATAGATCGCGCTGCGTGGCGTGCACCGACTCATCCAGGTAAACGCGGAAGGTAAACAGCACGTCTTCGATGTCCACCGGATGCCCGTCCGAAAACTTCAATCCCTGTCGGAGCGTCAACGTGTATCGCAAGCCATCTGGGGAGATTTTCCGGGACTTGGCCAGCGCCGGTTCGGTCAACTGTGTCGCGCGATTGATATGCACTAAATCCGCTTGCATGGTGCTGATCACTTCGCGGGAGGTCCCGTCGGCCGCGGTCAGCGGGTTCAGCGTTTTTGGTTCTGAACGCAGCGCGATTACGATGCGTCCACCGGCGTGGCCGCTCTCTCCCGCAACGCGAAGGAGTTCTTCGGTCGCTTTCGCTGGTACTGCATACGTTGTAAAGGATGCCGCCGGGCGGAGGTGTAGGCCGCAGACTAAAATCGCCACAAACGCGAAAGCTGCGCCAAACGACGGTAATCTCGATCCTCGCCGACTCACATCAAACCCCGCTGCGTGCTTCCTCTATCTTCGCTGTCCCGCTCCTTTGCTGCAATAAACTCGCGAGCACCAGGTATCCGAGAAAGAACGGCACCATTGCCAACGCAGGTAAGTACATCCACCAGTACGAGACCAGCACATTGTAGTGCTGCAAGCTCGCCAGCATGTTTCCCCAACTGGGCACTGGCTCGGGGACGCCCAATCCCAAAAATGACAACGTCATTTCCGCGAGCACAAACTGCGGCACCAGGATTGCGGCCTGCGTCAGCAGAACGCCAGATGTCTCCGGCAAAATATGCCGCCGCAGCAAGTAGCTGCCCGAGGCGCCGAATCCTTGGGCAGCGCGAACAAAATCGCGCTCTTTCGCGCTGAGCACAATTCCACGGACCATTCGCGCCGGACGCGCCCATCCCACCGCTCCAATTACGACGACTACGAGCAGAAACGCCTTTAGTGGAGGCACTGCTAGGGGCAGAAACGCGCGCATTGCAAATAGCAGATAAATCCACGGAAGCGCCAGAAAGAGTTCGGCCACCCTCATCAGCGCTTCGTCCTTCCAGCCGCCCCAAAATCCTGCCGCGCCGCCTATGCACAGTCCAATCGACAGCGTCAGGCCCGCTCCAATTAGGCCGGCCAGCAACGACGTCTGCCCTCCGAACAACACGCGTGAGAACAAGTCTCGTCCGTATCCGTCGCTGCCCAACAGATAGACCGGGGCGTCGGCGCCAAATAAATGGGTCCGCAGCGTGAGCATTCCCAGCACGCCATACGGTGCGCCGCGGACGAAAAGTTTCACGGGAACTGGGTTTGCTCGGTTCTCTTCGTATTCATCGAAGCTGCCCGCTCGCGGCGCAAGAGCGTAAAAAAACGGCCGCAGATGTGCCCGGCCGGTCGCATCCACGACGTGCAGCCGCATCGGCGGCGCATAAGGATGCTGGCGGTCCTGCGCTGCGGGATCGTAGGGCGCGAAAAAGCCCGCGCATGCCACGGCAAGATGAAGTACGACGAGCACGATCAAAGCAACCAGCAGTCGCGAGCGCGCGCTCATCGCCCAGACGCCTCCGCTCGGATACGCGGGTCAACCCAGTACAGCAGTAAATCTGCCATGAAATTGCCGGCAACTAAGAAGAGCGTCGACAGCAACACGCCGCCAATCACCACATAAAGGTCCCTGGCCAGAATCGCTTCCAGCAGAAATGGACCGAGCCCCGGCCAGCTCATCACTACTTCCACCAATAGCGACCCGCTAAGCAACGTGCCGAGGCTGAAGCCAAAGAGTGCAATCAGTGGATGTCCAGCCGCCGGAAGCGCATAACGATACAGCAGTCGACGCCGCGAAATTCCGTGCCCCTCCGCCGCGCGCAAGAATGGAGCTTCCAACGCTTCCGCTACGGCAGAGCGCACATGTCGCAGCAAAACTGGCAAGGCCGACACAACTAGTACGGTCACCGGCAGCACCAGGTGCACTGCCACATCCCGTATCTTCTGCGCCGCGGAAAATCCGTCGAATCCGACCGATACCATGCCGCCGGTCGGCAGCCATCCGCTCCGGACCGCCAGCAGCAGCAAGCCGAGCGCAAGTGCCAGGTCCGGAACAATCAGCAGCGCTGCGGTCGCCAAACTCAACGCCGCATCCGCCGGCCGGCCAAGCCGCTCGGCGCTCCATACGCCCAGCGGCAGCGCCAGCAGCCACACTAAGATGGTTGCCGTGCCGGTCAGCAGCAGCGTGTTGAGCGCGCGCGTCCAAAGGAGTGGCGCCACCGGCGTGTTATACGCGAACGAAAATCCCAAATCACCCTGCAGCAGTCGCCCCGCCCAATGTGCGTAGCGCGCCGCCATCGGCCGGTCGACCTGATACTCGGCGCGTAGTGCGGTTACTCGATCCGCGGAAATTTGCGGATTCAAGCGCATCTCATCGAAATAATTTCCCGGCGCCAAAGTGCTAAACACGAATGCCAGGACGGAAACACCAAATAACAGGAACACCGCATGCCCTGCTCTTCGCAATAGAAAGCGCGTCATGGCTGCCACACCGTGTCCGCCTGTTTGCTTTTCATGCCACTGGCGGCGAGCAAGCTCAAAGTCTCCGGATGCCGCGCACCTCGCACAACCTGTTCCGCAGCGCCCTGCTCGACGATTTTCCCGCCGCTCATCACCGCGATCTCATCGGCTAAGTGAGCCGCCATTCTCAGATCGTGCGTGATGAACAGATAAGCCAGCCCATAGGCGCGTTGCAGTTCCATCAGCAGGTTCGCGATTTGCGCCTGCATCGAACAGTCCAGCGCTGAGAGCACCTCATCCAAGATCAAAACTTTTGGTTCCAGGATTAGTGCCCGCGCAATCGCCACCCGTTGCCGCTGCCCGCCGCTCAACTCCGCCGGCTTGCGCTCCAGGTACTCGGCACCAAGTCCGACGCGTTCCAGCGCCTGCGCAGCCCGCTCGTTGCGTTCCTTCCGCGAAATTCGCCCGCGCACCAGAAATGGCTCCGCCACAATTTCTCGCACCGTCCATCGCGGATTCAGCGAATTCGCCGGATCCTGAAATACCAACTGTATTTGCGGCCGCACCGCACGTAATTCTGTTTCCCTCAACGCTGCCACATCGCGCCCTTCAAACCAAATCCGTCCGGAAGTCACCCGCTCCAGACAAGCCACGCATAATGCGACGGTGCTCTTTCCCGACCCGGACTCTCCCACCAGCGCTAACGTCGTTCCCGGCAAAATTGAAAATGAAACCGTGTCGACCCCTGCGAATGCATCCGCGCGACGCCCAAGTCCGCGGCCCGCGTAGCGCTTCGTCAAGTTTTCGATTCGGATTACTGGCTCCATGTCATTTCCAGCGCCTCACGCCGGGAATTTCAAGCACGAAACCTCATGCCCACTGCCGACTTGGGCCGCTATCGGCTCGTTAACTTGGCAAGTGTCCATCCGCTTTTCGCAGCGCGGCTCAAAAACGCATCCTTGCGAAAGCATCGCTAAACTCGGCGCCGCGCCCGCAATCACTGGCAGTAGTGCCTTCTGCGGTCGCGTAGAATCCCCAAAATCGACGCGAGGAATGCATCGCAGCAGCGCCTGCGTATACGGGTGCTGAGGCGAAAACAGCACCTCCTCGGCTGGCCCTAGTTCCGCAATTTTTCCCGCGTACAGCACTAACACGCGATTCGCAAATTCAGCCAGCAGCAACGGATTGTGCGTGATGAAAACAAACGCAATCCCAAGTTGATCGCGCAACGACTGGAACAGCGTCAGAATCTCTCGCTGCGTCGTAGGATCCAAGGAGGCCGTCGGCTCATCCGCAACGACCAGCGCCGGATCGCAAGCAATCGCCTGGGCAATCAACGCCCGTTGCTGCTGGCCGCCGCTCAACTCATGTGGGTACGAGGAAAAAATTCGCTCCACGTCACGCGGGAAAACTTTCGCTACAATTTCACGCGCCCGCTCGCCGCGCTCTCGCTTACTCGAAGCTCCGTGCGCCCGCAAAACTTCGGCCACCTGCTCCCCAATGCGAATCGTCGGATGCAGCGCCAGCGACGGCTCCTGGAAAACGATGGACACGCCGCTCCCCCGAATGCGGCGAAGCTCCACCGCATCCATTCGAAGCACATCCGATCCTTCCAGCAAAATCTCTCCGCCGGTAATCCGCCCATTCGCGGGAAGAAGCCGCAACAGCGCCGCGGCCAACGTGCTCTTGCCCGACCCCGATTCCCCTAGCACTCCTAGTATTTCGCCCGCGCCAACGCTAAAACTCACCTTTTCCAGCGCCCGCCACACCCCGCCGTCCCGCCCGCCGTACGCGACGCAAAGATCCCGCACCTGGAGAACGTGCCTCAAATCCGCATTTTCCTGGTATCCATTCAATGTTGAGCCACCCTCCCGCACCCGACAAGGCATTCGTGGCCGCCTACACACGAATGGTAAGCAGCCGCGCTATGCGTTGACCCGCAACGTTTTCCCGCCTACGATACTTCTTCCGGTCGTCCGACTTCCAGAGTACCGCGCGTTCGCAAACTACGTACGCGAAAGCAGGTGCGAATGAATAGCCCCACCCAGCAATGGTTCAAGAGCAGGCTGCTGCGATACACCGCAGCGTTTCTCGTAACCATCCTCTTTCTTTTCCTGCGCGGCGTTCTTGACCCGATGATCGGGAGTTTCGTCCCGTATCTTGCAGTTCTCCCCGCGATTGTTTTCTCCGCCTGGTTTTGCGGATTGGGCCCCTCTATTCTCTCCATGTTTCTCGCGTTTCTAGGCGAGCAGTATTGGTTTATTCCGCCAACCCATACTCTGCGAATTGTCGGGACCGAAGAGGGCGCAGGAGCCATCGTGTATTTTCTCGTTTCCCTCACCATCATTATTTTTGCCGAGGCCAACCGCCGCACCGCCGCGAAGCTCGCCTTGAGCACGGACCAACTCCGGCAATCGGGCGAAGAACTTAGCCGCTCACACAGCGAATTAGAGAGACGCGTCACCGAGCGTACCAGCCAACTTCAGGAGCGCAACATCGAGCTACGAGAACAAGCCGAAATCGTGCGTGAACTTTCCGGCCGCCTGCTGCAAATGCAAGACGAGGAACGCCGCCGTATCGCACGCGAGCTGCACGACAGCGTAGGGCAGCTTGTGGCCGCGATGGGAATCAACTTGTCCCTGGTGCAACGCGAAAGAGACCGCATTAGTCCGGCAGCCGCTGCAGCCGTTGCTGAAAATTCCGAGCTGACACAAGAACTCTCTCGCCAAATTCGTACTATTTCTCATTTGCTGCATCCGCCGCTGCTCGATGAGGTCGGGCTTACGTCCGCGCTGAAATGGTATGTCGAAGGCTTCGCAGAACGCAGCAAGATCCAGGTGAGCCTCGATATGCCTTCTGATCTCCGCCGCTTACCCGCCGAAATGGAGACCGCCATCTTTCGCATCGTGCAGGAATGCCTCACCAATGTACACCGGCATTCCGGCAGCAGCACCGCCGCTGTCGGTATCACAACTGCCGGCGATCAATTGCGAATCGAAGTGCGCGACGCCGGTAAAGGAATTCCTTCGGAAAAACAATCGGAGATGGCCTGCGTGGGTAAGACCGGCGTTGGAATGCGAGGGATGCGCGAGCGACTCCGCCAATTCGGTGGCCAGCTCGAGGTAATTTCCGCTCCCGGGCAGACGGTGGTCGCCGCGACGCTTCCCATCGCGGAAGTCCGAGCCAAGTCCGCAGTCGCGCAGTAGCCTTCTGGCCAGCTCTTCGCCTGTGCGCAACGGCGATGGCGAGCGACCTAGATGTGAGTCACTTCCCCATCGCGCTTGCGAAAGTCGGCCAGGTTTGGCGGATGGTAGTCACTCGAGGGATTTTCCAGTCGATCGATGGCCGAACTCGCTGCCGATTCTTTGGTTTCCCGCCCCATCGGCCGTATGTAGTCGCCGAGGCCCGCGATTTTGTACCAAACCGTTTGTGAATTATAGATTTCATCGAAGGCATTCGGTTCGGGATTGTTGAGCGTGGCCAGGCAATTGCGATCGATGGCTAGACCGCATGCTTCCGCTTTGCCAATCATCCATAGAAGCGTGATGTCAGACAGGCCCGCTCGCGGGTAGCTGCCTCCAACGTTCGAGTGCACGCCGGCGAACCACACTTGCTCGAGTACCTGGCCGCTGGTGTCCGAGCCTTGGTTCCAAATGGAAGGCTGGAACGGCTTTCGGCGTTCATCAATGGCCAGCGCTTGAAAAGCGTTATCCACCCAACTACTCAGTCTCATGTCGTGAAAACTCCAACGCTTGTTGATGAACTTCAGGAATCCTCCAACAGGAACGCCCAGTGCGCCAACCGTGTCAAAAACGCCCATGAATTTCGCGCGAGGTTCTCGGGAATAGGTTCTGCGAAACAGTTCAGATTCCACCGCATCCGGATGCGAAGCGTCGTCGCGCCGGCGATAGAGGGCATAGGCGTCTTCGAGTTTGTGCGCAAATTCAGGCCTTAAGAGCCCGCTATTTCGAATCAGGCCGAAAATGCTCCGCACCGTGTACGCGCCGCGGCTAAACCCAAAGAAAAAAAGTTCATCACCCGTTTCGTAATTGATCATCAGAAAGCTATAGGCATCCAGGATCTTCTTTTTGATGCCCCAGCCGAATGCCCCCCCGCGAAGCCGGTCAAAGCGCCCTGTCCCTACGCCCCGATCGTAGTACATCAATTGCTGCACACCCTGAGCGTCAGCCTGCGCGACGCACCGCGCAATTTTCGTAACGTTGCTGGCGCAAGTTTTTCCGTTATGCACCTGGTCAGGACGGTTCCAGGTGCCATCGCAGCAAATCACAATGCGCTTCACACGCGTTCTCCAGCGAGGTGACCGTATAATCCGGGCAAACTTCCGCCTTTACAGAAATAATCGGAAACGTGGGTTTAGCCTACTAACAGTCCTTAGTGCTTCTTCCACCGATACGCGTTGCCCACTTTTTCAAATCGTTCCTTCTCGTGTACTACGATTTCATCAAGCGTGCTCTCAACCTCGCGCACTGAGTAAGGACTTGGTTCCATTGAATCATGCACCTGCCGCGCCGTACCCTCTCCCATCGCTCTGAGTCGGGATTTTATGGCTTCATATCGCGTACGGTCGTCCATCATTTCATTTTACAGAGTTCAAATGGAAATATGGAAAATGAGGCCGCTGCCTAGTTTGCCTTTGCAAACTGGAGCGGGCGATGGGAATCGAACCCACGTCCGAAGCTTGGGAAGCTTCTATACTGCCATTGTACGACGCCCGCTC
>Ga0137403_10003263_pt1 | contig 19520 bp, 16 predicted proteins | sample CZOMad2_1_16fung_FD_122057 | JGI IMG/M metagenome (GOLD analysis project Ga0137403, IMG submission 122057) | Vadose zone soil fungal communities from Angelo Coast Range Reserve, California, USA - CZOMad2_1_16fungal (Hybrid Assembly) | ecosystem: Environmental > Terrestrial > Soil > Vadose zone...
AGCTATTTTTTTACGGAGGATGACGAGAAATCTCAAAAAACGGTCAGGCCAAATCTTCCGCTCGGATCGGAAGACGCCGAATGCGCTTCCCGGTTCCGGCAAAGATCGCGTTGCATACCGCCGGCGCAATCACCGGCAGTCCCGGTTCGCCGATCCCGGTAGGCTCTTCGGTGCTGTTGACCACGTGCACCTCGATCCTAGGCGTCTCGTTGATCCGTGGCATCTGGTAGTCGTTGAAGTTGGATTGCACGACACGCCCGCGATCGATGGTGATGGCGTCCTTCATGAACGCCGACACGCCGTAAATCGCCGCGCCCTCAACCTGTGCAGTGATGCCGTTAGGATTCACCGGACGCCCGCAATCGACGGCGTACACGATGCGATGAACATGCACTTGCCCATTCTTGACGCTGACCTCGGCGACGCCGGCGGTGTAGGACTCGAAGGAAAAATATCCGGCGATGCCACGATAGACACCGACTGGAAGCGGCTTGCCCCATCCCGCTTTTTCAGCGGCTAGTTTCAGCACCGCCTTCTGTCGCGCGGTGTCGAGCGGCTTCCCTTCTTTCGGATTGGTGAAGTCGGGAACCTTGCGATCGTCGCCAATCGCGCGCAATCGAAATTCCAGCGGATCGGCGCCCGCGGCCGCGGCGAGTTCATCAACGAAGCTCTCGACCACGAAGCCGCTGCTGGAATGTTCCACCGAACGCCACCACGCGCGCGGAACGCCCGATTTCGCCAGCGTGTACTCGATGCGATAGTTTTTCGTCTGGTACGGAATAAACGCAGCGGTAGCGAATTCGCTCTGCTCGGGTTTTTCGTCGCCGCCCTTATCCCAAATCGCGGCAATCGACGTCGAAGTCTGAAAATGTTTCCACGCCGCAACGTTGCCGTGCTCATCGACGGCGCCCTGCATGTGGTGGTACGAAGCCGGCCGGTAAAAATCGTGCTGCATGTCGTCTTCGCGCGTCCACAGCACCATCACCGGCTTGTCGCCGATCGCTTTCGCGACTTGCGCGGCTTCCACAACGAAGTCCGCTTGATAGCGGCGCCCGAAGCCGCCACCCATCAACGTGGTATGCACCACGACCTTTTCATGCGGCAACTTGGAAATTCCCGCGATGATGTCCTGCGCCCATTGCGGAGCCTGCGTCGGAACCCAAGCCTCCGCGCCGTCCGCGCCAATCCGCACGGTGCAGTTCATCGGCTCCATGCACGCATGCGCAGCAAACGGAATTTCGTACACGATATCGACTGTTTTCGCGGCAGCCGCCAGCGCGGCGTTCGCATCGCCGTCGTTGCGTACCACTTTGCCGGGCTTGGAGGCGTTCTCGATAAATTGCGCGTGTAATGACTGCGATGATTCCGCAGCGTGCCGACCTTCGTCCCAGGTGATGTCCAATACCTTGCGGCCCTGCATCGCGGCCCAGGAATTGTCAGCGACAACGACAACACCACCGGTCGTAAACGCGCCTTCGGCAACCGCGTCGATCGAAATCACATCGCGCACGCCGGGCACAGCTCTCGCCTTGGCGGCGTCGAACTTGGCGGGCTTCCCGCCAAAGACCGGGCAGCGCGCGACGACAGCGTAGACGAGGCCGGCAGGCCGCGAATCGATGCCAAATTTCGCGGCGCCTGTCGACTTGGCCCGAGACTCGAAACGCTTTTGGTCGTGACCGACAATCGTGAAGTCTTTGGAATTTTTCAGCGGCACGGTGTTGAAGTCCGGCACCGGAAGCTTTGCCGCGGCATCCACGAGTTCGCCGTAAGTGAGGAACTGTTTGCGCGCGCCGTGCAACACGCCGCCGTCCTTGGGCTTGCACGTATCGCGATTCACGTTCCAGTGTTGCGCCGCCGCCGTAATCAACATCTCGCGCGCCGCAGCCCCAGCCTGACGAAGCGGCAGCCAGGATCCGGCGACGCTCCCGCTCCCGCCGGTTCCATGCTCGTAGATCGCGGGATTGGTCGGAGCTTGTTCGATGCGCACTTGCTTCCAGTCGAGGTACAGCTCTTCGGCGAGAATCATGGGCAGCGCGGTCATGATGCCCTGGCCCATTTCGGATTTGCCGAGGATCAGCGTCACTTGATTATCGGGCGTGATGCGCACCCATGCGGTGAAAGGATTCGCGAGCTTTTTTTCCTGATCTACCGCCGAGGCAGCAAGCGCAGTCGGCGAAAGATGGAAGCCAATAACCAGGGCAGCGCCAGCGGAGGCGCTCGTCTTCAAAAAGTCACGACGATTGAATACGGAAGCAGCGCTCATGACAGACCTCAATTCTCGGAAAATAAAACAGGGGCTAAGCGGCGGAAGTCGCTTTGCCGGTTTGCATCGTGGCGGCGCGGTGGATAGCCTTGCGGATGCGTTGATAAGTGCCGCAGCGGCAGATGTTCCCGCTCATGGCGTCGTCGATGTCGGCGTCGGTAGGACTGGATTTTTTCGACAGCAGCGCCACGGCGGACATGATTTGTCCCGACTGGCAGTAGCCGCACTGGGGCACGTCTTCGGCCATCCAGGCGACCTGGACCGGATGACTGCCGTCGGCAGAGAGGCCTTCGATGGTGGTGACCTTTTTACCGGCCACGCTGGAAATGGGAGTGATGCAGGAACGGGTGGCTTCACCGTTGATGTGCACAGTGCAAGCCCCGCACAGCGCCATGCCGCAGCCAAATTTCGTGCCGGTCATGTTAAGAGTATCGCGGAGTACCCAGAGCAGAGGCATCTCCGGGCTGACATCAACCGTTTGGGCCTTGCCGTTCAGTGTGAAAGTGATGGCCATGGAGCCCTCCTTGGCGAGAGCGATATCGTACAACAAATCGCGTCCAGGATGAAAATAGCCGATATATCGTTACACAGACGGGTCGCGCCGGGGGTCGGAACAATTAAGTCTCACGCAAATGCGACCTCGAGACCCTCGATGCACCTGTCCAAAATTTCAGACGCAGCGCGATGCTGGACGTGAGCAGACCAAAATTCAAACGGTAGCAACGGTTCTGGGAAGTTCCGTCTCGACGCCACGCCAGCCGACCGGCCGGCCGCTGACCGCTTCTTTGACGGAGCGGAACAACACGACGTACATCAACTGGCGATAGTAGAAACGCTGGAGTAGCACGGGAAACAGCAGCGTCCAGTCTTCCTTGCGCTCCAGCGCGAAGGCGATGACGCAGGTCAGGATATCGATGATCAGGAAGCCGAGAAAAAACAGCACAGAGCGTTCGACGTCGGCGGTGGTCCAGATTTGCGGCAGGTGCGCGACCGTTTGACCTAGCGCCCAAAGCAGCAGCGAGCCAAAGAACATCAGGTCGATGATCGGAGAGATCAGCGGCAACACCAGTTGGAAGACAAAAATATTCGGGAGCGCGATCCAGCCGAGCGTGCCATATTTCGGGCGGAATAGAGTATCGCTGTGCTTCCAGAACGCCTGCAGCGTGCCGAACGTCCAGCGGAATCGCTGGCGAATAAGCTGGCCGGCTTTTTCCGGCGCTTCGGTCCAAGCGATGGATTCTTCGTCGTAGCCGATCCGCCACCCGAGACGACGGATGGCGATGGTCAGGTCAGCGTCCTCAGCCACGGTGTCGGCGGTGATACCTCCGGCGGCTTCGATCGCCTCTTTGCGCCACGCTCCCAGCGCACCGGGAACGACGGTAATGCAATTGAGCAGATCAAATGCGCGTTTTTCCATATTCTGGCTGGTGATGTACTCGAGAGCCTGCCATCGCGTGAGCCAGCGCGAGCGATTGCCCACTTTGACGTTGCCCGCCATCGCGCCAAGTTTCGGATCCGAAAAATGACGCACCAGTTTGCTGATAGCGTCGGGTTCGATCTCCGTGTCCGCATCGATGGTGACCACGATTTCCGTGTGGACCTCCAGCATCGCATGGCTGAGCGCCGCGGATTTGCCGCGATTGACCTGATGAATGATGTGCACTCGAGGATCCTGACCGAAATTGGTGTCGAGCAGCTCCTGGGTGCGGTCTATCGAGCCATCGTTGACGACGATCACGCGCAAATCGCGCAAATCGGAAGCGAGCACCGAGGTCACCGTTTGAACGATGACGCTTTCTTCGTTGTGTGCGGGAATCAGCACCGTGACGCTCGGCGGAGGATCGGGCATGACCGCATGGTCTGGCCGAAACTTTTCGATCAGCGCGAGGATGCCGATGATGAGTGCGCGGCCGCTGACGAGAACGATACCGACGATGAAGATGGTGGCAATGCCGGCGCGTAACCAGCGGTAAATCCCGAAGATGAAGCCGTCCGCGCGGGCCTGCAGTCGCTCACCAGCAGACAGCGGCATCATCACTTCGGCGCGGGTTTTTCCGATCAGATCTGAAACCGAAACGAATTCGTAGCCCTGCGCTCGCACGGCATCAATGATTCTCGGCAAAGCCAGAACGGTATGCGCGCGGTCGCCGCCTCCATCGTGAAACAAAACGATGTTGCCGTCCTCGGCCTGCCGCATCACGTTGTTGACGATCTCTTGTTCGGGAATTTGTGCCCCGGCGACCTGCTGCCAGTCGTGGGAATCGATCTTTTGGCCCACGATCAAATAGCCCATGTCCTGGGCGATGGGAAGCTGCGCGACTTCCTCTGCATATTCAGGCTCATGATCAATGCCATACGGCGGCCGGAACAGGATCGACTTCACCCCGATGGTGCTTTCAATCAGCCGCTGCGTAAGGTTTAGTTCCCACCGAATTTGCGTCTTTGTAATCTCGTCAAAGTTTGGGTGCGTGTAGGTGTGATTGCCAATTTCGTGGCCTTCCGCGTATTCCCGCCGAAGGATTTGTGGATTTTCGCTGGCGGCCACGCCAACCACGAAAAAAGCCCCAGGGACATTCTTTTGCTTGAGGGTGCTTAGTATTTGCGGGGTCCAGCGAGGATCGGGACCGTCATCGAAAGTGATGGCGATCTTTTTCCTGGCCGCGCCGATCTGGTCGATATTGTAAGAGAGCGGATAGGCATCGTAATTTTCGTCGGTAAAGAGATCGGTCGTCACATCGTATTTGAAGGAGCGTTTCCCGCGCTTGGGCGTATCGACGAATCGCCACACATCGCCATTCCCTTCGAGGATCAGGTCGGGGCCAGGCGCAATGTCGGTGAGCGTCTGGCGGATCGCGTCGTCGGGGCGCGTGGCGTCCCAGATACGCCAGATGGAAGTGTCGGAGTGCCCGAGACGAAACATCATGGTGCCCTGAACGCCCAGGCGCTCGCTGGCGCGCAGTTGGTTATATCCGGTCACGGCATCGAGCATCCAGACCTGGTGGACGCGATTGTTTTCGTCCACGTAGGAATAGTGGGGATTCAAAGCGGCGTCATCGAAATCGACGTCGGTTTCGGATTCATAGGCGTGCAGCAGCGCTTCTTGCACGCTGAACTCCGTGGCCGAGGACCATTTTTTGTTCGCGGCTTGCGGCCAGTCGTACGCGAAGTTGGCAACTCCGACGACGATTTTTTGTGCGGGCACGAGCGCCAGGACCTGGCGCAGGTTTTCGACGAACCAATCCTGGGCAGCGATAGGTCCCGGCGGCGAAGAAACCCAGTGCTGATCGAAGTTCAACAGCACAATGGCATCACATTCCTTGCCGAAGTATTTGTAATCGTAGGCATCATCGCGCGCGGGGAGTTCCACCATTAACTTAAGGCCGACGGCATGGAGGGTGGGGGCGAGCTCGGCAACGAATTCGCGAAAGTGGACTTGCGAGTTGTCGGGAATCGATTCGAAGTCGACGACGATTCCGACTTCGTGGGCCTCGACGGCATACGCTACGACATCGCGAACCAGGCTGTTACGGGCGCCGGGGCTGGCCAAGAGCTTCGCCATTTCGCTGACGCGCCAGACCTGGCCGTCGTAGTTGTTGAGCAATCCCATGATCGGAAGTTCGACGTTGGCGGATTTCATCCAACGATGGAGCTGGTCGTCTTTCAACAGAGAGATAGCTTCTGCGGGGCTGGCTTTTACCGTCTGATAGCGTTCGTAGTCGACGATAGTGAGAGCGCCGTCCGAACTTACGGCATGCAACTGCTCGGGGATTAGGACGTCGAGATCTTTGTAGTGGCGTTTGAGCGACGCGAGACTGTTGGAATCCCAGCTGACGTAATAGCCGGCACGCAATGGATCGTAGCTCGCCGGCACTTTGCCGAGATTCGCGACGCGGCGGCGCCGCCCTTCACGGCCGGAAACAACTTTCGGAGTCGTCTTGAGTTTGAGCGCGCGATAGATCGGGCGGGTATCGGGAAGCAGGCCAGCAGGGAGCTCAACGCTAGCCGCGATATTGACGAAAAAATACGCCAGCAGCAGTGTGAGCAAAGCACCGGAAATTTCCATGACCCGGCGCGTGCGTCGCCAGCGGACGCGCTCCGCGTCATAGAAGATTGGTCCACGTTCCTTCATGAAACCTTTCCGCCGGTCGAAACGGCAGAGGCCTGAACGTCGGGCAGGGCTGGGGTCCGTCTGCCGGAATGGGTCTGCTCTATTGTAAGATGCGTTCCGTTCATGAAGCGAATTTTCTCGCATCCGCTTGTCGCGCTGGCCGCTGGATTGTGCCTGCGACTCTTTTTCGTCTTCAAGTTCCCTGCGAATTCCGGCGACACCGTCTTGTACGAACAGATGGCAGCCAACTGGCTGAAGCACCATGTGTACGCCATGGAGGTTTTCGGCGGGATTACCCCGGTGGACCTGCGCATGCCCGGGTATCCGGCATTCCTTGCGGTTGTTTATGCCGTTACGGGAAGGACTGGAGCGAATGCGCGCCTCGCGGTGATGATCGCGCAAGCTGTGGTCGACCTGCTTTCCTGCGTGCTGGTTGCGACGTTGGCAGCCACGTTGTTTCTGATGGTGAACGAGCGCAACCCTCCCGGGCGGGTATTCACGGCGGCGCTTTGGCTCGCGGTGCTCTGCCCATTTACCGCGAACTATGTCGCGGTGCCGCTGACAGAAGTGTTTGCGACGTTCTTTACCGCTGCTGCGCTGATACCTCTTTGTCTGCTGGCTGGACGCGCGCGGAACAACGGGTGGATGTTCATTAAAGGCGATTGGCGGTTCGCGAACAACTACGGGTATTTGGCGGCGTTAGGGGCGCTGCTGGTTGGCGTCGGCACTTTGTTTCGGCCGGAGGCGCCACTGCTAGTGGTGGCCGCGTGGATCGTCCTCGGAATTGTTCTGGTGACGCAGCACGAAGTGAAGCGATGGCTGTTGACGGTGGCTGGGATGGGCCTGCTGTGCGTGGTGCCGCTGGCGCCCTGGGCGGTGCGCAATGCGGTGACGCTACATGAGTTTCAGTTTCTGGCCCCGAAGAATTCAAATCTCCCCGGTGAACTGGTTCCGTATGGCTTCATGAGCTGGGAAAAAACCTGGCTTTATCGCTTTCGCGACGTGTACCTGGTGCCTTGGAAACTCAACGATGAAGCAATTCGCGTCGAGGATATTCCGGCCCGGGCTTTTGATACTGCGGAAGAGCGCGAGCGGGTCGCGGCGATTCTCGAGCCCTACAACAGCGACTTGACTCTCACGGCGGACGAGGATGCTGCGTTCGCAGAACTCGCTCGTCAACGCACGGCTCGGCACCCGCTGCGAACCTACGTTTGGCTGCCCCTCGCGCGTGCGGTGACCATGTGGTTTACGCCGCGCATTGAATTGATTCCGGTCTCGGGCACAGTCTTTCCGCTGGTGCAATCGTGGCGGGACGACAAAATCGATCAGTCGGCGACGGTAGGGCTGTTCCTGCTCAACATCGTTTATGTAGCACTAGCGATCTGGGGAGCAGTGCGCTTGTGGAGGCAGAGCGCTTCGGTAAGGCCAGCAGTGGCTGTGCTGATCGCTTTTCTCGTGTTGCGTACTGCATTTCTCACCACTCTGGAAACGCCTGAACCACGCTACGTTCTGGTGTGCTTTCCCGCGATCATCGCGCTGGCCGCCCAGGTTTTCGCGCGCCGCGCAGAGTCCAGCTAGGAGTCCCCCGCGAAGAGGAAGAATGACAAGATTGAGTGCCTGCTCGTCCGTTGAGGTGCTTCGCGCAGCCTCCTCGGATGCGCTCAGGGATGATGAGTTTGCGGCTTTCGTATCAAGGCGAGGCAATGAGATCGCGAAGTTCCGGCGAAAGTTGCTGGAAGTGTCTCACGTTGAAAGTGTAGATCCGTTCGCAAGCCGCTTTCTTTGCGCTGTGGAGATGTAGCACGTCATATACGCGGCCTCCTGCCCAGCCATTTTGCGAGCAGTACTGAATTGCGTCCTGATATTCTTTGCCAGAGAGTGTCACGATCTCGAATGCAGGCAGAATATTGTCCGATAAAAACTGCCATGCATCGTTTGGAAAAATCGGCGGAATAAATGGCGTTCGGGTTAGCACGGAAAAGCACTCGGCCAGACCGTGCGCGCTTGTGAATGCTGCTCCTATCTTCTTCGCGTGGACCTCACGCAAAGCCACTACAGCCTGATTGTAGTGAGGGTGACCAGCAACGCAGCCTGCTACCAGTACTGTCGTGTCAAAATAGATCTTCACAGACCGGAAAGGTCTTGGATGCGCTTCTCTCGATCATCATCGACCATGGAATCCCACGTAAAGCCGGTCGGCACCTTGCCCACATAAACCCACAGTCCGTCGCGGCGGACGATGGATGGGCTTTGTTCAACGGGCCGGAGAATAAGCACCTCCGGGCGCTCCTCAAGTTCCAATGTAGCTCCCGGTGTTAGGCGAAACCTGTCTCGAACGCGCTTTGGGAGTACAATTCGACCGGCTCCATCAATCTTCAGGTTCATGGCATGCATTATGCCATATGCCATGATGAATGGCAATCCTATAACTCAGGAAAAACTAAGCTTCGAACGGTTCCGGATGAATCGTGACGCGATGCACTTGCGGGAAGCGTTCTTTCACGCGATCTTCGAGGGCCGCGGTAACGTCGTGGATTTGCGTTATGGGCAAGTTGCCTTTCATCGTGCAGTGGCACGAAGCCAGAATGCGGTGCTCGACCTTGCGCACGTGTACGTCGTGGCAGTTCACGAGCTCGTCGTATTCGGCGGGCAAACTGTTCAGGAACTCCTCGATGGAGCGGGACAGCTGCTTCATTTCTCCGCCGCCGGCGTCGGGCGTCGCGATGTGGCGCCCCAGCGGCTCAATATGAATGTTTACATCGATCGGACCGTCGCGTAGCTGGCGTATGCCGTCCTCAAGTTCCGAGGCCTGTCGATGAGCATCCCTCAGGCTGAGGTTTTCATCGACCTCCAGATGCAATTCCACGAATAGCTGGTTCTGCTGCTGAAGTGCGCTCAGATCGTGTATGGCCAGACCCTTGCGCTGCGCCACCGCTCGGATCGCTTCGAATAGGTGCTCGCCCTGCGGCGCGCGCGGTTCGGCATGCACCATAACGTCCGAGGGAACGATTTCGCCGATACGCTTCTCGATGGCGTCACTGAGCGCGTGAACCTGCTCGAGGCTGGCGGTGCGCGCCACACTGACGGTGGCATCGACGAAATGCCGGTTTCCTGCCCGGCGAACGCGTACGCGATCCACATCCAGCACCCCCTCCATACGCGCGACGGCGCGGGCGATTTCCTTCTGCAAGCCCTCAGGCGCCACATCCAAAAGCGCTTCGACGGTTCGTTTGCCGAGTCTTGACCCCACCCACAAAATGACGCCGGCGACCGCCAAAGCGGCGAGCGCGTCGGCATAGTTGAGCCAGGGCAGGTTCCACGTCTCGCCGGCCCACACCAATCCGATTCCGGCGATCACGACCAGGGTGCTCCACACGTCTGTGGAGAAATGCAAAGCATCCGCTTCCAGAGCTTCGCTGGCGTATTTCTTGACGATATTCGAAAGCGCCCGGGCGCGGGTCATATCGATCGCCAGCGCCGCGGTCAGCACCAGGATTGCGGTAATGCTGGGCGCAATATGCACGCTGCGGAAAAACAAGCGTTCGAATGCTTCATAGATGATGTAGAAAGCGGTGAGCACCAACAACCCGGTCTCAACGAAAGCAGAGAAATTTTCGAACTTGCCGTGCCCGTATGGATGCCGCTCGTCCGCCGGCTCATCGGAAACCCGTACCGACAAGAATGTAATCACCGCGGCGACCAAATCCAGCCCGGAATGCAGGGCTTCGGACAACACGCCTAAGCTGCCTGTGCGCAACACGAGAAACGCTTTCAGCGACACCAATACCACGGCGGAGCCGACGCTCAACAGCGCCGCGCGCTTTTTCTCCTTAACTTCAATGGCGAGAACCGTTCCGATCACGGTTGCCAGGCTACTTTATCGCTCTGCAGAGGTCCCTCTTTCCCGTGGTGACGTGGCAGACTCGGGCTTCGATCTTACAACTCATTCCCAGCACAATCGACTATACCTCTGAGCATTTCCCAAGACCGCCGGTCACTAAGGGACGGCGATCCGCGCAAGTCCTTTGCCGAATGCCGCGCATCGAGGCAAACAGGAATGGGACGAAGCCACCAAGTAGCAGCGCGCCGCCGCGTTTCTGTTCACGCAGTAATTTTGATCAAACGGTTTATGTTTTTCGCGGCAGGAAACGCAGAGCAACCGAGTTCATGCAATAACGCAATCCGGTGGGCGCTGGACCGTCGGGAAAAACGTGGCCCAGGTGCGCGTCGCACAGGGTACATCTCACTTCGCGGCGAATCGTCCCGAAAGAAATGTCTTTTTTCTCGTAGACGTTCTCATCCGCGATCGGTTTCCAAAAACTCGGCCAGCCGGTGCCAGAATCGAATTTCGCCGCGGAGTCGAACAAAGCATTGTCGCAATCGATGCAGCGATACAAACCGGGAACGTGCTGCTTGTCCAATTCGCCGCTGAAAGCCCACTCGGTGCCAGCCCGCTGCGTAACGTCGTAGCTCAGCGGGCTGAGTTGCTTCTTCCACTCATCGTCGGACTTCGTGACCTTAGGCAGAGTCGCCGCCGCCAGCATGGTACCGTCGTCCGCAAACTTGATGATGGTCACCGGGCCCGAATCGGCATTGGCTTGCGAAGGTTTGTCATCGGCAAATGCGGCCAAGAGCGCCCGCTGCACCCCGATAAGTAATCCATAAGCACCCAGGGTGGCCGTTCCGAAAATAAGACCGCGTCGCGTTATGTCTTTCATGGAAGCACGTTGTGTCAAGGCGCTCTTGACAGAATACGGAGCCTACTTCTTCCGCTTGGTAATACGTATTCGCTGACCCATCAGATGTCGCGACGCCCTCACGCGATGCAGCCTGATGGCGCCTGGAGGGTGAGGATGTTCTTACTTCGCAGCACTCAGCGGCGGAGCCGCCAGCAGCGGCAATCTCTTCGGCTCTCCACGCGCCCCCCGCACCTCGAGTTCGTCAAACAGCAACGATGGCGCCACCACCGACGCCGGCAGCCCACCCTGCGCCGATCCGAACGCGCCCAGCGCCGTCCCCGAAAAGCCCGCGATCTGGCTCTGCATGTAGTTGTACACAAAATTGTCGTTGCCGATTCCCGCCAAATTTCGCAGCGACCGGCTATTCACGCCAATAATCCGCGCCCCGCGCATCACTTCCTCGCGTCCATCTTCTGGATAGATTTTGTAGACGAGGAGCGGCAAACGGTCCCCGTTCCCCGCGCCGCCGCCATAACTAGCCAGCAATTCCGAAAAATCTTCCTGGTGCAGCAAGCTCAGCGATGGATTGTCCAACTCCCGTACGATCACGCAGTACGCCAATTTCTCAGCGCGGCAAGCATCCAGAAATTTCTTCTTCAACTCCGCCGCCGAAACCGTTTCCGTAGACGTAAAAAACAAATTGCTCATTGTCGGCTTGGCATCGGTCAAAAATCCCGACCGCCCGTGCCCATTCGATTGATCCGAATCATTCCCTGGCCGGCGCGACATCAACAGTGTCTTCAGCGTCCCATTTTCCACGACGGCCACTTTTTTTGCGCGCACGCCTTCATCGTCCACCGAATACGACCCGATCAGCGGCGTCCCATGAAAATCTTTTGCCGTAGGATCATCGACCACACTGACGCTCGCGGGCAAAACGCGCGCTCCAATCCTGCCGCTCCAATCGCTCTTGCCTCCCAGATTCCCCAGCATCTGCTCGACAATCGGTTGGAACGATATAGGCGGACGCGATCCATTCATCGCGGGCCCCAAAATTTGCGCCAGGAGCGGAGCCGCGGCCCGCGCCTCGAACAATACCGGACCGGTGTAGTCCTGCGCGCTCTGTGATGCACGCAAGGCCATCAATTCGCTGCCCGCAACATTCAAGCCTTTGCGCACCGCATCCACGTTGGGCAAATCCGCGGGCTTCGGCGCGTACGCGGAAAAGAGATGATTCAAGGGCATCCCATCCTGCGCCAGCGTGTTCATCCCCGCTTCCACCGCGGCAAAGGTCCGATTCGTGCGAATCTCGGTCCCTTCGCTGGTCATCAGATATTCCGTCGCATACACCAGGTAGTAGGTAACCCGCGCTTCGTAAATTTCCGGGAACGAGCGCAGCGTTGCCGACGATTCCCGCGCTTCCTGTTCCCAATTGCGTCCCGTCCAATCCGGAGTGACCAATGGATCGATCACATGTACTGGTTCCGCTTTCGAGAAATCGTCGATCTCCGATTGCCGCGCGAGGCTGCTCAAATAAGCCTGCTTCCGAGAATACGTCTCCACCGCCTCTTTAAACGCCTGGTCGGTGGCGATCCACAGATCTTGCCGCAGCGAATCGTAGTCGCGGTCGATCCCCACGGACCCGGTAGATCCGATGAATCCGCGAAATCCCTCTTCTCCAATAAAGTTGGAGCTGTCCAGCTTGTAGGTGCCCACGCGCGCTTCCACGTCCATGAACCGGTTCCGCGTATGCGTGCTGTTCATCAGCGTGCCAAATTGCGCGACCACCTGCCTCACGTCCAGATCGAGCAGCCGGTATTCCACGTAGTAGGGCCGCACCGGCTCGTTCGTGCCGGGAATCTTCAACTCCAGCCGCGATTTCGAGCGCGTCATTTCGTCGCGCATCGCCCGCAATGTCTGGTCGTTGTCCTGTGAAGACTGGCCAGCCGCTTCTGTGCGGTCCGGCGCTAACCAGCTCATCGTCGCCGCAAGAATCACGAAAGCTGCAATTCCTCGAGCGCGGTTCACTGCGCACCTCCAGCCTTCACTACGTCATGTGCAGGAGACGGCAAAATCGGAGGCCGGTCTGTCGAGCTCTCTTTCTTCTGAACTTCCAACTCGGTCGTCAGAATCGCCGGCGCCGCCGCGGAAACCGGCACCGATCCCGACTCCGCCCCGCAATACCCGTTGAATACTTCCGGCGTGTCTCCCGTCGCCACAATCTTCGTCAACGACGCCAACGGTGTCCCCACAATATCCACGCCGCGCACCAGTTGATCCGGCCGTCCATCCGCAAAAACCTTGTACACCACCAACGGCAGCACCTGAAACGCTTGCGGCTGCCCGCGCCCTGTGAACGTAAATCCCCCGGCGATGTCGTCAATCAACAAGCCGAACTGTTTGTGCTGCTGCTTGATCAACTCAATCAGTTTCACGCGCAGTTGCGCGTTCGTAACCTGCTTGTTGCTCTCCACGATCAGGTTGCCCTGCCGCGAAACAGGTGACGCGCCCAGCTGCCGTCGTCCATGCCCGTTCGAATGAGGAAAGCCCACCAGCGGCGACCGCGACATTTCGAAATCCTTCAACACTCCGTGATCCACCAGCGTCACCCGATGCGCTTTCACGCCCTCATCGTCATATTCGTAGTAGCCCAGCAAATCGCTCGAGCCCAACCTGCGCATGGTCGTGTCGTCCACGATGCTCAGAAAATCCGGTAAAATCTGCTCGTCCACTTTCTTGGCAAAGGTCTGTCCCTCGGCCACATCTTTTTGCCGGTGCCCTTCCGCGCGGTGTCCGAAAACTTCATGGAAGAAAACCGCTGCCGCGCGTCCCGTCAACAAAGCCGGACCTACCGAGGGCTCATTGATCGGAGCCGCAACCAATCCTTCCAACTCCTTCCGCATCGTCGTGCCCGCGGCAAATACCGCCTTGTCGTCCGGCGCATCTGACGGATTTACCCAATCAAAATTGTAATAACGTTCCAGGTCCATCCCGTCCGGCGCTTTCCCCTGGATGAACAATTCCAGCCGGTAGCGAATCTGGCCATACTGCAACTGCGTGCCTTCACTGGTGGTCTGGTACGCATTTTGCGCTTGCGCCGTGAACGTAACGATCGAATTGATCACTGCTGGCGAAGTACGAAACTCTTTGGTATACGCGCGCACTTTTTCTTCCCAGGGCTTGCGTTCCAGCTTGAAGTTCGTCTCCGGGCCGATATAGGTGTGCGGCTGCTCGTGCGTGAAGTCCGGAGCCGCTCCTTCCGCCGTCTCCACTTTCACTTCCTTGCCAGTTTTGATCTTGATCAGCGCTTCCGCCGCCGACCTGTATTGCTTGTCGGTCTCCAGCCAAATGGCGCGCCGCAACACCTCGGTATCGTCATCGATGGACACGGGTTCACCCGGGCCGCCGCGCTGCTCCTGCCGGGTTCCGACCTTGTGGGTATTGTCCAGGTCGTAGCTTCCGGTGCGCACCGCCACTTCCAGCCAGCGATTGCGATTTTCGCTGCTGGACAACAGCGCACCGTTGGAACCGGACACCTCCGCGCGCTGGGTGTCCGTAATGGTGTAGCCCATGTAGTACGCCGCCGGGTCCTGCGCGCTCAACGTCTTGAACGAGCGGTCCAGCTCCGCCTGCATCGCGGCCAGCAGCGGCGAGCGCTTGGCGGGCGTATCTGGCGGCGCAGCCTGCGTCACACCCGCGCTAACCAGTGCGCATAGCGCCAGCAAACGGAGCGCCGAGCGCAGCGAAATAGTTCTACCTTGCATCGATTTACTCAACGGAAGCCTCACTTACGCTTAGACGGGTCTGCGAATCATTCAGTGTATTACAGCGGCTGGAGAGCGTACAAACGAGACAGAAGTCCGGGTCGCTGCACAGGCAACATACGTTCGACGCGGCGTGAACCGATACCGTTGCATCCAACTCGCGCCGTCAACACTGCCGCAGCACCTCGCCATCGATGCTGCCCCGGCACCGCACTGTCATCCTGAACCTATCCGACAAGGATAGGCGATCTTGGATTCCGGCTCGGCCGGAAAGGACCTCAACGGGAACACACTCACGCAATTAACCCGCTCTTTGAACCCGCTTACGCCGGTCTTACAAGCCAGCCTCGCGCTTGCGCGCCCTCCGCCAGGGTTACTCCTCGGCCAGGTGAAAAATTGTCGCCGCCATGTCGTCGTGCTGTACGCGCCCCTGCGCGAAGAGATCGATCTCGGAAAATACGTGCCCCAGAAGCTCCGGCGGAGAACAGTGGCGATACGCTTCGCACACTACCTCCAGCCGCTCAATCCCAAACGATTCGCCGTCGTGGCTGAAGGCATCCGATATCCCGTCGGTGAAAAAGAGTACCGAGTCTCCCGGTTCGATGTTGATTGTCGAACTGTCATAGGTGACCGACGGATCGAATAGCCCCGGAGGTATCCCCTGCATTTCCATCAGCCGGCAGCCCCGCGCGAATATGTGGTAGGGGCCCGGCATGCCTGCGCTGGAGATCTGCATCTCGTTGGTTTGCGGATTGAAAACGGCGTATTGCATCGCCGCGTGCCGCCGCGGTATGCCGCGAAGCATCAATCGCCGGTTTAGCGTCGACATCACATTTGCAGGTGATTGCGCCGTCTTGTGCACACCGCGCAGCGTTCCCACTGCCAGCGCCGCATACATTGCCGCCGGCAAACCCTTCCCCGATACGTCTCCCACATATAACCCGATGCATCCATCGGCCAGCTCGAAATAATCCAGAAAATCGCCGCCAACTTCCTTCACCGGCTGAAATTCATGGGAAATCCGGATTTTGCCGCTGCGCAGCGGCTCGGTCGGCAGCATGCCGCTTTGAATCAAGCGCGCTTCTTCCAGTTCTTCGTCGCGCAACTTCTCGATAGCGCCCAGGTCTAGCGGAGTCGCAATCATATTCATTCAGTTTTTCCAAAGGATCGTCTTACCGGGAAGGGGGATCGGCAGCACGCCTAGTCTACCAGCGCGCTTCGCGCCGGAACCAAAAACGTCGACCGTTGTTTCCTTCCGCACAAGCGAAACGCTGCGGCATTGCTTCATCCACCCGGCGCAGACACAATGCCTTCATGCGCGCGTTGGCCGCATTACTCGTCTTTGTCGGAATCGCGTTCGGCATTTATCAGTATTCCCTCAAGAAAATTCCCACCTCCGATCCAGGCACCGCCTCAACCCAAGCCATAAGTCTCACCGGCGTTCGCGGCGACCTCCTGCAGATCGCTCAAGCCGAACGCAGCTTCACCGCCCTAAACGATCACTGTGCCTCGATGGGCGAACTCATTTCCTCCAACTCCATCACGATGCAGCGCCCCGAACGCGACGGCTATTCTTACACCGTACAATGTTCCGGCACCGACTTCACGGCCACCGCTCGTCACGCCCCCGCACCAGAAGGCTCGCCCATCCGCTACCCCACCCTGGCCATCGACCAAACCATGCAAGTCCGCGAACTAAACTGACGAAAGCCGTTCCTCAATCCACCCACTTCCCAGATCTACTCAGTCGCATCAACTCTGTGCGGGCGCAGCATCGCTGCGCCCCAAGCGCCCAGGCGTTTCCTGCTCGTCGCATGGTAGCGCCAGCGCCCTGAGCTTCGAAGGGCATCCTGCCAGCTCCGGGTAGCACAGCCACTCCTGGCTGTGCCAACGTAAGCGAACTCCCCACTCCCAAGGTCTTCGAAAACGAACGACCCAGGGAACTTTTCTCCGCGCTCCCGCGTACCTTTCTATGACATTGGTTCCCCACACCAAGCGCCCAAGCGCGCAAAAAAGCGAAGGAGCAAAATTATGGACGGTCAGTTGATTGGTTTAGTTGCTGTGATCATGAGTCTAGGTATCCCACTCGGCGCAATGTACACCTACTTCCGCGTGCGCAAGCTGCGCACCGAAGAACGCCTCGCCGCCATCGCCAAAGGCGCGGACATCCACATGGCAGCCGAGCTTTCGGAGACGGCCCGCTCCCGCCGCGCAAGCATATTGCTGGTCACCGGAGCGCTAGGCTACATTCTGACGTTCGCCCTGATCGCCCAAATCGAACGCGAACCCGAAACCTGGGTAGCCGCCGCCTTCGGCATCATCCCCCTAGCCATCGGCATCGGCTACTTCCTCGACGCCACGCTAATCCGCCGCGACACCACCGCCGCGCAATAACTCCACCACCGGCTGACAACCTCTCGCACAAAGTTGCTGGGGCGCAGCGCTGCTTTATCCTGAGCTTCGAAGGGTGTGCCCCATCTCGGCAAGATCGTCCCCCGGCGAATCTCTGGGTTCCCTTCGCTGTCGGTCTCTCCTTCCTTAGCCCGCCATCCCAACAGCAAACCTCGTCCCATCCCCAACCTCGTTCTCGTATGCTAAACTCTCCCTTCATGCATCCCGCCATACCCCGTCTGCTGGATCTCCAAACCGTTGACCATCACCTTGCCGGCTTGCGCGCCGACCTCGAATCTTTCCCCAAGCGCATCCGCGAAGCCGACCTGAAGCTGAACAGCGCGCGTGCCGCGCTAGCCGCCGCCAAAGAAGCCCACCTCAACGGCCAGAAAGAACGCAAAAAGTTTGAGTTGGACGTCGACCAGTGGAAGGAACGCGCCCGCAAATACCGCGACCAGAGCGGCGCCGTAAAAACCAACGAAGCCTACAAAGCGCTGCAACACGAAATCGCCAACGCCGAAGCCGAAATGGCCAAAGCCGAAGACCGCCAGCTGGAAATCATGATGGCCGGCGAAGACGTCGAGCGACGCGTCAAAAATTCAGAAGCCAACCTCAAGCAAGCCGAGCAATCCGTAGCCGTCGAGCGCAAAGACATCGAAACGCAACAAGCCGCCAAAAAGAAAGAATTCGAAGCCGCGCTAGCCGAGCGCGAAAAAGCGCTAGCCCCCATCCCCGAAGATATGCGCGTCCTCTACGACCGCATCGCCAAGCGCCACAACGGCACCGCCCTGGCCCTGGCTCGCGACGGCCAATGCCGCGGCTGCGGCATGCGCGTCCTGCCGCACATCATTCAACTTTTAGTGCAGGACACGAATGACGAGGAAGTCTACCGCTGCGAAAGCTGCGGTCTGATCCTCTACTCTCTCGAGCCGGTCGTCCCGCACAATCTCGACGCCGATACGAGCCACGCGGCCTCCGCGTCCACGACCTGATGGCTAAACGCGTGCCAACCGCCCGCGCCGCGGGCCTCTTCGCTGACGGAGCGCCCGAAGCCAAGAACGCCACCGCCGCGTACCGCGCCAACATCGACGGCGGCTCCCGCGGTAATCCTGGCCCCGCCGCGTACGGCGTCGTGATTCGCGACGCCAAAGGCGACATCGTCGCCAAACTCAAAAAATACATCGGCCGTATGACCAACAACGTCGCCGAATACTACGGCTTGATCGCCGCGCTCGACTACGCCGAAGCGCAAGGCATTCGCGCGCTGCGCATCGAAGCCGACTCCGAGCTGATGGTCAAGCAGATGCGCGGCCTCTACAAAGTGCGCAGCCCGGAATTGCAACCACTTTACGAGCGCGCCCGCAAGATGGCCGCCGCTCTCGAATCGTTCCGCATCGACCACGTCTACCGCGAACACAATCGCGAAGCCGACGCGCTAGCCAACGAAGCCATGGACGAAGTCGAAAACGCCGCACCCAAATCCGCCAAGCTTGCCGCCATTCCGACGCCGAAAAAAGCGGAGTCTCGCGGCCCCGTTGGCGAAGTCCGCAAAATCCGCGCCCGCTACCGCAGCGGCGTCCTCTATTTGCTAGAAGACGTCGACCTACCCGACGGCACGGAAGTCGATGTCCTGCTCCGCCTGCTGCCGCCAAAATCCACCTGATCTCGGCGGTAGCACAGCCACTCATGGCTGCGCACTTTAGCCAAGCCCTGCCGTCTACTTCAGCGCATAGGATCGATACAAAGTGTCACGCTGGGCGGGGATGAAGCCCGCGTCGGAGATGATGCGGCGGAGTTCGGTTTCGTTGGTGCGGTTGCGCACGCCTGCGGCGTAAACTACGTTTTCTTCGATCAGGATACTGCCGACGTCGTCGGCGCCGAATTGCAGGCCTACCTGGCAGACTTTGATTCCGGGCGTCAGCCAGCTCGATTGAATGTGATCGATGTTGTCGAGATACAGGCGGCTTACCGCTAGAGTTTTCAGATAGTCGACCGCCGTTGTCTCCTGGACTTTCTTTCCGAGCGCGGTATTTTCCGCCGCGAAGATCCACGGGATGAACGCGGTGAATCCGCCGGTGTCTTCCTGGATGCGGCGAATGCGGTCGAGATGATTCACGCGGTGCTTCAATTCTTCGCCACAGCCGAACATCATTGTGGCAGTGGTGCGCAGACCCAGCGAGTGGGCGATGCGGTGCACTTCTTCCCAGTCGTCGCTGGTGCACTTCAGCCGCGCAATCTTCGAGCGAATCTCGTCGTCTAGCAGTTCCGCGCCGGCGCCTGGAATGGATTGCAGACCGGCGTCCATCAGGCGCTGG
>Ga0137403_10003265_pt1 | contig 19515 bp, 4 predicted proteins | sample CZOMad2_1_16fung_FD_122057 | JGI IMG/M metagenome (GOLD analysis project Ga0137403, IMG submission 122057) | Vadose zone soil fungal communities from Angelo Coast Range Reserve, California, USA - CZOMad2_1_16fungal (Hybrid Assembly) | ecosystem: Environmental > Terrestrial > Soil > Vadose zone...
TGACGAGCCAGATCGCATGGTCATCGTAGCCGTAGACGGGGTGCAGCATCTCCATGGAGCGCTTGGCGCCGAAGTAGCCGCCGCCGGGGCGCAGGTAGTAGTCGTAGAGGTGCCAGATCATTGAGGGCCAGGCGTTGTTCAGCATCCACTGGATGACGCCCGTGGCCTGATATTTGTTGCGGCTGTAGGCCTCGTACATGGCGCGGACGCCTTCGTAGGTCTGCATCTGCGACTTGAGCGCGAAGTCTTCCACGCTATTGGATTTACCGTAGCGGCTTTCCAGCGCGGTGGAAAATACGCCGATGGTTTTGAATTCGCCGCCGCCCGCGTGGTAGTTCCAAGTGTCGTCGATCGGCCACATGTGGTCTTTGCCGACCATGGCGCGGATGCTCTCGATGGGTGGAACCGCCGGGCCCATGCTGGTTTCGGTGTTGAAGCCGTATCCGCCACCGCAGCCGCCGGGGTTGCAGAGTTTGCGGCCGGGCTGGCCTTCGGGAATATCTTGTTGCCAGTAGCCGGGCGCGACGTATTCATAGGGGCCGGACATTTTTACGCCGCTGTCTCCGGTGGGCTCGGTTTTCTTTTCGGTGGCGGAGGAAATGATGGGCTTGGGCCAGTTGTTTTCTTTCTCGATGTCGAGGTAAGCGCGCTCGCGATCGGGCGGGGGCGGCAGGTCGTCAAGCAAGGCAGGGCCATGGCCCTGCGCACGCCGAAGGCGGCCGGCAAGACTTCCAAGACTTCCGGCGGCAAGGCGGCGTCGGGCTCCAAGACGCCGCCGCGCAAATGAAACCGAGATATTTCAAAGTCTTGAAGCGGACGGTTACGAACTGCGATGAATCGTGATTTCGCGCCGCCATTAGCGCCGTTTAAACGGTGGCGGGTGTAGAGATCGGGCGATTTTGGACGGGGGGCATTCGACAGCATGTGCGGCATCATCGGGATTCTCGGCCGCGAGCCGGTCGCCGTGCCGCACGACACCCTGGTCGCGGCGATGAAGACCTGGATCGCGGCCGGGGCGCCCTGTCCGGGCGGGGAGGGGGCCGTGGGGGCGGAAGGCGCTGCGCACCGGGGCGGAAGGTAGCGAAGACGTCGTTCCAGTGGCGCCGATCCATATCCTCGGTGCCGGTCTCTCCGGCCTTTCCGCTGCGATCCTCCTGGCCCGCGCGGGACGCGAGGTCCACGTCCACGAGCTGCGCGCCGACAGCGGCGTGCGCTTCGCCGGCGACTTCGAGGGGATCGAGAACTGGACGAGCCCGGTCGACTTCTGGGACGAGCTCCTCGCCTGGGGGATCGATCCCGGGGACTGGAAGTCGACGGGGTTGCGGCAGATCGACCTCGGCCTGGAAGGCGATCGCATCGAGACGCTCAAGAGCTCCCGGGTCGCCTTCCGCCTGGTCGAGCGCGGGACCAGGCCGCACACCCTGGACCAGGGGCTGAAGCGCCAGGCCCTTTCGGCCGGCGCCCATCTCCACTACAACGCCCGCCGCGACCGAGCCAGAAAGGCGCCATCGGGTTCCTAGGCTTTCTTGCAGTATAATCCCCGCATCAAGCGTGCCCCCCAGCGTCGTCGCCTGGAGTGGGTGGCCGCTGCTTTGGTCCGACGTCAGGTCTTCACGGGAGCGGCGTATGTCTGAGAAGGCCCAGGCTCCTCTGCCACAGCGACAGGAGCTCATGGCGCAGTGGCAGACGGCGATGGAGGTGTACAAGCACCACTTCGATCTCTTTCTCAAAGCTGTCGCGTTGTATTTTGCCATCGTCGGTGCGGTAGCCGGCTTCATGTACAGAGATTCTTTTCCTCTGTCGTCGCAAAGGGCGCTCTCTGTCTTGATCGCTTTCCTGTCGGTCGTCACGATGATGGGCTGTTGGATGTCGTTCCGCTATGTCAAGCGTCTACGAGATCTTGTCTCGGCGCTCGCCAGCGATCTTCGGCTCAAGGATTTTCCCTTCACGGGAGCCTTGTCCGTCAGTGGTCTCTTCTCGTGGACGGCTGGAGCGATCGCGGTCCTGGCGTTGCTGAACGCCTTTTACTTCATTCGATAGTTTGCGGACCAACCCAGGCGAGAATACTCTCCGCGGCCCCGGTTGGGGGGTGGAGGGCACCCTGGAAGTACCGGGCGCCCGAGCCCCAGGATCGTCGTGAGCCGCCCACCTCTCCCTTCGCCCCTACTCGACCGCGCCGCGCTCGCCGCCTGGCTGACCGGGCAGGCGGCCCACCGGCTCCAGGTGCCGGCGGCGCGGATCGATCCCGGGCAGCCGCTGGTGGGCCTGGGGCTCGACTCGCTCTCGGCGATCGAGCTGGCGCACGACGTGGAGACGGCGCTGGGGATCTCCCTGCCGCTCGCCGGCCTGCTCGAAGGGTGGAGCGTTGGCGATCTTGCCGGAGTGCTGCTGGCCGAGCTTGCCGCCGGCGAGCGCCAGACCGGGCAGGCCCTGCCGGACGCCGGGAGAAACGAGGCCGCCGAGACCGCCGAGGCCGGCGACATTCCGCTCTCGGCGGGGCAGCGGGGGCTCTGGTTCCTCTCCCGCCTGGCGCCGGAGAGCGGGGCCTACAACATCGTGGCCGCCGCCCGGGTGCGGGGAGGGCTCGATCCCACGGCCCTGGAGCGGGCCTTCCAGGAGCTCGTCGCCCGCCATGGCGCGCTGCGGACGACGTTTCCGGTCGAAGCGGGCGAGCCCCGGCAGCGGGTGGCGGCGCGGAGCGAGCCGGATTTCGTGGTGGTGGACGCCGCGGCGTGGGACGAAGCGCGGGTGGCGGCCTACCTCGCGGCCGAGGGGTACCGGCCCTTCGACCTGGGAGAGGGGCCGCTCCTCCGGGTGCGGGTGCTCTGCCGGGCCGGAGAGCACGCGGTGCTCCTCGCCGTCCATCACCTGGTGAGCGACTTCTCCTCGCTGGCGGTGCTGGTGCGGGAGCTGGCGCCGCTGTATCGGGCGGCGCAGAGTGGGCTGCCGGCGGACCTCCCGCCGCTGCTTTCGACCTACGGCGATTTCGTGCGGTGGCAGGCGGCGCTGCTGGCCGGCCCGGAGGGGGAGCGGCAGTGGCGATATTGGCAGGCGTGGCGGGAGCGGCGGGCGGGCGACCTCCCGGTCCTCGACCTGCCGGCCGACCGTCCCCGGCCGCCGTTCCAGAGCGACCGTGGCGACGCCGTCCCTCTGCGGCTCCCGGGGGAGACCCTGGAGCGCCTGCGCGCGCTGGGCCGCCGCTCCGGGGCGACCCTCTACATGACTCTCCTCGCCGCCTTCCAGGTCCTCCTCCACCGCCATACGGGAGACGAGGAGATCCTCGTCGGCTCGCCCACGGCGGGGCGGAGCGCGGCCGCCTTGGCCGGGGTGATGGGCTACTTCGTCAACCCGCTCGTCCTCCGCGCCGACCTCGAGGACGATCCCTCTTTCACCGCCTTTCTCGCCCAGGTGCGGCGGACCGTCCTCGACGCCTTCGCTCACTCGGACCTCCCGTTCCCCCTCCTCGCCGAGCGCCTGCAGCCGGAGCGCGATCCGAGTCGGCCGCCGGTCTTCCAGGTGTTCTTCGTTCTCCAGGGAGGGTCGGGGAACGCGCCGCTGGCGGCCTTCGCGCTGGGGGAGAGCGGGGTCGAGCTGCCCCTCGCCGATCTCATCTTGACGCCGCTCCCCGTGCCGGAGCGGCGGGCGCAGTTCGACCTCACCTGGATGGCGGCGGAGCTGCCGGGTGGCCTGGCCGCCCACTTGGAGTACAACGCCGACCTCTTCGACCGCACGACGATGCGCCGCCTGGCGGGGCATCTCGAGATCCTGCTCGAAGGCATCGCGGAGCGGCCGGAGGCGAGCGTCGGAACGCTGCCGCTCCTCTCCGCGCCGGAGCGAGCCCAGCTGCTCGCCGAGTGGAGCGCCGAGGGAGAGGCGCTGCCCTCCGACCTCTGCCTGCACCAGCTGGTGGCGGCGCAGGCCGCCCGTACGCCGGGGGCCTGTGCCCTGGTGTGGCAGGAGGAACGGCTCACCTACGCCGAGCTGGCGGACCGGGCCGGACGCCTGGCCCACCGCCTGCGCCGGCTCGGGGTGGGGCCGGAGGTGCCGGTCGCGATCTGCGCCCGGCGGTCGCCCGCTCTCGTCGCCGGCCTCCTCGGCATCCTCGCCGCGGGTGGCGCCTACGTGCCCCTGGAGCCGGGCCTGCCGGACGAGCGGCTGGGCTTCCTGCTCCGCTCCTCCGGCGCCCCGCTCCTGGTGACCGAGGCGGGGCTCGCGGAACGGCTGGCGGCGATCGCCGGCGCTCTGCCGGGTGGAATCCGGGTGCTGCGGCTCGACGCGCCGGAAGAAGAGGAAGAAGAAGTCGGAGAGGAAGCCGGCGCCGCGGCCGGGCTGGCCGTCCTCCCCGGCCACCTGGCCTACGTGATGTACACCTCGGGTTCGACCGGACAGCCCAAGGGGGTGGCGATCTCCCATGCCAGCGCCGTGGCGTTCGTCCGCTGGGCGCGGGAGGTCTTCCCGCCGGCCGCCCTCGCCGGGGTGCTCGCCGCCACCTCGATCGGCTTCGACCTCTCGGTCTTCGAGCTGTTCGTCCCCCTCGCCTGGGGCGGACGGGTGATCCTCGCCGACGACGCGCTGGAGCTGCCGTACCTGCCGGCGCGCGGGGAGGTCACCCTGCTCAACAGCGTCCCCTCGGTGGTCGCCGAGCTGCTCCGCCTCGCCCCGCTCCCCCCGGCGGTCCGCACCGTGAACCTGTGCGGCGAGGTGCTGTCGGCCGCCCTCGTCCGGCAGCTCCAAACGGCTGGCACCTCGGGGAACACCCCGGGGACGCCCAAGCGGATTCTGAACCTCTACGGCCCCACGGAGGACACGGTCTACTCGACGTTCGCGACCGTCTCGGAGGCCGCCGGCGAATCGCCTGGCACCTCGCCGCCGATCGGCCGGCCGCTGCCCGGCACCCGGGTCCACGTCGTCGACCGGCGCCTGCGGCCGGTGCCCGCCGGGGTGCCGGGGGAGCTGCTGCTCGGCGGGCAGGGGCTAGCCCGCGGCTATCTCGGCCGCCCGGACCTGACGGCGGAACGTTTCGTCCCGGACCCCTGCGGTCCACCGGGAGAGCGCCTCTACCGGACCGGGGACCTCGTCCGTTTCCGCCCGGACGGCGGGCTGGAGTACCTCGGGCGCCTCGACCACCAGGTGAAGGTGCGCGGCTTCCGCATCGAGCTGGGGGAGGTCGAGGCGGTCCTCGCCACCCACCCGGCGGTCGCCGGCGCGGCGGTCCTGGTCCAGGGCGCGGGGGCGGACCGGCGGCTGGTCGCGTTTCTGGTGAGGGCCGGGGGGGCGGGGGAGGCGGGAGCGGAAGAGTTGGTGGCCGAGCTGCGGAGCTTCCTCGGCGACCGTCTCCCGGAGTACATGCTGCCTGCCGCCTTCGTCCCCCTCGCGGCCCTCCCGTTGACTCCGAACGGCAAGCTGGACCGGCGGGAACTGGCGCGGCTGGCGCCGGCTCCCGGCGCGCCGGGGGGCGGCCGGTCGCCGCGCGGGGCGATCGAGGAGGGGCTGGCGGCGATCTGGGGCGAGATCCTGGGGGTCGAAAGGGTGGGCGCTGAGGACAGCTTCTTCGATCTCGGCGGCCACTCGCTCCTCGCCACCCGCCTCCTCGCCCGGGTGCGGGTGGCCTTCGGGGTGGATCTCTCTCTGGCCGGCCTGTTCGCCGCCCCCACCGTGGCCGGCCTCGCCGAGCGCGTCGCCGCGGCCCGCGCCGCGCGGACCACCCCGCCGATCCCCCCCCTCCTGCCGCGGGGAGAGGCGGCCCGGTCGGCCCCGCTCTCTTTCGCGCAGCTCCGGCTCTGGTTCCTCCATCGGCTGGCGCCGGAGAGCCCGGCCTACAACATGCCCGCCGCGGTCCGCCTGCGCGGCCGACTCGATCCCATGGCCCTGGCCGCCAGCCTGGAGGTGATCCTCGCCCGGCACGAGGCCCTGCGCACCCGCTTCGTCCTGCAAGGCGACGAGCCGTTCCAGGTGCCGGCCGCGACCGGGCCGTTCGTCCTGCCGCGGGTGGACCTCGCGGCGCTCCCCGCGCCCCGGCGCGAGGCCGTGGCGCTCCGCCTGGCTGGCGAGGAGGCGCGACGGCCGTTCCCTGACCTCGCCGGCGCGGCTCCCTGCCGCTTCCTGCTCCTGCGACTGGGGGAGGAGGAGCACCTTTTGCTCGCCACGTTCCACCACCTGGTGGCCGACGGCGGATCGCTCCCGGTCTTCGGGCGCGAGCTGTCGGCCTTCTATGCGGCCGGCGTTTCCGGACAGGCTTCACCGCTCCCGCCGCTCCTCGTCCAGTATGCGGACTGGGCGGTCTGGCAGCGGTGCTGGGCGGCGGGGGCGGTAGAGGAGAAGGAGCTCGCGGGGTGGGAGGAGCACCTGGCCGGCGCGCCGACCGACCTGCCGCTGCCCGCCGACCGGCCCGCGTCGACCTCGCCTTCCGGCCGGGGGGCGGTCGGCTCGTTCGATCTCCCCGCCGCCCTCGGACCGGCTCTCGCCGCCCTCGCCCGAGAGGAGCGGACCACTCTCTTCGTCACCCTGGCGGCGGGCTTCCTCGCTCTCCTCTCCCGGCTCACCGGGGCCGACGACCTGCTGCTCGGCACCCCGGTCGCCCACCGGCGGGCGCCGGAGGTCGAGGGGCTGATCGGGCTCTTCGTGAATACCGTGGCGCTGCGCGGCGACCTCTCGGGGCGGCCCGGCTTCCGCGCCCTGCTCGGCCGGACGCGGGAGGAGGTGCTCGCCGCCCATCTCCACCCGGACCTGCCGCTCGGGCACCACCCGCTCTTCCAGGTGGTCCTGACCCTCGACGAGCCGCCGCTCGAAGGCGTCGAGCTCCCCGGCCTCGCCCTGGAGTGGGTGGCGGTGACGAGCGGTACGGCGAAGTTCGACCTGACCTTCGCCGTGACCCGCCGGCTCGCCGGGCTCACCGCCGCCCTGGAGTACGCAACCGACCGCTTCGACGCCACCACGGCCCGGCGGCTCCTCGGCGCCTTCGCGACCCTGCTCGCCGGGGCGGTGGCGGCGCCGGAGCGGCCGCTCGCCGAAATCGATCTGCTGTCGCCCGCCGAGCGCCACCAGGTGGAACGCGAATGGAACGACACGGCGGTCGACCTGGAGGAGCGGAGCCTCGGCGAGGTGTTCCTGCGGCAGGCCGAGAGGCGGCCCGAGGCGGTGGCGGTCGCCGCCGGGGCCGAGCAGCTGAGCTACGGGGAGCTCGCCCGGCGCTCGGATCGCCTGGCGCGCTGGCTGGCGGCGCAGGGGGTGGGGCCGGAGGTCCCGGTGGGCCTCGCTCTAGAGCGCTCGGTCGGGTTGATCGTGGCGATGCTCGCCGTGGTGCGGGCCGGTGGGGTCTATGTGCCGCTCGATCCCGGCTATCCGCGGGAGCGGCTGGATCTCTTGATCCGGGAGAGCGGAGCGCAGGTGGTGCTGGGGGAGGGGGATATGGCGGTGCGGAACGCCCCCCTCCTGGCCTCCCCCCTGATCCAACCGCCGCCCTCCCAGGGGGGAGGGACCCCCTCCCCGGACCAACTCGCCTATCTCATCTACACCTCCGGCTCAACCGGAGCCCCCAAGGGAGTCGCGGTGACGCACCGGGCGGTGCGGCGGCTGATCGAGGGGGCTCGCTACGTGCGCCTCACGCCGGAAGACCGCATCGCCCAGGCCTCGACCCCGAGCTTCGACGCCGCGACCTTCGAGATCTGGGGGGCGCTCCTCTCCGGGGCGCGGCTGGAGGTCTTCCCGCCCGGACCGCTGTCGCTCGCCGAGCTGGGCCGCGAGGTGCGGCGGACGGAGGTGACGGTGCTCTGGCTCACCGCCGGGCTCTTCCACCCGATGATCGAGAGCCACGCCGGCGATCTTTCGGGGGTCGGCCAGCTCCTCGCCGGCGGCGACGTGCTGTCGCCGCCGCATGTGGCGCTGGCGCGGCGGCTCCTCCCCGGCCGCCGGCTGGTCAACGGCTATGGGCCGACCGAGGGCACGACCTTCACCTGCTGCGCCGACCTGGACGAGGTGGACCCCGGCCGCCCGGTGCCGATCGGGCGGCCGATCGCGAACACCACGGTGGCGGTCCTCGACCGCGAGCTGCAGCCGCTGCCGATCGGGGCGGCGGGCGAGCTGTGCGCCGGCGGCCTGGGCCTGGCGCGGGGCTATTGGGGCGATCCGGCGCGGACCGCCGAGCGCTTCGTGCCCGATCCCCTGGGGGAGACCTCCGGGGCACGCCGCTACCGCACGGGGGACCGGGCGCGGCTTCTGGCGGACGGCCGGATCGAGATCCTCGGCCGCCTCGACCGCCAGGTCAAGGTGCGCGGCTTCCGCATCGAGCCGGGGGAGGTGGAGGCGGCGCTCGTCTCCCATCCGGACGTGCGGGCGGCGGCGGTCGAGGCACGGCCGGCGCCGCCGGCAAGAGGAGGCGGCCGGCGGCTGGTGGCCTGGGTGGTGGGAACGCCGGGAATGCCGGGAGCTGCTGCGCTGCGGCGCTACCTTCTGGGGAAGCTGCCGGAGCCCGCGGTCCCCTCGGCGTTCGTCTTCCTGCCGGCCCTGCCGCTCACCGCCCAGGGGAAGGTCGACCGCCGGGCGCTGGCGGAGCCCGCAGAGGAAGAAGAGGCCGGGGAGTCGATCGCCCCGCGGACCCCGTTCGAGGAGGTGCTGGCCGGGATCTGGTGCGAGGTGCTGGGCCGCGAGCGGCTGGGCGCGGCGGACGACTTTTTCGCCCTGGGCGGCCATTCGCTCCTCGCCACCCGGGTGGCGTCGCGGGTGCGCTCCGCCTTCGGGGTGGAGATCCCCCTCTCCCTGCTCTTCGAGGCGCCGACCCTGGCCGGGCTCGCGGCGCGGATCGAGGCGACGCTCCGCGCCGAGGGAGCGGACGACCCCGCCCCGCCGCTCCTCCCGGTGCCGCGCGACGGCGATCTCCCGTTGTCGTTCCCCCAGGAGCGGCTCTGGTTCCTCGACCAACTGGAGCCGGAGAGCCCGTTCTACAACATCGCCGGCGCGGTGCGGCTCGCCGGCGCTCTCGCCGTGCCGGCCCTGGAACGGAGCCTCGCCGAGGTGGTCGCCCGCCACGAGGCCCTGCGCACCACCTTTACCGTTTCAGTAGGAGCGGGCGGCGTCGCGGTGCAGCGGATCGCCCCGCCCGGCCGCTTCGTGCTGCCGGCGATCGACCTCGCGAGCCTGCCCGAGCCGCGGCGGGACGCGGAGGCGCTGCGGCTCGCCGCCGGGCTCGCGATGCGGCCGTTTGATCTCGCCCGCGGGCCGCTCTTCCGTCCGGCCCTCCTCCGGCTGGATGCCGCCCGGCACCTCCTGGCGCTGGTCGTCCACCACATCGTGGCCGACGGCTGGTCGATCGAGGTCCTGCGGCGCGAGGTTGCGGCTCTCTACGGCGCCTTCTCGCAGGGCCGCCCGTCGCCCCTGCCGCCGCTGCCGCTCCAGTATGCCGATTTCGCCGTCTGGCAGCGGCGCCGGCTCGCGGGCGCGGTGCTGGCGCGCGAGCTGGCGCACTGGCGCCGGGCGCTCCCCGCGGTGCCCGAGGTGCTCGCCCTCCCCGCCGACCGGCCGCGCCCGGCCCGCCAGAGCTTCGTCGGGGGCGAGGTCCGCTCGCGGCTGCCGCCGGCGGTCCGCGCGGGCCTCGTGGCGCTCGCCCGCCGGGAGGGGGCGTCGCTCTTCATGGTCCTCGCCGTCGCCTTCGCCGCGCTCCTCGCCCGCCACACCGGGCAGGAGGAGCTGGCGATCGGTACTCCAGTTGCCAACCGCGGCCACCGCGAGATCGAGGGGCTGATCGGCCTCTTCGTCAACACCCTGGTGCTCCGCGCCGACCTGGCGGGCGATCCGTCGTTCGCCGCGCTCCTCGCCCGGGTCCGCCGGGCCGCCCTGGACGCCTACGCCCACGAGGAGCTGCCCTTCGAGCGGCTGGTGGCGGAGCTGGCGCCGCGGCGCGACGCCGGCCACCCTCCGCTCTTCCAGGCCCTCTTCAGCCTCGAAGACCTCGCCGGGGAAACCGGGGTGCCGTCCACCGCCGATCCTCCCGGCCTCTCGCTCAGCCCGGAGATTCTGCCGGACACCGGGGCCAAGTTCGACCTCTCGCTGATCGCCAAGAGCGCCGACGGCAGCCTCCAGCTGACCTGGAGCTACGCCCGGGCGCTCTTCGACCGGACGACGGTCGCCCGCCAGGCCGGCCACTTCGCGGTGCTCCTCGCCGGGCTGCTCGCTGATCCCGGGCGGCGCCTCTCTGCCCTGCCGCTTCTCGCCGCGGCCGAGGTCCAGCAGGTCGAGCAGGAGTGGAACGACACCGAAGGCGACCTGGGCGACGAGGCCTGCCCGCACCAGCTCTTCGCCGCCCAGGCGGCGCGCACGCCGGACGCCGTGGCCCTGGAGATGGAGGGCGACAGCCTGACCTACGGCGAGCTGGCGGCCCGGGCGCGCCGCCTGGCCCGGCACCTGGCGGCCCAGGGGGTGCGGCCGGAGACGCGGGTGGCGGTCTTCCTGCCGCGCAGCCCGCTCTCGATCTCCGCCCTTCTCGGTCTCTGGTCGGCCGGCGGCGTCTACCTCCCCCTGCCAGTCGGCTATCCGCGGGAGCGCCTGGCCTACCTGCTCGCAGACGGCGCCCCCGGCGTCATCCTCACCCGCGGCGATCTCCTGGAGCGGCTGCCGGAGCACGGGGCGCGGGTGATCCTCCTCGATGCCCTGGGGAGGGAGGAGAACGAGCCGGAGCGGAGCGAGGCTCCGAACGCGCCGCCGGTCCAGCCGGTCCACCTCTCCTATCTCCTCTACACCTCCGGCTCGACGGGCCGGCCCAAGGGGGTGATGATCGAGCACCGGAACCTGGCCCACCTCCTCCGCGCCTACCGCGCCGACCTGCGCCTCGGCGCCGGGGACGTCATGCCCGCCTGGACCCCGGCCTCCTTCGACCCTGCGCTCCTCGAAGGCTTCACCCTGCTCCTCGCCGGCGGCCGGGTGCTCGTCATCCCCGAGGAGCGGGCCCTGGACCTCCCCTTCCTGACCGCCGCTCTCCGCGGCGCCACGGCCCTCGACGGCGTCCCCTCGCTCTACCGGCAGATCGCCCTCCATCTGGAGGAGACCGGGCAGACCCGCGGCTGGGAGCCCATCCACCGTCTCACCGTGGGCGGCGAGTCGGTGTCGACCGATCTCCTCCGGACCCTAAACCGGCTCTTCCCGCGCGCCGAGCTGCGCAACAGCTACGGCCCGACCGAGGCGACGGTCCTCTGCACCTCCTACCCGGCGCACGCCCGGGGGCTCCGCGGCGACGTCATCGGCCGCCCGCTCGCCAACATGACCCTCCATCTCCGGGACCGCGCCGGCCAGCCGGTCCCCATCGGCGTGCCGGGCGAGATCTGGATCGGCGGCGCCGGGGTCGGCCGCGGCTACTTCGGGCGCCCGGACCTGACGGCGGAGCGCTTCTCGACTTTCGGCGGCGGGCGCGCCTTCCGCACCGGCGACCTGGCGCGCCTGTGGCCGGACGGCAACGTCGAGTTTCTGGGGCGGATCGACGACCAGGTGAAGATCCGCGGCGTCCGCATCGAGCCGGGGGAGATCGCGGCCACCCTCGCCGGCCACCCGGCGGTCGCCGAGGCGGCGGTGGTGGTCCGCGAGGAGCCGACCGGCAAGCGCCTGGTCGCCTACGTGGTGCCCCGGCCCGGCGTCCTGCCCGGCGTCCTGCCCGGGATACCGACGGCGGCCGAGCTGCGCGCCCTGGCCGCCAGGCGGTTGCCGGAGGCCATGATCCCCGCCGCCTTCGTCTTCCTGGCCGAGCTGCCGCGCACCCGCCACGGCAAGCTCGACCGCGCCGCCCTCCCCGCCCCCGAGCGGCCCCGTGCTGACACCGCTCACGCCGCTCCCCGCAACGACCTCGAACGCTCGCTCGCCGCCGTCTGGCAGGATCTCCTGGGCGGCGCCGGGAGCGGGGAAGTGGGGATCGACGACAACTTCTTCGAGCTCGGCGGCGACTCGCTCCTCCTCCTCCGGCTGCGCAGCCGGCTCACCGCCGTGGTGGGCAGGGAGCTGCCGGTAGTCGATCTCTTCCAGCATCCCACCATCCGCTCGCTGGCGGAGAGCCTGGAGGGCGAGCGCGCCGCGAATGCCGCCAATACCTCGGGCATTGCCACCCCGTCGAACGACGACGCCCAGGCCCGCACCCAGAGCCGCCGGGAGTCGCTCGCCCGCCTGCGGGAGCAGCGCGGCCGGCGCCGCGAGACTTGACCCGCCGATCCGCGCCTCAAGGGGAGATCCCCGGCCCCTGGCGCACTGTGTAGAGAGAGGGAGTCTCGATGCAAGACGAGTTGTCCGGTCTCGCCGGGGAAGCGCGGCGGCAGGCGCTGGAGCGCCGTCTCGCGGCGCGCCTGGGGAGCCTCCTCGCGCTTTCCCCTGCGCGGCTCGACCCGGCGCTGCCGCTCACCAGCCTGGGGCTCGACTCGCTGACCGCGATCGAGCTGCAGCACGGCCTGGCGACCGAGCTCGGGGTGGAGGTGGAGCTCGCCGACCTGCTCGCCGGGTGGAGTCTCGCCGATCTCGTCCGGGCAGTGCTGAAAGACCTGGAGACCGGGAAAGGGAGGGCGGCGGGTTCCTCCCTCCAGGAAGGGACGAATGGGGAAAGCGGGGAGCACCCCCTCTCCCACGGCCAGCGCGGCCTCTGGTACCTCGATCGCCTGGCGCCCACGGCCGGGGCCTACAACGTCGTCGCCGGGGCCCGAGTGCGTGGAGATCTCGAGATCGCGGCGCTGGAGCGGGCGCTGGCGGCCCTGGTGGCGCGGCACCCGGCCCTGCGCACGACCTTCCATGCCGTCGACGGCGAGCCGCGGCAGCGGGTGGCGCTGGCGGCGGTCGCGGGCGGCCGGGTGGATCTCCTGACGCTCGACGCCACGGGCTGGGAGGACGAGAGGGTCGCGGCCCACCTGGCGGCGGAGGGCTACCGGCCGTTCGACCTGGAGACCGGGCCGCTCCTCCGGGTGCGGCTCCTCGCGCGGGCGCCGGGGGAATACGCCGTGCGGTCGATCGGGGAGCACGTTGTGCTCATCGCCGTCCATCACCTGGTCTGCGACTTCACCTCGCTGGCGGTGATGGTGCGGGAGCTCGGCGTCCTTTATGCCGAGGGACCGGACGCCGCGCTCCCGGCGCTCCCCGCCACCTATGGCGACTTCGTGCGCCGGCAGGAGGAGCGGCTCGCCGGCCCGGCGGGGGAGCGGCAGTGGCGCTACTGGCAGGAACGGCTCGCCGGGGATCTCCCGGTTCTCGACCTTCCGGCCGACCGGGCGCGGAGCCAGACGGGCCGTCCGAGCCATCGGGCCGTGGCCGCGACGCTGCCGGGGAGGGTGGATCTCGCCGGCCTCCGCGCCGTCGGTTGCCGTTCCGGGGCGACGCTCTACATGACTCTCCTCGCCGCTTTCCAGGCGCTCCTTCATCGCTACACCGGGGAGGAGGACCTCCTCGTCGGCTCGCCCATCGCCGGCCGGTCCGCGCCGGCCTGGGCGGGGCTCGTCGGCTACTTCGTCAACACCCTGGTCCTGCGCTCCGATCTCTCCGGCGATCCGCCGTTCGCCGCGCTGCTGGGCCGGGTGCGGCAGACGGCGCTCGCCGCTTTCGCCCACGCGGATTTCCCCTTCGCGCTCCTTGCCGAGCGGCTGCAGCCGGTCCGCGCCGCCGACCGCCCGCCGCTCGTCCAGGCCCTCTTCGCCCTGGAGAAAGGCGAGCGGCCGGGCGAGGAGCCGCTCGCCGCCTTCGCCCTGGGAGTGGGCGGCGCCCGCTTCGCCCTGGCCGACCTGATCGTCGAGTCGCTCGCCCTCCCTGAGCCTCGGGCGCAGTTCGAGATCACCTTGACGGCGGCGGAGCTGGGGGGCGGCCTGGCCGCGGTCTTCGAGCTCGACGCCGACCGCTTCGATCGGACGACCGCGCAACGACTGGCCGGCCACTTCGCCATCCTGCTCGAAGGGCTCGTCGAGCGCCCGGCGGCGCGCATCGGTGCGCTCCCCCTGCTCAGCGGACCTGAGCGGGCGCAGCTGACCGAGTGGAACGCCACGGCCGTCGCGTTCCCCCGCGGGCTCTGCCTGCACGAGCCGCTCGCGGAGCAGGCTCGGCGCGCCCCCGATGCCACGGCCGTGGTCGCCGGGGACGAGCACCTGAGCTATGGCGCTCTCGATTCCCGCGGCGACCGCCTGGCCCGGCACCTGCGCCGGTTGGGGGTGGGGCCGGAGATCCCGGTGGGCTTCGCCCTCGACCGCTCGCCCGCGGCGGTCGTCGCGATCTTCGGTATCTGGAAAGCCGGCGGAGCCCTCCTCCCGCTGGACCCCGAAGGCCCCCGCGAGCGGACGGCCTTCCTGCTCGCCGACGCCGGGGCCGCCGTGCTTCTCACCCTGCGCCGGTTCCTGCCCGGGCTGCCGGAGCTGCCGGCCGATCTCCCGGCGCTGTGCCTGGACAACCCCGGGACCTGGAACGAGCCGGTGGCGATCGGCGCGATCGGCACGGTACCGGAGAACCTCGCCTACGTCCTCTACACCTCGGGCTCGACCGGCCAACCCAAGGGAGTCCTCGTGCCGCACCGTGCGGCGGCGCACGTCGTCCAGGCGGTGCGGCGGGCGACCCTGGGCGACGAGCCGGGGCCGCTCGCGGTGGGCCTCGTCGCCGCCTGGGTCTTCGACCCGGCGCTGGAGCAGATCCTCCACCTCCTCTCCGGCAGCACCCTCTACCTCCTCTCGGAGGCGGCGCGGCGGGATGGCGCGGCGCTCCTCGCCGACCTGGCGCGACATCCGCGGCTCGACGTCCTGGACGCCACGCCCTCCCAGCTCCGGCTCTGGCTGGAAGCCGGCCTTCTCGACTCTCCGGACCTCCTGCCGCGCCTCCTCCTGGTCGGCGGCGAGGCGATGGGGGAGGCGACCTGGCGGGCGCTCGCGGGGCTCGCGGCCTCGGAGACCCAGGCCTGGAACCTCTACGGGCCGACCGAGTGCACGGTCGACTCGACCGGCTGCCGGGTGCGGGCGGATCTCCCCGGGGTCCGCATCGGTCGCCCGCTCCCCAACGTCCGCGTCCACGTCGTGGACCGCCGGCTGGCCCCCTGCGCTCCGGTACCGGTCGGGGTGCCCGGCGAGCTGCTGGTGGCCGGCGAAGGCGTCGCCCGCGGCTACCTGGGCCGTCCAGACCTCACGGCGGAACGCTTCCTCCCCGACCCCTTCGCCGAGGCGCCGGGCGAGCGCCTCTACCGGACCGGCGACCGGGTGCGCCTGGCCGCCGACGGCAACCTGGAGTTCCTGGGGCGGGTCGACTTCCAGGTCAAGCTGCGCGGCATCCGCATCGAGCCGGGGGAGATCGAGGCCGCCCTCTGCCAATGTCCGGGGATCGCAGCGGCGGCCGTGCTGGCCCAGGAGGCTGGGGAGGGCGAGACCCGCCTCGTCGCCTACCTGGCGCTGCCGGAGGGGGAGGGAGACCGGGTGACCGCGGTGGGCCTGCGCGCCGCCCTCGCCGGCCGCCTGCCGGAGGCGATGATCCCCACCGGCTTCGTGTTCCTCGCGGCCCTGCCGCTCACCGTCCAGGGCAAAATCGACCGCCGCGCCTTGGCCGTCCTGCCGCTCGCACCCGCCGGGACGACCGGGTCCCCTGGGCGGCGTGGCCCGGTCGAAGAGCTGCTCGCCGGGATCTGGCAGGAGCTGCTCGGCGCCGGTACGGTCCAGAGGGTCCGGGGCGAGGACAGCTTCTTCGCCCTGGGCGGGCACTCGCTCCTCGCCACCCGCCTCCTCGCGCGGGTGCGGGCGGCGTTCGGGGTCGATCTCCTCCTCTCCGACCTCTTCGCCGCCCCCACCCTGGCCGGCCTCGCGGTGCGGATCGAGGCGGCGCTCCGGCATGGCGCCGCTGTACCTTCACCTCCGGTGCCGATCGGGCGGGAGCGGCCGCTGCCGCTCTCCCCCCCCCAGCGCCGGCTCTGGTTCCTCGACCGGCTCACCCCCGGGAGCGCCGCCTACGTCATGCCCGCCGCGATTCGCTTGCGGGGAGCGCTCCGCGTCCCGGCCCTCGCCGCCGCCCTGGGCGAGGTCGTCCGCCGTCACGAGGCCCTGCGCACGGTGTTCGAGATCCCGGCCGGCGAGGACGAGCCGGCGCAGCGGATCGTCCCCGCCCCGCCGGATGCCGCCGTTCTGCCGCTCGCCGACCTCGCGGCTCTCCCCGCTCCGGCCGGTCGGCGGGAGGCGGCGCGGCTCCAGGCTGCGGAGGCCGCGACCGCCTTCGATCTCGCGTGCGGGCCGCTCTACCGCTTCCGCCTGCTCCGGCTCGGCGAGGACGAGCAGATCCTCCTCGTGACCTTCCATCACGCGGTCGCCGACGGCGTCTCGATCGAGATCCTGGGGAGCGAGCTGTCGGCGCTCTACCGCGGCTCCGGCCTGCCGCCGCTCCCCGTGCAGTACGCGGACTGGGCGGTCTGGCAGCGCCACCAGCAGCACCCGGCGGCCGGGGAGGCGGATCTCGCCTGGTGGCGCGACCGCCTGGCCGGCGCGCCGACGGAGCTGCCGCTACCTGCCGACCGGCCGCTGCCGGCGACGCCGTCCGGCCGGGGCGCTCTCGCCTCGCTCGCCCTCCCCGCGGCTCTCGCGCCGGCCCTCGCCACTCTCGCGCGGACCGGGCAGGCCACCCTCTTCATGGTTCTGGCGGCCGGCTGGGCGGCGCTCCTCTCCCGGCTCGCCGGGGTCGACGACCTCCTGCTCGGCACCCCGGTGGCGAACCGCCGGGTCCCCGAGGTCGAGCGGCTGATCGGCTTCTTCGTCAACACCCTGCCGCTGCGCTGCGATCTGTCCGGCCGGCCGGGCTTCCGCGCTCTCCTCGGCCGGGTGCGGACGGCAGTGCTCGGCGTCCACGCCCACCAGGACGTCCCCTTCGAGCGGCTGGTCGAGGCGCTGCAGCCGGATCGCCCCGCGCACCGCACGCCGCTCTTCCAGGTGGTCTTCACGGTCGAGGAGCCGCCCCTCGCCGGGCTCGATCTGCCGGGGATTGCGGCCGAGCTGCTGCCGCGGATCGCCGGCAGCGGTGGCACCGCCAAGTTCGACCTGACGCTGGCGGTCGTGCGGAGCGGGGAGAGCTGGGTGGCCGAGCTGGAGCACGCGACCGACCGCTTCGACCGCACCACGGCCCGGCGGTGGCTGGGGGCGTTCGCGGCGCTGCTCGCCGGGATCGTGGCGGCGCCGGAGCGGCCGCTCGGGGAGATCGATCTCCGGTCCCCGGCCGAGCGGCACCAGCTGGCGGCGGAATGGAACGACACCGCGGTCGCGCTGGCGGAGAGATCTTTGGAGGAGTCGTTCCTGCGGCAGGCTGGAATGCGGCCGGAGGCGGTGGCGGTCGCCTTCCGGGCCGAGCAGGTGAGCTACGGCGAGCTGGCCCGGCGGTCGGCGGGGCTGGCGCGGCGGCTCGCGGAAAGCGGGATCGGGATGGAGACGCCGGTGGGCCTTGCGATCGAGCGCTCGGTCGGGTTGATCGTGGGGATGCTGGCGGTCGTGCGGGCCGGTGGGATGTACGTGCCGCTCGATCCCGAGGCGCCGCCGGAGCGGATGGAGCTGGTGATTGGGGACAGCGGGGCGCGGGTGGTGCTGCGGGAGGGGGATGTTTCCCTGGGAGCGCCGGCGTCTCGCCGGCCGGATCGCGACGAACGGCAAGAGCCGGCGAGGACGCCGGCGCTCCCAGGGAAACACCTCGCCTGCCTGCTCTACACCTCCGGCTCGACCGGCACCCCCAAGGGAGTGGCCTTGCCGCAGCGGGCGATCCGGCGCTTGATCGAGGGCGCCTCCTACGTCCACCTCACCCCGACCGACCGCATCGCCCAGGCCTCCACCCCGCTCTTCGACGCCGCGACCTTCGAAATCTGGGGGGCCCTCCTCTCCGGGGCGCGGCTGGAGATCTTCCCGCCGGGGGCGCCGTCGCTCGCCGAGCTGGGCCGGGAGATCCGGCGCTCCGGGGTCACGGTGCTCTGGCTCACCGCCGGGCTCTTCCATCCGATGATCGAAAGCCAGGCGGCCGACCTCGCCGGCGTCGCCCAGCTCCTCGCCGGCGGCGACGTGCTGTCGCCGGCCCACGTGGCCCTGGCGCGGCGCCTCCTCTCCGGCACCCGGCTGAGTACCCGCCTGATCAATGGCTACGGGCCGACGGAGAACGCCACCTTCACCTGTTGCCACGACATCCAGGATCTCGTCCCGGAGGCCGCGGTCCCCATCGGACGGCCGATTGCGAACACCACGGTCGTGGTCCTCGACACGGAGCTGCGGCCGGTGCCGATCGGGGTGGCGGGCGAGCTGTGCGCCGGCGGCCTGGGGCTGGCGCGAGGCTATTGGGGCGATCCGGCGCGGACCGCGGAGCGCTTCGTGCCCGATCCGCTGGGCGAGGTCCCCGGCGCGCGCCGCTACCGGACGGGAGACCGGGCGCGGACCCGGGCGGACGGCCGGCTGGAATTCCTCGGGCGTCTCGACCGGCAGGTCAAGCTCCGCGGCTTCCGCATCGAGCCGGGAGGCGTGGAGGCGGTGCTCGCCGCGCATCCGGGAGTGCGGGCGGCGGCGGTGGACGTGCGGCCGGAGCCGGGCGGCGGCCGGCGCCTGGTGGCCTGGGTGGTGGCGGCGGGACCACCCCCCGCGCCGGCCGAGCTGCGGCGCCATCTCCTGGAGACGCTCCCGGAGCCCGCGGTGCCCTCCGCCTTCGTGCTCGTTTCCGCCCTGCCGCTCACCGCGCAGGGCAAGGTCGACCGCCGGGCGTTGCCCGATCCAACGGAGCCCGCCGAGCTGATGGAAACGGCGGTGGAGAGACCGCGGACCCCGTTCGAGGAGATGCTGGCCGCGATCTGGCGCGAGGTGCTGGGCCGCGCGCGGGTGGGAGCGACGGACGACTTCTTCGCCCTCGGCGGGCACTCGCTCCTGGCGACCCGGGTGGCCTCACGGATACGTTCGGCCTTCGGGGTCGACCTCCCGCTCGCGGCGCTCTTCGAGGCGCCGACGCTTGCCGGGCTCGCGGCGCGGATCGAAGCGGCCCTCCGCGAGGGGCGGGAGCTGGACGCCTCACCCCTGGTCCCGGTCCCGCGCGACGGCGACCTCCCGCTCTCCTTCGCCCAGGAGCGCCTCTGGTTCCTCGACCAGCTGGAGCCGGAGAGCCCGTTCTACAACATCGCCGGAGCGGTGCGGCTCTCCGGCGCGCTCGCCGTGCCCGCCCTGGAACAGAGCCTCGCCGCGCTGATCGCCCGTCACGAGGCCCTGCGCACCACCTTCCCGGCCCGCGACGGCGCGCCGGTCCAGGTCGTCTCCCCTCCCGGCCCCTTCCCTCTCGGGGAGGTCGACTTGGACGGTCTGCCGGGAGCGATGCGGGAGCCGGAGGTCCGCCGGCTGGCGACCGCCGAGGCGGCGCGGCCGTTCGACCTCGCGCGCGGGCCGCTCCTCCGCGCCACCCTCTTGAAGCTTCGCGGTGCCTCCTCCTATCGTCATCCTGAGGGCGAGCTCCGCGAGCCAGAAGGATCTGGGAGGGGGCAAAGCGGGCGCGAAGACGGGAGCTCCCCCGCCCAGGTCCTTCGGTCGCCAAGGCTCCCTCAGGATGACT
>Ga0137403_10003266_pt1 | contig 19514 bp, 12 predicted proteins | sample CZOMad2_1_16fung_FD_122057 | JGI IMG/M metagenome (GOLD analysis project Ga0137403, IMG submission 122057) | Vadose zone soil fungal communities from Angelo Coast Range Reserve, California, USA - CZOMad2_1_16fungal (Hybrid Assembly) | ecosystem: Environmental > Terrestrial > Soil > Vadose zone...
TCCATCACGCCTTCATACGCGTTGATCATGAAATTTGGATAAATCCACAGGTAAAACGCGCGCCCCTGCCTCGTCGCCGCCACTCCCGAATCTTTCTTCGTGCCCGAAGAAAGCGGGCTGGATTGCAGGCAAGCGCGCTCGAAATTCTCAATCGTGTACTTCGTGTATTCGATCACGCTGCTCAATCCCTTGTGCGCATGCGGCACGTGATATCCGCCGTCCAGATAATTGTCCACGTACACTTTCCAGTTGCACTTCAGGGTGTAAATCCGCCGGTCAAAATATTTCAATTTCTTCGTCAGTTGCAGCGGCGCCACAATTTCCGGAATCGCGGCAAGAAACTCCCGCAACTCCCCGGCTCGGCCATCCAAATTCACAAATACAAAATTCTCCCAGGTGTCCACTTTTACCGGCACCAGACCATTCTTTCCCCGGTCGAAATTGCACACCCCCTCAAACTCCACCATCCCTTTCAGCGCTCCATCATTCCCATAAGTCCACCCATGATAAGGACACCGAAACTGCTTCGCGCACCCTTCCGCCTCCGTCACCACCGCCGCTGCATGGTGCCTGCAAACGTTATAGAACGCCCGCAACTGCCCATCCTCTCCGCGTACCACCACGATCGGCTCTCCCCCCAGGTCCGCTGTGAAAAAACTCCCTTTTTCCCGCACCTGATCCGCCCGCCCCACCACCTGCCAGGTCTTTGCAAACACGCTCTGCTGCTCGAGCTCGCCCACCCGCGGCTCAAAGTACCACGGAGACGGAATCGTCCACGCATGGTCCAGCGGATCATTCGGATTGTAGAGATTCAGCAGCTCTCGAATATCGCGTTCCATCGACTCCCCCGTCTTCCTTCGTGGACCCTCATCCTATTAGAAGCTATCCCATCTTCATACCCCGATTCGCCCCACCGGCAAAGCGAAAAGGGAATTGTGAGGCCAGCGTCGTAAGTGCGACGCAACCTGGACCAGTCTGTCGAAAAAATTCGACTCGCTCGGGCTCTTGGTGTTGTAGGATGCCACCGATTCGAGTGGCCAGAGCGAGTGTCTAAATTGATGGTCGGGGGTATACGATGCGCGCGATTTCTAAATTGAGTCTGGTAGCCATGCTGGTGGCGGCGGCAGTTGGGGCCGAGGGGCAAGAGGCCTCGCCGAAGCAGGAAACTTCCCCAAAACAAGCCCCTGTAGTCGCGCACAGCAAGGATGGCAAGAAATTATTTGGCGCTGGGGACATGCTGCGAATCGCCCGCGTGAGTGCGCCGCGAATCTCGCCCGATGGTGCGCGCGTGGCGTATCTAGTTTCGTCGGTCACGACCGGAAAGGACGGCGACGCGGCGGAGAAGGGTGGCGCGCTGGGAAAATTCGTCTCTCAACTTTGGGTGGCTCCCGCAGCCGGTCCCGCGAGCGCCGCGCGCCAGTTCACCCGGGGCGAGAAGAGCGTCTCGAATGCCAAGTGGTCCCCGGATGGAAAAATTCTCGCATTCACGAAAGAAGGCGGCGAGGAAAAGGATGCCAAGCCGCAAGTATGGTTTCTCTATGCCGATGGCGGTGAAGCCTGGCAGGTAACGAAACACAAATCCGGTGTGGGTGGTTACGAATTTTCGCCCGACGGGAAAACGCTGCTGCTTACAGCTACGGTCCCCGAGACCGCTGACCAGGAAAAGCGCAAGAAGGATAAAGATGACGCGGTCGTCGTCGACCACGACTTGAAGATGGAGCACCTGTGGACGTGGGATATCGCTACAAGTGAGGAAAAACAGCTCACCCACGGCGAATTTACCGTGAGCGACGCGCGATGGTCGCCGGACGGAGCGCGCATCACGTTTACTTCGAACCCGACGCCGCTTGCGGACGACAGCAGCCTGCAAACCGCCTGGGTGCTGGACGCAGCGGCAGGGAAGCAGCGCAAGCTCGTCGAAACCAAGGATGCCACGCACACCGCCCGGTGGTCGCCAGACGGCAAATCACTCGCTTACTTGAGCACCGCGGGTGACGTCATTTACCAACAGAATCTCTTTGTGGTCGGCGCTGCCGGCGGCGAGCCGCGCAAATTGATGGGTGGTTTCGAGTTGAACGCGGAAGAACCTCTTTGGGCGCCCGACGGGAAAACAATTTATTTCAGCACCGTGGACCACGAAACGGAAGAAGCGTTCGCCGCGGACGTCGCCGCCGCAACCGTCCGTCGCTTGACGGACAAGCCCGGCGTGCTTCACCTCACGGCACTCAACGCGAAGACCGGCACCGCCGTCGGAACATGGTCTGATCCGAAGCATCCCGATGAAGTCTTCCGCAGCGACTTGCGCTTCACCTCCATCGAGCCGCTCACCAATCACAATGCCTGGCTCGCCGAATACGCCCTGGGCGACACCGAAGTGATTCGCTGGAAGAGCAGCAAGGATGGCATGGAGATCGACGGCATCGTCACCAAGCCGGTGGACTACGACAGTTCCCGCAAAACTCCATTCTTGCTCAATCCGCATGGTGGGCCGACAGGAACGTCGCTGCTTTCGTTCTCCCTCGCCGCGCAGGTCATGGCCGCGAACGGCTACATGGTGCTGCAGCCGAACTTTCGCGGTTCCGGGGGCCGCGGCGAAAAATTCGCGCGAGCCAACCAGAACGACTGGGGCAACGGCGATTATAAGGACGACATGAGCGGAGTTCAGGCGGTCGTCGACCGCGGATGGGCCGACCCCGACCGCCTCGGTGCGTTCGGTTGGTCCTACGGCGGCTACATGACGTTTTGGATCGATACCCAGACCGACCGCTTCAAGGCCATTTCACCCGGCGCTGGCCTTCCCGACCTCTATTCCATGTATTCCCAAAGCGACATTCACCGCTACATGCGGCTCTTTTATAATGAAAAGGCCCCGTGGGACAACTTCCAGGAGTACTGGGATCATTCCCCGATGAAATTTGTGAACAACGTGAAGACCCCCACCATGATTCTCCACGGCCAGTCCGATACCCGCGTGCCCATCCCGCAGTCCGAAGAATTCTATCGCGCCCTTTTCGAACGCCACGTCCCCGTCGAGTACGTCGTCTATCCCCGCGAGAATCACGGCTTCGTCGAGCCGCGCCACTTGGTCGACCGCGTCCAGCGCTACTTGGTCTTCTTCGGCAAGTACTTGAACAACGCCCCAATCACCGAGCCTAAAGAAGTCGTCGAGCGCATGCAGAAGGATTTGCCGTAGCCCGGCAAATCATTTTGGCCAATCTTGAGCCCCGTGCAAAATACGAGCGATGTGAAGAACATCACTCCCAACCTTATAGACAACTAGGAATGGCAGTAAGCGAACTACCAGTTCGCGTGTTCCCGATTTTTGCCGGGTCGGCCTCCGGCTTCTAGTTTCGGAATTCAGTGATCCCGATCTTCCATCTCGCCTTCCACGTCAAGGCGCTTGACGGCATAGCGATCCAGGTAGCGATTGTTTTTGCCTTTCGCAATAACGACGTACTCGAAGCCCCCAATATCATCGTGGGCTTTCCATGTGTAGCGCAGATTTCCCGGCCCTCCAGAACGCGTGGCGCTCGCAAGATCTCCGAGGTCCGAGTAACTGATCGGCTTGCCTTCAGGGCGGGCCAGCACGGTGATGTAGCGAAGCTGACGGCTGCGGTCAAAGCCAACAATGGCATATTGATAGCGCTGGTCATGGCTGAGGGTCCAAACCTGCTGGCCCTCATCCTCGGACTTGAACTGGCCAATCTCCTTGAGCCGCGACTGCGCCTGAGCATATGGCATTCCGAGGTGCAGACCTAGTATCCGTGGAGCGGGCTGCTTGGCGATAGCGAGCGGAGCGACACTTAAGAGCAGCAAAGCGGGAATTACAGTTCTTTGCATCGCGGTCTACTCCTCAACTCACATTGGATGGGAACAAGTGGCGCGGTTTGCGGAGCCGCGCCACGTCAACATTCCTTGTCATGGCCGCAAGGGCGTTGCGTCCTGGCCCTTGAACAGACTCAGCCCGGTGGATTGGCGAATGATAGTGGCCTTGGTGGCCTGATCGTTATCGAGACGCGTGTGGCTGGCGGTGGTGTTATTGCCGCGGGCGATGCAAGCGGCGGTAATGCAGCCATCCGTGTACGCGGCGAAGACTCGACCGGCCTTGTCTACCGTAAGGTCATTGAAGTCCAGAAGGTTCCTGGTGCCGCTGGGGCACGTAGTCCCCTGGGTACAGATCACCCCGAGCTGCACGGGATCGTTGGGCGTGGCATCCACAGTGAACCAAGTCTTGCCCCCGTTGTAAGTAGTGGCTATGTAGCCGTGCCACACCCCGTTGAACGGAGTGCCGGTGTCTGCGCCTGTGCCATCGCCAGCCGAAGGCGTGCCCAGGAAGAAGAAGGACGCGCGGTCATTGTCGCCCGCGACGACTTCAGGGAACACCGTATTGCGGATACTGAAGGGCGCTCCAACATCCAAGTCATTGTGCCAGGAGCGTCCCTGGTCATCGGAAACGGTGATGTGCGGATGTCCATCGCCCGCAACGTAGCCAAAATAGACTCGTCCTTTGGAGCCAATCCCGATGGACGGGTCGCTCGAATTGGGAGTGCTTCCGGTTACCGGCTGCACCGTGAAGGTGAGTCCGTTATCCATGGAGACGATAAGACCCTGTGTGCTTCCGCACCTTTTATTGGGAACGTAGACGATCCCGCTGGAGCTGACCTTAATGTGACCATGCAATCCGCCGCAATCCACCAGCGTGTACATAGGGTGGGCTTCTTCATAGGTCAAGCCACCGTCCTGGCTAAGGGCCATCTCCGCATCGCCGATATCCTGCGACGCGTAGTAAACGGCGTTCGGATACTGCGTAAGCGGGCCGCGAACGGCTAACTGCGCGCACGGCACCGGAGTAACGAGCAACTGATCGGCGGTACAAAGGCGAAACGGTCCGCCGCCGACGGTTTGATGATCGACTCCGGAGGCGATGCCGCCTCCTTGGCTTACGCTATAGGTCTCACCATCGTTGTCGGTAAAGGCGGAGAGGCTGGTGGTGCCGAAGAGCTGAGACACAATCGTGCGGCCGGTGTGGGAATCCGTAAAGAGGATGGGATCCAGCGTAGTGATACTCGTGTTCGGTCCATCCTTGAGCAGCCAAGTTGCCGTCGCAGGCGAAGTGTTGGTGTTGAAAGTAACCTGCAACGTGTCAAAAACCGCTTGAGTCATGATGCGGCCCGAGTTGAAGTTCGCGCCGATTGAAGGTTCGCCGGAATTGTCGCCCAGGCCTGTCGGCGATTGGTAGTTCGCATAGGTGGGCGCCGTGCCGTGAGCTGGCGAGTCAGACGGCGGGGTGACGATGGTGGCCACGCCGCTATACGGGTCGCCGGGTGCAACAGTGGAATCCACGACGTGCACGGTGTACACACCAGTTCCGGAAACCGTGGGGTCAATCACCACGGCTTCGCCGGTTTCCGGTATGCCCCCGGTAGAACTGGCGATCACCGGACCAGTCAGGCCGCCCTTGTGCACATAAAGATCGTAATCATTGAGCTTGACCTGGTGGGAAATGCTGATGGCTAAAACCAAACCTTTGTAATTGGTCGGCGATCCCGCAAGCGTGATGGTATATACGTCGCAATCGGTTCCGTCCACGCAGGTGGTTTCATCCGTTGTTGCACCAGCAATCCCGTTGCCCGCCCAAGTGGCGGAAGAGCCATTTACGGGGTTCAGAGTGCTGGATGATGGAGTTGCCGCGAAAACCAGAGTCGCGAGACAGCATGCAGCCAGGGCGAGAATGATTCCCGACCGCAAGCTGAACCTGGTGGCACGGGTAACACTGCTAGCATGACTGGACACAGAGAGATCCTCCTCCTGACTTTTTCGTGGCTACATTTTTCAGGACACGGTGGCAGCCTGAGCGAGGCTAGGCAGTAGTCGAGGTGCGGTAAATAGGGTGGATACCTTATTTTTCACTCGGGCCTTTCCTCCTCCGAACTCTGGCGTCTCTGCGTCCCTGCGTTATCTTTTTCCACTCCGACTTCCTTTGCAGTTCGTTTTTCGACTGACAACTTAAAACTCATAACTTTCAACTTTCTCTTTCAGCAGCCACCAGCGTATCCTTCTCTTTCTCACGGAGGACTCGGATGCGCATCAGTGCGGCAAGGAAGTGGTGCATCGCTGGAATCGTCGTCGCAACAATTCTTTGTGGTTCAGCGAGAGCTCAGCAGTTCGATCAAAAACTTTATTCCGAGATGCGCTGGCGCTGCATCGGCCCGTTCCGCGGAGGCCGCACCGTGGCCATCTCCGGCGTGCCGCATCAGCCGAATGTTTTCTACATGGCGGCCGTTAACGGCGGCGTTTGGAAGACCACGGATTTCGGCAATACTTGGAATCCGATTTTCGACGACCAGCCCAGCGGTTCCGTCGGCGCGGTGGCTCTTGCTCCGTCCGATCCCAACATCATTTACGTTGGCAGCGGCGAAGGGTTGCAACGCCCCGATCTCGCGACCGGTGACGGCGTTTACAAATCCACCGACGCCGGAAAATCCTGGACGCACCTCGGCCTCCGCGACGCGCAACAAATCACCGCGATCCTCGTCGACCCAAAAAATCCCAACCGCGTGTTCGTGGCCGCCGAAGGGCATCCCTACGGACCGAACGCCGAGCGCGGCGTTTTTCGCTCCACGGACGGCGGACAAACGTTCCAGAAAGTTCTCTACAAGGACGAAAACACCGGCGCTGCCGATCTGGCGTTAGATCCTGCCAATCCCGAGACGATTTACGCGGCGCTGTGGGCCGCGCGCGTTGCGCCGTGGGAAATTCGCAGCGGCGAATCGTTCGTCAGCGCCGGAAGCGGCCTCTTCAAATCCACCGACGGCGGAAACAATTGGCGCCCGCTCACCAAAGGACTTCCTGCAGCCGATGATGGCATCGGCCGCATCGGCATTGCCGTTTCGCGCAGCGAACCCAACCGCATTTACGTCACAGTGGAGGCCAAGAAAAATGCCGGAATTTATCGCTCCGATGATTCCGGCGAATCCTGGAAACAGGTAAACGCCGACCGCCGCATCGGCGGCCGCAGCCCAGGAGCGATGGGCATCGCCGTGGCGCCGGACAATCCAGACGTGATTTACGTCGCAAACACCACGACGTGGAAATCGACGGACGGCGGAAAAACATTTGTAGGATTAAAGGGCGCGCCCGGCGGCGACGATTACCAGCGCATCTGGGTCAGCACGGAAAATTCGCAGATTATCGCGCTCAGCTCCGATCAGGGCGCGGTGATCAGCGTCAACGGCGGCGAAACTTGGAGCACTTGGTACAATCAGCCAACCGCGCAGTTTTACCACGTCACCACCGACAATCGTTTTCCTTATTGGGTTTATGGCGCGCAGCAGGAAAGCGGCGCGGTGGCGACGCAGAGCCGCAGCGATTTCGGCGAAATCACTTTTCGCGATTGGCGCTTGCCCGGCATTTTCGAGTACGGCTACATCGCCGTCGATCCACTGGACTCGAACATTCTTTACGGCGACTGGCTCACGCGCACCAAGCAGGACATCAGCGAATTCGCGAAAGTTACACCGGAAGCGATTCGCCGCGGCGAATATCGCTATACGCGCACGCTGCCGGTGGTTTTTTCGCCGCTCGAGCCGCACACGCTGTACTTTGCCGCCAACAAGCTTTTCAAAACCACCGATGCGGGAAACAGTTGGGAAGTCATCAGTCCCGATCTTGCGCGCGAATCCTACGAAATTCCCGCGAACCTGGGAGTTTTCGCGGCGAGCGATCCGGAAAAAGGGAAGCACCGCGGTGTCATTTACGCTGCCGCTCCATCCTTCAAAGAGGTGAACACGATTTGGGCCGGCACCGACGATGGATTGATTCACATCACGCGCGACGGCGGAAAATCCTGGCAAAACGTCTCGCCGCCGCAATTGAAACCGTGGAGCAAAGTTTCGATTATCGAAGCTTCGCACTTTGAAGCGGGTACCGCGTATGCGGCGATCAATTCGTTCCGGCTGGATGATTTGCGCGCGCACATTTACCGCACGCGCGATTTTGGAAAATCTTGGACGGAAATTACCAAGGGAATTCCCGACGGCGGCGCGAGCAACGTAGTACGCGAAGATCCAGTTCGCAAGGGTTTGCTGTACGCGGGAACGGAAGGCTCCGTCTACGTCTCGTTCAACGATGGCGACGAGTGGCAGCCGCTGCAGTTGAATTTACCGCACACTTCGATGCGCGATCTGGCGATTCATGGCGACGATCTAATTGTTGCCACGCACGGCCGCTCGTTCTGGATTCTGGATGACGTCACGCCGTTGCGCCAAATGAATGCGGACATTGCAAAAGAGAATGTGCATCTTTTTACGCCGCAAGAAGCGATTCGCATCCGCTGGAATCGCAATCCGGACACGCCGCTCCCTCCGGAATTTCCCGCCGGAAAGAATCCCCGCGACGGCGCCATCATTGACTACTACCTAGCCTCTGCGGCGAACGGCCCGGTGACGATCGAGATTCTCGACGCACACAATCAGCTCGTGCGGAAGTATGCGAGCACGGACAAACCGGAACCTCTGGAAAAAACTGCGGCCCAACATCCTATCCCGATGTATTGGGTGCGCCCGACGCAAATTCTCTCGGGCGCGGCAGGGATGCACCGTTTTGTCTGGGACGTGCATTACGCGCCCCCGGATTCTCTCGGACACGAATTTCCGATTTCGGCCATCGCGCATGACACAGTGAAATATCCGCTGGGGGCGTGGGCTTTGCCGGGCAATTACACCGTGCGGTTGACGGTAGATGGGAAAACTTCAACGCAGCCACTCGTTGTGAAGATGGACCCGCGAATCAAGACTTCGCCTGCGGATCTTCGAAAACAGTTTGAAATGCAGAGCGGGTCCGTTGAAGGGATGAACAGGAGTTTCGAAGCGCTCTCGCAGGTTCGAACGGTGCGCGCACAGCTGAAGGAACGCGCCGCGAAAGCAGGGAAGGGCGCTCTCGCCGAGGCGATCGCGGCTCTGGACAAACAAGCTGCGGAAATGGAAGGCGCGACGCAGAGCAATTTCTTTGGTCTGCCGCCGGGGGCGAAGGCGCCAGAAAATTTTTCGAGCTTGAACCAGCATTTCGGCGGCATCTTGTCGGTTGCGGACAGCGCTGATACGGCCCCCACAACGCAAGCAACGGCTGTGTACCAGGAACTCGGAGATGCGCATGAGAAACTTGCAGCGCACTGGACCAAAATTCGGCAACAGGAGATTCCGGCGCTCAACGCCGAACTGAAAAAAGCCGGACTGACTCCGGTCGATCCAAATAAATCACCGGATGCTCCACCGTCCGCCGATGCGGATGGAGATGACGTACCCTAGACCATAAAGAGGACAGAGTGAAAGAAGGAGAAGGAAGCTTGGTATGACCATGGCCGGACTATGGTTTGACCATGGTCAACATGTATGTTATTTTGGGATTGGGAGTTACACTTATGGAAGAAATAGCCATCTCGAAATTCAAAGCCACATGCTTAGCTGTGCTCGAACGCGTGCGCAAAACGGGTCAACCAATTCTAGTGACGCGTTTTGGGCAACCCATTGCTAAAATTGGTCCGCCAGAAACTGCTAAACGCGTACGGCGCCTCGGACGAGGTGCAGGGACCATGGTCATTCTTGGAGATATCGTCGGTCCCATCGGCGATGAATCGGATTGGGAAGCTGCTCAAGATCCCGAAACCGACGAAGTTAAGAAAGCCGAATGAAGCTGCTGCTGGATACCCACATCTGGATCTGGAGCGATGTCGAAGCGCACAAACTTTCTTCCGAAGTGACACGGGAGTTGGCTAATCCCGAAAACGAAATATATCTCTCCGCAATAAGCGTCTGGGAAGCGATCCTTTTGTTGGAAAAGAAGCGAGTTCAATTGAATGAGGATTTCGGAGAGTGGTTCAAGAAATCGAAGCTTGAGCTAGGCTTGATCGAACTTCCGTTGAGTTGGGAGATTGCTCACGAGATCCGGTACACAATCCTGGGATATCGGGACCCCGGGGACCGATTTCTGGTGGCGACGGCGAAAGTCTATGACCTCACGCTGGTAACGGCTGACGAACGATTGATGCAGACTCCGGGATTAAAAGTTTTGGCCAACCGTTGAGAAAACCGCGGCTCATTCGAATCGACTGAAATGTTTTGCGGGGATGGCGCTGGCAAGCTATCCTCTCGCGCAGAGGAAAATCCCCTAATGAGAATGGCCCTTTTTATTCGAGTCGCCAAGATTGCCGCGTTCCTGATGGTTTGCGCCATTTTTAATGTTGGCTTCCTTTCAGGGCAACAGGTTCCCGAACAACTTTATTCGGAGATGCAGTGGCGGATGATTGGTCCATTTCGAGCGGGAAAAGTGAATGCGGTGGCGGGCGTGCCGGGAAATCCGGGGGTTTATTATTTCGCGGCGGATGGCGGAGGCGTTTGGAAAACCACGGATGGCGGAGTGGTTTGGAAACCGATTTTTGACAAGGAACCTGTTGCTTCGATTGGAGCGATGGCGCTAGCGCCTTCGAATCCGGACATCATTTACGCGGGAACGGGCGTCAATACGATTTTTGCGGACAGCAGCTACGGAGATGGAGTCTACAAGTCGGTGGACGGCGGGGAAAACTGGAAGCATATGGGACTAGCGGACACGCGGCATATCGGAAGAATCCTGATCGATCCGCGCAATCCGGATGTGGTGCTGGTGGCGGCGATGGGGCACAGTTCCGGGCCGAACGAAGAGCGGGGAGTTTTCCGATCGAATGACGGCGGGAAGAATTGGAAGAAAGTGCTCTATAAGGATAACGTTACGGCGGCGGTTGATCTTTGTTTTGAGCCGGGGAACCCGCGAGTAGTGTACGCCACACTGTGGCACGGCGTTCGAAAGCCGGGACAGAAGGGGACTTCGTACGGTCCGGGGAGCGGACTCTATAAATCATTGGATGAAGGCCTGACGTGGACGCAAATCACCGGACACGGACTTCCAGAAGTGGAATGGGGCCGAGAGGGAGTTGCGGCGGCGCCAGGAACCCATGGGCAACGCGTGTACTTGATTGTTGAGGCGAAGGACAAAAAAGGCGGGCTGTTTCGTTCGGACGACGCGGGAGCGACGTGGAAAAAAGCCACGGAGGACAAACGGATCGAAGGGTATTGGTACATGAGCGAGATCTTCGTGGATCCGAAGAACGCCGACATTGTTTATGTCCCTTCGCAGAACTTGTATCGTTCGAATGACGGCGGGCACACGTTTACGGCGATCAAGGGTGCGCCTGGGGGAGACGATTATCATTCGGTGTGGATTGATCCGACGAACTCACAGCGAATCATGCTGGGAGTAGACCAAGGAGCGACGATTAGCCTGAACGGGGGCGAATCCTGGACTCCCTGGTACAACCAGCCAACGGGGGAATTCTACCGGGTGGCGACGGATCACCGATTCCCTTACTGGGTGTATGGGCCGCAGCAGGACAGCGGCACGGCGGGAATCGCGAGCCGCGGGAACAATGGGCAGATCACGGAACGGGACTGGTTTCCTGTGGGACCGGGAGAGAGCGGCTACACGATTCCCGATCCACAAGACCCGGACGTGGTGTTCAACGCGGGGCCGGGCGGGAGCGTGGTGCGGCTTTCGAAAACAACGGGACAGGTGCGGGACATTTCGCCTGCGCCGGTATCGTTTGGGAGCAAGTACCGGTTTAACTGGACTATCCCGATGGCGTTTTCGCCGCAGGATCCCCATTTGCTCTATCTGGGAACGCAGTTTTTGCTGAAGACAAACAATGGGGGCACGAGTTGGGAAGCGGTGAGCGGGGATTTGACACGCGTTCGGCCGGATGAAAAGGATACCAAGCAGTCGCGAGGGACGATTCTGAGCATCGCGCCTTCGGAGGTGAAAGAGGGAGTGATGTGGGTTGGAACGGACGACGGAAACATTCAATTGACGAAAGACGCGGGGAAGAGCTGGCAAAACGTGACGCCGCCAAACGTCACGGAGTGGAGCACGGTGAGTATTGTGGAAGCGTCGCATTTCGATGCGGGAACCGCGTACGCGGCGGTGAATCGCAACAGTCATGACGATTTGAAGCCGCATATTTTCCGGACGCGCGATTTTGGACAAACGTGGCAGGAAACGGTGCGGGGAATCCGAGAAATGGATTTCGTTCGAACGGTCCGGGAAGATCCGGTGCGCAAGGGATTGTTGTATGCGGGGGCGGAAATGGGGGTGTACGTTTCGTTTGATCAAGGTGAAAACTGGCAATCACTGCGGTTGAACATGCCAGTGGTGGGCATTCACGATTTGGCAATCGAGCAGGATGATTTGGTGGCCGCGACGTATGGCCGCTCATTTTGGATTTTGGATGATGTCACGCCACTTCGCCAGGTGGATGCGCGAGCGGCGAATTCAGGAGCGCATCTCTTTGCGCCACGAACGGCGATGCGAGTGCGGCGCGACGAGAATCAAGATACGCCGTTGCCGCCGGAAGTTCCGGCGGGGAAGAATCCTCCCGATGGCGCGATCTTGAACTATTTCTTGCCGGCGAATTCTGGTGGAGACATTCAACTGGAAATTTACGACGCAGATGAAAAACTGGTGCGGAGTTTTTCCAGCACAGATGTGGCGAAAGCGCCGGAGGAAACTCCGTTCGTAGCCGAGTACTGGATCGGCCATCCCCAGGCACTTTCGAAAACGACGGGAATGCACCGGTTTGTGTGGAACCTGCGCTATTCCGATCCGCACGCGATGCACCCGCAGTCTCCATACAACTATCCAATCGCTGCGATTGTGGGTTCAACACCACTGCCGCCGCAGGGACCGCTGGTGCTGCCGGGGAAGTATGAAGTGCGGTTGAAAGCGGGCGGCCAGGTGTTTCGCCAGGCGCTGGAAGTGAAGATGGATCCACGGGTTACAGTGGCGCGCAACGAATTGCAGAGTTCGCTGGAGTTGCAATTGAAGATATCCGCGTTGCTGGGGAAAAATTTTGAAGGCTACCAGCAGACGAAAGAGTTGCGGGTGCGCCTGGAGGGATTGAAAAAACTTCCGAAGGAGGACCCTGTGGCGGTTGCGGCCAGCGCGTTGGATGCGAAAGTTGCGGCAGTTGCGGGGGAAGCCACGGCGATCCTGGAGACACCCAAGACGGCCAGCTTCAATGCGGTGAATGATACGTTGACGGCGCTGATGGCGCTGGTGGATGGAGCGGACTTTGCGCCGTCGGAGGAATCGTTTGCGGCGTACCGGCGGATCTGCAAGGGATCGAACGAAGCGATTGCGGCGTGGCAGGAATTGAAGAATAAGGATGTGGCGGCGTTGAACACATTATTAAACAAAAGCAATCTTACCGCGTTGAACGAGTTCCCCGATCTGGCTGCCGAGGCAGCTTGCGGGAACTAATCTGTTTACCTTCCCACGTTCAGGTGCAGATCAAAGGCACGGCAAAACTGAGCTTGAGGGCTTGGTGTCGCCGAGTAGGGGTGCATCACGCCGACACGGTCGGGACAGGTGCTGTGCCCCTACAAGCGAGCATTGATCCTTCGGGCTGGTTGCTGCGATGTAGCCAGGGATCTCAGACCGAGCGGTGGTCAGAGTAAGAGACAGTTGACGATGAAGAGCGACATACTCAGGTGCTTTGTTGACAGGGGCGAAAGAGCGTGGAAAACTTCCGCGCGTAATACGATTTGCCGGAAAAAGTCAGTCGACGGAGGGAGTGTGAGATTCACAATTCCACGCCGAAGATGCCGAGGAATGCTGCTTAGCTTGATGGCCCTGACTGGAAGCGCGGTTTGCGCGCAAACTCCAGGGAGCGGGACCCAGGCTTCTCCCGCGCCCGCGGCGACTAAAGTTGCTGCCGCGGCAGATGCGCCCCCGAAGGAAACAGCGAAGGCCATGCCGCCGGCGACCCCTCAACAGGCGGCCGCCCAACTCTATCGAAACGGAAAGCTGACGGAGGCCGAGGCGGCCTACAAAGAAGTTCTCCAGAGCGAGCCACAATCGTCTGATGCCTACGTCGGATTGGTACGTGTGAATCTGCGGCAAAAAAAATTGGCGGAGGCGGAGGCAGCACTTGCCAAGGCGGTTGAGCTGGGGCCGAAATCGAACGCGGTACAGGTGGCGCAAGGAGAAGTGCACTTTCGGCAGGGAAAAATTATAGCGGCGCAGGACGAATTCACCCCGCTGGTGAAGGCGAACACAGCGGAGGCTCGCGCTTACCTCGGGTTGGGCAGGATTTACTGGGCAGGATCGCTACGCATGCACGCGAAGCTGATGTACGAGCTCGCACACGACAAAGACCCTGATGATCCGGATATTCGCCGAGCCTGGCTGTTCACATTGAACCGCAAGGAACGCATTCAGGCTTTGAGGGGCCTGCTGTCTGAGGAGGCTGATGAAGACGATGACGATCGAGGGCACCTGGAGACGAGCCTAGCAGCCATGGAAGAAGCAGAGGTTGAGGGGCGGACGGGCTGCCGCCTTGTCAGCAAAATTGACGAGACGCATATCCCGATGGAAAGAATGCTGTATGGAGCCGCGCGAATGAGAGGCTACGGATTGAAGGTGCAATTGAACGGCGCGAAGTCCAGCTTGCTGGTGGACACAGGGTCAACGGGAATTCTCGTGAGCAAAAGAATCGCCGAGAAGGCCGGGATCACATCCGTCGCGAAAACCGATGTGCATGGGATCGGGGACAAGGGGGCGGCGGGAGGTTTCGTGGGAGTAGCAGACTCGATCAAGATCGGAGACTTAGAGTTTAAGGGATGCCACATAAGCGTAATGGAGCGAAACTCGGTTGCGGAAGAAGACGGGCTGATCGGTACGGACATTTTTTCTCACTACCTAGTGGGAATCGATTTTCCGAATATGAAATTGAACTTGACGCCGTTGCCGACAATACCTCCGCCGTCGGATACCGAGAAAGCGCTGGTGGCGAAATACCCGAAGATCGCAGGCCTTCGGGATCGATACATCGCGCCGGAGTTGAAGGAGTACACGCCAGTATTTCGCTTCGGCCATATGTTGCTCATTCAGACGCGGATCAACGAACTTCCGTCGAAACTGTTTTTGATTGATACAGGGGCATTCAGCGACACGATTTCGCCGGCGGCGGCGCGAGAAGTCACGAAAGTGCGCGGGGATTCGAACATTCAAGTGAAAGGGCTGAATGGAGCGGTGAAAAACGTGTTTACTGCCGACAACCTGACGCTGACGTTCTCTCATTTTCGGCAACCAGCGCGGGACATGGTGGCTTTTGACACGACAGGAATGAGCAATTCGGCTGGTGTTGAGATTTCCGGAATGCTGGGGTTCTCGATGCTGTATCAGATGGAGGTCAAAATCGACTATCGCGATGGGCTGGTCGATTTCGGTTACGATCCGAATCGCTTTCATTGATGCGGTTTCGGCGGGCTGGGGGTTCGGAAACGCGGAGATTATTTTTGGCTTGTGGACTGTTGAAGCTGCGACAAGTCGGCGAGGACTTCGGCGCTGTGTTTTTCGGCGTTGACGCTGAGATAGGTCTTGCGAATGACGCCTGTGGGATCGATGAGGAAGGTGTGTCGGGCGGAGAGTTTGGCGACACCTAGGTTGACGAGCGAGTCGTAGGAAGAAGAGACGGCGTACTTGGTATCGGCGAGCAACTTGAAGCTGAGGCCTTCCTTGGCGCAGAACTTTTGGTGAGTGGATTCGTCCTGAACGCTCACGCCGAGGATAATGGCGTTTTTTTGTTCATACTGCTGCAGGTCGCGCTGGAAATTGTGGGCTTCCTTGGTGCAGCCGCTGGTGAAATCCTTGGGATAAAAATAGAGCACAACCCATTTGCCGCGAAGATCGCGGAGGCTGAGCGGTTTGCCGTCCTGCGAATTCAAGGTGAAGTCCGGCGCCGCCGTTCCTGAGGAAGGCGCCTTTTCGCCGGTGCGCATGGCGCGGACTACGGCGACTCCGACAAGTAAAACGATTATCGCTAGGAAGATCCAAATCATTTTCATCTCACACTCTCACTTCTAGTTTTAAACGAACGCGGCAGCAAGGCGGCTATTCTTTTTGGCTGAAGCGGCCAAAGCCGATTCGAAACTGAATGGTATTGATGCCGGGATTCGGAGTAGCCAGCCCGGCGTTGGAAATGTGCATGAAGCGCACTTCAGTGCTGATGTTGTATTTGCTCCGCAGGAAGTGGAGGCCGACGGCGCCGCTGGTGGTGAAATTGATGCGGGAAGTGCCTTCGGGGACTTTGGTATTGGTAAAGAGAGTGCCGCCGCCAAGCTCGAGGTAGGGAACGATGCTGCCGCGGTTGGCCAGCATCCACTTGAAGGCGAACGGATTGATGCCGGCGCCGTAGGCGGTGTTCGTTTTCTGAACGACGAGGAAAACGGGGACGGCGTCGATCGCATATTCCAAACGGCCGCGGAGAAACCCAGGGCCGTGGGGATTGGTGAGAATCAGGCCGTAACGGAAGCCGACGTTCCAAACGCCGTCGCCGGACTGGGTGCCGTTGGTGCCGTGGCCTCCGCCAGTCCATACCTGAATTTCGTTGCCGCCCGCGACAGGGCCGGCTTGGGCGCGTGCCAGCGGGGCACCGAAGAAAACGACAAAGACGAAGGCTGTGAAGAATCTTCGCACCGCTGTGTCTCCTTGAAGCTGTTCGAACTCGACGACAGATGGCTCGGTTCAAAGAAGATATAGAAAAATGGAACGAAAGGCGACTCTCTTCTGTTTACTTGAGGTAGGTGCGGACGATGTGGATGACATCGTCGGCGGCTTCCTCGGAGGATTTGGAATTGCGGGGCATGTGGTTGCGGATAACTATGCAGCAGACACGCGCGGGTTCACGTTTGCGGCGATGGCCGAATATCACGACCGGCGGTGGGCGGTGCGATTTGCGGAAGCGTTGATGCCGAAATTGGCGAATGGCATCCACCTGGATGCGGAGATAACCCGGGCGAAAACATTTTTGAGAGCTACTACACAATGCATGCGTGGCGCGGGGTCTATCCATCGATCGGCGTGCAACACATCAACAACCCCGGATATAACCGGGACCGCGGGCCAGTAGTTGTGCCGACGCTGCGGCTGCATGTGGAGTTCTAGCTGGCGGAGCACCGAAACTTCTTGGCAGCGAGGCGAAAGTCTGCTAACTAAGTGCTGCTGATTCCGTCGGAGTAATAAAGGTGAGTAGTTTCAGTCCCTTCCGTTGGGGTATTGCCACATAGCGTTAGGTTTGGGGGCGTTCATGAAAGTAGAATTGCGGCTGACTCCGATCAAGAAGTTTTCCAGAGTTGCCCGTTTTCTCATTTCGGTGCTGTCGGCTCTGGTGTTCTTTTCTTTTGCCGCCAACGCGCAGACCGTTGATGAAGTCATCGCTAAAAATATTCAGGCCCACGGCGGAGCGGACAAGCTGAAGTCCGTGCACAGCCTGCGGACGACTGCGAAATTCAGCCAAGGGTCGTTTCGCGCGGATTTTCGGCAGGAGAACAAGCGCGCGGACAAGGTTCGAGAAGAATTCATCATCCAAGGCCTGGCGCAGGTGCAGGCGTACGACGGCAAGACGGGATGGCAGATTTCTCCTTTTGGCGGGCGCAAAGATCCCGAGTTGCTCTCGCAGGACGACTTGAAAAGCCTGGTGGTGGACGCTGATATCGACGGGCCGCTCGTGGAATACAAAGAGAAGGGCCACAAAGCGGAACTGGTGGGGCACGACTCGGTGGAAGGAACGGATTGTTTCAAAATCAAGCTGAGCATGAAGAACGGGGACGTGCGCTATTACTACCTGGATGCGGATTCGTACCTGGAGCTGAAGCTGGAAGTTCAAACGACGATTCGGGGCGCGCTGCAGGAGAACGAACTGTACTACGGGGACTACGAACAGGTGAACGGTATTTATTATCCGTTTGCGGTGGAGCAGGCGCAGAAGGGCAGTTCTTCACGCTCGCAGATTACCGTCGAGAAAATCGAACAGAACATAGCGCTGGAAGATGCGCACTTCACAATGCCGGTGTCCAAGCCAGAAATGAAGGCGCCTCCGGCTGGGAAATAAATCTTAAGCAGGGGGACGGGCAACACAGCATGCCTGTCGTTCTTCGAATATCCATGAATCGATTTAGGGCCAAGTGCTGGTGCACCTACTTTATCGCTGAGGAATCCGCCGACATGCGCAAGACAATCCGCTGCTTTGCCGCTGTGATGATGGTGATTCTTGCCACGATGATCTTTGCCGGGCGTGCGCCGGCGCAAACCGCCAAATTCGATTCGGACACTATTTCCGGGCTCGGAGCACGGAACATCGGATCCGCGGCCATGAGCGGTCGTGTGGCGGCGGTTGCAGCGATAAAAGAGGATGGACGGCTCACGGTGTATGTAGGAGCGGCGAGCGGCGGCGTCTGGAAGTCTTCGAATGGCGGCACGACGTTTAAGCCGGTCTTCGACAAGGAATCGGCGCAATCCATTGGCGCGATCTCGATTGATCCGCAGGCGCCGAAAACGATTTGGGCGGGAACCGGCGAAGCGTGGACGCGCAATAGCGTGTCGATCGGTAATGGCATTTACAAGTCGACGGACGGCGGAGATAGTTGGAAGAATGTGGGCCTGCGAGACTCCGAGCGCATCGCGAAGATTATTGTCGATCCGAAGAACAGTGACACGGTGTACGTTTGTGTGCCGGGAAAATTGTGGAGCGACAGCGAAGACCGCGGCGTTTACAAAACCACCGATGGCGGGAAGAACTGGAGCAAGATTCTGAAGGGACCGAATCTCTCGACCGGCTGCTCGATGATTTCCATGAATCCGCAGGACCCGAAGACTCTTTTCGCGGGCATGTGGGATTTTCGGCGCAAGGGCTGGACATTCCGCTCGGGCGGCGAAAATGCTACCGCGGCCAGCGGCAGTGGTTTTTTCCAGACCGCCGATGGCGGAGCAACCTGGAACGAACTGGATGAAAAGAGCGCCAAGGGGCTCCCCGCTAAACCCTGGGGGCGCGTGGCGGTTACGATTGCACCGTCAAAACCAAACGTCGTTTACGCGATGATCGAATCAACGCGCAGCGCTCTGTTTCGCTCGGATGATAGCGGCAAGACTTGGGAAGAGCGCGACCGCAGCAATTGGATGGTATGGCGGCCGTTTTATTTCGCTAACCTGATTGTCGATCCGAAAAACGAGAACAAAGTTTACAAGCCGGACCTCACTTTGATCATGAGCGAGGACGGCGGGAAGAGCTTCAGCGGAATCGGGAATGGCGCGCACGGGGATTTCCACGACGTGTGGGTGAATCCCGACAATACCGATCACGTCATCGCCACGGATGATGGCGGAGTCTGGTATTCCTACGACGGCGGGAATACCTGGTGGAAGGGAAATAACCTTCCCGTCTCGCAGTTCTATCACGTGAGCGCGGACAACGCCGATCCGTATCACGTTTTCGGCGGGCTGCAGGATAACAGCGTCTGGGCCGGCGATTCGCAGTATCCGGGCGGGATTACGAACGGCCGCTGGGAAAATCTTTTTGGAGGGGACGGGTTCTGGGTGTTCCCCGATCCCGCCGATGCGAACTACGTTTACGCCGAATCGCAGGGAGGCGA
>Ga0137403_10003267_pt1 | contig 19510 bp, 30 predicted proteins | sample CZOMad2_1_16fung_FD_122057 | JGI IMG/M metagenome (GOLD analysis project Ga0137403, IMG submission 122057) | Vadose zone soil fungal communities from Angelo Coast Range Reserve, California, USA - CZOMad2_1_16fungal (Hybrid Assembly) | ecosystem: Environmental > Terrestrial > Soil > Vadose zone...
ACCTATGCTGAGAGTATGAACTGGTTGCGAGTTTTAGGCACCACAGAACTCCCGCACATTCGGTCCAACCGCATAAAGGGACGAAAACCGCCATAAGATGTGTCAGAGCAACAACACGACCTCCCATGATTAGACCGCGTGCCCGGCCAAGATTTCGGGGGCGTGCAACCCGACCGCATCTTGGAGCTTCGCGTCTGAGCAATCAGACTCGCCATGCAAATTGATCTGCTGCCAGGGCACGACTGCGCCCTGACGCACGGCCACAAGGACCTCCTGCCGCCGTGCGTCACGCTCGGTTTCAGCGATCTTTTGGGTGAGATAGAGAGAGTTCCAGCCGATAATGGCGTTTTTGAGCAGCCGCTGGCAGCCTTCGGCGATCTCCGGCTCGATCTTTTCGCCAGAGAGGAATTCCTGGTTGTTGCCAAAGGACACCGCGCGGGCAAGCTTATGGGCGTTTTCGCCTTTATTGAGTTGCTGTTCAATGGTTTGACGTAGCTCCAGGAGGTCCGTGTAGCGCCGGCGGAAGTCCGATGTAGGGACCTTGCCAAACTCCTTGAGCGCGTGAGAGAGCGGGTGCTGGCGGGAGTAGGAATTGAGCCGTTTGAAGCGCTGCGAGGCGGTGGCTTCCTTGAGTTTGATCGTCGTCATAAAGCGTCGGATCGCATCCCACTGTGGGGCGATGAGTTCGGTCGTGATGTACGCGTCTGGCAGGACCTTGTAGCCCTGCTGCTGGGACTCTTTGCGTTTCTGGAACGCCTAGAGCTTGCACGTGGCGAAGTTCTTGATTCGGGGCGCAAACGCAAAGCCCAAGCGGGGCATGGCTCCAAAGAGGATTTCGCTATAGCCTCCGGTATCCGTTGAGTGGATATCACTTTTGACCACGTCGTTATGCATCAGGCCATCAATGACATAGTGTGCCTCGTGTTCAGCAGCGCTAATGATGAGGGAATGATAGAGGAAGTGGCGCATGTCGATGAAGGTATAGGCACTGACCCCTCGGTCATGGCCAAAGTATTTGAAGGAGTAGCTCGCATGGAGTGACTCCACGGCGACTTCGAACTTCTGGCCATCACTAGAGGTGTGCAGAAGGTTATCTGGCGGGCGGTAAATCGCGGGTAGCGCTCATCGATCCATGAATTGGACGACTCGATCGTTCGCGCCATGGATATTGTCCAGGGTGAAGTACCCATGGACAGCACTTTCCAGCTCGGACTCGGCGATGCCTGAGGAAATACTGGCGATTTTGCGGGTCCCCATGCAGCAGCCAGAGCCGATGATCCCGGCCAAGAACGTCCGGTCCGGTGGCTTGGCGTGGGCATCGGTGATCCGCCAGGGTTCAAACGCATCCAGAACATACGTGAAGCGGTTGATCGTCGCCAGGACCTCGGCCCGCGAGATATACCGCTTTTGTGGGAGGATGCCGAGCCGGGGTTCACTCTCCTCAGGCTCGGCTGTGGGTGTGCTCACGTGGCACGACCCATCTTTGCGAAAGTGCATATGGGGATGTTGCCCGGCGAGCATGCGCTGGTTGGTCTGATGATATTGCTGGTCCAGCTGTGCTGCCAGCATGTGGAGGGTGTGGTGCCAGTCCGCCACCTCGGCCAGGCCAGCACGCTGGAGATAGACGTCGCGATGCGTCTCCCCAACGTGTTTGGGGATCAGGTAGTCGTCTAGGGAGCGGTATTTATACGAGTGCCGCACATTGAGCACGCCTCCGTTGATCGCCTCGGCCATCTTGATAAAGAGCAGGACCTTGTAAAGCGATGCGCGGATCGTGCCTGAGTCGTCCAGGACCGCCTGTGGCTCCTGCGGTTCCAAAAAGCCCACCGGCGTCATCTGTGGGACCGCGCCATCTGTCGCTTTGTAAGGCTGAATCGCAGCCATGAGCGCACTGGTCTCAGCGCCCTGAAAGGCGAGGACCTTGATGATCTCGGCCACCCGGGTTGGGAGCTTACGGGATTGGGCGGCGAGCACCTCGTCGTCATCGGCGTCATCAGCCTCACGCTGAGCCTGTGTTTGCAAGGAAATGCGTTGTTCTTGAGCGGCGTGACGTGGTGGACTCTCGTCTGTCAAGACGTGCTGGATACGCTGCACCTTCGCGGTATCCGACAGCTCGTGACTGAAGGCAATGGCCTCGATGGTCCGCAGAGGGCTGAACGCCCCTTGGTCCACGCAGTCGACGAAGGCCTGCACAACATGGGGTTGTTCGATCCGTGTGGCGTCATAGTGCTCTTTGTGGATGCGTTTAGAGGTGTTGAGCGCGTGCTGGACAACCGCCAACAGGATATCCATGCGTGTGTCCTGCACGCGGTAAAACTGATGGGCAATAAAGCAGAGCAGATGCAAATGGCGGTCGTCCTCGGTCCGTTGGAAGACTTGAAAGGCGCGGGATGTGATCACCGAGTTGGCATAGTACCGGAGCCCGTCGTGCGTGAGGTCTAGAGAGGCGATGATGGATGTGCGTTCGTGATAGAGGGGTTGTCGGACGCGCCAGTCATCCAGGGTGGCGTTGATCTTCGAGGGTTTCATGGACTGGGAGATCTTCTTGAGCAGCGTTAACTTGAAGCGCTGGACTTGGGACGCCGGATGAGCCGAGGGTGCCGGCGTTTCCAGCAAGGCGTCAAGGAGCCCACGGAGCTCTGACGGCACTTGCGCGTTCATGACCTCAGTCAACGTACGTGTATGTTGTGTGATCTCACCAACGATCAGATCGGTTCACATGTACGCACTGGGACTCGCTGGTTTGCGGCGAGCGAGGAGGTCGAGTCCATGCCGTAGGATCACCGTTGGCCGCACTTGGGAGCGCCCCATCGTCCGGATTTCTTGCACGAGATCCTGCCTGGCGGGCTCATCAAACGCCTGAAAGCCCAGATAGTCCAGAATAATCTGGCGGTGTCGCCTGGCCGTGGTTTCCGCGTAGGCGGTGCGGTCGATGACCCCGGGCAAGAAGCCCAACCGACTGGCGACATAAGCGGCATCGGCCTCGGGAAACTGGCGTGCGAAGAACCGTTTGGTCGCTGTGAAATAGCCCAGGGCCAGCACGAAGCTGATCTGATTGGTCGGTGTACGGAAGGTCGTGAGGAGGGGCTCGAGGCGTTGCGAGAGGTCAAAGAACCGTGGCCGGTCGATGTGTGTGAACACTGGAGGCGTCTCAAAGGCGGCGTATTCCGCCGGTGTGAGGATGTGCATGCGTGGCATGAGCGCACCTGCGCTGATTGGGGAAACGCTCGTTTTGGCGTCAAGGATTCTTCGAAGAAAGTCATTGATATCTGCATATCTTCTCTGACACAATAATCCCCATGCAAGATGTTTTCGTGAAATAGTCTGGTGCCCACAGCCTCATGACGCGTACACAACCCCGCACGATCGCCTACCTCCGGGTCTCGACCACCGACCAAGACCTGGAGAAAACCCAGACGGATATCTTGAGGCTGGCCAATCGCCAAAACCTTGGTCAAGTCCATTTCGTCGAGGAAACCGCCTCGGGCCGCGTGCCCTGGCGCCGCCGGAAGATCGCGACCATTCTCGAACAACTTCAACCGGGCGATACGCTCGTCGTCAGCGAACTGTCCCGACTTGGCCGCAGTATGCTGGAGTGTATGGAAATGCTCTCGATTGCTACCCAGAAAGGCATCCACCTGCACGCGGTCAAAGGGGAGTGGCAGCTCGACGGCAGCATGCAAAGCACGATCATCGCCATGGCGTTTGCCATGGCCGCCGAAATCGAGCGCGATCTGATCTCGCAGCGAACGAAAGAGGCACTACGGGCGAAGAAAGCGGCAGGGGTAACACTCGGACGCCCACGCGGACCCGGCAAGAGCACACTCGATCCGTATCACCCAGAGATCACGAGTCTCATGGCCAATGGGGCGACGCCGCGGTTTATCGCCAAGCGCTACGGCACGACAGAAGCAAACCTGCACCATTGGTTGAAAACGCGCGGACTCACACGGGGAACAGGCTAAAACAACATCTTATAGCGGTTTTCGTCCCTTTATGCGGTTGGACCGAACTTGGCGAGTCCATTAAAGCGATGGTAGTGATTGGGGTTGTCGTAGGGGCCATCGGTCAAGTATCCCTCCAGGGCGACGAACGACCGCACGGCTCCTTTGGTCGGTGACAGCAAGGTCAGGTAGCGTTGGGTATTGAACGTCCCAAATCCGACCTCCGCCACGTTCTGTTCCACGACCTCGCGGGTGAGGAAATTCACCGCCCCGGCAACCGCAAAATCACCGAACTCGACATAGTAGGGCCCTTTAAACGCCTCGACGGCCTGCAAGGCCTCGGGGATGACGAAGTTGAGGTCGGCATAGCCCTGTCCGTGCGCGTGGCTCCGGACGTTGATCGGCATCCCGTCCATGAAGAAGGCCACGTCCGTGCCGTGGTCGGCATCGAACCCGCGCAAGAGATACTGATCAGCCTTCACGCCCCCGCCGGAGTGGTCGATGGTGACAAATCCCGGCACCAACCGGAGGAGGTTCCCGGGCCTGGCGGGCGGTTGCAGCTGGATCGCTTCGGGGGTGATGAGCAGCTGCGAGGCGGCTTCATCGAGCCGTGGCAGACGCTCGCCGGTGATGACCACATCCGGCAGGCGGGGCAGTTCACCCGCGGGCTGGGCGGAGGCCAGAGACGCATGAGCGACGAGCCACGACACGTACACGAGCAGGATGGGCAGTCGCATCGAGCATTCTCCTCGTCATCCAGGACAGCACCAGTTCCTCTCCTCGGCACGACTTCTACCTGTGGGTGACATGAATGGTTAAAACATAACACTGATAGGCCAAGCCTCTGCCCTGGACCAGCTGAGTGGCCGTGCATGGGCTGGACGGGCCAAGCGCCTCGCGCGGGGGGCGAGGATGGCTCGCGTGTACCAAACGCGGCGTCAACGGCAGAGGCAGGCGACATGTCATGGGGCATGCGCCAAGGTCGCCAGAGTGTAGCACATGTTGTGGTTTTGTACTACGCTAATGTTCGCTTCATCCTGACGGCCCGCGACAGGTGGATCTCATCGTTCGTTGGAGGTGCTGATACGGAAATGTTTCCGCCTCATAGCCCACATCTGGATCGTTTATGTCGAGAATTTCGGCATCATGGCCAGTCGCAGGCGACGGCCTTGGGCCTGCCGGAAATTTTCCGGCGCTTGCTCCTGGAGGGCCTCTATCGTGTGCGCGGCAAAATGTTCGTGCCTCTGGATAAGGTCGGCATAGCCAGCCGTATATGTAACGGGAATTTTGGCGAGGTTTGCCATCTCCGTATGACGGCTACACTCGGACGGTATCACGACGCTCGAATGTTGCCTGGAGTGCAGATAGTAAATTTTCCGGCGATAACGCCTGGAGACCCAATCTGCATTAACTCTCCTACGTTCCAATAGGCTGCCATTGACTGGGCTCCGCGTCGGATCGCAACTCAACGCTCCGATGGTGTTCCGTGCCAATGACGTGGTTGTTATCACCCTTCAGGTACTCCTGGTACATGGCCTCTGCGAATCTCTCAGCTTGTGCCGTGGAATCGGCTTCGACCTCACGGCTCAGCCGCGTGGTCAATTCGAAGGTCACCTGATATTTCGCCATGGTCTGTCCTCTCAATCTTCCGGTCATCGACTTCTGTTCTATGACACGGATGAGGCCTCCGGCCAGAAGTCCGCCGCTAGCACCTGCTCGACTGGCCAGGGGCACACGTCCGGGAAGGTGGTCAGCGGCAGGTCGGTTTCCTGGGCCGCATCGCGCCGGGCCCGTGGGTACGCCCAGGCCGCCAGGGCCTCCAGCTCGGGGGCGAGGCTCGGCAGGTCCTCCAGGTCTTCCTGGACGAGCACGCGGCCATTGGCGATGGTGCTGCGCCAGCTCTCACTGCACCGCGCCGGTTGATAGACCCACTTCAGGAGATGGCTCAGGATCAGCCGCAACTGGCTCCGCACGGCCCGGCGCTCGGTTTTGCGCAAGTCGTCCACCTCCGCGGCCAGGTGCTCGACATCGAGCGCCGCCCAGTCCTTGGCTCGCAAGGCCTCAGCCTGCTGCTGCGCCCAGGCATAGAAATCAGTGTCATAGTCCGGGGTGGTCATATGTCCTCCGCGGCCGCCGGCGGCACGTCCCCATGCTTCACCCGCCCCAGCGCCTGTAACTCTAAATGGCCGAGTTCCTGCATGAGGTCCTCCAGGCTGAACCCCTCATCGGTTTCGATCTCGTAGAGCCGCGGCGGTTCCCAGTGCACGTAGAAGGTGCCGATGGCCGCCGATTCCTCGTGTGTCGCTGGGTGTGCCCAGTGGTGCGACCATATGTTGATGGCGGCGCTGCGCGCATCGTAGCGGCCGCCGTTCTCCACGTCATGGTCATTGGCATAGCGAAAGAGCGCCTGAAGCTCCTGGTCGGTGTAGGCGAAGTCGACTGGGTAGCGGGTGGTGAGCATGTGGGGGCTCCTCGACCAAGGGGGGGGGGCGCCGTGCATGGCGGCCGTTATCGCCGCTGGGCTTTGGATTTGGTCTTCTTCTGGTAGCGTTGCTCCAAGACCTCCAGCCCATGTAACACGGCCAGCTGCAGCACGGCCGTCTTCGACATCCGGCCGAGGGCACGCACTTCTGGGTCCTCCGCCAGCATCTGCACCAGGGCCTCGGCATGTTCGTGCACGTCACGGGACAAGCGCAATTGCGTCGGTTTTTCGAAGGGCTCTACCATCAACATCTCCATCGTCTCGACAGTCGGATTGCCCGCCAGAAAGCGCGCGGTCCGCGCCACCAGGTCCGGCCGTTGCCGGAGGTGCTCGACTAACCGTTCTTCGGCCGCACGGACCCGCGTGCGGTCGACGCGCTTGGCCATCTAGGCCACCTCCGCCTGCAGGAGGTCGCGCACCGTCTTCGGGTTCCAGGCTTTGCCTTGGCGGGGCAGGATACCGCGGGAGGCGAGACCGGCGCCGATTTTGCGTAAGGAGAGGCCCGAGGCGCTCAGCTCCAAGGCTTCACGGATGATCGTTTGCTCATCGACGTGGGGGGTAAGATGGACGCCATCGGCGGCGAGCTGCCAGCCATAGGGCGGCTCACCCCCGGTGTATTCGCGCTGCTGGCTCTTGTAGGCCATGGCCTCGGCCGTGCGCTCGCCGATGGTCTCGCGCTCCCACTGGCTCACCGCCGCCAGGATATTGAGCACCATACGCCCGGCCGCCGTGCGGGTGTCGATCTGCTCACTCACCGACATCAGCCCTTCTCCCCCAGACTCCTATGCTGTCCCCCACCCGCCTGCCGTTAGGATACGACACGCGCACGACCAAGACAAGATGGACCGCGTTTTTCCAATCAATGGTGTTAGCGCGGGGACCTGCTTATCAGGTTTCCCCCGTCCTGGCAGACGAGGACACCTAGGGGGGTGCGGCAGGTTGCCTTAGAGGCGAGCCGTCACGCCTCATGGGCCATAAGGTCTTTCGCTCGTGTCGCCAGGTTCCCCTCACCCTTGTTCCCCACAGCACCCCACCTTCAATCGGTTGCCACAGCTTATGCCCCCGATTCATGCGTCTCTGAGAGCACGCCGATAGGTGACGTAGATGACTCATATCTCTATGGTTTGAAGCGCTTGGAGGAGATGTATTTATGAACACGCCTCATCACATCAATTGGTTCATCACCGTGTGGCTCCACATCGTTCTTATGGGCTTTGCGTCCGCCTCGACGTGTGTGCGGCCACCGCCGGGATTACTGCATTGGTGGCCAGCAGAAGGCACTGCCGAGGAGATTGTGAATGGACACGATGGGAGCCTGCAAGGCGGAGCCACGTTCACCGTGGGTGCGGTGGGACAGGCGTTTCTCTTTGACGGGGTCGATGATTCGGTGTTGAGTGATGTCGTGCTCCCCTCGGTCGGCTCCTTGGAATTCTGGGTGAATCCGACCTCTCTGGAGTCACCGGGGTCCACGCAAATTCTCCTGGGAACTCACGGTGTGGCGAACGGGAACGATCGCCTCTGGATGGTGTCGAGCGGTCCTGCTGGCGGTCCTGGGGTCAATCCGAATACCCTGGTGGTCAATCTGGGAAGCTGCTGCGTCAACGATCTGGTGATCGCGAATCCCCTGTCGCCTGGGCTCTTGACCCATCTGGCGCTGACCTTTGACTACACGGCTGATGTCTACACGCTCTATGTGAATGGCCTCCCGGTGGCCAGCTCCACGGCACAGCGCAACGCGCCCACACAAGCGCTGCGTCTTGGTGGAGCCACCTCCAATTTCGGACAAAACTTCTTCTTTCACGGGAGCGTCGACGAAGTCAGCGTCTATGATCGTGTGCTCTCCTCTGGCGACATTGGGGCCATTGTCGCCGCCGGGAGCGAGGGCAAGTGCCCATCAGCTCCTCGGTGTCTTGGCACCGGGAATGCCTTCCTTGGCGGGGTCATCAAGGAAACGGCAGGCGGTCTCGTGCCTGGCGTGACATTCACCTTCCAAGGGTCTGCATGTCAGGAGACCCTCACCAGCGCCACAGGTCTGTATCTGCTCCCATACCTCGCGCATGATACCTACAGCGTGAGCCCCACGAAAGACGGATGTGTGTTCACGCCGCCCGTGTGGATGGGCACCATCGCCAAACGGTGGACATTCGTGCCGTTTGTGGCCGCGTGTCCATAACGAAGGCCGCCATTTCACCGTCGTCTCACCTCTTCCCTAGGATGACTGGCTGCAATGTTCTGAAAGGCATGAATCGGGGGCTCTCCGACTGCGCGCACCCGGCTGGTGGTTGGGATGTTGGTGTTGGCGTGGACCGCCGTCTCTCCGGGCGCTGAGCGGTGAGGCCCACAGGCCAACGCTGGATGCAGGGCGCCCGGAGATCATGGAGGGACATCGAGGGGCATCATCGCGCGGACCGGATACCCCGCCACTGGCCTGTAGCTCTGTCGCGAGCACACGGACCGCTGCCTCGTCAGCTCCCTAGCCGCGGGGCTCCTCCTCATCCGGCAACCCCAGGCGCTGCCAGGCCTCGCGCCGAATCTCCAGCTGGCGCTCCTGGTACTGCCGGTGCCACTCCCGCTCCTTCTCGGGGAGCTGCTCCTCGCGAATCTGCCGCTCCATCTCGCGGAGCTGTTCCCGCAGCGCCCACTGGCGCCGGCGCTCCTCCTCTTCGTGTGCCCAGCGCTGCTGATCGCGGATGAACATCCCTTCGCTGAACAACACCACCACGCCTACCCCACCCGCCACGGACAGGACCAGATAGGCTATGAGGAAGAGCTTGACCCCTGGGCTGAGCTGGATGGGTTCGGTGATGGGTTTCTGCAATTCGGGGAACAGCGATGGCACTCAATAGCCGGAGAGCCCATGCATGAGCACGACTCCCACCGCCAGCACGGCGGCCGCACACCAATAGATCACCGGCTTCGACATCGGGTCTGCTCCTCTATACGTGCGCCGCCTGTGCCTCACGTGGTCGAGCGACGTGGCGACACACGCGCGATCCCAGGCCGTCGAGGCCGCCACCGGCGTCCAGGCATCACCAGCAGGCGCGTCGTCGCGCCTTCACACGCGGTCGTCGGGCCACACCCAGCGCCACCCCGCGTGCGCTCCGTCAGGGCACTCGCCACCACGCCACGAGACCGAAGCCGACGAGGGATTCCAGCGTTCACCAGAGGCCCCACCCATACCGCCGGCGCGTCAGGCGGTCCAGCCGGGCTTCCATCTCCACGAGCCGGGCATCCATCCGGTCGAGTGCGGCGTCGACCCGACGGGTCTCCTCGTCGCCATCGATGGGTGTCTCATACTGGTCATATGGGGTCTCATCAGCGTCGTGCATCTACCCCTCCTCCGGCAAGCCCAGGCGCCGCCGGGCCTCGCGCCGAATCTCCACCTGGCGCTCCTGGTACTGCCGGTGCCACGCGCGCTCCTGCTCGGGCAGCTGCTCTTCCCGAATCTGCCGCTCCATCTCACAGGCAATGTCAACTTAATGGGGATATCTGCAGAATCAGCTTGTGAAATGGGGCGCTGAGATCATTTCGAGTTCATTTTTAGGCCCTCAGTGGGACGTCTGAGCGTGATGGTTCGGTCAACACCCGCAGAATGGGAGATGCTTTACCATCCACTCGTTAAGTTGACAATGCCAGGTGTGGGCGAGAGGTGGCCGCCAGTGGGGGGCGCTGGCAAGGCGTCAGCGCAGAAATGCCGTTTGAATTTCCTATCCGCTTGACGGTCGATGATATCGGTGCGATCATCTTCGCGGTGAAAAGAAATTCACAAGGGCCGAAGGTATACGAGAGCAGATGAGGCGGCAGCTTTGCTGTGGAGGCAGTGATGACATCAAAGCTCTACATTTACGATCAGAGCAGTGAGATAGACCGCGATCAGGCTGCAGGGCGGTTCGATGACGATGACGACGTCCTCACCATTGGGGTCTCACTAGGCGTGAAGAACCTCATGAAGGTTTTCGACCAGCTCCTCGGAAGCCATCAGACCTTCAATAGAGTTGTTATTCAAACGCATGGTGGCCCTGGCAAGATTTACTTCGGGGATGAGTTCGTGGACGCGAATGTCTGGAAAGGCTCATTCTACGGATTGAATTATGAGAAGTTGTTTCCGAAGTTTACTCGTATGTACTTCGACGGCTGCAATGTCGCCGCCGGCGGGGCTGGAACCAATTTTCTTATCGCAGCTGGGTATGTTTTTCTTGGCTCCGGAGGAGGCGATGCGTTCGAGTGGAAAAACATTGGACTGGGGTTACCTGGATGGTTGCCGGGCATTGGAGGACATACAGTCCACTTTGGCGGTTCGGATAACTTCAAGAGGATACGGTTCTTCAAAGGTGGCGGTATCAATTGGCCCGACTCGTTCGTGCATTGACCTAGGCTCACATTTCCGCTGCACGCAGCCCAGCCCCGGGCATCGAAAGACCTTGCCGGGTGCATCAATTGCGGCAGGCGGTGGTTGACGATCCACACCTTGGCGTCGCCTCCCTTGTATCTGACGAGGCCGGTCGGTCGATGATCACGATGCCGGTGCTCAGCACCGGATCAGTCATCACCTTCGACATCTCCTGCTCAGGGTCCAGGCCTCATTTCAGTTCTGTCGCACATGTGCGTTGTCAGGAGTGTTGGCGTCTGTCAGCCATGGAATTTCTGATAGCGGATTTTCGGATGTTGCCCCTAACATCGACATGCGCGACAGCACCTCTGCGGCTGAGCCCAGGCCATACAGTTGGGGTCCTGCGAGTTCACCAAATGTTCACACGCGCAGCAGAAACGTCAGGATGCCCAAGGTGAGCAACGCCGCCGCCACCTCCCCATGGGTCATGACCACATACTCTCGCCACATGGCGCTTGTCCCTCCCAGGCCTAAGCGCACCGGCCCTCCGAAAGCCGCTGGTCCTCACCGGCATGGCTCGCACTAAACAGCGCGAAGATCGCCGACCTCCGGCCGCCGCGTCCACCGTTGACGATTGCTCCATCGTCACCCCGGCGGACTCGCCGCAAAGTGTGACCTGGCCGTTGCTGATGCGGTCGGCCACCGCGGCCAGCCTCTCGTGATCGCTTGCGGCCGCCTCACGCACCGCCTGGATTACGTGTGGACACATCAGGTGTGGAAACCTGGCCAGAGGAACGTCTGCTGGCTCAGATCGGCCCGTGTGGCGAGGCTGAACGTTACCGATGAGCTGAAGGTCAGCAAGCAGCATGCCGGTACTTGAGGAGGGGAGTATGCGCTTCGCACGCACCCATGAGAGGCCCGCCAGACGGTCGGCAGGTAAGTCCGTACCCCTCGCGGCTTGCACTGGCGAATCGCGTGGCTGTCTCAGGGATGAGAATTCACGCCATCACCGCGTCTCACGGATGAGCCTCCAAGCTTCCTAACAGAATGACGATACCCCTTCCTTCGAGAGACGGGGCGAGGGAACCAATTCGTGGTTATGTGGCACCAGCGCGGCAGAGGATCCGGTATTTTGTTAGGCGAGCGTCAGCTTCACCACGTTGACCCCGTCTGTCATCTCGATGGTGAGACCATTTCCCCCCTTTCCGCTTCAGCCGCGCACCCCGACTCTCTCACCTCATCCCTTGCGAGAAGCATCGCTCGCCAGCATCTCAGCGTGGTCGGAGGAGCCGCCTCACGAGTGGCACACCTATTGCTATACTTTGATCGATAATAATCAAATTTAAGCCACCGAATCGCTCCAACAGCGGCTCATCAGCGCACACGCTGGCGCCGATCGACCGGCACGAGTCCATGGTGCCGCAAGGCCCGCTAGGCAGTTGTCCGCCAATCGACAGGTACAGGCACGAATGAAGACCAGTGGACTCAACTTTACCACCTTGACGATCTTCATCCATGAGGATTCCCTGGCGGCCATCGCCAGCCAACTGGACATGCTCGAGCGTCTGATCGCGCAGTATGGGGCAAAGGCATTTTGGGGTGAGCCGGACACGGAGCCGCCGCGGCAAACCGCTTGATCTAAGGTGACGGGCAAAGCACAGCTAAACTTCCTTTACGTCAGCGGCGAGTGAACCCCATCTTCACTATGGTCGGGTGTTTTGAAGAGGTGTCGTATCACCAAGGGAAAAGCTATGAAAAAACTGTGCGCCATTCTTGCGCTATTGTTGGCGTCCTGCGTGAATCCCTATGCAAAGTTCTATCAAGGGGTCCAGGATGCGCGGCAAAGCCCTAACTATGATTCGGCCCAAGGCGATCTTAAAATTTACAGCACGGACGACTTCAAGCGGGACAGCCAGGCACTTATGCGTCATGGCTATATACCTATTGGGAAGGCTTCATTCAATATTGCAGTGAATCAGGTTACTAAGGGTCAACTGCAAGAGCAAGCTAACAAGGTTGGTGCCCATATTGTGCTCATTTCGTCCAAATATACACATACCATTTCAGGAGCAATTCCGTTAGTTCTACCTCAAACAACAACCTCATACTCTACAAGAACGGCTACAGCATATGGCCGAGGCGGCACTGTGACCGCTTATGGAAGTGGCACAACAAAGACCTATGGCACACAGACAATGATAATGCCCTACTCGGTCGCACACGCCGATTTCGGTGCGCTGTTCTTTGCAAAGACCAAAGCGAAAGTGGGCATCATCCCCCAATCAATCGATGACGAAACCCGTAAGCGTCTGGAAACAAATGCTGGGATAAAGGTGCTCGTGGTTGTTGAAGGGGCATCGGCCTTCCAAGCTGATGTTCTGCCTGGTGACATCGTTCTTGCGGTGGGGGGCGAGCGAGTCCAGTCCATGCAGCACTACGTACAGCTTCTCAAGAAATACGAGGGTCAAACCGTTTCTTTTCAGCTAGACCGTGATGGCAAGCCTGTTGAAAAACACATCGCTATTCATTAGAGGTTATCTCGATTTAAGCTTCCTGGGCCTCTGGCGCCATGGGACACAGGGGCTTACGACACTTCCACCGTAATACCGGCTTCACTAGGCTCTGTAGGCATTTACAACTTAATCGGGATAAACTCTATTCGTTATAGCAAGACCAGAGACTAAGCGGCTCACGCGAGTGGTTACCGCCTACACCGACGGCAGCGGGGGATGAGTTGGTATAACAGACAGTTCAAGCGGTGGAAGACAGATGTCGTCACGCCGGGCAAGGCCGGCGACGATGAGAAATGCAGGAGGACATCGTCAACAACCCGCGACTGACGTCTCCGGTTTCGGGTGCGATATTGGTATGAAAGGAGTCTTTAATGTTTCAGCGTGTGAACACCGCGTTGTTGGTCATGGGGTTGTTGGTCGTGGCATTGTTGGGCGTAGAGGTCGTCACCCACTATCAGATGGCTATCGCCGTCAGGGAGACCAGCCCCTGCGTGGTGCTGGCGGCAGCAGCCTTGCACGTGGACGGTGACTTTAGCCGAATGACCGTGTCACCCGACATTGCCGCCACGGCGGATGAGTTGGAGATGGTGCCGTAGCGGAGGGTCTTCAGCGTGAGGAGTCTCAAGTGTCTCAGCGTTTCATCGCAATCATCGCACTAAGCGTGCTGTTCACGGGCTGTGCCGCTACTAACCCATCGATCATGGTGTCACCACGTGGCAATGCCAGCGATGAGAGTTTTCAGACCGACACCGACGATCAGCCGAACCAGTCCCTAAGCCCGCAGCCGGATGTCTTCAGCCAAGCGGGTATGGAACGGCCGGCGACGATCTGGCTTCGCGAGGCCGGTGTCTCTCAGGCGGCCATCCCCGCCAGGAACGGGGCCGGACGGAGTGAACAGAGCTGTTGTCGGCGCGAGGGTGGGGGAGAGGTGCTACCCCAGCTGGGAGTTTACCTGCATGTTCCCCGCTGTGAGTCTTGAGTTTTCAGGACCCTTCTCCTGGCTCTCATCCGACCTGGCCACCTCCATCTTCGAGGCGGCCGCCGCCAGAGCTGCGTGGATCTATCTCTGGACGGTCGAAACCCAGGACGGCTATGTAATCTACTACGTCGGCGAAACCGGAGCCGAGTTTCGGCAACGCATGCGCCAGCACTGGTGTGAGCAGATGGCGGGGATGTACACCTCTACAACCCGGAGCGGTTTGCGCTCGGCCACAAACACGTGCTGTGGCGGGCGATGTATGGGAACGACCGTGAAGCCTGTCTTGCCGCGTTCGTGGAGTGCCTCCCCACGCTCGCACCAGCCTTGGCTGACTTCGTCCGACTCATGCGGTTCCACCTCGCCCCCTTGACCTGCCACACCCGCTTTCGCAGGCGGATTGAGGACGCACTTGCCATGCATCTCTACCGGCAACCTGGCCTTGTGGGGCCATTCCAGGATGCCGGCTCCGCTACGCACCCCGGCGTGCCGGCGAAGAGTCCATCGATGTCCGCTGCCAGTCCTCGGCGCTCCTCCTCGGTTTACCCGCGTGTCTCGACGCATAGGTCTCGCCCGGGGCCTCACCATGCACTCCCGCGAGCGAAGCCATTCGAGTATACTACGCCCTACACGGGGACAGTGACCCCTCCGAGGACCTCACGCACGCCTATCGCCTGTGGGAAAGGGTCCATCGATGGTCTACGTATCTGCGGTGGTGCTGACGGTGCTGAACCTGGGCTTCTTGGTCGGCATTCTGTTCAACCTGCCAGGGACGTGGCTCATGGTTCCTGGTCACCGCCGTGCTGAAGTGGTGGCAGCCAGGTTACGTCCTGGTGAGCTGGACCATGCTGGGCGTGGCCGCGGGCTTGGCCGTGCTGGGAGAAGTGCTCGAGTTTGTCATGGGCGCGGCGGGGTCACGCCAGGCGGGAGGCTCTAGACGGGCCGCGGCGGTAACCATTATCGGCAACCTCGTCGACGGGATCGCAGGCACGGCTTTCCCGGTACCGATTGTCGGCACTGTCATTGGGGCATGCCTCAGGGCTTTCGTCGGTTCACTCATTGGGGATCTGTAGGCGGGACGCCCGCTGTTTCCGAGCTTTGAAGCGGGCTGGGCGGCGGCTGTGGGCCGGTTCTGGGGGACGGTGTCCAAGCTCGCCATCGGCGGCATCATTGAGGTTGTCCTGGCGCTGGCCGCGGTCTTCTGATGTGCATGAACCAGGGTTCCCCACACGCCCGACTCTAGCCTATGACGCATGTGCGGGTGTTGGCGTGAACCGCCGGCTCTCCGAGCACGATGCGCTCAGGCACACCGGTCGAGGTCATGTGCATGTCGCCCTGCGATCATGGATGGTCAGAGTGGGACAGCTTCGCGTGCAACGGCCGTCGGCACGCGCGTCTCATGCTCGGACTACGGGAACGTGTGGGACCGATGCGCTCCCAGTTCGTGACACCTGGTCTTGACACCGAGCAGGGTCGTGCGGCTGACGGACGGTCCGAGCAAGCACCCCCCGCGCGGACCGGATATCCAACCGCTGCCCTTCGGCCCCATGACACGTAGATGACCTCCTGTAGCCAATTCGACGACTACCCCTGAGAGGCTTGCCGTGGCGCTTGCCATGGTGTGAGCCGTCTGGTGGCCGACGGTTTGACGCGGGCTTGTTGGCGTGCGAGGCCCCTTCCCACGACCGCGTGCGCGCATCAGCCGGCGTTACGGTGAGCCCGCATGTCCCCGCAGATACCGCCCGGTCCACTCCAATCCCCAAACGCCCTTCCAGAGACGAGACCGGCTGCTCATGGTCATCGGTGCGGGCCCCCAGCCGGGCCAAGCGCTCCTTGAGGCATGACAAGCACGCCTGGATCCATGTTAGACGCTGCTCTACCGTCTCCTGCTCCATGCGTACCCCACCCATCAGTCAGCCGCTGGGCCTCGCGCTTCACCTCCGCCTCCTCCTCACGGTACCGCCGCCGCCACTCCCGTTCCTCCTCCGACAGGCGCTCCTCGCGGATCTGCGCCTCCATCTCCCAGAGCTGGCGCGTCAGCTCGTGCTCACGTGTATAGGCGGCGTGGCGCTCGTCCCACCGTCGCAAGTCACGGCGGTTCAGCCACCACATCACGATCCACACCAGCACTGCGAGGGCGATGCATGGCAGCGCCACACCAGGGCCCGCCTCCAGGAACTCCATATCTGTCCCTACTCCTTCAGAGCCTTGGCCGCCTAACGACCCCACCACAGCACCCACCCCGTTATCGGGAGCACCTCCGTCGTCAGGACCGTACCCCATCCACACACCGCCCACTTCAGTCGCGTCACCGCCCGGTCAAGTGCATCATCCAGGTCAGACCGAGCACTCGTCCTCGTACCTCCAACGCTGGCGGTCCCACACGTCCGGCCTCGGCGTCATCCCTGACCGCCCTGGATCACGCGGTAGGGCGAGTCTCGCACCTGGGACTCGCGCATCTTAGCCTCCTGCATGGCCTCCTCATGGCGGTGCTGCTGGCGGAAGATGGTCAGCATCACGGTCCCAAAGCCTAAGATCAGGGTCACCAATAACCCTAGCGTGATGCCCGCGCCTTTGTAAAACTCGTGCCAGAAGATGTCAGTGCATTCCATCAGGGGATCCCCTTCTGTGTCCACGGGAGTGGTGCATCATCGCCCGTGCGCATTCTCCTACCACAGCCTTCACGCCCAACTGTCAGACGCGTCCGCTCCAAGCGCACCTGATCCTCGCGGCGCCGACAGTCGGCACACCTCTCTATCCCCCACGTGTGCCAGATTATCAGGGTCATGAAGGGCCGCATGGCGATCGACATCGCGCCCGTGATCGTCAGCACGCGCGTGAACCGCTCCCAGGCGGTCACGTGACGAGAGCATACAGATCTGGGGGCAACAGAGCATTTCGGCTACAATACGCCCATTCCTTGTCCATCATTGAGCCGGAGGAGTTCCCCCATGAAGATCAAGGTGCAACTGGTAGTGTGTGACGACGAGGGTCACGAAGAGACTCTTACTGACGTGGTTGTCCTGGAGAAGGCGTGCCAACAGATCGAACAGGTCGGTTTGACCTTGGCCGAGGCGAAATCCCTCTTGGCGGTGCTGCAGCAGCGGATTGTGGAACGGCAAGCCGCCGCCTTTCTCGCTACGTGCATGCACTGCCAGACGTGTGGCACCGCCCTCGGTACGAAGGGGCAGCACTCCCGCACCTTGCGCACACTCTTTGGCACGGTCACCCTGACGAGCCCACGGCTGCGCTACTGCCAGTGCACTTCCCAGACGGCCACGACCTTCAGCCCGCTCATGGCACTGTTGTCAGAGCAGGTCGCCCCGGAACTCCTCTTCATGGAAACGAAGTGGTCCTCCCTGGTCTCCTATGGTCTGACGGTACAGGCGCTCACAGACTTTCTGCCAGTGGATGCGACGCTCAGTGTGTCTACTGTCCGCTCCAACGCGTTGGCTGTCGCCCAGCGGTGTGAAGCCGAGCTAGGTGATGAGCAGATGTCCTTCATCGAGGGGTGTCCGCGGGATTGGGGGAATCTCCCGATTCCTGATGGTCCCATCACCGTTGGGATCGACGGCGGGTATGTGCGCGACTGGGACGAAAAAAAGCGGCAGTTCGAAGTCATCGTGGGCAAGAGTATTCTCGCCTTCAAACGGGACGACGCGGAAGATATCCCCTCAAGTAAGTGCTTCGGGTTTGTGCAAACCTTTGACGCGAAGCCCAAACGGCGCCTGTTTGAGGTGTTGCAATCCCAGGGACTGCAGATGAATCAACAGGTCACCTTCATGTCGGACGGGGGCGATACCGTGCGGGAGCTCCAGTTGTATCTTAGCCCGGAGGCTGATCATCTGTTACTCTACTTTCCGGTGAAACGGGTTGTGTTTACGCTGCCAAGGGCATGTCATAGCGTACCGTTCTTGGCTTCCGCTGTCTGCGGTGGCCAAGAATGCCTTTCGGCAAGTGCATAGTGGGGGAGGGCTTTTTGCGGAGTGGCTCAGGCAGACCCCCGAAGTCTGCACAATCCACCGCGGCAAGGAGCCGCCGGAGCCTGCCTGACGTCGGCTTTGGGGCACGATCCCAGAAGCCCGTGGGCAGCGCCGGCTGGGTCGCCGCGCGATACATGAAGATGGCCCCGGCCACTAGCGCTAGTTCGGGCAGCCGCTGCCGACTTTCTGGAGCAAAGACGAATTGACGTGCCGCTCCCAACATCTGTTTAGCCGTCAACGGCAGCCCTTCCACTGGCCAGCGGTCGCGATAGAAGGCCTGCCAGTGGGCGCCCATCAACGGCAGCGTGGTGTTCAAGAGGAGCGGCTCGTCAACACGCGGATCATGGATGAGTACAGTGCTGAAGGTTGGCGCGCCCGGCTGCGCATCGGCGCATACCAAGTCGTCCCAAAACGCCGCGTGCAGCGACAGGGATGTTGGCCCGAGACGGAGCTGCCAGGTTTCCTGGCGGTCCGGTGGCGTCGCGGCAATGGTGCGCCCCTTGTAGGTGCGTGGGAGGGGGCGGACAAGCGCGCCGCGGACGGGCTTGCGTCCCCTCCCTTGATACGCAGGCAGGGCAGCCCGCCGCGCCGTAAAGTTGACGGGAGCGCGGACGACATAGCGTTGCATCCCTGCTGCGTGGAGCTGTCGGAGGGGAAACCCCCGATCGCAGACCAGGGCTTCGTCGTCTGCCAGCTGCTCGTGAGCCCGTTGGAGCAGGCGCGTCTGTAAGTCGGTTTCCCGCGTATCGGTCGGCTCGCTCCGTACGAGGAGACAGGGTACTGCCAGACGCGGCGTCCCGACCGTCCCAACGCGCGCCGCGATGCCCCGTGGAATGGCAGGTCATGCCTTCCCCGCTGCGGACGAGTCGTGCTTAGTCGCACAGTTCTGGAGCCGTGGGCGGAAGAAGCCGACGAGGTCACAGGCCACCGGACGATAGCCCCCATACTGGTGGGCGTGAACGACCTGTTCCTCCTGGACGAGTTGCTCCCAAGCCTCCAGTAACTGTGCCGCGTGCCACTTGCCATACGCCAAAGCCGCCCAGGCACGCCGCACGGCCTCCGCGGCCAGCCCCAGCGTGGCTAGCCCCGGGATCACGGCTCCTCGGCTCAGGAGCAGGCGACCGCTGAGGAGCATCCATAAGCCATGAAAGAGGCCGAGATTGGTGCCCACAGGTACACGCTGTACCACACGCGCCAAGAGGTCGTTCATCCGGTAAACTATGGGTGACATTGGGCAAACTCCCTTCAGGTTGAGGATAAACATAACATCCTTACTCTACCT
>Ga0137403_10003268_pt1 | contig 19507 bp, 20 predicted proteins | sample CZOMad2_1_16fung_FD_122057 | JGI IMG/M metagenome (GOLD analysis project Ga0137403, IMG submission 122057) | Vadose zone soil fungal communities from Angelo Coast Range Reserve, California, USA - CZOMad2_1_16fungal (Hybrid Assembly) | ecosystem: Environmental > Terrestrial > Soil > Vadose zone...
TCCGCTTTGACATCGGTGATGCCCTCGGTGGGACCGCCCAGCGAAGACGAAGAAACCAAGATCAGCCGGGAGTTCCGGCGCGAAGCGAAAAAAATTTTCAAATTCGTCAGCAATCCCGAAGCCGAACGCTATGTCGACCGTATCGGCCGGCGCATCCTGGCAGCCACTGGGCCGCTATCGTTCGATTATCGGTTCTTTGTCATCGAAGAAGACGAGCTCAACGCATTTTCCGTTCCCGGCGGATCGATCTACGTATACACCGGACTGATCGAACGGGCGAAGAGCACGGATGAACTAGCCGGAGTATTGGGACACGAAATAATCCACGCCAAGAACCACCACATGGCGCGCGCGTCTGGGCCTGACGCGATTTCTATACTAAGCCTGCTGAGCATGGTCCTACTGGCGAAAAGCGGCAGCGGCGGGCAAGCTGCAGGCATGGTCGGGCAAGCCGTGGCCGCGACTCGCCAATTGGCCTTCAGTCGCCAACTTGAAATGGAAGCCGACACATTAGGAACACGTTATATAGCGGCTGCTGGTTTCGATCCCAAGGGTACCATCGGCTTTCTTAAAACCTTGGATCAAGAGAGACAACGCAACCCCATTGATGTTCCTGCCTACATTATGAGCCATCCGATAACACAAGAACGGCTGGCCAACGCTGAACTGATCGTGCGATCCCTCGGCACAACTCAGCCTCGAGGGGAAAACCCCGAGTCCCTGAAAAAAGTTCAGCTGGTCATCCGAATGGAGCGGCCTGCTGGTAACTCTGTAGTAGGCGAATACGAAAAACTAGTCCAACAAGATCCGGAAAACCCTGAACTTCTTTACTTGCTCGGCTTTGCACAGCAGCTTCAAGAACAGTTGCCGCAGGCTAAACGCAGTTATGAAAAGTCCCGACAGCTCAGGCCCGACAATTCCGGGCTGCAGCGCGACCTGGGTCGCCTGTATTCACAAATCGGCGAATTCAACGCGGCGCGAGCCGCTTTCGACCGCTCATTAGCGCTCGAGCCAAACGAGCCTCTGACATACCTTTACTTGGGGGATATGCTCGAAAAGTCGGGCGACCTTCGAAGCGCGGCAGGAGCATATCTCAATGCGCAAAATCTCGCGCCGCTTTGGGACCGCCCGCCATACTTGCTCGGAATCGTTTATGGCAAACTCGACCGTCGTGGAGACGGTTACTACTACCTCGGCCGGTCCTTTATGCTCCAGGATGAAGACGAACGAGCGATCGCCGACTTTGAACGAGCGCTAAAGATCCTTGGTGAGAACTCGCCGCACGCTCAGCTGATCAAAGAAGAACTAAAAATCCTGAAAAACAGAAAAAAATAGGTCTTACTGCGGACTACCCATGGCCGCAAACGAAAGTACACTGGGACGCACGGGTTTGTTATACTTATTTTCCCGCTTGAGCAGCACTTCACGTATGTAATCGGGGTCAAAACCGAGCAAGTCGCAGATATTGGTAAACGAAAAAAGCCATTCAGTATCAGTATCTTTGATCCAATCGATGGCATTCTCGTAATGGCTTCGAGCGGCGCTGCTCCTGGCACTCCGATATTTCTCCAAGCATTCGACCGCGTCTTTTAAGATTGCGATCATGAGTCGCTTTTCGCCTTCGAGCTGGCGCGATAACCCACCTGATCCGTAGAACTGGGAAGGTAGAAAAATGTCGGGTTCGAGAATTCTTGCCAAAAAATCATCGTACATCTGAGAACATACTCCTGGTTAACTTGAATCATAGCTTATACCACAGGTGGTGGTCGCCTTGCAAATAATAATTGCCGAAGCCACGAATGAAGGAAAAAAACCCCTACATCAGCTAAGCCTAAGAATTATCAAGTCTAAATTGATAATTATAGGAAAAACCCTACGTATTAATGTAACTCGGCAGAGACCATAGAAATGATCAAATTTTCGACAGAAACCGAGAATATCGGGACGCTAAATTGCGGCCATAAGACCCGCCAATTTGGTTTTCGCGACATTATGATCCCAGATTTTTTGTACGACAGAGTCTTTGCGTCGGCCTCTCATAACCCGCTGTGTTTCGTCATCGTTATAAACGAGCACCGGTCCCAAAAAAGCAGCTTTGTAAAATCTCGATGCTGCCTCTTCCAAGTCGACACAGGCGGCAAACACCCACTCGACGGATTGCGCCACGACCATTGAGCCGTGTCCACGAAGCAAAACCGCATCTCCCTTGCCAAGGCTTGCCAAGGGCGTGAGCGACCGCGTCGCCCTGCTCAATGGTATGAATGAGCGCCGGATCCTTATAAACGGGCAAGGGGCCCGGCCCGAAAAAAGCGCCGGGGTTAGATGAGGCCGGAAAAAACGGCTTGTCCACCATCGTGAGCGTGGCGACCATGTGATTGTGCAAATGAGCGACGCTTTGAATGTCGTCGCGCGATTTGTACGCGCGTGCATGCATAAAAACTTCTGATGGGGCATTGTATTTGCCCTCGACCAACTTGCCCTCGAAGTCGCTGACTACCATATCTTCGGACTTCACGGTTGCGCGACTTATAGGATGCGGCAGGATCAGGAGATGATCCGATCCGGGAATTCGCGCGCTGATATGGCCGCTGTAGTCGACCAAACCAGCGTTAAATAGCATGCGCGACGACATCGCGAGTTTCATCTTGAGCTCTGATAAATCCGTCACGATGAGGCTCCTCTCTTACGGCTTAATGCTTTTGTGCTATATCTTTCATTCGACTGCAGTTCAACTGTCGCCTTGCCACGAAATCCCGATGGCTGAAACAACATGGACATCTTTCGCTAAGCCAAATCCGGAGAAGGAATACGTCGCGATTCTCTCCTACCTACCGCTTAGAAGTTATTGGGCGCTGCCACAATTTTTCTACTACACCAGGCGTATTCAGACCCAACTGAAATCAGCGCGCGGCCTCCTTGGTTATTCTTTAATGGCTCACGTGGTTGCCAAAAGGTTTTGGACCATTTCGGTCTGGGAAGACGAAGTCTCATTGATGAGTTTCGTCCACAAAGATCCCCACCGAGAAGCCATGATGATCCTGCGCCGTTCCATGGCCGGCACCCATTTTCTGCGCTGGAAAATCATCGGCTCGGCAGTGCCCCCCAATTGGCGCGTCGCCATGGAGCGATTCCAGGCAAATGAACCGATGCCATGATACCTGCCGGAGTCTCGACCGGGTCGAACGGCGAAAACAGGAAAGGAACAAGGTCTATATGACCTCTAATAGCGCCGAAGGCATCAAATGGAATTTGAGCGATCTCTTTGCCGCACATAACGACCCGCAGATCGAGCTGACGCTAAAAACCTGTCATGCGCGCGCCGCAGCCTTTGCAAAGCGCTTTCGGCCGCAGATGGAACAGCCGAATGCTCTCACGGCCGATATTCTGCTTCGAGCGCTCGACGAACTGGAAGCGATTTATGAAGCTCTCGATCGCGCCGGAAGTTACTCGAGTCTCCTGTACGCCGCCGACACAGCAAAGCCAGAATATCAGGACTTGGAGCAGCGCGTCGAGCAACGATCGACAGAGATAAGAAACCAATTGCTCTTTTTCGAGCTGCAATGGCTAAAGTGCGACGAGGAAGCAGCCAACCGACTTATCGGCGATCCGCGGCTCAAGACATACAAACACTATCTTTCAAACCTGCGTCGCTATCGACCGCATACGCTCTCCGAGCCAGAAGAAAAAGTCATTAACGAAAAAGACAACACCGGCCGGAACGCTTTTGGCCGGCTGTTTTCTGAAATCATCTCGTCGTTGACGTTCACCCTTGAGGAGGACGGCGGGTCCGAAGATCGCAATTTGAGTCAGATCCTTTCGCTGCTCCACGAACCTGACCGCTCGTTGCGCCAGCGCGCGCTGGAAACGCTCTACCAAGGACTTTCGCAGCATGGCCAGGTGCTGACGTTCACCTACGACACATTGATTCAAGATCATTTAACCATGGATCGTCTCCGCGCCTATCCAAATCCGATGGCCCAGCGTCACCTTTTCAATGAAATTGACGACGCAGCGGTCAACACCATGATGACCGTCACGGAATCAAATTACGCCTTGGCCCATGACTACTTTCGTCTCAAAGCCAAATTGCTCGACCTACCGCGACTCGCGCTTTACGATCAGTACGCGCCCGTCGGCAAGGAAGTTAGGCCGTTTCCCTACTCTCATGCCCAACAAGCGATCCTTGATGCTTTCGAAGCCTTCGACCCGAGATTTAGAGAACTCGCAGGGGAATTTTTCGCCAAGAATTGGATCGACGCGGAGATTCGCAAAGGCAAACGCGGTGGCGCGTTCTGCGCCTCGCCTTCACCGCAGCTGCATCCGTACATCCTTTGTAACTACGACGATAACTTAAGAGACGTCATGACCGTCGCCCACGAGTTAGGCCACGGACTGCACGGTTGTTTGAGCCGCAAGCAAAGCTATTTCAACTACGACACGCCGCTCACCACGGCCGAAACCGCCTCAGTCTTTGCTGAGATGCTCGTCTTCGATCATCTGCTCGCCCACCAAACCGATCGCCAAGTTCAAATCGCTCTTCTCGCCGGCAAGATCGAAGACATTTTCGCCACGGTTTTTCGACAGAACGTGCTCACCCGTTTCGAGGAATTGGCTTTTTCGGCAAGAAAGGAAAATCGGCTGACGCCGGATAGGTTAGGAAGCCTGTGGCTCGAAGCCAACGGCAAGTATTACGGTGACGTCGTGGAGATGCCCGACGGCTACCGTTGGGGCTGGTCGTACATTCCGCAATTCATTCACAGCCGCTTTTACTGCTACAGTTACGTCTTTGGCCAGCTCTTGGTCCTCGCACTCTACCGCATGTACAAGGACGAGGGAAAAGGCTTCGTTCCGAAGTATCTTACTTTACTCGAATCCGGCGGATCCGATACACCGGAAGCATTACTCAAGCCGCTAGGCATAGACATCCACAAGGCAGAGTTTTGGCAGAAGGGGTTTCTGGAGCTGAAGGGCTTGGTAGAGAAGCTAAGCGATCTCATTTGACCGAGAGGCCTAATGTCCAGCTAACGAGGAACCGTTACCCATTAACAAGATCGTGGAAATGGATCCAAAGCGCTTTGTTGAGAGATTCGAGCGACTTAAAAAAATGCAACACGGTCTAGCACGACCACCACGGCGACGGCTTCAACCCTGGCGCAAGCTGGTTGGGCAGCCCTGATGCAGTCAAATGACCCAATCATTGATCGCGCCCTTTTCACGAAACGCCGGTCTTTACGGATTTCACACGTCGCCTCGGCAATAAGATCTTTTATTTCATCTCAAACGCTGGCGGCACGACTTCATCGATCGGTTTACCCGTCCAGTGCCATTTCGGCACGCTGTCCCAGATTTGTTCGCCTTTGGCTTGGACTTTGTCGAGCAACTCTTCTTCGTTGAGGCGCAGATATTTGCCGCTGTCGACCAGCGTTTCACCGTCCACGATCACGGTCCGGACGTCGCGGCTAACGGCGGTTTCCATGAGCGAGCGGATCGGATCGCGCACGGCACCAAAGGCGATATCGCGGAGATTGACGATCGTGATGTCGGCCTTCGCGCCTTTCTGTAGTCTGCCTAGGTCGTCGCGTCCGAGCATTTTGGCACCGCCCAGCGTGATTGCGTTGAACACGTCGCGCGGATGGCCGGAGAGAAAACTCTTGTCGGCGACGCGCGAAGCCATGGCGGCATAACGCATGTCAGAAAGAATATCTTTGGGGAAGGTGTCGGTGCCGATGCCCATGTTGATGCCAGCTTTGCGATATTTATCGAACGACTCCATGACGATGCCGAGCTTCAAATACTTGAGTGGGCTGTACGCCACCGACGCGCCAGAATCGGCAATGATCTTTAGATCGTCGCCGTAGGGATAGGACAGCCAGCTGTGGCCGGTGACGAAGATACAGTGCGACAGCGAAACTTCGGGGTCGAGAAAACCGATTTTTTGGAGCAGCTCAATCGGCGTGCAGCGCTCGCGTTGCATGACCGTGTGAAACTCGTAGAGATTGATCGTAGCGTGAATCTGCACGCGCACGCCAATCTCCCGCGCCGCTTTGCGAGTGTCTTGCAAAAGCGCAGGTGTACAAGAGTCGACGTGACCGGGATAGAGCATCGTCATCATGCGCCCTTTGCATGCGTCCTTGAACTTGCTGCCGAAGTCGACCGCCGCTTTTAGTCCTTTGGCGCCCCGTTCGTCGTCCCAGTCATATTCCAACCGCCCTTCACGATCGTGGAAAAAATTAACGTTCTTATAGCTCGGACCGGCAGCGCAGCGAATACCAACTTGATCGATCATGTCCACGTATCGCCCCGGTTCTCCACCGGCACCGCCAATGTCAAAGGTCGTCGTCACGCCGCTTTTGAGAACATGGATCAGCGAAAAACGCTGGCCTATGTCAACGTCTTTCAAGTGCGCGGCGTGCGCGCCTTCGCGCGTCGGCCCGCCATGGGCTAGATAGTTGGACGCGAAGAAATCGGTTTTGGTCGAGTCGTTGAGTATGTAATCGCTGGCGTTGATGCCGGAGTGAAAGTGCGTGTCGATAAACCCAGGAGAAACCAGGCAACCTTTAGCGTCGATCCTTTTGTCGACCGATTGTGCATATTCTTTACCGACGAACTCGATACGATTTCCGTCGAAGACAACGACACCGTCCTTGACGATTTCATGTTGTTTGCCGTCGAAGCCGACCACATAGCCGCCTTGGATGAGTGTTTTCATTTCCCAAACCTTTCAGATCCGGAATTTGCCCTTAGCGCTGGTCTTCTCCTAACGGGTTACTTGTCCCCACAATTCTCGCTGAAAACCGCTCTTCTCGAGATTGTTAACAAACGAATTGTCGTAGATCTCCTCGGCTTTTCGTTTGATGGGAGTTCCCAAACCGCGCTGCAGTTCCACGGATTCGGCGACCGCCGTCGACGGCACGATCATGCGCCGATCGACGATGTCCTTGGTATAAACGTTGTAGGCCACCTGGAGCGCTTCTTCTTCCTTCACCCGCATGACTTTCGAGATCGCCGCCTTGGCCTTGGCCGGGTTTTTATCGGCAAAGATAATCGCTTCGCCGAACGCCGCGACCATCCGCTGCACCATCTCCGGCCGTTCGCGAATCGTCCGCGTGCTTGCGTGAAGGGAACTGTAGATAAAAGGAATATCCAAATCGATCAAGCGAAAAAGCACGTTAAAGCCGTCATTCCTCGCCCGGACATCCAGCGGCGGAGTGATCACGACTGCCTGGACGATATTGGCCGCCATCGCTTGGTAGCGCTCGGACTGGCTGCCGCCAATGGGGCGCATTGCAACGTCAGGGATGTTGAACTTTTTCGCCACCATGCGCGACAGCCGATCGCTTAGATCGCCGGCCCGCGCCACGCCTATGGATTTGCCTTTAAGATCCTCGAGCCTGCGGATCTCTTTGCGGGCGACTAACACGTACGGGAGTTTTATCAAAGGCGCGGCCACAAGCTTAACGTCAACTCCCGCCGCCAGAGATGGAATCGTCGCGTCGGCGGCGCAATAAAGGAATTGAATCTCGTCCGCCATCAATGCCGCAAGCGCCGGTCCGCTGCCGCGGATAAAGACATGTTCCACTTTGAAACCGTATTTATCGAAGAGATTGTTTTCCAACGCTGTGTATAGGTGAGCAAAGCCGCCTGAAACCGCGCAGGTCGCAATGCGAATATGGGTTGGCCGTTCACCCGGCTTCGCGAGATAAGGGTTGGCAGAGGCGATTCTGTGGGTGGCTACGATCGACAGCCCCAGGCACAGCGAACCTTTTAAGAACCGCGCAATTCTTCGCAACGGGCTCAAACGAAGTCCGGCAGGACAATGCAATTCCTTCCTCATCGCGATCTCCTTCTGGAGCATTGGCAGCGGCGGATAATAGTCTATTTTACGACTTCCCTCAAACTCCAGTTTGAAAGAGTTCTGGACGAGAAATGCCGCGAGATCAGTTAGACCGCAAACCGAAAATGGATGATGTCGCCGTCCTTGACGACATAATCTTTGCCTTCCAGGCGGAGCTTGCCCGCTTCTTTGCACTTCGCCTCGCTGCCGTATGCGATGAACTCGTCGTACGCGATCACTTCGGCGCGAATAAATCCACGCTCGATATCGCTGTGGATTTTGCCTGCGGCTTTCTTTGCGGCTGTGCCATGAGCGATCGTCCAAGCACGGACTTCATCTTCGCCTGTCGTAAAGAAACTGATCAAATCCAAAAGTCGGTAGGAAGCGCGGATAAACCGGTCACGCGCCGGCTCCTCGATACCGATCTCTTTGAGGAATGCCATCCGGTCGCTTTCATCGAGCTGCGCGATTTCCATTTCTACCTTGCCGGCGAGAGCGAGCCCTTCCAATCCGCGCCGCTCGAGGTCTTCTTGGTAGGCTGCATCGACTGGCCTTCCGGCTTTTTCGTCAGCCTGATTGAAGATGACCAGCAAGGGCTTGCGGCTGAGAAAGCCGAAGCCAGCGGCCAAGTTTTCTTCGTCGGCGCTGAAGTTCAGATTTCTCAAGCTCTCTTCATTTTCCAGCGCGTTTGTGCAGCGCTCGAGCAAGCTCTCTTCTTGAGGTCGCGCCTTTTCTTTCTTCAAACGGTTGCGTCGGTTCTCGACCACAGCGAGATCGGTGAGAATCATTTCGGCGAGCAGATTGTTTAATTCTTTTATAGGATTGGCGTCGCTGTCGAAGTCACGCAATATCAGCGCAATGGCATCAACTTCGCGCATCTGTGTAACGATCGCGTTATTCGACTTAAGATCCTCCTCGGTCTCGCTCGGCGGAAAATCAGTGAAGCGGATTTCGGCGTAAGTGGTCTTTTTCGGCTCAAAAAGCTCCGACAGCTTGTCGATGCGCGCGTCGGGAACTTTGATCACGCCGAGATGAACTTCTTCCTTGCCACCAAAGCCGCCAACGTGAGCCTGAAGCCCCGTCAACATGTTGAATATGGTTGTTTTCCCCGCGCCTCGATGGCCGATCAGACCCACTTTCATTTAGCTCTCTCCCGCTTACTGTGGTCAAAGAAAGCAATCTACCAGGAAAAGTTATGGGAATGAAATCCGTCTGAAGTTAGATCCGTGAGGGCACGAGATAAAGAAAATCCGCTCAGCTTTCAGAACGGCGGAAAAATAGAGCCGCCGAAAGCTGAGCGGGAGTGGCAGATGATTCGCTATTGAGCTAGCGCTTTAGCGCCAGAAATAGGCTTCCCTGCCCGCGGCGGACTAGAAATAGTACCGATTTGCCTTTTTCACTTCGCGCTATTTCGCGGTTATATTCGGCGAGGCTCTTTACTGGACGGCGATTGACCTGCGCAATCAGATCGCCGGCTCTTAAACCCGCCTCGTCTGCGGCACTGCCCGGAACCACCGAAGTAACGACGAGCCCTTCAGCGCGATCGATCCCCAGACTTTCCGCTATTTCCGGCGTCACGGGTTGAACCACCAGGCCTAAGTCGCCTTCTTGGGTCGAGGCAACGATTTCCTTTTCTTTCATTTCACCGACCGTCAGCGGCAAGGTCACTTCTTTGCCATCGCGCAGAACTTTCAGCTGGACCGTCATTCCCGGTGTCACGCGCGCGACAAGTGCTGGCAGGTCCGCTGAGTCTTTGATTTCTTTACTGTTAAACTCGGTGATAATGTCGCCGAGTTTGATCCCGGCGCGCTCGGCCGGACTGCCCTTTAAAACTTCTGCCACTAACGCGCCCTTGGATTGTTTCAAGCTGAGCGAGTCGGCGATTTCCGGCGTAATCTTTTGCACCGTCGTACCGAGATACCCGCGTACGACCTTTCCTTTATCTTTGAGTTGCGGCAGCAATTCCTTCACCGAATTTGTCGGAATTGCGAAGCCAATGCCGATGTTGCCACCGGACTGGCTGAAGATGGCCGTATTGATGCCCACTACTTCACCGCGCAGATTAATCAAAGGCCCGCCTGAGTTGCCGGGATTGATCGAAGCGTCGGTTTGAATGAAATTATCATATGGACCTGCGCCAATCTGCCGTCCCTTGGCGCTGACAATGCCGGATGTCACTGTATGGTCAAGACCGAAAGGATTACCGATCGCCATCACCCACTCACCGACTTCAAGGCGATCGGAGTCGCCAAGCGTTACCGCTGGCAGATCCTGACCCGCGTCAATTTTGATTACCGCGATATCGGACTTCTGATCCTTGCCGATCACTTTGGCATCGTAATTTTTCCCGTCCGACAAAGTCACGGCAATCTTCTGAGCCCCGTCCACGACGTGGTAATTCGTGAGTATGGTTCCGTTACCGTCAATGATGAATCCGGAACCCAAACCGTTTTGTCGTTGCGGCCCGCGTGGCATGCGCCCGCCGAAAAATCTCTCCCAGAATTGGCTACTGGGATCGTCGCCGCCGAAGGGCGACGACGGATCTTGCGCCGGCCTGCGAATCTGCGTGGTCGAAACGTTGACCACAGACGGACCGATCTTTTTGGCCAGGCTGGCAAAGTCGGGTAAACTCTGAGGCGTGGCGCTGGTCGCCGCGCCTGCGACCTGCATCATCTGGCTAGCCGAATGATACCGCTCAATCGCGGCGCTAACGCCGACTCCCGCCAACACGCAAAGTGCGCTGCCGACGACAAGCGATGAGACACTGACACTCCTTTTGGGACTTAACTCCGTTGCCATTTTACATCCTCCATCATTGCCGGGAACGATCGCCAGTTTTTAACGCATGCGCTCGCAGGTCACTCATCCGACCCGGCGACATCGCTCCCATATTATTTCTTAACCCCGTTCCCAACCGGCTCATGGTTTGCCGTCCGCGTCTTTCGTTGCGACTGGCGAGCGCCGCGCGCTTCCAGCGCAGCAGTCCTTCTCTCATGTAGCCGGCGTCGTATCCAAGCATTTCACAAACATTTTCAAACGCGAACAAATAGGATCTGTCCTTATTTAGAATCCATTCCTCGGCTTCCACATGCATCACCTGCTTGCGCTTGCACGTGGCGGTTAAGTTCTCTTGAAAACAGACGACCGCGTCTTGTAGCACGGCAAGCATAAGCACCCGTTCGGGATCCAGATAGAAACGCCGCCGGTAAGTAGACTGAAATTGAGCGTCGACGAGGATGTCCGGCTGAAATACCGCCATGGCCCTTTCTGTAACCGGGACGCTGGGCTGCTCCCGTCCCGTCAGCCAAAACGGCGCCCGGCCGCCATTGTTAGATGCCGGCGTTTTGACCTGCTTCTTTACGATCATGACATTACCTCCGAAGTTGTTAGACAACCCTTTCACTGGCATTGTTCCATTTTTTTTGGACTGCCCTCGTTGAAGCTCCACGTTTCGGATGGCGCGAGGACTCCAGGGCAAGAAAACAATGCCAGTCAACCCGTGGCCTACCGTTCTGCCGGGCGACCGTACGGATAACAATCACAATAACGGGTAAGTAAACGAATCGGTTGAGGGATTAAATCAACAAGACCGAATCGAGCATGTGAAGCGAAATTTTCCGCGCATAAGCGCGCGAGTAAATCGACGACAGGCGACGCACCGGAGGCACGGTGCCAATAGGGCGAGATCCGTCTCCCAGGCTTTGAGTAATAAGGGATGAAACAGTGCCGATTGCCGATTCTATGCACAGCCCCAGGGGATAGCTCTCGCTCGCTAGTTGCCACCCGCGATTCGCCAAGCCGAGGCGCGATTCACGCGAAAAAGTGACGCCGGCCAGCGCGTTATCATGCGCCAGACTTAGAGCGAAGCCACCGATGGTGAAAATAAACAGCAGAACTGCGGCGGCAACGGTTTTTTTAAGCAGGCTGACTTTCACAACAATTTGCTAAATTACAAAATACGCTAGCACTCGAAAGAGGAAAGTCAACATAGCTACGTAGCTGGAAGACCCTGTCGCCGCCTCATTTGACGGTGCAAATCAAGATGATAAAGTGAATTTCCATGCCATTGGCGACGATTGAAGAGGCGATTGAAGAAATTCGCCGCGGCCGTATGGTTGTCCTCATGGATGACAAAGACCGCGAAAACGAGGGTGACCTTTGCATGGCCGCGGAAAAGGTTACCCCGCAAGCGATCAACTTCATGGCAACCCATGGGCGCGGTTTAGTCTGCCTTCCCTTGACCGAAGAAAGAGTCAGACATCTGGGTTTGTCAATGATGGTGTCCGAAAATACTTCGCCGTTTGGCACGGCGTTTACCGTCTCCGTCGACGCGGCCACGGGAATCACCACGGGCATCTCCGCCGCCGACCGCGCCAAGACGATCCTTGATGCGATCGCTGATGACGCCAAACCGCAGGACTTGGCAACCCCGGGCCATATATTCCCGCTCCGGGCGCGCAATGGCGGCGTCCTGGTACGCGCGGGCCAGACTGAAGGCTCGGTGGATTTGGCCCGCCTCGCCGGGCTCAATCCGTCCGGCGTGATCTGCGAGATTATGAAGAACGACGGCACCATGGCGCGCCAACCGGACCTCATGCGCTTTGCCAAAAAACACAAGCTTAAAGTCGTAACGATCGCCGATCTCATCCAATACCGCCTCAATTACGAATCGTTGGTTTATCGGGCCGCCGCGGCGCCGCTTCCGACACGCCTCGGCGGAGATTTTCAGGCCATCGTCTACAACACCCTCGTCGATCAGAGCGAGCATCTAGCGCTGATCAAGGGTAATATTTCGCCCAAGGAAGAAACCTTGGTGCGAGTCCACACCAAGTACGTGCCCGGCGACGTTTTCGGCTTCGAGCTGCTCAACACCGGCGCCGTGATTCAACGATCGATGGAAATCATCGCGAGAAAAGGCAAAGGGATCATTCTTTACCTCCAACCTGAGCATAAGGGAATACGTCCCGACATGGTCACCTACCCCAAGCTTGAAGGTAAACAACAGAGGGGCATGAATCGTTCCTTTGTTTATCAGGCGAACTTCAAGGAATACGGAATTGGCGCGCAGATTCTGCGCGACTTAGGCGTGCGCAAAATGCGCCTGCTGACCAATAACAAGAAACATCTGGTCGGACTGCGTGGTTACGGCTTAGAAGTTACCGCGCTCGAATCGATTCCACGTGAAAATTCGCTCCGCGAAGTCGCCAAACAAAAGAAAGTCAAAGCACGAAGCGCATAACCTAAATGTAATTTAAGAGGAGTTGGAAATCCTCATACTGCGAGAACCGATGCCCATATTTGAATACAATTGCCGCCGTTGTCATCATGACTTCGAAACGATCGTGCGTTCGCCGCGAGAGCAAGTCAGCTGCCCGAAATGCGACAGTAGCGCCGTGGAAAAACGGTTGTCGGTATTTAGCTTTCCCGGATCGGGAAAAGAATCATCCACGTCGGCCGGTGGCTGCGCCTGCACGCCACAAACTTGTGGCTGTCATTAATCTTCTGCCGGCGGTCTCAAGTAGTCGGGCAGATTGGCGCGAATTCGCTTCAGCGCTTCGCCGACGTTCGAAAACACTCTTTCCTCAACTAATTGACCGTTCACCCAGTAGTCCAAGGATGGCGCGTCGGTAAAATTGACATCGATGTAGCGTTCACCGATCGGCTCACCGGTGATGATCACTCGGACGGAATAGCCCGCATCGATGACGATGCCCCGTGTGCCTGGCGGAAGCGGCAGGCTGCTTTTGATCTTGGCCAACTTTTCCGGCGGATAGGTACCCACGTCCAGTGAGTAGTAACCCCACGCGCCGGGACCAACGGACATTCCATTGAGGATCTTAGAATTGATGTCGACCAGATTCTTGGCGGCTTGATCTTGGTTGTAGTTCTTAAGCAGCTCATAGGCCCACTTCTCGATGATGCCCTTAATGGGTTCGGCGGATTTGTCCCGTTCCTTGACCGGTCCGCGATCGATCCACCACTTAGTCTCTTCGAAGTTCGTTGTTTTTTCGTCTGCCATTGAGTCCGGTCAACCGATTTAACTCAGAATCGGGGCCGCTCCTCAGATCTTGAATTCCTCGAGCGTGCTCTTCGCAAAAAGCGACTCCACCTCAGGCCGCTTGCTGATCAGGCCCTGCTCATAAGTGTATTGTACCAACGTCTCCAGGACGTGACGATTCGCTTCCAGACCATAGGCCCACGCATTTGGGCCGAGAACTTCGCGCTCTTTTTCCATCTCGTCGATAGACCAAGCCAGCATATATTTGAGCGCGGAGAATTCGTACATCGCGTCCTGACAAAGCCGTTTGGCTTCGTCAAATGCCTTGAAAAGACTCCGGGCGATCCACGGATGCTTTTCGTACACCTCTTCGCGCATAACCACCGTGTGCATGATCGGAAAAATCTTCGTGCGCTTAAAGTATTCCTGTTCCACTTCGCGGAAGTTGGGGATCAAGCGCCGCACCTTGGGGTGGCGGCGCACAAACGGCGACGGCATGTGCGCCGAAATCATCGCATCGATTTCGCCATCCTCGAGCATGCCGGAAAGAGTCTTGTCAGGCGGAATGGGTTGAATATCGATATTGGCCGGCAGATTGTGCTTGACCTTGTCCTGGCGTCCGGGATGTTCTTCGCCGCCGGTAAACCACGTCATTTTTTCCGGCGGCACGCCGTACTCATGCTGCAAGATGCCGCGGGCCCAAGTGGCCATCGTGATCTGGTACTCGGGCACGCCGACTCTCTTGCCCGCTATATCGGCTGGTTTTTTTATTGCCGAATCGGTGTTGATGTATATGCACGAGTGGCGAAAAGTTTTCGATGGAAAAACTGGTATACCAATCAATCGTGGCGCGCCTTTATCGCGCGCCATCAAAAAGGAACCCGTGGACATTTCCGCGACGTCGAACTCGCCATAGCGCAGCATGCGCCAAAAAGTCTCTTCGACGCGTAGCGGTAGGTACGTCAGATCCACTCCTTCAACTTCAATCCGGCCATCCTGCAACGCGCGTGTCCGGTCATAATCCCAGCACGCCAATGTCAAACGGATTTTCCCCATGACTGCTCCTTGTCGCTTTCTCAAGACCTATTCTAGTCGTGGTGATCCATAGCAGCGAGGAATTGATTAGCGCCAATTACGAATTGCTCTTTTTCTCCTTGAAGCACGACCGCGGCTTCACCGGAAGCAAGCGTGGTGCGGCACTGAACGGTGTAAGGTTTTCCCTTGAACATCACTCGCTGGCCGGGACCAAAACCTTTCAGCTTTTCGTGGTCTTGCTGCGGATCGATCCTCTCCATGGGTTGGTTTCATAACATATCGGCGCGCAAAGCTTAAATCGCCAAAGCTCTATCTTGCATAGAGGTCGCGAAATTGACATCAGCAAAACCCAAGAATAGAGTTACGCGGAGGGAAGGAAAATCATGCGTATCGCCGTGATGGGCGCTGGCGCGGTGGGTGCATATTTCGGTGCGCGGCTGGCTCGCGGCGGACACGAGGTCGTCTTTATCGCTCGTGGCCGACATCTTGAAGCGCTGCGACGCGACGGACTGCGAGTGATTAGCCCTTTCGGGAACTTCCACATGCAGCATGCTCGTTTTCACAGATGACACGAGTGATGTCGGCATAGCCGATCTGATTCTCTTTTGCGTAAAGTCTTACGACACGGAATCGGCGGCTGAATCCCTACGGCCGATGATAGGGACGGACAGCGCCATTTTATCTCTGCAAAACGGTATCGATAATGCAGAAAAGATTGCTCGACAAAGGGGCGAACAGCGAACTTTTGCCGGTGTGGTCTATATTGGCGCTGAGATCGACGCGCCGGGTGTGGTTCGCCATTCGACCGGCGGGAAAATCATCTTCGGCCAACCGGATAAGTGTCCTGACGACCGGGCGCAATTTATTGCGCGTTCTCTGGCTGCGACTGACATACCCTGCGAAATGAGCCGGGACATCCAGAAAGTTCAATGGAACAAGTTGTTGTGGAATGCGCCGTTTTGCGCAATCAGCTGTTTGACCCGCGCGAACATGAAACAGATCGTCGAGTCCGAACCGTTGATCAATCTGGCCGTCGATTGCATGGCGGAAGTTCAGGCAGCGGCCTTCACTCGCGGCATCGACTTGCCGCGTGAGCTGTTTGATCAAGCGATCGTTTTTTCGCAAGGTTTGGGAGAATTCAAGTCGTCGATGCTGCAAGATCTCGAAGCCAGAAAGCCGCTCGAATACGAGGCATTCAATGGCATCGTCGTGAAACTCTTGCGCCCGACCGGCAAACCAGCGCCAATAAATCAAACTTTTTATGCGACGCTGCAATGCTTAGACCAAGGAATTCGTGAGGAGGCATCAGCTAACCAACATGCGTCAGCTTAATTCGAAAGTATTCATACTCCTATTCCTTGGTTGTTTCACTTTTGTTCCGGCTTTCGTTAACGCGCAGACCGGGGACCTGACCGCCAAAGGGCAGTATATTTTCGCTCTCGCGGGCGGCTGTGCTTGCCACACGGTGCCGAAGGGAACCCCGCATATCGGCGGACGCGCTTTTCCAATTCCGTTTGGGACGGTCTACAGCACTAACATCACGCAGGACAAAGAGACCGGCCTAGGCGCCTGGACTGATCAGCAAATTCACGACGCCATGGTTAAGGGCGTTCGCCAGGACGGCAGTCGGATCTTACCCGTCATGCCCTACGAGAAATATTCAGGCATGGCGCAGGAAGATTTGAAGGCTCTGATCGCTTATCTGCGAACTTTGAAGCCGGTCAAAAAAGCGCCGCCGGAATTGAAAACTTGGGTTCCCTTGGTGCGCAGTCTGGGCACCCCGATCTTTCTGAAAATTTTTGGTCGGTTCAATAGCGCGCCGGCGCAAGCGCCGAAAAGCGGCGTTGAGCGTGGGCGTTATCTGGTGGAGCACGTGTCTTTGTGCGGCGACTGCCATACACCGCGAAATTTTATCGGCGTGCCGAAGCAATCGCTTTACCTCGCGGGAGCCAGCAAAAAGATCGGACCCCTTGGCGAGGCCGTGCCTAACATCACGCCGGACAAAGAGACCGGCATTGGTGAATGGAAACGCGAAGACATTGCGGAGCTGTTGCTCACGGGGACCAAACCCGACCTCGACAATGTCCAGGGCCTGATGTACGAGGTGATTCAGGGAACACCACACGGCTTCAAAGACATGAAGAAAGAAGACGCGCTGGCGATCGCCGATTATCTCAAGTCGATCCCGGCAATTAAGAACAAGGTTGACAAGTAGACCGACTGTACCGAGATCGGCGACCCTCACCGGTCTTGATAATCGCTCGCACAGCACCGACAGCCCTCGATAGCTAATTCTTCGGCACTTGCTTAATCACCTCGGCAATCACCTGATCGGCCGTGACATTCTCGGCTTCGGCTTGGAAGTTGAGGATAAGGCGGTGACGCAAAGCCGGATAGATGATCTTTTCGACGTCCGTATAGCTCACGTGCACTCTTCCTTCGATGAGCGCGTTGCCCTTGGCGCCGAGAATGACCGATTGCGCGCCGCGCGGACTGGAGCCAAAACGGATATATTGTTTAACATAGCCATTTGGCTGCCCACCATTTTGAGCGTCGTTTTGGGTGGCGTGCACCAATCGAACGACGTAATCTTCGATGGGCGGCGCGATCATGACCTGGCGCAATAGCTGATTCATTTCATTGACCAGTTTACCGCTGTCTTCGGGCAATACTTTTGTTGCATCATCGCTTTCCGTGCCAGTCGTGCGTTTAAGAATTTCCCTGAGCTCCGCCGGGGTCGGCGATGTCACCAAGAGCTTGAAAAAGAATCGATCGAGTTGCGCTTCAGGCAGCGGATAGGTGCCTTCGAGCTCGATGGGATTTTGCGTTGCCAGAACCATAAAGGGCGATTCGAGAATGTGCGATTCCCCGAATACTGTCACTTGCCGTTCTTCCATTGCTTCCAGGACGGCGGACTGGGTCTTTGGTGTCGCGCGATTGATCTCATCGGCGAGGACCACATGCGCGAAAATCGGCCCCTTCTTGAACTGAAATTCCCTCCGGCCGATGTTTTCCGTGAGAACTTCGGTACCGACGATATCCGACGGCATCAAGTCCGGCGTGAATTGAATACGTTTGAACGACATCCCTAGGGCATGGCTCAAGGATTTGACGAGCAGAGTCTTACCGAGACCCGGTACACCTTCCAGCAGCACATGACCTCCAGCGAAGAATGCGATTAGCACTTTGCGAATTAGATCCCCATGGCCGACGATGACCTTTTGCACCTCCGTTTCGAGTCGTTGAAAAGTTTCCTGAAATTGCTCCGGCTCCATCACACTCCCTTTCTTCCTCAACGAATAATGCCGCGGTATTCGATCGGCACTTGCTGCTTCTCCGTCGGCGCATTCGGCACGTGAGCGGGCAGCGGCGCATTGCTCACCGGAACCTGCGGGCGAGCGCGGATACCTTTCGATTCTTTTGCCGCGCGACTTTCGCCTTTGGCGTCCGCCGCCACTTCCTCGGGCAATTGCACCGTCACGTAACGGGCACCTCGGATGCCTTCTTTGCCTTCGCCGGTTTTATAAAAACGCTCCGCGGGCGGCGCGCCTTGCGGCGGCTCCTCGGAAGCCTGATTTTTGCCAGCCCCTTCCTTTGAAGCGCCCTCGCTCTTGCCGGTTTTCTCTTTGCTCTGGTCGTTACGCGGCTGTTTCGGGTCGGGTTCATTACCCTTGGCGTCGGCGGACTGCTGGTTCTTGTCTTGACCCGGCTCTTTCGGGTTTCCTTGCGCAGAATTACCCTTTTGCATGTCTTTGCTCGGTTGCGCGCTCGAGTCACTTTTGCTCTCGCCGTCACCTCCTTGACTTTGCTTGCTGTCACCCTGCCCCTTTTGTGGCAAATTGCTTTGAATACCGCCACTGCCCTTTTGTTGATCTTTTTGTTGGTCCTGTCCGCTCGCCGACTGCTCCTGTTCCACCCCCTTCATCGTGCTCGCCGCCTCGCTCAGTAGATCGCGGTTTTCCTGTTGTTCCTCTTTTTTCTGCTGCTCAACGACCTTCTTTTCCATTTCTTGCGCCAGGGTTTGCTTTTCTTCCCGGGGAATCTTTGGATCCTCGAGTTTCGCCGCGAGCGCTTTTAAATCTTGGGCCAGTCTGTTGAGCCCCGGTTTTTGTGCCATCTGTTCGGCCAAACCGCGAAGCCGCTGGTGAACCGGCAACGACCGAACACCCGGCTCCACCAGAGACACCAGGACATGCATGAGAATTACAGCGAGTAGCGAAAATCCGACAGACCAGAAGGCGGATCGTTTGAGCTTGTAGGGAAAATCGCGTTTCAGCTCGACCCGTTCCCCGAAGCTGGCGGTTTCATGACGCAGCCGGGCCATGAACGACTCCGAACAGTGCGCCTGTTCGATGGTGGCCATTGTCAGAAAATGGTCCTGCGCCCCCGCTCGCTGATCGACGAGTTGTGCGGCGGATGAAACGCCGGGGATTAGTGGCCGATAGCGCAGCATGACGGCGAGCAGTCCGCACCCAATAGCGCCGGCAATAATAAGGATCGCAGTGAGCTCGCTCGGTCGCTCGCCGGTGTCGGTCGTCACAGGGGACATGGACGCCGCTCACTAACGCAAGGGCATGGCCAGAATCCGGAGGGTAAGAACCCCGGAAACTGGCCTGTTTTTGCGTGTCTTGCTTGGGAAC
>Ga0137403_10003270_pt1 | contig 19505 bp, 19 predicted proteins | sample CZOMad2_1_16fung_FD_122057 | JGI IMG/M metagenome (GOLD analysis project Ga0137403, IMG submission 122057) | Vadose zone soil fungal communities from Angelo Coast Range Reserve, California, USA - CZOMad2_1_16fungal (Hybrid Assembly) | ecosystem: Environmental > Terrestrial > Soil > Vadose zone...
AGCACGAAATCGAAGAACTGGTTCGACTTCCATTCGGGGTCGGCAAATCGCTTGTCGCGCGGCGATGGCGCGATCGCGGGCGGGGCCTCTTCGCCGGCGAGGCGGCGCATCGATGAGCCCCACAGATCGAGATAGGCCTTGCCGATCTTCGACTGCAGCTCGGCGGAGCGGGCGTCGTCCGACAGCCAGTATTCCGCCACGGCGCTCAACGTCTTGACGAGTTCGCTGAGTTCGTTCGGCGGTTTGTTCCGCGCTTCGCCGTCCTCGCGCGGTTTGAGATAGGCCGCCAGCGCCTGGCCGCTGTTTTCCATCGCCCGCGCCAAGTTCATCGCGAAGGCTTCGGGATCGAATTTCGTCTTGGTTTCGGGTTCAATCGTAACGTCAGCCATGGCCCGACACTATAGGTTCATTGGGGGTTCGTCACCGCGCAGATTGACGTTGAAAGATCGGTAAATCAGTCGCCGGAAGGTGTTTGTTGCATTGCGACATGTACCTTGATTCCGTCATATTGAAGCCTTGCGGGCAGGATTTCTTGTTTGGGTTTTAATGATTTCGAGCGACAATAGTTTGGATGCTGCGGCAACGGCGCTCAAAAAAATATTGGCGGCTGTGGACAGCTGATTCGGAAAAGCAGGACTGACGGACGTATGTCGGGGGGTCGAGAAAAAACGGCACTGGCCTTCGGAGTGCTGCTGATATCGGCGCTCGCGCTGGGCGGCTGCTCGATATCGATCGCCGACCTGCCATTGGCCGGAACTCCGGCGGACGCGCCGGCGCGCCCGAAGGAAACCGGGGCGTATCTGCCGGTGAATGAACTGCCCCCGAATCGCGTGGAGGCCGCGATGAACCCGGCCGAGCGGGCCAAGATCCAGAGCGAACTCGTTGCCGCGCGGGAACGTCAGGCTACCGTGACCGCCGCCAAAGACGCCGCCGCGAAGTGATCTGATCGTTAAAGCGTTTTCGAACGAAGCATGCCCTCGGACTTGATCGGGGGTGGATACCGGTTCGCGCAAGGAAAACTCCTCCGAACAAAGGACGCGAGCCTCGGTTCTGATTTAATCAGAACCGATTAGGCTCTGGCGCGACCAAGCGTCCATGGTAAAAGAACCCCACTCGACCGCAAATCCGGACTGAGATACCGGTTGCCGGAGCAAGGCCCCATGGAAGATTTCTACCGCATACGCCGTTTGCCGCCTTACGTGTTCGAGCAGGTCAACCGGGCCAAGGCGGCTGCGCGCAATGCTGGCGCCGATATCATCGATCTCGGCATGGGAAATCCGGATCTGTCGACGCCGGCGCATGTGATCGAAAAGCTGAAGGAGACGCTGGGAAAGCCGCGAACTGACCGCTACTCGGCCTCGCGCGGGATTACCGGCCTGCGCAAGGCGCAGGCCGCCTATTACGACCGCCGCTTCGGGGTGAAGCTCAATCCGGAGACCCAGATCGTTGCGACGCTCGGCTCCAAGGAGGGCTTTGCCAATGTGGCCCAGGCGATCACCGCGCCCGGCGACGTGGTGCTCTGTCCAAATCCAAGTTACCCGATCCATGCCTTTGGATTTCTGATGGCCGGCGGCGTGATTCGCTCGGTCCCATCCGAGCCGACGCCGCAATTCTTCGAGGCGGTCGAGCGCGCGATCATCCATTCGATCCCCAAGCCGCTGGCGATCGTCGTCTGTTACCCCTCCAATCCGACCGCCTATGTCGCAAGCCTCGATTTCTACCGGGATCTGGTGGCGTTTGCGAAGAAGCACGAGATATTCATCCTGTCAGATCTCGCCTATGCGGAGGTCTATTTCGACGACAACAGTCCGCCACCTTCCGTGCTGCAGGTTCCCGGCGCGATCGATGTGACGGTGGAATTCACCTCGATGTCGAAAACGTTTTCGATGGCGGGCTGGCGCATGGGCTTTGCGGTCGGCAACGAACGGATCATCGCGGCGCTGGCGCGGGTGAAATCCTATCTCGATTATGGTGCGTTCACGCCGATCCAGGTGGCCGCGACTGCGGCGCTCAACGGCCCCGAGGATTGCATTCGCGAGATGCGCGACACCTATCGCAAGCGAAGGGATGCGTTGGTGGAGTCCTTCGGCCGGGCAGGGTGGGAGATTCCGCCGCCCGAAGCTTCGATGTTCGCCTGGGCGCCACTGCCCGAGGCCTTCCGCGGCGTTGGCAGCATGCAGTTTGCGACCCTGATGGTCGAAAAATCCGGCGTCGTGGTTTCGCCCGGGGTTGCCTTCGGTGAGCATGGCGAGGGCTATGTCCGCATCGCCATGGTGGAAAACGAGCAACGCGTTCGCCAGGCCGCCCGCGGCGTGCGCCGCTTCCTTGAAAGCGGCATCGAAACATTGCACAACGTGGTTCCTCTCGCCAACCGGCGTTAGGCATGATCTCGAGAAGCGTTTCCTGGGGCTTGACCCGGGGATCGAATTTCGGTTTTCGGATCAGTTCATGCCTAGATCATAGTCTCTCCGGCAGGTTTTTCCCGTCATGGTCGCACCCCTGAAAGTGGGTATTGCGGGGCTCGGCACCGTTGGTGCCGAAGTGGTCCGTCTTATCGAGCAGCAGAGCCGAACCCTGTCGGCGCGCAGCGGACGCAACGTTCGCGTTGTCGCGGTCACGGCGCGTTCGAAGGTGAAAAAGCGCGGCCTCGATCTGCGGGGCATAGACTGGGCAAAGAGCCCGCTGGCGCTCGCCACCGATCCCGGTGTCGATTGCTTTGTCGAACTGATGGGCGGGGCGGGTGAGCCCGCTTTGTCGGCGATCGAGGCGGCACTGAAATCCGGCAAATCGGTCGTAACCGCCAACAAGGCGCTGATCGCCAAACACGGCCTGCGACTGGCGAAGTTTGCCGAGAGGCATGGTGGCGCGCTGAATTTCGAAGCGGCGGTCGGGGCTGCGATCCCCGTCATCAAGACCCTGCGCGAGGGCCTTGCGGGCACCGCGGTTAATCGGGTCTACGGTATCCTCAACGGCACTTGCAACTACATCCTGACCCGGATGGAGCAGGAGGGCTTGTCGTTCGCCGAATGCCTGAAGGACGCGCAGCGGCTTGGATATGCGGAAGCCGACCCGTCATTCGACGTCGATGGCCATGACACCGCGCAAAAATTGGCGATATTGGCCAGCCTCGCCTTCGGCACCAAGGTCGCCCAAAGCGCGGTCTACGTCGAAGGCATCTCATCGATTGCGCCGGAGGATTTGCGCGCCGCGGAAGAACTTGGCTACCGCGTAAAACTGCTCGGGGTTGCGGTGCGGACCGCGAAGGGCATCGAGCAGCGCGTGCATCCGACCATGGTGCCGAAATCATCCTCGATCGCGCAAGTCATGGGCGTCACCAACGCGGTGACCATCGACGGCGAGGGCATCCCCCCGATCACGCTGGTCGGCCCGGGTGCGGGCGGAGCGGCGACGGCATCGGCTGTCGTGGCCGACATTGCCGACGTCGCGCGCGGCATCCGGGCATTGCCGTTTGGCCGGCCGGTCGAGCGGTTGCGTGCGATCAAGAAGGCACCGATGGAGCGCCACGAGGGGGGCTACTATATCCGCCTGATGGCGCGCGATCTGGCAGGGACGGCCGCCACCATCGCCACCCGGCTTGCAGAGCAAAAAATTTCCATTGAATCAATCGTGCAACGCCACCGCGATGGCGTTGACGCGGGCGCGACGGCGGGGAAAGCTGCGCCGGTGCCGGTCATCCTGATCACCTATGCCACCAGCGAGGACGCGGTGTACCGCGCGCTGCAGGCGGTACAGCACGACAAGGTGATCACCGGCCGGCCACAGGTAATACGGATCGAAAAAAATTAGCTTGTGGATCGTACGGACGATGCAAGCAATGATGTCATGCCGGCTGCAAGATATGCGAGTAAAGTCCTAGAGGAGTTCGCCGATGTCGACCCATATATCCGTTCCGCCGCAGCTCTTGCTGGAGCGCATTCTGACGCTCGAAATCGTGCGGGTGACGGAACGCGCTGCGGTATCGGCGGCAAGGCTGCGCGGCCATGGCAACGAGAAAGCCGCCGACCAGGCCGCCGTCGACGCCATGCGGCGTGAACTCAACAAGCTGCCGATCGAAGGCACCATCGTGATCGGCGAGGGCGAGCGCGACGAGGCGCCGATGCTGTTCATCGGCGAGAAAGTCGGGTTAAATGCCGGCCCGCAGGTCGATATCGCCGTCGATCCGCTCGAGGGCACTACGCTGTGCGCCAAGAACATGCCGGGCGCGATCGCGACCATGGCGATGGCCGATGGCGGCACACTGCTGCATGCTCCCGATGTCTACATGCAGAAGATTGCCGTCGGTCCCGGCTACACCAAAGGCGTCGTCGAGCTTGATGCGTCGCCGGCCGACAACGTTCGCCGGCTGGCCAAGGCCAAGGGCGTCGAAGCGTCCGCGATCACGGTCCTGGTGCTCGATCGTCCGCGCCATTCCGATATCATTGCCGGCGTCCGCTCAACGGGTGCGGCCGTACGGCTGATCACCGATGGCGACGTCGCGGGCGTGATCCATTGCGCCGATCCGGATAATACCGGGGTCGACATGTATATCGGCACCGGCGGCGCGCCCGAAGGCGTGCTGGCGGCGGCGGCGCTGCGTTGCATCGGCGGCCAGATGCAGTGCCGGCTCATTCTCGACACCGAGGAGAAACGCGAGCGCGCGCGCAAGATGGGTGTCACCGATCCACGCATGATTTACGGCATCGAAGACATGGTGAGGGGCGACTGCCTGTTCGCTGCCACCGGCGTCACCACCGGTTCGCTGCTGTCGGGCGTCAAGTTCCGCAAGGATGTGATCGAGACCGAGACCGTGGTGATGCGCTCGGTCACTGGCACCGTGCGCTACATCAAGGCCGAGCACCGGCAGCTGGAAAAATTCCACCTCGATTGATTAGCGTCCGTCGTTCCGGGGCGCGCGAATGCGCGAACTATGATGTGCAATTGCACATCAGAGAACCGCGAGATTCCGGGTCTGGTGCTGGCGCACCATCCCGGAATGACGACAGGGAGCTAGCATGCCCGATATTTCCGCAGTGAAAGCGCTGGTGTTCGATGTGTTCGGCACCGTAGTCGACTGGCGCAGCAGCCTGATCGCGGATTTCACCGCATGGGGCGAGAAGCGCGGCATCAGTGCGGACTGGACTGCCTTGGTCGACGGCTGGCGCGCGGTCTATGCCGCATCGATGGACGAGGTGCGAAAGCATCCCGAACGCGGCTACGTGATCCTGGACAAGCTTCATCGCGCCTCGCTGGCGAAACTTGTCGCGCAGTTGTCGATTTCCGGCCTGACCGACGACGACCTGCACTACCTGACCATGGGCTGGCACCGCCTCCATCCATGGCCCGACAGTGTTGCGGGGCTCGCGCGGCTGAAGAAAAAATACATCATCGCTCCACTCTCGAACGGCAATGTCGCGCTGCTGACCAACATGGCGAAATTCGCTGGTCTCCCGTGGGACCTGATCCTGTCGGCGGAATTGTTCGAGCACTACAAGCCCGACCCCGAAACTTATCTGGGGGCCGCGCGCCTGCTTTGCCTGCCGCCGGAACAGGTCATGATGGTGGCCGCGCACAACCATGATTTGAAAGCCGCGCAGAAGTTGGGATTGAAGACGGCCTTCGTCGCGCGCCCGACCGAGTACGGCCCGTTGCAGAAATACGATTTCAAGGCGACCGGCGATTGGGATATCGTGGCAAAGGATTTTGGCGGCATCGCTGAGCGGATGGGGTGTTAGTCCGTGAGTTCATGCCGCACGATTCGAGGCTCCCGTTTGGGCGGGCAAACCGGACAACCGGCATTTCCGAGATTACCCCCGTAACCGGACATGCTGCGGACACGCCAAAATCGGCGCGAATGACCCAAAGTGCACGTTTCGTAGGCTTTGACGTTCCAAAAAAATTGCTTACGCTCTGCTTAACGGATTGGAGTGGACAGCATGGCGCGTAACATTCTGATTTTAGGAGCCTCGTATGGCTCATTGCTGGCGACAAAGCTGCTGATGGCGGGTCACAACGTGACCCTGGTTTGTCGGAAGAAGACTGCAGAACTCATCAATCGCGATGGTACTGAAGTTCGCATCAAGCTGCGTGACGAGGCGATGCACCGGGCGATCTTCTCGCGCGATCTGCCTGGGACCTTGGACGCGACCTCGCCCCCAGACATCGACCTTTCCCGTTATGATCTGGTTGCTCTTGCCATGCAGGAACCGCAATACACCAACCATACGATCCGGGTTCTGATGATCAAAATCGCCGAGGCGAATCTGCCTTGTCTTTCGATCATGAACATGCCGCCACTGCCCTATCTCAAACGGATTCCGGCGCTGGCGGACATGGACCTCGAAGAGGCCTACACCAATGCCCAGGTATGGGAACGCTTCAAGCCGGGACTGGTGTCGCTCTGCTCGCCTGACCCGCAGGCCTTCCGCCCGCCGGAAGAGGCGGCGAATATCCTGCATGTCGGCCTGCCGACGAACTTCAAGGCATCAACATTTGCAGATGAGGCCCATAACCGGTTGCTTCGGGAGCTGGAGGCGGACATCGACGCGGTGAAGCTCGATGGCCAGGACGTGCCGGTGAAACTCAAAGTGTTCGATTCGCTGTTTGTCCCTCTCGCTAAATGGTCGATGCTGTTGACCGGGAATTATCGCTGCATCACCTCGCACGTGCCGCAGTCGATCCGCGACGCGGTGCACGATGATCTGGAGCTCTCACAAACGATCTATGACCATGTCGATGCCATCGCTCGGCGTCTGGGGGCTGACCCGAAGGATCAGGTGCCTTTCCAGAAATACGCCAAAGCGGCGGAAAGCCTTCTCAAGCCCTCGTCAGCGGCTCGCGCGGTGGCCAGTGGAGCGCCCTTCATCGAGCGGGTCGACCTGCTGGTGAAGTTGATTTCCCACCAGCTTGGCATGCCCAATGCCGAGATCGACCACACGGTCCAGATCGTAGATCAAAAACTGAACGAGAAGATCGTAGCGGGCTGATCCAACTCGCCGTGACGTGCTCCATCGCAGTTCGAGAATCGCGCACCCGACCTGCCGTCACTTCCGACAGTGAACCTTACGGATATCGATCTTGAATCCGATGGACGAGGACGACCCGACCGACGAGATTTCACGGATCGAAGTGCGGCTCGAGGAGCTTGCCGAGGTCTCCGAGCGATGCCGAAAGATTATACTGGTTTCCAAGGTGGCAATCGCCGGCGGCGTCAGTTTGCTGCTCGTTATGGTGCTCGGCCTATTCGGACCCAATCAGGTCGCCGCCATCGGATCGATTGCCGTGGTGCTAGGCGGAATCGTCTCGTTCGGATCGAACGTCAGTACGTTGCGACAGACGACGGCCGCCATGAGCGCCGCCGACGTGCTCCGTTCGGATCTCATCAGCAGGATCGACCTTCGAGTGGTTGGCGAGAGGACTATGAAACGCATTTGACGCGCGATGTCTGTTTTTGGAAGTAAAGCAGACGTCATCAGGTCACCGGCCGAAGTCCGAGTCAGACCCCTGGCAGCCTCCGCTAGTCGGCTATCTGCTCGCCCGATCCGCCGAATTCCACCGGGAAATCCTTAAACTTCGGGAGACCATCTTTCATGGGAAGTACAGTCTCGGCATAGTTCACGTGGACAGCCGAGCTGTATTTTAGTGTGGGCAATGTGGCCGAGAAGACGTCCACCAGTCCGAGCGGAGGGTGGTTGGTCATCAAATGGCCGCCGCACTTCTTGCAATACTGCCGCTGGCTCACCGCCGTCTTCTGGAACACGTCAACGTGCTCTGCCCCGGCCGTGATCTTCACAGCTTCTGGTTTCCAGAGGGTGAAAGCATTGACCGGTCCACCCGACCACGAACGGCACGATCGGCAATGACAATAACCCATGGCTTCCGGTTCCCCGGAGACTTCTATTTGAACAGCACCGCAAAAACATTCTCCAGAATATTTTGCCATCACGGTTAGTCTCCCTTGCTCTGGCAAATACATGCCCGCTTATGGAAACGTCATACCGGAAAGAAGCTACATCATCGGCAAGAATGCCGAAAGATGCCTCGCGCCTGGACAGGTGCGATGTCGCTTGTTGGCACGTTTGACACATGCCGACTGGCTCTGAGGATGTCCGTTCGTCGGGGAAGACCGGAAGTCATCGCGTCGAGGTCAGAATGACGAGATTGAGCCGCAACAGAGATGGTCCTCGACCGTCAGGTCTGCATTAGGCTGCGAAGAGCTTTGCACTCGGATTTGAATGGCTCTGCCGCAGCTGACTGTCTATGGTGCACCTATGTCGCGCCTCGTGTGCCTATCAATTGCTGCCGTTCTGTCGCTGCTGTCGGTCGTCGCGACGGCTGCGCCAATTCATAAGCCGCCGGCGCCACGCTGGCATGGCTACGGCTTTCTGCCGGGCTACCATCAGCCGCTCAGCAACAGCCTTCCACTTTACGCCCAGAAAGATGCGATGCGGCGTTTGGCGCGCCGCGACCGACGCCCTTGGTATATTGACCCGGTTCCTCGTTATTACGGGTATGACGGCAACTGGCACTATTTCGGCCGGCCCGGCTTTAACGGTGGCCGCTACAATGGCGGCAGCTTTGGTCCGTGCTGGACGCGGACACCTATAGGACCGATCTGGAATTGCGGCTGATCAGCCCATCGCTCAAGGACCGCTTGATCGATCTGACGGCTTGCGTCCCCACTTTAGTGACTTCCGATGCGCGCCATCCATGACGCAGTCCGCCTTTGGCACGAAACGGACCTGCCGGGCGTTCTGATGATGTCCGTTGTTCGGGGCAGACCGGAAATGGCCGGACCACTCTCGAAATGATGCGATTGACCGACAAGCGCCATCGATCAAAGACGAAAGCCCAAAGCGACGACGGGCAATCGAAAGGCAGCGCATCGGCAACCGATTAATCTCGCTACCGTGATTCGAGTGTGCCAAGGTGATCACATGTCATGGCAACACGTTCGCTTATCCCAGTTCGGCGGCCCCGAAGTGCTGGAGCTGGCGGAAGAGTCGGCGATACCCAATCCGGGCCCCGGCGAGGTGCGCATCAAGGTTCTCGCGGCAGGGACCGGCTTCACTGACAGCTTCATTCGGCGTGGCCGCTACCCTGACTTCAAGGGACCGCTACCGTTCACTCCGGGCTATGAGCTGGTGGGTGTTGTCGAGAAAACTGGCTCCGACGTAGCCGTGCCGCGCGAGGGGCAAATCGTTGCCGATCTCTGCGTGGTCGGTGGTTACGCGCAATATGCAATTCGGCCCGCGCGTTTTCTTGTGTCTGTTCCAGATGGCCTCGATGCGGCAGAGGCCGTCTGCATCCCGCTCGCCTACCTTACAGCCTTCCAGATGCTGACGCGCTATTGTCGCTTGTCTCCGGGCGAAACGATCCTCGTCATCGGCGCGTCAGGCACGGTCGGTACGGCGCTGCTCGATCTCGCGCGACATTTCGGCCTCAAGGCAATCGGCACGTGTTCAGCGGCGAACCTCGCGGCAGTTGAGCGGTTCGGCGCTGCGGCAATCGACTATCGGGCGGGTGACTTCGTTGCTTCGGTGCGTCAACTCACGGCGGGACGAGTTGGCGGCGCCGGCGTCGTTGCGGCATTCGATGCGATCGGCGGATCTCATTTCGACCGGTCCTTCGCTTGCCTCGCGCCGGGAGGCTTCCTCATCGGCTATGGCTCCCAGACCATGGCCATCGGGCGTGAAAACATGATCGCGGCCGGGCTAGGACTGGCGCGATTGAAGCTATGGGGCGCGTTGAACTTCCTGTTCCAAGGCCGCCGTGCCTTTTGGTACAGCATCACCGACCGCCGCTTGTCGCACCTTGACGAGTTTAGGAGCGACATGGTTGCTTTGTTCGAGTTGCTCCGCAACGGCGCCATTCATCCGGTGGTCATCGCTCGCGAACCATTGGCAGCCGCGAAAAATGTCCACGCGCGTATCGATGCTGGCGGGCTCGGCGGCAAGATCGTGCTGTTGCCATGGCTCGTGTCGCAGGGAGTTGTGTGACCATCGACCAGCTGGCGCTGTTTTTTGGGACGCCCTCGCCATGACGGATCGGTCTAAACTGTAAATTTTGGCAGGCAGTGCGGATTTATTTTGCTCGGCGTTCAATTGTCACTATGGGATGTGGCCTCCACTCGCGCGCCAACCTTTCCGCCTCCGTGATTTGCGCGCTCGTCATAAGCGCCACAAGCCTGTCTCGTTGTTCTAACGCTGTGTATTTCGACGTATCGAGCAGCTTGATGCCAAGCGGACCAGGTGGCTTTGTATCCCCAAACGCTGCGGCCAAAGTGAACCACATGAGCGCCTGGACATAATCCTGAGCCGTGCCGCGACCTGACGCATACATGGCCCCGATATTGTACTGCGGGCTGTGTATCCACGTGTCACCGGGTCGCTCGTAAATCTTGTTCGCCGCACGTCGGTACCATCGAAATGCCTCGGCATAGTCCTGTGCAACGTAAAGGCCATGTTCGTAAGCGATGCCAATAACATTTTCCGCGTAGGAAGAGCTTTGCTCCGCAGCGAGGCGATACCACCTAAAGGCTTCGCCAAAGTCTTGCGGCACGCCGAGTCCTAGAGCATAGGTATCCGCGAGATTGTTTTGGGCTAAAACCAAGCCCTGATCCGCAGCAAGACGAAACCATTTCACCGCCTCGGCTTCGTTTCGCTCGACACCCCAGCCTCGTTGATACAAAATCCCAACCTCATTCTGCGCATCCGCCAACCCCTTGTCCGCTGCAATTCGCATCCACCTCATTCCCAAAGCGTAGTCCTGCGGGACGCCCCGGCCTTTGATGTACAAGATCCCGAGAAGGCGTTCAGCATAGGTGTTGTCTTGATCTGCCAAGGTCCCGAGTAATCGCAAGGCGGTTACGTAGTCGCCGATATTGACCGCCGCCTCAGCGTCCTCGAACTGGCCTGCGTTAGCAGGAAGGACAGACGACAAGGTCCATAAGGTGACGGCAAACGATATGAATGGATTTCTGAACACGACGACCATTTCGGGTTCTTATCTGTCCGAAGACTATGTTGGCTTAAAATGGTGCGTCAATAGCCGACATCCGGGCTGCCTCGGCGCATGGACTTGCTCAAGCATTGCAGCGAACCTCGTCGAAAATGCTGCGTTGCATGAGTCCGTTGTTGGCAGCACTTAACAGACATGGCGGCCTATCCCAATAGCAACCAACGTGCTTTGATGATCATTCCAAAAGCGTCGCGACTTATTGAATCTAAGTAGTGTGCCGCGATGGGCCGGTTACCTTGCCCACAAGGGGCAATCTGTGTCCGACAATCCTACAAGCTGAACGCATAGCCGGGTCTCGTGTCCGGCGGCTTTGAGGGGGAGCGAAGTTGAAGCAGATCGGTCTTTTCGAAATGCGCCGATTGGAGACGTTGAGCAACACCATCTTCGGCGTTGCGATGACGCTGCTCGCCTATGATCTGCCGAAGGCCAGCAGGTTCGCGAACGCGCCGGCCTGGATAGACCTTGTCCATGCCTACGCACAACCCGTCATCGCGCTGATGATCAGCTTTATCGTCGCCGGCGTGTTTTGGCTCAGCCATCATCGGCGGCTCACCTTCGCGCCGGAAGGCAGCCGCGGCGAAGTCTTCCTCAATCTGATCTTCCTGCTGTCGATCGTCATGCTTCCGGTAACGAATGGACTTTACGGCGTGTATCGGCTCGATAGCGTCGTCGCAGTAAGCTACGGCTTTCATCTGACTGTCATTGCCGGCCTGAATGCGCTGCTATGGGTTCTGGCGCTGCGAGGTCACCGCAGTCCCGAGTTGTTGGCAACCGCGATCTTTCCGGTCTTCGTATTCGTGTTCGGAACGGTGATGGCCGTCGTCACGCCGTCCGTTGCGCAATTCACATGGTGCCTGGCATTTGGCTCGCCTCTGGCGGGCTGGTTGGCGGCTCGGCGTTGGCCGCTGAGAACAAATTAGCCAATTTGATCTGTGCCAAAGCGTTCTTGTTTGCAATGACTAACCGCCTTGCGATTGGGTCTCGTTATAGCGCCCACGGGGTCTCGATATCGACTATGAACCGCGACTTCCGATCCTGACCCGAAGCGGTCATTCGACACAGCCAAAAACAAAAAGCCCCGGCATCGTCCGGGGCTTTCGATTTGTCTGGAGACTGGAAATCAGTATTTGGCGACGACCGGCTGTGCCCAGTTAAGCTTGAAGTTCAGGGTGGCGGTAGCCGTCTGCACGTTCGTGGTTCCGAAGTTGCAGAAAGCGCAACCTATTGTGTTTCCGCCACTGTTGATCAGATTGTTGATGTTGCTGGCGTTGAACTGGTAGTAGTTATATTGGACACCTACGCTGATGATATCGTTAACCAGATATTCGAGCCCAACTCCGGCTGTCCATCCATCGACCCAACCACTGTGCCTTAAATCGAACCCACCCGGGTTAAGGTTGTTTGCATCAAGAACAAGCTTCGTCGTCGCCCAACCACCCTTGCCAAACAGCAGGAGACGATCCCAAGTGTAACCTACCTGGCCAGTTACGCTGGCGAGATTTGAAAAGCTGGTTGATCGAGTACGGAGGGGTGCTACGAGGGAAGGAGAGGTCTGGGTCAGGCCCAGGGCATCGTACATTCCCTCCACGCCAATCACCCAATTGCTGACTTGCCACCGATAACCGACTTGACCACCGCCCACGATGTCGGTGGGCGTTTGGCTGACGAGATCATCGGGCGCGGTCGCGCAGTTTGCGTGAAAGGCATCGGTACACCACGAGGACTTACCCCACGCGCCGCCAATATTGATGCCGGCATAGAAGCCGGTCCAGTTGTAGACGACAGGGGGCGGCGGCGGAGCCTTTACGAGCAAATCAGCGGCCATGGCACTGCCGAAGCTTGCCACGGACATTATCGATGCGAGTGCCCATCCAAAGCGCTTCATGAACTCCTCCGAGAAAAATACCTAGCCCACAAGAGCTATCGTACTTATGGCGCTTTGGCGCGACGAAGAAACCGGCATTCGGCGCTATCGACCGATTTACTGGGGCGGTGTGATATCCTTGCAACTGAAGCAGGTTTTCATCGGTATTTTGATATAGGCGAACACAGTGCGGAAAGCCCTTTGCTCTCTGACTGACTGCGAGTTCGTCAATTCCAACAGCACAGTCGCCAGCGTTACAACCACGTAGTACCACGACTCACACTCATCGTAGACCTCGCAAAATGACTCTATCCGTAGGCACGATGACGTCTAGTGGTGGCACGTTTGTATGGACCGGCCGTGCGTTGCAAGCCGAATGTGATGATCTGGAGATAATTGGTCTTGCGCTTCTGTATCCGGCCCTTGAACGGAGCTTTTGTGCTCCTGGCCATCATGGATATCCGCGCGCATCCGATCTCATTCTGAGAAAGGCCCTGAGAGGCCGCTAGTGCCACTAGATCACGGATGCGACGGCGAGACCGTTTCTCCATTTCCTCAATCCAACTCGCAGACCTCGGCAGGTATAGCTGTGCATTCTTCGGTTGCGTCAGGGATCAGCCTTGGACATCGCCTCGGCGGGTCCGAGCACGCTGATCTTATGCGACTTTTGGCTCGACGCGCGCTTCGTAGCTGCGACCTTGTGCCAACACAGTCCAAGCGATCCGCGCGCCAGCTTATTGGCAAGTGCAGTTGCCAGGACGTTATGATGTAAGCGCTGCGCCGCAGCCGTGAGCCACACGCCAAAGCTATGCTTCGCCCAGTTTGCTGGTCTGAGCAGAATAACGCGGGCGCCCTGCATGAAGAGCGTGCGCAGATAGCGATTGCCGCGCTTAGTGATGCGGCCGAGGCTGGTACGATCACCCGTGGACATCTGCTTCGGCACCAGGCCAAGCCACGCCGCAAAGTCGCGCCCTCTTGCAAAGGCAATTCCGCTGCCGATCGCAGCTACCATTGCGCTTGCAATGATCGGGCCGATGCCCGGAACCGTCATCAACTGCCGGCAGCTCGCATCGCCGTGCGCCAGGGCCTCGATCTCATCCGTCACATTTTCGATTCGCTCATCGAGATGAGACCAGTCGCCGACGAGGTCCTCAACAATCCTGACCATACGGGGCGACAATACGTCGGTACGTGTAGCCAGAATGTCTGGAAGTTGATGTCGCAGGAAGCGAAGTCCTTGCCGCACAGGTATGCCGCGCTCAAGAAGAAAACTGCGGATTTGGTTGATCACAGCTGTACGATCGCTGATCAGGCGAGACCGAACGCGATGGAGCGCCCTGGAGATCTAATTGATTGTCGGTTTTTACTGGAACACAGCGTGTCGAAGGGCGCTGCACGGCTTCGGCGACTGCGTAGGCATCCCGAAAGTCGTTCTTGTGGCCTTGCCGGAACGGTTTGGCATAAGCGGGCGGTACCTGCTTTACGTCATGGCCAAGCGCGTTTAGTGCGAGCCACATAGTGCGTCGCCATGCCGGCTTCGATTTCCGATCAGGCACCGCGGCACATTGGCGAGCCGGGCTGCGATCCGGCCGCGGGCGATCTTTTCCCGCAAAACGATTGCTCCCTTGTCATCGAGGCCGATCAAATGGAGGGTGTTCTTGCCCGGGTCGATGCCAATGGTGCGTGCGACTGTAACGGCTGTCTTATGGAACATAGCGATGTGCTCCTCGTGCTTCTAAGCCCCCCGCTCATTCTCTGAGCGGTTCCGGGCGGGAGCACGGCCGGTCCATCCCATTCTGAGACGTGCCGACAGGCGCCGAAGAGACGGACATGGTGCGATGTCCGCTCTGAGTCCGCTTTGAGGGGTAAAGCGGAAGTTGGATTTCGGGGCCGTCAGCTCAGCTTGTGGACCCAACTGCGACATCCGCGCGATCTATAATTCCGAAGGCGAGTACAAAAAAGCCCCGGACGATGCCGGGGCTTTTGAGTCGCTGCAGAGAAGCCTAGATCAGTACTTCGCGACGAGTGGGCTACCCCAGTTGAAGCGGTAGTTGATGCGCGCAGTGACCATATCGACATCCTGACGGATGGAGTCGGTGCGGAATATGCTGCCGGCCGGGATGCCACCCAAAACGCCTGCCGATGTGAAGGTGACGGCCCGGGTACCCATGAAAAGGTGATCGTACTCGACCGCAACCGACCAATTCGGTGCGAATCCGAATTCGAGGCCTGTTCCGACAACGCCACCCCAGCGTGTCTCACTCGCCGAATCGAACAGCACGCCTGTGGGGGTCACCGTACCTCGGTATTTGTCGTCGGTCACGGCCGCGCCGCCCTTCACATACCAAAGGACGTTGTTCCAAGCATAGCCGACTTGGCCGGTGAACAAGCCCAACGCTTCGATCTTGGAATTGTTAGTCCAATTGGGAATGAAAAGGCTAATATTAGATCCCTTCAAATTAGCCCAGTCGCCCTGCGCTTCCAGACCGAACACCCAACTGGCGCTCTGCCAACGGTATCCAACCTGACCGCCAACCACTCCGCCGGTCGCGTCGTGACAACCTTCACTGACGGGGACGACAGGTCCACGGAAGTTCGTGACATCCCAGCATTTGTGGGACCAGCCGCCGCCGCCGTTGGCACCGATGTAGAAGCCGCTCCAATCGTAAATCGCAACTACCGGTGCCGGTGGCGCCTTAGTATAGGGACGGGCAGCCAGATCGGCAGCTGATGCGGGAGCGGCCATACCTAATGCTAGTGGACCAACCGTGGCTAGCCAAAACTTCTTCATTCTATTTCCTCCATCTCCGTCGCGCTGACCCATCTGAAACGACCGATGCGCTCGCGACCGCCATAGCTCGGTTGCAGACGTTGCACTGATTCCAAAGCCCATCCTAAGCGATTAGGCCCTAAAATCTTGTGCCTCTAATGCAACAGTCCGTTTTTCAAAAACGGCTGAAAAATGGCAACTGGCCAAGCTTACTGACGTCTCAAAGCGGACGCATGCCGATTGGAATCCGCACACAAATTAATCGTGCGCATTCATGAGATATCGATCCGTGATACTGTTTGCTGTGCGTGCGGGATGAGTCCGGAAGTGGCACGAAACGGACCTCCAGCGATTTCCGCTCAGTGGTCGCTAACGGGAGAAAAGCGGACATCGCGGTTGCGTCCGACGAAGTCTGAAAATGAACCAGACTGTGTGAAAACACCCTCAAGATGACGCGCTTTGTCGTTGGCGATGACCGCAGTCAGAGCACTTTGTTTCCCGAGCGGCTGGAAGACTATTTGTCCGAGGATAATCCGTTCGGGCAATCAATGTCTTTGGCGATGAGCTTGATCTGGCCAGGCTGGGCTTTGGCGGCGTTGAGCCGGAGGCGACAGGGAGGCCGGCCTATCATCCGAGGACGCTGCTGAAGATTTCCGTCGAGCATCCATTCGGTACGATAAAGTCGTGGATGGGATCGACGCACTTCCAGATGAAAACACTCAAGCACGTCGGCACCGAAATGGCGCGACACGTCCTGGCCTACAACATGAAACGGGTCATGAGCATTCTCGGCGTTGGCGGACTGATAGAAGGGATCCGAGCATAGGCTCGGCTTCATGAGCCAGCCGGCTGCGCTTGCAAACCTCAACATCCGCGTTTTTACACAGTCTGGACCCGGAACGGACATGCGTCTGTTATCGGCAACGCTTGATCCCGGAGGATTGCTTCGACGAGTGCAGGACGCCTGCTCTATGAGCTGGCGTTTTTGCGTGCGCAATCTTCAGTTGTGACGACGTTTGAGATTTCGTAAGATGCATCGCGAAGTGATGCGGGTGCCATCCGGCAGCGGTGGCGTTCGTGTGTGGCCATTGCCTGGCGGGAGGAGCGATCCATATGAGAGCGTTCTGGTTATTGGGTGCGATGGCAACCGCGTTCGCGCCGCCCGCCATCGCGGCGGATTCGATCAAGATCGGGTTCGTCAATACTTTCAGCGGTCCAGCCGCCGCGATCGGCATCGACGCACGCAACGCGTTCGAATTGTCGCTCGATCACATCGGCCGCAAGATGGATGAAAGGCAAGTCGAGGTGATCTATGAGGACGACCAGCAGAAGCCGGACGTCGGCAAGCAGAAGACCGAAAAGCTGATTCAGTCCGATCATGTGGATTTCATCGTCGGCTATAACTGGTCGAACGTTTTGTTGGCGTCGCTCAAGCCTGCGGTCGATTCGAAAACCTTCCTGATCGGCGTCAACGCCGGACCCTCGCAACTCGCCGGCGAATTGTGCTCGCCTTACGTGTTTTTGACATCGTTTCAGAACGACCAGACGCCGGCCGCGATGGGCCTCTATATGAACCAGAAGGGCGTCAAATCCGTTTTTCTGATCGGGCCTAATTACGCCGCTGGAAAGGACCGGCTGGGCGGCTTCAAGACCACCTTCAAAGGTGAGGTGTTGGGTGAGGAATATACGGTGTGGCCGACACAGCTCGATTTCTCGGCCGAGCTCTCGAAGGCGCGCAACTCGAAAGCGGAGGCGATCTTCGTGTTCTTTCCCGGTGCGGCCGGCGTGCAATTCCTCAATCAATATGTGCAAGCCGGAATCAAGCAGCAGATTCCGCTCTATACGGATGGTACGATCGACGAATTGTCCCTGCCGCTGCAGAAAGAGAATGCACTCGGCATTCTCGGCGCGCAGGAGTGGGTGAACGACCTGCCCAACGAAGAGAACCGCCGTTTCGTCGCCGACTATCGTAAAAAGTACCCCGGCCTGCGTCCAAGTGCCTACGCGGCGCAAGCCTATGATGCGGCGCAGTTGATCAACAGCGCGGTGGTCGCGGTGAAGGGCGATTTGACCAAGAAGGACGCGATGAAGGTGGAGATGGAGAGAACGAATTTCAAATCCGTCCGCGGTTCGTTCCGATATGGCAACAACCACATCCCGATCCAAAATTTCTATTTGCAAGACGTGGTGAAGGAGGCCGACGGCTCGCTCTCGCTCAAGACGATAGCCACCGTCGTCAAGGACGATCAGGATCGCTTCCACGACAAATGCCCGATGAAAGCCTCAGTGCATTCCGAGTGAGGTTGCTAGTTGTTTACTTCCGTTCATGGCACAACGCCGACATGGCGAGCGGCGCTGACGATATCTCCTTTCAGGAGATTGGCAGACGTGCTCGCCACGCGGGCCGATGTCCGCTAGCGATGCTGTGGACGTCTCAGTGGCTGGCGGAAACCCAGACCGCCCGGTCAACGCGCGCTCGAATTGTCCCTCCTCAACGACCGCATCACGTCTCGGACCTCTGCGGAGCTACGCGCGGCGTGCCGCATCCTACCACCAGCCCCGTTGCACCTGATACTGGCCGCCGCGCCGATGCGTATTGCCAGGTTGGGAGTTCCAATTGGGCTGGAAAAGGGACCCCAAGCCGCCGTCGCCCCAGAAGTTGCCGCTCGCAACGGCGACATCAGCCGTCGGCTGGCGTGTCACAAAGCCGCCCTGGGGCTGGTTGTTCAGCACCGCGACGAACTCGGTGCGATAGTTGGTCTCGCGGCTCAGCGGCTCGTCCGAGACGACGATCGAGGATCGCGGCAATGCGGTCGGCGCGATGCGATCGAGCACATCCTGTGGGATGGTGATGCGGTCGAGCGCATCCTTGGCATCGTCCCCGTTGTCGATCGTGACCGCGGTCCAGCGCAGGCCCGCGTCCTTGCGCGCCATCGTCGTGAACACATGCGTGCCGATCGGCTTATCGGGATTGCGGATCGTGATCGGAACCTCAATGCTCGCATCGAACACCTCGCCCCCGTCCGCCCACGGCTTATGCGTGTTGCGCCGTACGTAAAGCTTCTGCGTCGCGCGGCTGATGTAGACCGAGACCGGCGCGAGCGCGAGCTTCGCCTCGTTCGCCGCCTTGGCGGCGTCGACCTTCCTGGTCGCGGCCGCCTTGGCAGCCTCCTTTGCGGCGGCGGCGGCGGCGAGCTTCGACTTCACGTCGGCCTTGGCGGTGTCGAGCTGCGTCCCCAGTTCGGCGGCCTTAGGGGCGGCCTTCTGCTTCAGGTCCTCGGCCCGCGCCTTGGCTTGGTCCGTCTTTGCGGCAGCGAGCGCCTTGTCGGCGAACCCGAGCTCGGCGTCGCCGCGGATCTTGAGCCATTGCAGCTTGCGTAGTGACGCCATGAGCGATGCTGTCTCGCGCGCCGCTGTCGCGGCGGCTTTCTTCGCCTCGTCCGCTGTCTTGACGGCCTCCGCGGCCTCGCGGGCGAGCGTCTCGGCACGCGCCGGAGCAGCCGCGACGGCCTCCGCGTTCGGCACGAATAGCGCTGAGTGGGAAAACTCGACCGGGGCCGCGTCGTTCGGCGAGATGATCACCCGCATCCCGATCCACGTCTTGTCGAACAGCTTCTCGGCAAAGCCGTAGGGCATCCGCACGCAGCCATGCGAGGCCGCATGTCCGGGCAGCGGCCCGCCGTGCAGCGCGATGCCGTTCCAGGTGATGCGTTGCATGTTCGGCATCCAGGCATCGTCGTAGAGGGTCGAGTGGTGGTCCATGTCCTTCTCAAGGACGGCGAAGACGCCGGCTGGCGTCTCGCGTCCCGTGGTGCCGGTCGACACCGGCGCGCGCAGGATCCAGCCGTCGGCGTC
>Ga0137403_10003271_pt1 | contig 19497 bp, 17 predicted proteins | sample CZOMad2_1_16fung_FD_122057 | JGI IMG/M metagenome (GOLD analysis project Ga0137403, IMG submission 122057) | Vadose zone soil fungal communities from Angelo Coast Range Reserve, California, USA - CZOMad2_1_16fungal (Hybrid Assembly) | ecosystem: Environmental > Terrestrial > Soil > Vadose zone...
GTCGGACTGGCGCTTACAATCCTGCTGGCTGCGGCTTCCTATCGCTGGCTGGAAAGCCCGTTTTTGCGATTGAAAGAACGCTTCGCACATGTCCAGTCGCGACCGGTATGACACGCGATCCCAAACTGCTGCGCCGCGCCTTCTTCAATCGCGATCCGCGAATGGTCGCGCGGGAACTGCTGGGCAAACTCATTGTTCGACGAAATGGACGCAAGCAGCTTGCAGGACGCATTGTCGAAATAGAAGCATATCTCGGCGCGGGCGATTTGGCAGCACACGCCGCAGCCGGACACACGGCGCGCAATGCCGTGCTCTGGGGGCCTCCGGGACACGCTTACATTTACTTCATCTATGGCGTTCATTACTGCCTGAATATTTCCTGCCTGCCCGAAGGCGATGCGGGCTGCGTGCTGATTCGCGCGCTGGAACCGATGAGCGGAATTCGCGAAATGGCCGAAGCTCGTGGCCTGGCTGATCTGGATCTCACTCCTGTTCGCGATCTGCGCAAACTCGCCAGCGGTCCGGGAAAGCTGTGCGAAGCGTTGGGCATTACGCGTCCGCGCGACAACGGTAAAGACATGCTTTCTCCTGCATCAGATCTTCAGGTGATGAGCGACGGCTTCCGCGTGGAAGAAATTGCGGTCACGCCGCGCATCGGGATTACACAATCGGTGGAGATGCCTCTTCGTTATGTGATCGCAGAAAATGCGTTCCTCTCGAAAAAGTAACGGCAAAACCTATCGTGGGGCGGCGGCGTTACCTTTTCCTGTGACCACAATATTATCGATCAGGCGCGTGCTGCCTACATAGGCCGCAACGGCGACCAGTGCTCCGCCGGAAATATCAGCCACGGGATCAAGCGTCTCACGGTTTACGATCTCAAAATAATCAGGCTTGACCGCAGCTTCTTCGGCCATCACCTGTTCACCGGCGACTTTCAGCCGGGCGGAATTGCTTTCGCCGCGGTCGGCCAGTGTCTGCACGCGCATCAGCGCGCGATACAAAACCAGCGCGTGCTTGCGCTGATTGGGCTTGAGATAAGCATTGCGTGAGCTCATAGCCAGTCCATCGGCTTCGCGAATGATCGGACAAACGACAATTCGCACATCAAAATTCAAGTCGTGCACCATCTTGTTGATGATCGCCACCTGCGCGGCGTCTTTCTGCCCGAAAAAAGCAAAATCCGGCTGCACGATGTTGAATAGCTTGGCGACTACGGTCGTCACGCCGCGAAAGTGTCCGGGACGGGAGCGGCCGTCCAGCTTTTCGCTCAGGCCTTCCACGTTCACCCACGTGGTTGCTCCCGGCGGATACATCTCGGCCACCGACGGCAGGAACAAGTAGTCACACTTTTCCGCCGCCAGCATGGCTGAATCTTTTTCCGCGTCGCGGGGATACTTGCCAAAGTCTTCGGTAGGCCCGAACTGCGTGGGATTCACAAAGACTGACGTAATCACCACATCAGCCTGTGCCCGAGCGGTGCGCACCAATGAGAGATGCCCGTCGTGCAATGCGCCCATGGTAGGCACAAAGCCCAGGCGTTTGCCGTCATGGCGCGCTTCTTTGCTTACAGCTGTGACTTCTGCGGCGGAAGTGAGAATGAGCATGGGGAAGAGCGGTACTTAGTAATTAGTATTTGGTACTTAGCGGATAATCACGAGCGACGAATCTTCAAAACATTTCTGCCGAATATCCGCACCGACTGTTTGACGGGTAAAACTTTGAGAACCCTGTTTCGCGCAAGCTAATTACTAAGTACTGTTAGCGATACGCCTTCATTTCTTTGCGGCGCAGAATCGCCTCCAGCTCTGCTTTCGTTTCCTTCGGCAAGTGGTACGACTCCGCGTCGGACGGATAACCGCCGCTCTCAACGTCGGCCTTGAACTGCTGCACGGCATTCGTGAACAGCGCCGCGGCGTCGCCATACCGACGCACAAACTTCGCCGGCTCACGGAACGTCAGGTTCACAATGTCATGGAAGACCAGCACCTGGCCGTCGCAATCCGGACCGGCGCCAATGCCAATCGTCGGCGCACTGACCTCGCGGGTAATCATGGCGGCAACTTCCCGCGGCACGCCTTCCAGCACAATCGAGAACACGCCGGCTTTGTCCAGCGCCACGGCGTCTTTCACCAGCCGCTCAATGCCAGAAAAATCTTTGCCCTGGACTTTATAGCCGCCCATCTTGTGCAGCGACTGCGGCGTCAGCCCAATGTGTCCCATCACCGGAACTTCAGCGTCGAGCACGCGCTTTACCAGGCCCACGCGCTGCGCGCCGCCTTCCAGCTTTATCGCCTCCGCGCCCGATTCCTTCACAAAGCGAAGAGCATTGTGGACGCCGTCTTTTTCGTCTTCGTGGTAGGCGCCAAAGGGCATGTCGGCAATCAACATGGCTGACTTAACCGCGCGCCGCACGGCCCGCGTGTGATGCAGCATTTCTTCCATGGTGACGGGCAGCGTGTTGTCATAGCCCAGCACAACCTGGGCCAGCGAATCGCCCACAAGGATCATGTCAATCCCGGCCTCATCCACCAGTCGCGCCGTGGCGTAGTCATAGGCCGTCAGGCAGGTGATGGGCTCATGCCGCTGCTTCTTGTCATGGATTGTGGTGATGGTAACTTTCGGTCGGATGGTCGGTTGAGCGCCGTGAGGCTGCCCTCCGTTGAACGAAGTGATACTCATTTTGCCTCCAGTGCAGTTCGGGAACTCCCGATACCGCCTGTTGTCCACATTTAGGATGCGAACGGGGATATTGTAGTCGCAGGGAATTTGGCTGGCTAGAGGGAAAATGCTTCCTTTTGTGGGCCTAAGGGACTCAATTTTCACGGGTTTTGTCCAAAACGGCGAAAGCCGGGCGTTTCCAGTCTATTCCCTGTGTTTATGCGCTTTGAGACAGCTCTGCGGGCTTTGCGGCCCTTTTTTCAAGGTTATAATCTTGCCTACGTCGATGCTGGCTCTGGGCACCCAACTCGGTCCTTACGAGATCGTCGGCGCGATTGGTACGGGCGGGATGGGCGAAGTGTACCAGGCGCAGGATAAGCGTCTGGGCCGCGCTGTGGCGCTAAAGATTCTGCCCGCCGAGTTCTCCGCAGACCGTGATCGGCTGCAACGCTTCGAACGGGAAGCGCGCTCGGCATCTGCCCTCAATCACCCCAATATCGTCACGATTTACGAACTTGGACAGGACGGTCCGACTCACTACATTGCAATGGAATTGATTGAAGGGAAGACCTTGCGCGAGCTGCTTGTCGCCGGCATGCTGCCTTTGCAAAAAGCCATCGAAATTGCAGCGCAGGTTGCGGACGGACTGGCCAAGGCACATGAAGCCGGCGTCGCCCATCGGGACTTAAAGCCTGAGAACGTGATGGTCTCGCCTGACGGATTGGTCAAAATTCTCGACTTTGGCCTGGCGAAGCGCGCATCTCTTGCGGGAGAGCCGACGGAACCGCGCAAAATGTCCACATGGCAAACCACAACGGGTCTTGTCATGGGAACCGTGCAATACATGTCACCGGAACAGGCCAGCGGCGGACAAATGGATTTCCGATCAGACCAGTTTTCATTTGGGCTGGTGCTCTACGAAATGCTCACGGGAACGTCCGCTTTTCCTAGAAGCACCGCAGCGGAGACACTGGTGGCGATTCTGCGAGAGCAGGCCATTCCGGTAGGAGCCCAAAACAACGATGTCCCTGCGCCGCTATGTTGGGCTATTGAAAGATGCCTGGAAAAAGAGCCCGGTAGAAGGTATCCCTCCACTCGAGATCTCGCGCGTGAACTTGCAGCCATACGCGACCGTTTCTCAGAAAGACCAGCTAAACAGATGGAGGCCCGCCAAACCAATATTCCGGTTCAGCGGACTGGGTTTGTGGGCCGGGAGAAGGAAGTGGCTGCCGCCAAAGAGCTCCTGCTCCGTCAGGATGTGCGACTGGTTACCGTCACGGGGCCGGGCGGTATCGGCAAGACCCGTTTGGCAGTCGAGGTAGCCAATGGGCTCCTGGAGCACTTTCCAGGCGGCACTCATTTTGTCTCTCTGTCCGCGATAAGCGACCCGGGACTGACCTCCTTCGTGATCATTCAGGCATTAGGAATCCGTGAAGCCGGAGGGCTGTCGCCTCTAGAAATACTCAGGAAGAACTTACATGATTCAATGCGGGCGCCAATGCTGATCGTGCTCGACAATTTCGAGCATCTGATAGCAGCGGCGCCTGCACTGGCAGAATTGCTGGCCACGGGACCTAACCTTAAAATCCTGGTGACAAGTCGCGCGGCGCTGCACGTGTATGGAGAGCATGAATTTCCGGTGCCACCGCTTGCGATGCCGGATTCGCGATCCGTCTCTTCGGTCGAAGCCTTGTCGCAATATCCCGCTGTCGCGCTGTTCGTGGAACGCGCCGTCGCCGTGAAGCCGGATTTTGATCTAAACCGGGAAAACGCAACCGCCATTGTCGAGATTTGCGCCCGCCTGGATGGCCTGCCTCTCGCCATCGAGCTGGCAGCCGCGCGAGTCAAAGTTCTTTCACTCTCTTCCATGCGGACGCGTTTAGCGAGCCGGCTACAGCTGTTAACCGGCGGTGCGCGAGACCTGCCGCAGAGGCAACAAACGCTTCGCGCGACCATCGATTGGAGTTACGACCTGCTGAGCCCCGCCGAGCAAAAGCTTTTCCGGCGACTAGCGGTTTTCGTACGAGGATGCACTCTTGAAGGCGTGGAGGCCGTGTGCGATACCAAGGGCGATCTCAATCTGGATCTACTCGACGGTATGGCTTCCATGGTGGACAGAAGCCTGGTGCAGCAGGTCGGGCAAGCGAACGGTGAATCGCGCTTCGTGATGCTGGAAACGATTCGCGAGTACGGGCTCGACAAACTGCACGCAAGCGGTGAAGAAGCCTTGACCAGGCGCGCCCATGCCGCCTACTGCCTGGTGCTGGCAGAGGAAGCCGCCACGGAGCAGAGTAGCACTGAAGGGGCGAAGTGGCTGGCGCGTTTAGCCTTGGAACATGACAATTTCCGCGCAGCCCTCGAATATCTTACGGAAACCGGCGACGCGGAGTGGGGGCTCCGTCTGGGAGCGGCCCTGTTTCAGTTCTGGGAGACAGGCGAATATCTGGCAGAAGGCAGGAGCAGGCTGGGTAAGCTGCTGAACCTCGCAGGCGCGGCCGCTCCGACGAAAGCGCGAGCGCGAGCGCTTTTTGCCGCAGGCGTACTAGCCGGAGAGCAGGGAGATTACACCTCTGCGGATAGGCTCATGAGGGAAAGTCTGGACATTGCACGTCACTTGGGTGACAAGCAGGCCATCGCCGTTTCACTAAACGCGGTGGCGGTGCTTGCTCGAGACAACGGTGACGTTGCAGTTGCGCGCTCTTTCCTGGAAGAAAGCCTGGTGCTGTGGGAAGAATTGGGCGATCGGAAGGCGTTCGCGCGTTCTCTGAGCAATCTGGCGAATGTCACCAAATTGCAGGGAGACTATATCCGGGCGCGCTCGCTGTATGCCGAGTGTTTCTCAATCTTTCGAGGATTAGGCGATCGGACAGGCCTGGCTTGGTCGCTCAATCATGAGGGAGACGTCGCGCGCGACCAGGGTGACTCCGCAGCCGCAGGGAAATTGTATGAGCAGAGCCTGGAAATTTTTCGGGAACTCGGTGACCGCTGGGGGATTGCAGGCGCGCTGGCTGATCTGGGGAGCTTAGCGAGGGAACAGCGGGATTGCCGCACAGCACATTCGTTGTACCGGGAAAGCCTGCGAATTTTCCAGGAGCTGGAACATAAGCGCGGAATTGCCCGCCTGCTGGAGTGTTTTGCATGCTCAGCGGCGGTCCAACACCAGGCAGAGCGGTCGCTCCGACTGGCGGGAGCAGCGGCTGCGTTGCGCCAGAATATCGGCGCTCCACTCACGTCCGCGGAGCAGGCCAAGCTGGAGGCCATGCTGGATCCGGCACGACAAGTATTAAACGATACGTCCGGCACAACTGCATGGCTTGAGGGCTGGAGTATGCCGATTGAAAAAGCGCTTGAAGAAGTGCTGGCGCCAGAGGCGGGATCTAGCGCGGATTAGCGCTGAAGGGGTAAATGGAGGAAAGTCCGGACACCCTGGAAAGATTCAGTCCAGCGTTTACTCCGCGGTCTCCGGGTCAATAAGTCGGCGCACGGCTGAAACGCGATTGGCGGGAAGGCCCACGCGCCTGGCGTGTTCCTGTATGCTGGCTTCGTCTGCGGCAAGGTAGACGCAGTACACCTTGTCACCGGTCACGTAGCTGTGCAGCCATTGAATTTCCGGACCCATTCCCTTCAAGACGTTGACCGACTTTTGGGAAATTTCCCGCAATTGCGAGTCGGTAAGATTTCCCGCTCCTGCAACTTCCCGTTCGATGACGAATTTGGGCATTGGCATCCTCCGGACGCACTTATATCCTAACAGCAGATGGAGTCGCTTCAAGACGGCTGGGGCGACGCTCTCTTGTGCAGCTAAAGCATTTGCCAAAGATGCTAAAAGAAAAGGTGGACGCCATAATGGACCTTCGATCGCTTCAGAAACCGCTGAAAGAGCACTACCGCAATGACCCGAGCGCTTCGAAAATCACTATCCGCGCGAAGGGTGGGCAGACGGATGTGCCGGTGGCGTGCTCAGTCGATATTGGACGTGCCATCTATCAGGCCGAAGCCCACAAGGGAGTGGGCGGCGGCGGTACCGGCGCCTGTTCCGGCGATCTTTTGCTTGGGGCTCTGGCGGCCTGCGCACAAATTACCTGCCAGATGGTTGCTACCGCCATGGGCATCCCCACTGAACGCATTGAAGTCACGGTAGAGGGCGACCTGGACCTGCGCGGCACCCTTGGCATTGCAAAAGACGTGCCCGTGGGCTTTGAGAGCATTCAACTTCGTTTTAATGTCGTTGCGCCCGCCGCGACTCCGGACCAACTGCGCTCACTACGCGAGAAAACAGAACAATATTGCGTGGTGATGCAAACCCTGACGCGCCCGCCGAGATTGCATAGCGATTGGGGCTGAAATAGTTGAACGGCCGACCGCGTAAACACATGCCGAGGCGGGATGAACAGCCGGGGTTCCTCCCCCCTCCCCAGTCATCCCACTTCATCCCAGGTCATCCCAGTTTGGCGTGGACTTCAGGGTATTATTACCAATTCATCCCATATTGGCGTGGACTTGAGCGATCTGCCCACGATTGGCGTATGGTTGGACGAAGCTGCGCGGCGTAAATTCGCCGCGCCTCAAACTGTCATCGTGAGCGAGCGGTGTAACCGGGAGTCGAACGATCTGAATCGGCTTGCCGACTATTTACGGCCTTCTGCTTGTACTTTCAGCCAGACCCCCGCCCCTAGCCCCCTATGTTCACCCAATTCCACCCAAGGTCACCCAATCCACCCAAGAATCGGCAGAGGGTCGCAAGCCCATTTTTAGGGTTTTCCGGCTAAAGGCTCACGGCTAAGTGCTATTGGCTAAATTTTCAATGATCAGTGCTTTCCACACCCTTGGGCGCTGCCACACTATAGCTGTTTTCTTCGCCCAAATCAATTGCGAATCAGGACATGTCCATCGTACGATCAGCCGTGCCGGCGGGTAGCCACCCGACCGATCCGTCAGCTAGATGCCAAGTTTGTGAAAGAAAACCCGATTTCGCATCTTAGCGTCTTTTAGAACTTTGTCCCAGGCGAGTACCTCTATGTACAGGTTGATATTTTCGAGCCAGTCGAACCACCCAAGGCGATCCGGCATCGGTTTAAAATTCTTCTCCCGCTGAAGCCATTTCTCCACCTTTGCAGTCAAATCGCAAACGACAAAACCATAAAATGGGGTGTTATCGGCCACGAGCATCTTTCGACCCTCAGGTGTTTTAAACTTACCGTCTTTTATGTTGTTCACGTATCGAATGATCTGCTGCACAGGATCTTCATCGGAAGAAGGATTAACGAAATCATCCCGCTGTGGCTTCTTGAATTCAAAAATCGTAACCGGATTACTCGTTTCGTTGTCGCCACGGAAGAGTATGCGCTTGTCATATGCTATTAGATCGGGCCGTTCGCCATTCCCGCCAAACAATGGAAGGTCAGAAGAGAGCCAACTGGTAAAATTCAGGCGTTCATCGATGATCCACAGATTATGATTTTCGAATGGCGTCCTGAGGGTGTCGCCTTTGCGGGGAAAAATGATGTCATGCACAATACCCTCTGACGAATATGCACCCTTGTCGTCTAGCTCAAGACTTTTCGCGAAGAGATCGAGGATATTGCGCCGCAGCGCAATATAGTGAATCAGGTCGTTTTGGCTGGTGCCCGAAATAGTGTCTACAATATTCTTTACGCTCGTCTCCACTCCTTCAAGGCTCGCTCCTGACAGGATTTTCTGGACCTCGGATTTTATGTGGACTTCCTGAGTATATTTCTCTTTCTGAAGACGAGTCTCGATCTCTTCATTTGAAGGATTAAGGGGCATTCCGCTTAGATCAATCTTTTCTAAAATACTTTTGTGCCAGGGTGCCTCATCGTCTACATATGATTGAATACGTTCTCTCTTCTTCTCCTGCCTGCCTCGAATGTCTGCTCCAACAGCTTCCTTGGCAATCACCGCCGCCTGCCGTTCAATGTCTCCTTGAGCAATACCATTTTGGAGATCACTTTCCATCTGGAACTCGAACTCAAATCCCCCACGCTCAAGGGACACGTGCCGATCTAAGTAAGCCGAGAACACGTAGGCTTTAACGATGTAATTCCTATCACGAACAGCAGTGCCATTCCTGTCTTTGTCGTAAAAATCATCGATGAATTCAGGGACGTAGTTATAAAGTGGCGAACCCGAAACCTCTCGTTTATGCGCAACGAGGCTGATCCTGCTCTTCTGGTTTTTCGGAAAGTACAATTTAAATACACGGACAACAAAGCTCTCTTCGCCATCTATGCCCTTAAGAGAAAATCTCCCGTTATCAACCACAATCTCTTTGATGACGGCAGAAAGCTCATTGCTGAACCAATCATTCAGGCGAATGGATTCGCTCCCTTCGCCCTCACAAACGACAATCTCCGGGCAAACTGGATCTTTCAGGAGGAAGTTCGGTAGAAGCCTCTCTGCCAGATTCCGCGCGATAGTGATGAGCTTCTTATCAATTGATCTGTCGTCTTTCAGTTCTTTGAGGTGAACTTTAGTCCCGGTGGAGGAGCGTGGTGCGTCCGATATTATCTCATTTACGATAATGTCCGTGCCCTTACCCATTGAAAACTGGCGCCTCTTGAATGTCTTTCCATCGGCATAGACGCTGTCCACCTGGACGTTTTCAAAATATTTGAGACTGACGAAACGGCCGAAGCCCTTACCGCCTTCTGCAGTTTTAAAGTCGGAATAGAGGGTGTCGAAGGATTCGCGATTTTCTCGCGTGAAGCCGATGCCGTTATCTTCGATATCAAAACTTCTTACGGCGGCGAGGCTGCCATCCATCTCCATTTGGCCCGCACGGTGGACTCGGATGGAGATCTTCCCATTCGGCTTTCCGGAAGCCTCGATTGCCTGAATGGCGTTAATCACCACCTCGACAAGAGGAGAATAGATAGTTGTGTTCGCTCGAATGTTCTCGACTGTCCGCTTAATGTTAAGCTTGCTCATTTCATGCTCAATGAAGACTGGTACGCGTTGCGAGTAGCCTCTAAGTGTAGCGAACTTGCCTGTGAAACAGCCGTGGGGCGCCGAGCGCCAACAGGAGAGTGTAATAGGTTGGTGAACAAAAAGCAAATACGATGATCTTGCAAACGGTTTGTGCTGGCCAAGAGGTTCAAACGTGTCTTCTTGTTCTCCCATTACGTTCTCTATCGAGCCGAGAGACAACGTCAGACTCAAACTCTCTGCCTCACAATCTTAACCACCTGCTTTTACAAGCTACGCACAAAACCATATCCATCTCGTCTTCAGCACCAAGAATCGCGAGAAGGTATTTGCCCGCGACTTTCTGCCGCGCTTGTGGGCATACACGGCGGCCGTGTGCAAGAATCATGATCTGTCGACGTTTGCCGTCGGCGGTATGGAAGACCACATCCATCTGCTTTTCCGGTTGCCTCCGACCATGGCGCTGGCAAACGCCGTGACCCTGGTGAAATCTAATTCCTCAAAATGGATAAGCGAACAAGGAAAGAACTTTTGCGTGGCAGGAAGGATACGGAGCTTTAGCGTGATCTCTTCCAATATCTCGACCGTAATTAAATACATCGACAATCAGCAAGCGCATCACCGCAAGATCAGTTTGAGGATGAATTCAATCCGCGTTCATCCGCGCAAGTCCGCGGTAAAGCTCAAACCCCCACCGCGCCCGTCGACCCCAGCGGCAGAAAATACTGGGTCCCGCGGATAGGCTCGCTTACACGGCGAAGCAGCTCTTGCAGATCGGTATGGCGCTCGACGAAGTCGATGTCGTTGGTATTCACCACCAGCAAATCTGACGACGTGTAATGAAAAAAGAAGTGTTCGTAGGCCTTGACCACTTCTTCAATGTAGTCGTCGCTCACCTGGGTCTCCCCGGCAACGTTTTTCTTGCGCAGGCGTTTCTTCAGCACCTCGGGCGAGGCCTGAAGGTAAATCACCAGGTCCGGCGCGGGCAACTGCTCACGGAAGAGCTGGTAATAGCGGTTATAAACTTCCAGCTCGGGGTCGGTCAGGTTGATGTAGGCGAAGATCTTGTCTTTTTCGAAGATGTAGTCCGCCACTACCGTCTTGCGCGACTTGGGCCCCACCTCCAGAGCGCGCAGCTGTTCGAAACGACGGACAAGAAACGCAAACTGCGCCTGGAAACCGGCGCCGCGCTCGCCTTCATAAAACGGCCGCAGGAAAGGATTGTCTTCCGGTTCGATCACGCGCTGCGCGTTCAGCCGGTCCGCGATGATATTGGCCAGCGTGCTCTTGCCCACGCGGATGGGGCCTTCAACTGCTATATATTGGGGCGGTTCAAAAAGCTTGGCCATGTTTCACTGGTAAACGTGTTTCTGATAAACGTGTCTCTGATAAATGATTCACTGATAATGGGTCACTGATAAACGCGTCACTGAAAAACGATTTACTGATAAACGATTCACAAGTCGGGCTGACTTCATCGCAGCATATATGGCAAAGCGTTCGCTGGCAATGTGCAATCAGTTAACAGTCTGTGGAAAGCCGGCGCGCCGGTCAACGAAGTGCTTGATAGACCAAGACCTTGGCGCGAAACTTGCACAATTTAAGAGAACCGCAGAATTTGGTAATTGGGTAAATTGGTATTGGGTAAATGGAAACCCAATTTGGTAATTGGCCAAGTTGGTAATTTGGTAATTTCGGAGCACGCTGCGAGCCTGGATCTTGTTCCGGCAGAAAATTGGAGTTGCGATCTTCAATTTTCTCTGCGTTGCGGACCTTGCGACTGGCGTTTCGATTTGCGGGCGTTTTGGCTTACGCTCTTCAATTACCCATTTACCAAATTACCCAATTACCAAATCTTTACTGATGCTTTGGCCCTTCATCACTCTCGCTTCCGCCGCTGCCGCCAGCTATGCCGGATACGCCACCATGGCGCCTACATCGCAGCTTTATGGCCGCACGCTCACGCATGGCAGCGACCCCCAGCAGATGGCGCTTACCTTTGACGATGGCCCCAATGATCCGCACACGATGCGTTTGCTGGATGTACTGGCCACGCACAATGCGAAAGCGACGTTTTTTCTCATCGGCAAATACGTCCGCCAGCGCCCGAAAATTGCCCGCGCCATTCTTGCCGCCGGACATGAGATCGGGAACCACACGGACAGCCATCCCAACCTGGTTCTGGTTTCCGCCGCGCGGCTGCGCCAGGAGCTCGACGGCTGTCGCAAGTCTCTGGAAGACGCGCTGGGAACGAAGATCACGCTCTTTCGACCGCCCTTTGGCGGCCGTCGGCCCAATGTTCTTCGGACAGCCCGCAACATGGGCCTTAGTCCTGTCATGTGGTCGGTGACGGCTTACGACTGGAGCGCCAAGTCAGCGGCAAAGATCATGGAAAAAGTAACCAGGGAGGTCGATTCCCGCCGAAAGCCTCAGGGTGAAATTATCCTGCTGCATGATGGCGGGCATCTGGCGTTCGGCACGGACCGCAGGTTTACTGTCGAAGCCACCCGGGGGTTGTTGGAACGCTACTCCGCAAAGCAATTTGTCACAATTTCGGGCCTTAGCCGTACCAATATCTAAGGCGACATAGCACTAAAGGATTAGGGTGATTTTCTTACGGTCGATCTAGTTCTGCCATGACCGGGCCTCGTATAATGGAACCTGTGCGCCGCTTCCTGTGCTGTCTCGTCCTCGCGAGTTTTGCCTTAAGTTTGCATGCTTCAGTCCCGGCACTGAACAGCCCTGCCACGTTGAACCGTCCCGCTGACGTTCAGTTCGAAAGTCTGGCGCAAGGCCGTCCCGCTTTTGATCTCACCGCTGCACCGGCTGACGTTTCGTTTTACGAGGAGTTTTATCCTTTGACCGTGGTGCGCCCAGAGCAGCCCAAAACCGGCGTGCTGCACTGGTTCGGCAGCATGATCAAGAAAGGCCGTCAGAAGATAGCCCTCCTTTCTCCGCAAAAGTTTTTCTAGCAAATCCCCGCCGTGCATCGTCATTTCTGTCTTTGCTGTGAATTTCTCTTGCGACGCTTGTCGCGTTTTAGCCCTTACAAACATTGGCTTTTCTGCCCGATCACTACTGCTTGTGCGAGAATTTATTATCCAAACATTCCAGCAACTAAGGTAAAATCGCGAGCTGGACTCTCTTGCATTGGAGAATGCTTTGCGCACGATTCGCTGGTTTCTTCTTTCCATTTTCATCTTTGCCGCTTCATTCTGCGTCGCTCAATCAAGCGTGGAAGGCGTTGTTAAGACCTCTGCCGGAGTGCCGGTTGGCGGCGCTCAAATCTCAATCAGCCATACTGATTCTTCCGCGCCAGCGCAAAAGACGGTTGCCGACGCTGCTGGCCGATTCCATTTTTCCGCGGTGGATGGCGGCCAATATGTCATTAAAACTGAGGCCTCGGGCTTTTTCACCCGCGAATATCAGTTGGTTCTTCGTCCCCGCGAGCCGGTTTCCCTGTCGATTGAGCTTGCTCCCCGCACCACAGTCCGCCAGAACGTTGAGGTGACTGCGGAGTACCAGACGATCGACCCGGCCAAGACCGGCAGCTCACAAACATTCAGCCATCAGCAGTTGGAGCGCCTACCGGATCCGCTGGTGGAAAATACCAGCAGCCTGGTCGCCAACCTGATGCCGGGCGCAAGCCAGAGTCATGACAACTTCATCAACGTGCGCGGCAATGAATTTTCCCTGCATGAGTTCGTCAATGGCGTTTCCTTCCTGGACAACACCCAGCCGCAATTCAGTCCCGGAGCCAGCCCGCAGATTTTTGAGACCGTTGATCTTATGACCGGCGGCTTCACCGCTGAGTACGGCAATCGTTTTGGCGGCGTGCTGGATATCACCACTCGTTCCGGTCGCGACATGCAGGGCCATGGGGCCTTAAACTTTCGCGGAGCCACCCAGGACAATTACGACCTCAATACTGAGTACGGCGGCTCAGCCGGCAAGCTCGGCTACTACGCGTTCGCTGATGGTTTCACTTCCGGGCGCTTTCTCGATCCTCCCAACGCCATTGAGTTGCACGATTTTGGAACTGGCCTCCGTGGCACTACGCAGCTTGACTGGGCCAGCGGAAAAAATAATTTCAAATTCCTCTTGATGGGCAGCGGCGCGAACTTTCAACAGCCCAATCTGCCGGAAGATCAGGACGTGGGACGCGATCCCTCACGGCATCTTCGTCAGCAGACGGCTATCCTGACCTGGGGGCATTCATTTTCTCCCGACACTGTTCTCTCCAGTTCCATCTATCAGCGACTCGGCTCAGACCGTATCCTGCCGACCTCCGATCCCATCACGCCGCTTTCTATTGGCTCACGCAGCACGCTTACCGTCGGCGCCAAGAGTGATCTGGTCCACCTGTGGCATGGACATGTGTTCAAAGCCGGGATCGATCTCACGCGCCTGCGCGAGCTGGAAAGCTTTTTCATTGATGGCCGCGGCGACGCGGAGATTTTCAATCTCGACGCCAGCGGTGCTTTCAGCTTCCGTGGCGGAGTCAAAGGCGGACAAACCGGCGTCTACCTGCAAGACCATTTTTCGCCGTTCAAAAACTTTACCGTCGATGCCGGCGCGCGCTATGACTATTTTGATTTGATTGACACTCATGTGCAGGTGAGCCCGCGCGTTGGAATTGCCTACCACATTACGCGTACAAAATCTGTGGTGCACGCTTCGTATAACCGCTTGTTCTCACCGCCCCCGATTGAATACTCCCTGCTCGCCAGCTTCATTGGCAACAACGCCGCTGATCCTGATCAGCGAGTGGGCAACGTTCGCGCCTATACGCAAAACTACTTTGAAGTCGGTGTGCAGCAGGAACTCCATCCCCAGGTTGCTCTTGAAGTGGACGCTTACACGCACAGCGGGCATAACAGCTTTGAGAACCACGAAATCAGCATCTCCCGCCTTTTTCTTCCCATCAATTTCCATACAGCGCGTTCCAGCGGCGCTGATGTGGTCCTCAATGTCCGTAGCCTGGAACGGCTGGGCGTGAGCGCGCGTCTGCAATATACCGTGGCCCGCACTTACTTTTATGGTCCGGTAAGCGGCGGCTTCACCGGCGACGAGCCTCTCGCTCCCGGCCAGCGCATTCAGCCTGCCTTTGATCAGACGCATACAGGAACGGCGAATCTCTTCTATCGCAATGGCTGGAGAAGCTCCTGGATCGGTACCGCTCTGCGCTATGGCAGCGGAACAATCGTTGAACGCGGTCCTCGGCTGGACCAGCATCTCACCGCCGACCTCGGCGCCGGTTTCAACATGTGGAAAGCAGAGTCCCGCCGTCTTGATCTTGAAATCGACGCGACCAACCTGACCGATAACCGCTACAAAATTTCCAAAGAAAGTGAAGAGATCCCCATTCAGTTTGCGCCATCGCGCACGCTGGGCGGCAGCCTTAAGTTTCACTTCTGACGGACGCCAAATTATGGGAATGGCTTTTTCTTAAGTAAAATATGGGAAAGAGCCTTTTCTTTTATTGGAGCTGGGGAGTGAAAGTGCGCCTGAATTGGGTGTTTATCTCGCTGTTTACGCTGGGTTTGAGCGCCACGGCCCTCGCCGCCGATGCCTCCCTGCTCAAGCCACCTCGCGGAGCGAAAGTGGCTATCGTGATGTTTGAAGACCTGCAATGCCCAGACTGCTCTAAGGCTTACTCCATCGTTTGGGAAGCCGCCAACACCCACAAAATCACCGTGGTGCTGCATGATTTCCCCTTACCCATGCATAACTGGGCCTTTGAGGCTGCAGTGTGGGCCCGCTTTTTTGACAAGACATCGGCCGATCTGGGAAACGCGTTCCGCAAATTCATTTACGCCAATCAGATACAGGTTACCCGCGACAATCTGCTGCAGTGGGTACAGAAATTCGGTGATGACAATAAAACCGCCATTCCTTTGGCTAAAGACCCCGACGGCAAGCTGAAAGAACTGGTCCAGGCAGATTACTCGCTGGGACAGCGCATTGGAGTGGAACATACCCCCACAATCTGGGTTGTAGGTAATGGCGGAGTTTCTCAGCCTTTGGTGGAAGAAGTGAAAGTCCGGGAGAAACTGGGACAGATGATCGAAGAAATGCTCAGCAAGGCGCAGCCTGCGGTGGCTGCCCAAGTCAATCCCACTCCGAAGGCCGCCGCCCGCAAGAAAAGTATCGTCAAAACCCCTAAGAAGGCAGGATGACAAGGAAAATGAATAATTTGGCAAAACGTTTCATTCACATCGCCGCATGGCTCGCCCTAGCGATCGCACCAGCGGTTTCCCGCGCCGCTGACGGTTCTTCGCTCAAGCCGCCTCCGGGCGCCCGCGTGGCCATTGTGGTGTTTGAGGACATGGAGTGCCCCGACTGTGCCCGCGCTTATCCGGTGATCTGGGAAGCAGCCAAAAAACACAATATTCCCGTGGTGCTGCATGATTTTCCTCTACAGATGCATCCCTGGTCATTCGATGCAGCCGTTTTTGCCCGCTATTTTGACAGCAAATCACAGAAGCTGGGCGATGATTTCCGCGGTTTCATTTTTCAAAACCAGCAGCAGATCGACAAACAGAACCTGCGACAATGGGCTGACAAGTTTGCCAGCACAAATAACTCTCCCATCCCGTTCGTACTGGATCCCGATGGACAGTTCAAAACCAAGATCCTGGCTGACCGCCAGTTGGGGACGCAGATTGGCCTGCAACACACGCCCACCATTTTCGTGGTGGGCAACGGGGGCGCGGCAACTCCCGCCGTTGAAGTGGAGGATCGCACCAAGTTAGACCAGATCATTGAAGACATGCTGCAAAAGGCGCCTGCAGCTCCGGCGGCGAAAAAGCCCGTTGCCAAGAAAGCGCCAGCTAAGAAGGCGACCAAGAAATAAAGCCTTCCGGTCTATTGAAAAGTAAAAAACGCCCTCTCTCGCGAGGGCGTTTTCTCTTCCCATTGTTATTGTGCTGCTCTCTTATTTGAACTTCCCCAGTTCGACTACCAATTCCTCGTAGTCCGGTTCCTGGCCAAGTTCATAGGTCTTGGAAAAAACGATCTTGCCCTCTTTGTCCACGATAAAGATGGCCCTGTCGTTAATTCCGGGCAGTGGCTCTCCCAGACGCAGGATGCCAAACTGCTGGGCCACTCCGGCGTGTGGCCAATAGTCGCTCAAAAGTGGATATTCCAGCCAGCCAATCGACTTCTCCTGCCAGGCGAGGTGGCTGTAAATTGAATCCGGGCTGATGCCCACGACCTGGGCATCATGTTCGGCGAACTTAGGCAGGTACCTGCCGTACGCCGACATCTCGTTCGTTCAAGTCGGACTCCAATCCAACGGGTAAAATGCCAGAATCACGTTCTTTTTGCCGCGAAGGTCACTGAGCTTGAACTTGTGTCTCTGTTTTCCCGTCACTGCGGGAAGCTCGACCTCTGGGGCCATCTCTCCAGCTTTCAAAGCCGCCATTCATTCCTCCACGTAATCTTGACCGGTCTCCACTCTGCAAGCGCCGGCCTCTGCCATACAAACCATTCATTTTATCGTGGTCAAATAATTTAAGACAGGGTAGCTTAAAGAAAACAGCGGGAGCATGACCGGCATCGAATCCCGTTGTTCCCTGCTATCCTAAGTGCGGGATACTACCGGCGAAACAAGCGCGTCCTCATAGGAGTGAACATGCTGGGTTTGGGTACTTACAATTACGGGCACTTTTTCCGCGAACTCTTTCATGATCTGGCCCGCAGCTCATTTTCCGGTCCCGGACCGGGCGTGCAGGCGCCTGATTTCAAGGCCACGACCCTTGACGGCGAGACCATTCGTTTAAGCGACTACTCCGGGAAGAAGAACGTTCTCCTGATTTTTGGCTCGGCTACTTGTCCCATGACCGCCGCTTCGATCGGCCAGATCAACGACCTTTATGACCGCTTCCGCGGTGACGAAATCGAATTCCTCTTTATTTATGTGCGCGAAGCCCACCCGGGCGAAATCATTCCCGCACACAGTTCCATGCGCGAGAAAACCGAGGCTGCCCGCCTTCTCCGCGACGAAGAAGACATGCACATGCCGATCCTGGTGGATGATCTGCGCGGCTCCATACATCGCAAGTACTCCAAGCTGCCCAATCCGGCATTCCTGATCGATAAATCTGGCAGGGTGGCTTTCCTTTCCCTCTGGTCGAAGCCAGCAGGGCTGGGCCAGGCCATTCAGGAACTCGTAGAAACTCAGGAAGAGCGCGGCGTCAATCACGCCGTCGTAAATGGCGGCCAGGACCTTGATATGCCCATGCCTTACAGCTCGCTTTACGCTTATCGCGCCCTGGAGCGCGGCGGAAAAGAATCACTCAATGATTTTCGCCATGCCCTGGGACTACCCGCTCGAGTGGCAATGACAGCTTCACATATGGCCCGGCCGCTGCTCGATAATCCCGGACGCGTCATGTCCATTGCCGCTCTCACGGCTGCGGTTCTGGCAGGCGGTTTGTATGCCGGCTTTGAGTTGCGTAAGCGGCGTCTGGGTACGCCACAGAATCCCTATCGCGCTTATGAAAGAGACAAAGTCCAGGATACCGAGACCGGCACGGATTACGGGGCTGTGGGAATTTGATCTGAAATCCCGAAGCGAAGTGAGGGATCGCTATGACAACATTGCCGTGGCGCGCGAGCCCCCGTTGATTAGTCTTTCGCTCGCCGATTTCAACTCATCCCTTCAACTTCTGATTCACAATAGGGCTCCCTCGCTTATCGCTCGGGATTTCAGAGAAAGAGTATTTCGGAAGACCGTAAGGGCAGCGCATACTCCTCCTGGGCAATGAGTAGTAGACGCGCTGTCGGGGCCCCTAGTGAGCGACTATGTTCAGTTGCTCGGCGTTATTGTCCGAGCCTGAATACTACTCCCGTGGAAAAGCGGAAGTTGCTTTGCCTGCGGCTCAAAATTTCCGTCTTGAGATAGTCCGGCTGAATACGAAGCGCAAAGCGATGCGAAAAACCTATATCCACGCCTCCACCTAGCAGCAGAGCGAAATTGGTGCTTGAGACGTTGGCTGATGGGGTAACGTTAGAAACCAGGTCTTCCCTGATGTGCGCGCCGCCAAATAACGCATGGGCAAAGACCGAAAGATTTTCTTGACGAATTGTAAGCTGCGGGCCAGCGGTAAATGTATGCATGTTGCGAAGAGTGGCGGCGACACCTCCGGTGCAAAGCACACAATTTGCCGGCTTGAAGAAATCGGTCTTTGTAGGAGAACCGTAATACCCGCCGAAATCCCCTACTATGCCAAACCACCGATTTGCATTGGCAGCGGCAGAAAGATTCCATCCGTTCAGGGTTCCCCTGACATTGCCCGCACCGGCATCGGTAGAGAGCGGGAACTCGGCGCTCATGAAAGAGTAGCCGGTAAATACCTCGACTTTGGGTGTGTCTTGCGCCTGCACAATCAGCCCCAGCGTAAGAACAACCACCAATACACCCGATAGTTTGTGCATTGCCTCTCCTTTGGCAGAATCCTAACTCCGTGCCGCCATGTGATCGCGCGTGCTGATCAGAGCGCTTCCGACACCGCGGTAATCGTCTGCTGGATGTCCGCGTCCGAATGCGCGGCGCTCATGAATATGGCTTCATATTGTGATGGCGGCAGGTAAATGCCCTGTTCCAGCATCGCACGATGGAATTTTCCGAAGGCTTGCGTGTCTGATTTGGCGGCGGTGTCCCAGTCGTGGACTTGGCCGGGCTGAAAAAACCAGGTGAACATCGAACCCACGCGGTTGGCGGTTAGGGATGCACCCTTCTTTTTCGAAGCAGCCAGCACGCCATCCACCAGAGCAGCACTGCGTTGTTCGAGTTGCTGGTAAATTGCGCGCCGGGTTTTCAACTCTCGCAGTGTCGCGATTCCGGCGGCCATGGCCAGCGGATTCCCCGAGAGCGTCCCGGCCTGG